>ERZ1645192.5100-NODE-5100-length-10255-cov-6.076569_pt1 | contig 10255 bp, 8 predicted proteins | sample MGYA00575354_ERZ1645192 | MGnify/ENA primary metagenome ERZ1645192 (study PRJEB40844, sample SAMN11349763) | freshwater sediment metagenome | isolation source: river sediment | host: Sediment | place: India: Faizupur Khadar , New Delhi | collected 2017-02-21 ...
TATCGCTGCTGTATTGCCACCAACGCAAAAGATTCAAGCAAAGAAGACATTATCAAAGCATTAAAAATAGGACGTATCAACAAATACATTGCGGCTATTTATTGTTATAAAGAAATCGGACATGAAAAATCAACAGCTGCATATTTTGAGGCTATAATCGGAAAGGGGAACAAAAAAGAATACCTGATGATAGGCGATGATTTACAAAGCGATATACAAGGTGCCAAGCAATTCGGCATCGATGCCGTTCTTTTTGACCCACTAAACAAATATCCAGGCTATGAAGGGGAAAAAATACAAAAATTAAGCACATTAATCTATATTTTATATCCACATTAACAGATAGCATACACCATGAATCATTATATTGCGCTTTTACGAGGTATTAATGTAGGAGGAAAAAACAGTATCAAAATGGACGATTTAAAACGCTGTTTTGAAAGCAGAGGCTTTTCCGATGTAATCACCTATATTCAAAGTGGAAATGTTATTTTTAATGCGCCCGAGACAAACAAAAAGGCATTGACTGAACAAATAGAAGCCACTTTATCCCAAAGTTTTAACTATTCGTCTACCGTTCTTGTATTCACCGATAAGCAATACGAACACATGATAGAACAGGCTCCCGAAAATTTCGGAAAATATCCAGATACGTATAAGTATGATCTTATTTTTCTAAAAGAGCCTTTACGCTCTGAAGAAGTTATGGATAAGATATTAACACGAGAAGGTGTTGATACCGTATGGGCAGGGAAATCGGTCATATATCTATCTCGTTTGATTGAGAAAGCGAGCCAAAGCTATTTGCCTAAAATCATTTCCCTTCCGATATATCAAGAGATGAGCATACGAAATTGGAATACGGCAAAAAAAATATATGAATTAGTAAAAAAATAAAAAATGATGCTATTTTTTATTACTTTTGCGAAATAAAATAAGAAGATGGATAGCACCAACACTGACAAATCGATTGTTGAAATATTCGAAACCTTTGCAAGAGAGACTAAACGGAAAATACATTACAGTCTCACGCCCCACAAAGGTAAGCGTTTAAGAGAATTATTCAAGCACAATAATCTGCTATAACATATAATTTTACATGATTTTTTAAATAGTCAAGAACAATTTTAATTAAAACAAAATGGAAAACACTGAAACAACTGAAAAAATTGAAAAAAAGAACAATGTATGTAAACCGGAATGTAAAACAACGAATCCTGCTTGCGGTGGCGGAGCCATGTATGCCATGGGCATTATAGGTGCGGCCATATTCTATTTACCGCAAGCTTGCGGCTTCTGGATGGGCGTACTTGCCTTTCTTAAAGCCATCGTATGGCCTGTTTTCTTTGTGCTCGAAGGATTTAAGCATTTTATGGCCTAATATTCCTATTGAAAGTATTGTCATTATTTTGACGCCTTTTTTATATTTTCCTTTGTATTAATGGAAGTTAATTGTTGATTTATATATATCATTCCCCATTATTTACTATCTTTGCAAAAAGTAAGCTTTTCAAAGAAATGGAAGATAAAAAATTAGTTTATATACTCATAGCCTTTCTGTTAGTGGCAGTTGCTTGTCAATCGCCCACCCCTACTGAGACACCTGAAGTCCAAAAAAGTCTCTATATTCCCCCTTTTGATGCCGATTCAGCCTATGCTTTTGTTGACAAACAAGTAGCTTTTGGTCCGAGGGTTCCCAATACTACAGCACATAAAGCATGCGCTGACTATCTGATAAATGAGCTAATGCGTTTCTGCGATACCGTTATTGTACAGGAATTTACGGCAAAAGCCTACAATGGTACTTTATTAAACGGGAAGAATATCATCGGCATTATTAATCCCTCACATCCAAGTCGGGTATTAGTTGGAGCGCACTGGGATTCAAGACCCTTTGCAGACCACGACCCCAATCCGGCTATGCGTCGCTCTCCCATCGACGGTGCCAACGACGGTGCCAGCGGTGTAGGTGTTCTCTTAGAAGCAGCTCGACAATTACAATTGAAAAAACCGAAAATAGGCGTCGATATTATCTTTTTCGATGTAGAAGATTATGGAGCCCCGCAAGATGATAAGGCAGCTTATGAAGGTGAATTCTGGTGCTTAGGCTCGCAACATTGGGCTAAATATCAGCATATTAAAAACTATAAAGCCCGCTTTGGCATACTCTTAGATATGGTTGGTGGTAGCAATGCCATCTTTACCCGTGAAGGCACATCACGGTATTTTGCTCCCGACATTCTTTCCAAAGTATGGAAAATCGCCCAACAAATGGGCTATAACGCCTATTTCAAAGATATGGAAACAGATCCCATCACCGATGACCATTTGTATATAAATCAAATCACTAAAATACCCATGATTGATATCATCGAATACAATAAACAAACTTCTACCGGATTCAATCCAAATTGGCACACCCTTAACGATAATATGTCCAACATCAACATAAACACCTTAGAAGTTGTAGGTAAAGTTACATTAGCAACTATTTATAACGAAGACTGACCATGATGTTACAAAAAATAACGATTTTTTTAGTGTTCATGAGTAGCTTCCTCTGCTTGTATGCCCAATCGAACGATGAACAATTGGCTATCCAATATTACCAGAATCAAGAGTACGATAAAGCAGTAGAACTATTCAAAGATTTGTACCAAAAACGCCCCGATGCTTATTACTATACGTATTACTTTCAAAGCTTGTTGGCATTAAAAGAATATAGAGATGCCGAACGATTGGTAAACAAGCAAATTAAAATTTATCCCCTGATTCAAAAATACAAAGTTGATTTGGGGCAGGTGTTCACCTTGGAAGGAGAAAACAACAAAGCAAAGAAACATTATGAAAGTTGCATTAGTCAAAGTTCTCACACTTCGTTATCTATTAAGGAATTGGCTACGGCTTTTCAAACGTATCAATTAAACGATTATGCTATACAAACGTATTTACAAGGAAGAAAAATCAGCGGAAATTCAGGCGATTACGCCATTGAACTGGGTGTTTTATATGCTGCCGGCTTAGCCTATCAAAAAGCCATTGATGAATTCCTGAGCCTTTTAGCTACTTCTCCCGATCAGATAAGCATGATAGAGAATATACTCATTAACTGGCTTATCGATGACCCACAAAAAGAAAAACGCAACATTATTCAAAGTAACATTCTAAAATATGCCAATAAAAATCCGGATGTTCAAGTCTACTCTACTTTGCTCTTATGGTTTGCCATGCAGGAAAAAGATTTTAGCTTTGCTTTAAAACAAGCCAAAGCCATCGACAAACGTTACCGGGAAGACGGAAGAACGGTATATGAAATCGCTGCTATAGCAAATGAAAACATGGACTTTCAAACGGCAATGGACGGATATAATTACATCCTCAATGACAAAGGCAAAGACAGTCCTTTTTATGAACTTGCCAAATCAGCTTCCTTGCATGCCACATACCTGAAGATTACACATACCTATCCTAAAAATCAGGAAGAGATACAAAACTTAGACAATCGCTTACAGGCTTTTTTTTCGGAATATCCTTTGAACGTGAACAACATAAGTGTTTTCAGAGAATGGGCACAAATCAAATCCTTATATGCAAATGACATACAAACAGCAAAAGCCATGTTGGAAGATGCCATTTACAAGCAACGTATTCCACCAAAAGAAAAAGCCATTTTAAAAATAGATTTAGGAGATATTCTGCGCTTGGATGGCAATGAATGGGAAGCGACCCTTTTATATTCACAAGTTGAAAAAGATTTCCCTAACGATACGATCGGGCACTATGCAAAGTACAAAAACGCCAAATTATCCTTTTTCCTTGGCGAATTCGATTGGGCGGAAGCCCAACTCAATGTGCTTCGCGCTGCTACCTCTAAACTTATTGCCAACGATGCCATGTATTTATCCATGCTTATCTTCGACAATCAAAATGAAGACAGCATTAATTCGGCATTAATGTATTATGCAAAAGCCGATTTTATGTTAGAAAGCAATCGTTTAACCGAAGCAGATCTGTATTTGGATAGCATTCACCTTGTTACCTTATTTCATTCACTATCGGATGATATTTTATTCAAAAAAGCAGAGATAGCCATTAAAAGGCAAGACTATCAAGGTGCGGACAGTTTACTGAACCTCCTCACACAAAAATATCCGTATGAACTCCTCGCAGATGATGCGTTGTTTTTGAGAGCCAACCTCCACGACCTATATTTCAAAGATGGATTTACTGCTATGGAATTGTATCAGCAACTTATAAAAGACTATCCCTCGAGTATTTTTGTTGTCGATGCCCGCAAACGCTTCCGTATCCTCAGAGGAGATGTGTTACAACAAGTAAATTAATAAAACATACAAATATTTTTTCCCCAGCTGCATGATTGTATATATTTTTCATATAACTTTGTAAAAAATTTCAATGTAACTTTAAACAATTAAAAATGCGAAAATTAGTTTACACAACATTAGTATTATGCATGATAGCTGCATCATGTAAAGACAAAAAAGAAGAAAGGGTATTAGACATGAACAATCCGTTTTTCTCGAAACAGGAAACTCCTTACGGTGTTCCTGCTTTCGATAAGATTAAAACCGAACATTACCTTCCCGCCTTTGAAGAAGGTATGTTGCAACACAAAGAAGAAATAGAAGCCATTGTTGCCAACAAAGAAGAACCAAGTTTTGAAAACACCATCGAAGCCTTGGATTATAGTGGTGAATTGTTGACTACCGTTTCACTTGTTTTCTTCAACATGTGTGAAACCAACAACAGCGATGAAATGATTGCCATTGCCGATACGATAAGCCCTAAACTATCTGCACACAATGACGATATAAACTTAAACCCTGAGTTATTTAAAAAAGTAAAAGCCGTTTATGATAAAAGAGAAAGTCTCTCTCTTAACGACGAGCAAATGCGTTTGTTGGAAATAACCTATAAAAACTTTGTTCGCGGCGGTGCCAATGTGCCGGCAGAAAAACAAGCCCGCTTTCGCGAAATCAACACAGAACTTTCTACCTTAACCTTAAAATTCGGCAACAATGTTTTAGCCGCTACCAATGCTTATAAAATGGTCATTGACAAAGAAGAAGATTTAGCTGGACTCCCTGCTTCTCTTGTTGCTGCTGCTGCCGAAGTCGCCAATCAGGATACGGCAACTAAAGGAAAATGGGTATTTACCATTCACAATCCAAGCTTGCTTCCTTTCCTTCAAAATGCCGATAACAGAGCCAAACGCGAAGAAATATGGCGTGCTTATTCTACCCGCTGCATCGGCGGTGAATACGACAATACCGAAATCATCAGTAAAATCGTAAAACTACGTGCTGAACGTGCTCAAATACTTGGGTTTAAAACACATGCCGATTATGTCCTTGACGACCGCATGGCAAAGACTCCCGAAGCTGTTTACGAATTACTGAAACAAGTATGGACACCGGCATTGGCAAAAGCCAAAGAAGAAGCAGCAGAATATCAAGCGTTAGCTAACAAAGAAAAACCAAAATTCACCATTGAAGCATGGGATTGGAGATATTATACCGAAAAAGTTCGAAAAGAAAAATACGATTTAAACGACGAAGCCATTCGCCCTTATTTCCAACTCGAAAATGTCAGAGACGGTATTTTCATGATATGTGAAAAATTATACGGATTAACATTCAAAGAAAACACATCTATCCCCGTTTACGATAAAGAAGCAACGGCTTATGAAGTTATCGACAATGGCAAAGTTATCGGTATATTATACATGGACTACTTTACCAGAGCCAGCAAACGCAGCGGAGCATGGATGACAGAATTCCGCGGACAACATAAAACTAAAGACAATCAAAATGTAATACCTGTTGTTTCTTTGGTATTAAACTTCCCGCGTCCTAATGGAGAGATTCCTTCCTTGCTTAATTTTGATGAAACCGAAACTTTCTTCCATGAATTCGGTCACGGTTTACATGGTTTGCTTAGCAATTGCAAATACCGTTCTTTAGCCGGCACCAACGTAACACGCGATTTTGTGGAATTACCTTCACAAATCATGGAAAATTGGGCTCGTCATCCGGAAGTTTTGAAAATGTATGCCAAACATTATCAAACAGGAGAAATGATACCCCAAGAACTGATAGATAAAATAGAAGCTGCGGGTAATTACGGACAGGGATTTGTAAACACAGAACTCATTGCCGCTTCCCTCTTAGATATGGATTACCATGTAATAGAAAATCCAACTATCGATAATCCAATTGCTTTTGAAGATTCTGCCATGGCAAAATACGGCTTGATTAAAGAAATTATTTCACGCTACAAGAGTCCGTATTTCCAACATATTTTCACTTCCTCATCGGGATATTCAGCAGGCTATTACAGCTATACGTGGGCAGCAGTGTTAGATGCCGACGCCTTTGAACTTTTTAAAATCAAAGGTTTATTCGATAAAGCAACGGCAACTTCCTTCCGTAAGAATATCCTTGAAAAAGGAAATACCGAAGACCCTGCCGTTTTATATAAAAAATTCAGAGGGCAAGAACCCGGTATTGAACCTTTACTGAAAAACAGAGGATTGATGTAACCCATCGGTTTAAATAACAAAAAGGGATTAATGTAAAAAACACTAATCCCTTTTTTATGTACTAATCTTTCGTTTGTCTTTCTTGCTATATAATTAAATTATCACCTAAACGATTATCCTATATTTTTACTTAGTTTCATAAAATCCTTATCATCGAGTATCCGCAGTTCGCCTGTATTACCATCCAAGGATAAATTATCGCCGGTTTGGATATGTTGTGTAGCAAAAGGGATATTTGCAATCAACGGAAGGGCATATTCCCTTGCTACTACTGCTCCGTGAGATAAAGCGGACCCTACTTCGGTAACCAATCCGCTGATGAGGCAATAATAAGGAGACCAGCCGATATCGGTAAAGACAGCCACCATGATTTCTCCTTTTTTCAATTGCTTGGCGTCTTCAATATTCTTAACTACTCTGGCTTTCCCAAAAGCAATCCCCCTACTCACAGGTATGCCTTTGAACACTTTAGAATTACTTTTCACCATATAATCTGTCATAGGTTCCGGGCAACCTAAGGTTACTTCGGGAAAACTAAAGGACTTTTGTACTTCTAGCAGTTTTCTTCTTGCCAAAGCTTTTTTATTCAGAGAAATATCCTTATCTTTTATCAATTGCCCTATCTCCTGATGTGTCAAAAAGAAAATACAATCTTCATCAGAAAGCAGATTCTCGTTTACCAATAGTTTTGCCAATTTACGGTATTCTTTTTTGAATTGATCAATAACTTTAATAATCATCGATTTAGAAAATTCTCTGGCTTTTACCCCATAGCGAGCTTGGTTGATAAGGTATTTTATTACCATCGCTTTGATAGGATTATAGCCTTTGAGTAAATCTTCCAATTGTTTTCTCCATTGAAATTTATCCGTTTCTATTTCATTTCCTCCGGTAGAAATAACCATTTTTAAATAGTTTGCCAACATCATCTTATCGTCATTCCATGATTTACTGCGCATTTCGGCTTCACGTATAGCTCTATGTCCGTGCCGCTCCAGAAAATTAAGGTAGGCTTTCCGTGATTTAGAATGGCAATGATCCAAATAAAGTAATAAATCTTCAGACGACAAAGAACCTATATCGTGATTTTCTTGTAATAATGCACGCGCAATTTCCCGCATAGAACGAAGAATATCTACACTTTCAATCTCTTCAATGTTCTCCAATACTCCGGCAATTTTAGCTTTAAGCTCCTCTTTATCCTTAAAATCTTTATCTAAGGTCATATGCAATGCACTACTCATACTCCCCGAATAAGAAGACGTAATGTAATGATAATACAATGCCCAATGCATTTTTTCCATCTTTTGTTCCAGTTGATTATAGGTATCTTCCATTTGATGAGTTTCTTCAAAATACAGCTTTTTGGCAAGCTCTCTTATCTTAAGCTTAGCAGTATCTTTTGAGAATAAAATGAACAGGTAATTAATAAAATTCTTTATCCTGATAAAAACATTGGCATAAGGGATATCCACATCGGGCATATCAGGTAAAGGCTTTCCGCAAATGGACAAATCAACCCCTGTTTTACCTGCGGCAAATAACTTTTTTCCTAAGAGATAAATAGTACTTAAATTTATAAACAGATGATTTTTAATACTTACAATGCAGGATGTTTCCGGTATTGACTCCATGGATGGATATACCCCAATGTTGACAAACATTTTGCGCATACCCCAATCGATACTATAAACACTGGTAGAAAGACTGAGAGGAGTAACGGCACCCGGGAGCATTTCTCCCACGTTGCAACGTGTAATAACCTGATTATCTATATCTAATTTGCAGTTAAACTCATCTACGGTAGGCACCTCATTGGTTGTTATAGGTCTAGCTTGCAGCCAATACAACTGATTGTTGTTATCGATTGCCCATTCACAATCCAACTCAAAGCCTAAAATTGTTTTGGCTTTATATAACTCGTTACAAATTATTTTTAACTCATGCTTTGCTAAAATATTCCCTTGAGCAATTGCTTTATCGTAAGTATCAATGGTATTCAAGGCAGCAGAAGACACACGGTATTGGTCGGCAGCGACTGTTCCGTTAACTAAATTTTCTCCCCAGCCGTTTACGGCTTCTACCAAATAATGATAGGGTTTCCCCATGGGATCGCTGCTAAAACTCACACCTGCTTTAGTTGCATTGATAAATTCTTGTACGATAACTGTCATCTGTTTAGGCTGTAACAGTAAAAACCTATCGGCATAGCTTTGAGCCGTTTTGTTTTCCAACGAATGTAAACAATCTTGTATTGCTCTTTTTAATTCTTCCTCACCTTGAATATTTAAATAAGAGGTAAATTGTCCGGCAAAAGAATAATCCTTACCATCTTCTCCCTTTGCCGATGAGCGAACGGCAACAACTTTCAATCCTGATTGTTTGTAATACTGACATGCTTGTTCAATGTCTTGTTCTGTTTTTACATCATACAAAATGAAACCTTTAGGAACATTTAATCCGACTTTTTGTAACAAATACAGCCCCCTTGCTTTTCCTCCTACTTCGGGTAAAAGTTCTTCAGGAATAGAAAATAAATCATAAATCTGCATAAAATATATTTTTTATCTATTTTTTATTTCCATCTATTGCTATCTTGATTAAATCCAAATTCAACAATACCCCTGGCTTTTACACCGTTTATGGTAAAGTTACCCATTCCTTCCCTAAGGATATATTGATTATTGGCAAAAGAATAAACCACTTCCGCATCTCTATGAACAGTAATCTTCAGTTTCTCTTCGTTTTCCAAAACAGCTTCAAGGGCAAACGCATCTGCACCTTGTCCGTTATTAATCAAATCATCGGCACAGGTAAAATTTAAAACGGAAAGCACTTTCCCCTCTCTCAGATAATTTCCTACTTGTATCCCTTTGATAGCCGGATAGGAAACCATGCTGAGGTTCAATGCATCTCCGGTTTCATTTAATGCCATGAGCCACATATGTTTATTCATATAATTCCACTCTCTTTTCCCGAAAGAGTGGTCTCTTACGGCTACCAAATCTATTTGTTTTTCGATATTTCCGATTATAATACGACCGGAAATATGTCCTGCCTGCTCATAATGTGTTTGATTGTTTTTCTGAACTTCTTCAAAAAAAGATTTATTCCATTTTTCTTTTGCAAAAGCACGTGCCATAGGTTCCGTATTCGCATGGTAGAAAAAATCAAAAATAGGAGCTGTTGCGGTAAAAAGACCTTCGAAAACGGCTTTGTGTAAATCATCTTTATTATTTAGAGACTGCATATACCCCTCAAATGTCAATTTCCATCGTTTGCCTACTTCCACACATTCCACGTGCAAAGGAGAATCTTTAGCATTGCAAAGCTCTATAGGACAGGAGTAAAACATATTTTCATCCCTGTATACAAACCAAATTTCACTTTGCTTGTCTCCTCTCAATCCCAAACGCAAGAACAAACTTTGCCCTTCAAGATTATGAGCCGAAAAATAATAGCTGTTATTAAAATCGGAACCTGCATTGCCTGGAATTTGAAATAGTTCCGCATAATGACTATCAAAAACTTGCTTATGTTTACGTTTCTGTAGTACACTTTGTATAATTGCTTTTTTAATTCTATATTTTAATTGCATATGTTTCCATTTAAGTATTTGCTATGTCTTTTACAACAGAGCCCATCCCATTTTGAATAAATCGCGACAAAAGTATAATCTTTTTTAAAAGAAAA
>ERZ1645192.5110-NODE-5110-length-10244-cov-7.271175_pt1 | contig 10244 bp, 9 predicted proteins | sample MGYA00575354_ERZ1645192 | MGnify/ENA primary metagenome ERZ1645192 (study PRJEB40844, sample SAMN11349763) | freshwater sediment metagenome | isolation source: river sediment | host: Sediment | place: India: Faizupur Khadar , New Delhi | collected 2017-02-21 ...
GGCCGCGATGACCCAGCGACAGATCGGGATTGGTGCGGGCCAGGATCAGCAACACCCCGGCGCGACCGCCGAAGGTGCACCAGGTCTTGGCGCCGTTGAGCAGCCAGCCGCCTTCGGTCTTGGTGGCCTTCAGCCGCATGTTGGCGACATCGGAACCATAGTTGGGTTCCGTAACCGCCACGGCGTTCAGCAGCTCGCCAGAGGCCAGTTGCGGCAGCCATTTATTCTTCTGCTCCTCGGTGCCGCCCTTGAGCAGCGCCTTGGACAGGATTTCCGGCCGGGTGATCAGACTGCCCGCCGCGCCCAGCGACCCCCGCGTCAGCTCTTCCGTGACCACGATCATGCCCAGATTGTCTTCGTGCTCGTCGCTCTGAATGCCGCCGAAGCGTTCCGGAATGGAAATGCCGAAGCAGCCCAAATCCTTGAGCTGATCAATGATGGCGTTAGGAATGTCGAGGTCGTGGCGGTGAATCTCCTCGGCGAGCGGCATCACCACTTCCTCGGCGACGCGACGGAAGGTCTCGCGCATCATCTCATGGTGATCGTCCAGCAGATAGGCGCCGGTCACGCCGGCTTGGGCGCGCATCAGTTGCCCCAGTTCGGCCACACGCTCCGCGAGCAACTGCGCCAGACAGAACTGTCGCACGGTGGGATGATCCACGGTCGCACCCAGCCACTGTTCGTTCAGGCCAAAATCGGCCGGACGGGAACTCAACCGGTTGCGAATAGCCTGTAAAGCCTCGGCGGTGAACAGCAGGGCAAAGCGTTCCTCCAAGGTCAGTTCGCTGGCCGAACCACCGCTGGCCTCCCGCGCCCGTTTCGCGTAATCCAGACCGAAGCGAGCGCCGGTCGCTTCGGAAAAAGACAGCGCCAGGTCATAGCTCACCAGTTGATGCTGGTCCAGCAGGGCGGCAGAGATTTTGCCATCGGCTTTTTGCGAGCGTTCCTTGAGGTCCGCCAAGGCGTAGTCAAGCACTTTTTGGACCGCATCCAGGGCCAGAGCGGCCTGTTGCAACTGTTCTGCCGGATTCTGAATCAATGCGGACATCGGTTTGCCTCGTGTGGTGTCGGTTAGTCTTGAAAACCCTGAATTTAGTAGGCTCTAGCCGCCAAGTCTATGCGCAAAAAGGCTAAGAGCACACCGTTTGAACAACGGCGGCGGTAAAAAATTTCCAGCCGGCGATGACAATTTGCAGCAATTCTCATTTTGCAACCGCACTGGCTCCCACGCTGGAGTGTGGGAGCCAGACCATGACCTGTCAGAATTTATGCGTCGATCCGCTAGTCCACAACACGCCCGCCCGCCGCTGATTTCCTTATAATGCGCGCGCCCGGCCCCTTCTCCAACCCGCCCCGGATGGAAGAAGGCGCTGCCATCACCGAGGCGCATTTCCAACTCTGAGAGCTTCCATCGTGGCCACCCCTCCTACCGCCGCTTCCGAACTCCGGCACTATGCCGGCCTGCTTGCTATCGAACTGGACCCGCAACGCGCCGATCCCACCGGTACACCGCCCGCGCCGCTGAGCGTGGCGGCCGCAACCGCGCTCGCCGGCCATCTGGCCAAGGATTTGGCCTCTATTCTCGGTGATATCGCCCATTTAGGCTTGATTCTTCCGGGCGCGCTCTACGATCAAACGGAAATTTTGCGGCCCGGATTGCCGCTGCTGAGCGCGCTGGCCGAGTTATACCGGGGCAGCGGGCGCGATTCGACGTTCGCGCCACGTCTGATCGCCCTGGGCACGGAGCGTGGCTTCTTTCCCGTCGCCGCCATCAATCCGCTGCGCCGGCCCGGTTCCGGTCCGTTGCTGCTGCTACCGTTCTGCTTCGTCGGTCCAAGCGACGACATCGCCCGCCTGGCGCGGGTCATGGAAGACACGCTGATGCAAAACGGCCAGGTGTCCCCGGCTACGAATGAAGCGGTGCAGCAGGCGTTCGGGCTGGCGGCGCTGAATCTGTCCTTCGCCACGGTTGGCGATCTGTGCGCCCTGCTGCGGGTGCAACTGGAAGCGAATGATTTTCTGCCATTGTGGGAACTGCTGGAACATGCCTGGTTCGAGCGGCCCGGGGTCCGCTCCGTCGTACTGGAGGCGGGCAATCGCTTTTTGGTCGCCGGCGATCACGTCCACACGCTGTTCTACACCTTCGACGACTGGGCGCAGTTCGGGCCGGGCCGCCCGTTGCCGGCGGCTGAGCTGGGGACGGGGTATCTGAACTGGGCGCGCGCGCAACGGCAATACGCGCTGGCGCTGGAAGCCTATGGCGTGCACGTGCGGCGGGTGCTGGCCAACCCACGTTTGGAGGAAACGCTGGCGACCAGCGATGACGAGGCGGCGCTGGCCGCGTTCCGGGACATTCCCTGCCTGTCAGGGGATTACCTGGTCGAGCGTATCTTCCACAACGACAACGAGCGCCCGGAACGCCAGATGCTGATTACCCATCAGGCCGATGCAGAACTGGGCACGCTGGCCTACACCGTGACCAGCCTGGATGCCGACGGCCAACTGGCGCGGCTGGAACATCACTACCCCCTGCAACCCCAAGGCGTGCAGGTCATCGCCGCCCAGTTGATCCAGCGCTGCGCCGAACAGGGAACCGAGCGGCAGGTACTACACCCGGGTCGTCTGCTTTATTCGGAAGCCGGGCGGAGTTTGCGCGCCGCTACGGCGATTGATCTGGCTGCGCACACCGAACGACCACATTAGCGCCTGGGCTGAATTCCCGCCCGGCTGGCGCAAACTCCTGCTGCCGAACCTCCAGCAGCAGGAGTCAGCTACATCAATTCATCAATAGTGCGCTACCCGCGCCACGCCCTCGTAGCTGGTCAACACCCGCACCCGGTCGCCCCGATAGAACGGTTCATCGGCGGCCTGAGTCACGGCCAGCATCCGACCATTGTCCAGCCGCACGGTGATCTCCAAACCCGGCTGGCGGGTCGCGTTTTCTTCGATGGCCGAACCGACCAGGCCACCCACAACCGCGCCGCCAATCGCGCCGGCAACCTGGCCCCGGCCCCGGCCGATGGTGCTGCCCGCCACGCCGCCCAGCGCCGCGCCGCCTACGGTTCCTACGCCGCTCTTGGTTCCTTCAATCAGGACCTGGCGCACGCTTTCGACATAGCCGAGCTGTACATCCTGCGCCTGGCGCGCCTGGTCGCGGGTGTAGGCACCACCGGACATGCTGGCCGGACAGCCGCTCAATACCAGACCCGCCGCCAACACTAACGCCACAGTCACCGTCGTCTTCATCACGCTCATCGCCACACCTCGTTCGGAACAGGAATTTCTGATTTCAGGAAGCTGGGTGCATTATAGCCAAACCCCCTTGTCAAAATAGCCAGTCCCTCTGAATCCCGGCTGAATCGCCACTGAGACCCCACTTCGCCCACCGTGAGCCGCTGTCGCTCCCCGTTTCCCTTACCGCCGTCCAGACGCGACGCGCTGGCCGGCCTCCTGTTAGCCATGATGATCGCCGCCTCGGTGACGCCAGGCATCCTGCTGCTACCCGCCGGTCTGCTGGGCTGGACCGCCGCGCTGTTGCTGAGTTATCGGCTAAGCCGGCGCCAGCGCATCCAAAGCGGCTGGCTGATCGGGCTGGGACTGGCTGGTCTGACATGGGGCTGGCTCCACGGCACGTCGCTCAACTGGGCGCAACTGTTGGCCGGCAATCAGGGGCTGATCAGCCTGCTGGCAGCGGTATCCTTCCTGCGGCTGGTGACCCGGCCGGACGCCGGGAATGGCGATGCGCCGCCGCCGCGTGGCCGGAAAGCCCTGTGGCGGACCCTGCTCGGCGTGCATCTGTTCGGGGCGGTGATCAACCTGTCCACCATCGTGATTCTCGGCGACCGCATGACTACCCGTGGTCGGTTGGGCAAACGCCGGGCGCTGGTCCTGTCGCGGGGGTTCGCGGCAGCCGCGTACTGGTCGCCGTTCTTCTCGGCGATGGCCGCCGCCCTGACCTACGCGCCAGGCGCGCAACTGGGCGTCGTTGCGCTGGCCGGCTTGCCGATGGCCGCCATTTCCCTGGGGCTGACCGCCCGCGATCTCGATCCCGGCAATCCCAGCGGCGGCGCACCATTCATCGGTTATCCGATGCGCTTTAGCGCCCTGTGGATTCCAGGGCTGCTGGTGGCCATTGTGCTGGCTCTGCACCTGCTGGTTCCCGGCTGGTCCATTTTGGCGATCATCGCCCTGAGCGCGCCACTGCTGGCTGTCGGCATTCTGGTCGCGCGCGAGGGACGGGGCGCCTGGTCGCCGCTCAAGGCTCATATCGAACATGGCCTGGCCGGCACCGTCAATGAGCTGGCGCTGTTTCTGGCGGCGGGGGTGCTGGCGGCGGGCCTGATCAGTCTGACCCGCCAGTGGGGCGACTGGCTGCCGTTTGAGCGGTTCGGCCCGTCGCAGGCCAGCCTGATGTTGCTGGTGATGGTCGGCGTCGCCGCATTGGGCGTGCATCCGATCATCACCATCGCAGTCTGCGGGGTCTGGCTGGCGCCGCTGCATCCGGATCCCAATTATCTGGCCATTACCCTGTTGATGGCCTGGGGGATTGGGACGCCCGCCAATCCGCTGTCCGGCCTGCACCTGATGATGCAGGGCCGCTACGGCATTGACGGCTACGCTTTCCTGCGCTGGAACGCCAACTACGTGCTGAAATGTCTGGGTGCGGGGGTGGTGATGCTGTATCTGTATGGAGTGTTGCTGAGCGTTTCCGGTTGAGTTTGTCACGGCACCAGCAAATCGCCGCCTTCCATGTGCAACACCTCCACACGCGCGCCAACCAACAGCACGCTGCCGACCTGGCGGCGCTGGCCGGTGTCGGTGAATTCGAACACATACAACCGCTCCAGCTTCAGCCGGCCATCGCGGTCCCGTCGCGGCCACAGCCGCTCCAGTGCCACGGTATCGTCCAGCAGTTGCACCCCCATCTGCTGGCAGGCGCGGGAACTGGCGGCGCGGGCCTGTTCGCGGGCGCCGAGGCTGTCGCGCCAGAACAGCAGGCCGAGACCCGCCACAAGCAGAAATCCAATCAGAAAGGAAAAGCTCATCTGTAGCGGCTAATCCATGAAGGAAAGATTCTGTCCACGGAAGACACGGAAAGCACGGAAAAGGATGGAATCAGTCGCTTTTCTTCCGTGCCTTCCGTGTCTTCCGTGGACCCTTGCCTTACAGCAGCGGCTTCAGCCGGGCCAGAATGTCATCCCGCGCCTGCGCCAGCAGCGATTCCCGGTCCAGGCTGTCGAGAATGTCCTGCACCACCCGTTTCGGCCCGCCTTCACCCCAGGATTTGCCCTGAATGAAATACTGCTCGGCGGCCTTGCCAACCACGTAAGTCCCGTACCAGGCTACCGCACCTTGCGCGCCGGCAGTCACCACCGTGGACAGCCCCAGGCTGATGCCCTTGAGCGCCGCCGCCGCCAGATTCATCGCCCACACCGTCCCCATCAGGAACGCCAGTTGGATGGAGATGGTCTTGAGCAGCGAACCGGCCTCGCCCCGGGTGATCGGCAGCCCGTACACCCGGCTGAGATGGACGATCATCGCCGCGTCGGTGGCGACCGCCGCCAGCAGGTCGGCAATCGGAATCGGGTTCAGCGCCACCGCCACGCCCTTGCCCAGGCAATAATTGCGCACTACCTTCTCGGCCAGATCGCGGCGGATGGCGACGATTTCTTTGGTCAGCCGGTCGGAGAAGCGGCCGGCGAACAGCCCGGCGTTGAGCGCCGCCATGGTCTTGCCCTCCACCTTGAGGATGTCCCAGATCCGCTCGCGCAGCGCGGTCACATCCGGCGCCGGGCGACGCCGGGTTTCAGTCTCGTTGCCCTCGGCGTCCACCAGAATCACGATGCGCTCGGCCGGCTGGGCGGCGGCGGTCACAATATCCTGCGGTTGGATCAGACCCTCGGTGCGCTCGCGCAGGGTGCGCAGCAGCAATTCCCGGTCGGCCTGGGTGTAGCGGTCGGTCTTGTTCAGCACCAGCACCAGCCGCTGCGCCGCGCCCTTCACCTGCCGCAGCGCCTTGAGTTCGCTGTCCGTGATGTCGCCATCCACCACGAACAGCACCAGATCGCTGCGGGTGGCCACATCATGGGCCAGTTGCTCCCGCTCCTCGCCGGCGACTTCGTTGATCCCCGGCGTATCGATCAGGAATACCCCGCCGGCGTCGTATTCCTGCCAGCGGGCGTGGGCGGCGCGGGTGGTTTCGCCGTGCAACGGACTGGTGGAAAACTTGGCCTCGCCCAGCAGCGCGTTCAGCAGCGCCGATTTGCCGACGCTGACCCGACCAAAGACGGCGATGTGGATGTGGCCGTGTTCGATTTTTTCCAGCAGCAGTTGCAGTTGCCGGTAATCCTCGGCCAGCGCCGCCCGCACCGGCGGCGGCACCCGCTTGTCGTCGAGCAGTTCGCGCAGGCTCTCGCGGGCCAGGGCCAGGTGCGCGTCGCCGCTAACCGACGGTGGATTCGGCGCGTTCGCCGTCTCGCTGCCGTGCCCAAACCAGTTGGGCCAGACGTTTTGCACGCGCTTCCAGATTTTCACTCAGGTTATCCTCGAACATCCGCAAGGTGGGACCGCTCACCAGATCGCCACGGCTCTCCAAAGAGCGGGTCACCGCTTTCCCCAGACTCTCAAATATCAGTCCATAGACCACAGCGTGCATCATCCCGCCCACCACCGTGCCCATGCCGGGAAATGCTTTGAAGATATTGCCAACCAGCGCCAGCAATAAATTCAAACTGCGCTTGATTTGATTGCCGGCCAGGTCCAGAAACCGCTGCATGTCAATCTCACGCGCCGGCACTTCGTACAGCGCGCACAGTTCCTTGATCAGGTTGAAGCCCAGATAGCCCTGAATCAGCACATCGGTTCCCGGACTGACCGCCGCCAGCGCGCCGAACACCGCCTTGCGGGAATAACTCTGCACGATGGCCTCGGCTTTCGTGCGGCGATGTTCGGCGACCGCCGCATCCAGCTTCTGCTGGGCCAGCACGAACACCGAGGTGTCGCGCAGGGCGTCCAGCACCTGCGGGTCAGCGTCGAGATAACGTTGCAAGGCGCGGCGCAAATCCTCAACGCGCGGCTGACGCTCGCGCAGAGTGGTCTCCTCGCGACCATCGTGGTAGATACGGATGACTTCTTCCATGCCACCGCACTGCACCGGCGCCACTTCCAACTGCTCGCCGACTCGCTCGACCAGCCGCCGACGCACCAGTTCCAGTTCCCGCTCGGTGTAACGATCCACCTTGTTGAGCGCCACGATCACCGGGCTGCCGAGATCAACCAGCGTTCGCAGCGCCTGATACTGATCGCGGGTCAGATCGCCCTCGCAGACGTAGATCACCACATGGGCGCGCAGGGCTTCGTCGCGGGCAGTCTGATCCAGCGCGCCATCCGCCTCGTTCAGGCCGGGCAGATCGGCCAGGATCAGCCGGTCGCCGGCGGTGCTGGTCCAGGTGTAGTAGGTCACTTCCCGGGTGGTGCCGCCCCGCGCGCTCACCGCGATGTCGGTCTCCGGCAACAGCGCGCGGATTAGCGAGGACTTGCCGGCGCTGATCTCGCCGAACACGGCGACGATAATTTCGCCCGCCGCCCGCCGCCGCTGCAATTCCTCGAGTTCGCGGCGGATAGCGTCCACCTGAACCCCAGCGGCTTCGCTGTGTTCCAGCCGCTCGCGCAGGGTCGCCTCGTCCGGTGGCTTGGCCGGGGCGGCGCGGGACTTGCTAACGGGACGACCCCAGTGCAACACCCGCCAGACTGCGTAAACCCCACCGCCGCTCAACCCGATCAGGATCAGCAGATACACGATCCAGAACGTGGTCGGCGCTTGCTGCAGGCGATCCCATACCGACAGGCCGAGATCGGTGATGTACAGCACCAGCACCAACAGGGCCGCCGCGCCGACGCTGGCGCCCACCGCCAGCAGCAGCCGAATGGGCATCCAGGATCGAGCGGCAGGTGATAGGGGTAATTTAGGCAGGGACGGCATCGGCGGCGAACAACTGGCGGAACGCAGGTGGCACGCGCTGGATCACGCGCCGCGCGTAGTCGAAGAACACGATGCCGGTCTTGGCCCGCGCCACCTCACGGCCACTGGTTTTTTCAGTCGCGCGATAGATGAAATCACAGCCGTACTGATTGAAATCGGTCACCCCGACCGCGATTTCCAACATCTCGCCGGGAAACGCCTCGGATTTGTAGATGATGACGCTATCGGTCATGATCAGCCCGACACCGAAAACATCCAGCTCATTCAAGCCATAATGGGCCAGGAACCAAACTCGCGCTTCGTGCAGCAGGCCCAGCAGGGCGTCGTTGCCCATGTGCCCGCCATAATTGACATCGGTGATCCGCACTCGCAGTTCGATGGTAAAAGGAAAATGCTCTGGCAGATCCAGTTTGATTCGCGCCATGCGTCGCCTCGATAATAACCAGGAATTTACTGATTAATTAAGGTCTTAATTCAGGGGCCGCCAGGGAGAAGGGCGGTCGCGGCAGGGATTGTAAACGATTATGGGCTAAAAGATGCACGGCGGGGCAGTACGTTTTGTTGCCTCGCCAATTTCGCTAAACTTGATCCATCACACTATTCCGCCGTCCTGGCGGCCTGCTCTACCTTACCCGGAGTTTCCCACATGGAGTTTGCGGTTGAAATCCTGGCCAGCCTGCTGACCCTGACGGCGCTGGAAATTGTGCTGGGTATTGATAATCTGGTGTTCATCTCCATCATGTCCAGCCGCCTGCCGGTCGAGCAGCAGTCATCTGCCCGCCGCACGGGCCTGGCGCTGGCGGTCATCACCCGCCTGCTGCTGCTGGCCAGCATCGCCTGGCTGGCCGGCGTCACCGCGCCGCTGTTCTCCGTGTTCGACCACCCGGTGTCGCTACGCGATCTGATCCTGCTCGGCGGCGGCATGTTCCTGCTGGCCAAGGGCACCACGGAGATTCACGCCACGGTGGAGGGAGTGGAAGAGGAAATGCGCCACGCCAAGGCCGCGAGCTTTGTGTCGGTCATCATCCAGATCATGATTCTGGATATCGTGTTCTCGCTCGACAGCGTGATCACCGCCGTGGGCATGGCCAACCAGTTGAGCGTCATGGCGGCGGCCATCATCATCGCGGTCGGCGTCATGCTGTTCGCCGCCGATCCCCTCAGCCGCTTCATCCATGAACACGTTTCGGTGAAGATGCTGGCCCTCAGCTTCCTGATCCTGATCGGCGCGGTGCTGATCGCCGACGGCATGGGCTTCCACGTTCCCAAGGGTTACCTGTACTTCGCCATCGCCTTCTCGGTGGGAGTCGAGGCGCTCAATTTGACGGCCACCAAGCGCCGGCGGCGACAAGCAGCGCAGGCCAGTGGAGATTAGATTCCCAATTCAATTCCATCAGGCAACGGGATGGCGGCATGGCCACTGAAATCGAACACAAATTTCTCATTCGCGACGACCGCTGGCGCCAGCAGGTCGAACGCTCGGTGCGGATGCAGCAGGGCTACCTGACCAGCGACGCCCGCTGTTCAGTGCGGGTGCGGGTCGCCGGCGGCCAGGGCTTCCTCAACATCAAGAGCGGAACGCTCGGCATTCAGCGCAGCGAGTACGAATACCCCATCCCGCTGGCCGAGGCCGAGGAAATCCTCGATACCCTGTGCGAGCAACCCCTGTTGGAGAAGACCCGTCACTTCGTGCGCGTCGGCGCCCATCTTTGGGAGATTGACGAATTCGCCGGCGCCAACGCTGGATTGATCGTAGCGGAAGTGGAGCTCAGTCGTCCCGATGAGCCGTTCGAGCGGCCTGACTGGGCGGGCGAGGATGTTTCGCACGACATTCGCTACTACAACTCGCAACTGGCGCGGCATCCCTACGCGACCTGGTCATGCGCGAGCGGCTGATTCGCGTCAGCATTCCCGACCAGCGGCTGGAACTGCTGGAAAGCGGCGTGGTGGTGGCGAGTTACCCGGTCTCTACCGCCCGCAACGGCCCCGGCGAGCGGCGCGACAGCGGTTGCACCCCGCGCGGCTGGCATCGCGTTCGCATCAAGATCGGCGCGGGGTTGCCGCTCAATACGGTCTTCGTCGGCCGGCGGCCCACCGGCGAAGTTTACGGGCCAGAACTGGCCGCTTGCCACCCGGAACGGGATTGGATTCTGACCCGGATTCTGTGGCTGACCGGGCTGGAGGCTGGGTTCAATCGAGGCGGCGATTGCGACACCCTGCGCCGGTACATCTACATCCACGGCTGCCCGGACGAAGCGCCGAT
>ERZ1645192.5114-NODE-5114-length-10241-cov-7.141960_pt1 | contig 10241 bp, 7 predicted proteins | sample MGYA00575354_ERZ1645192 | MGnify/ENA primary metagenome ERZ1645192 (study PRJEB40844, sample SAMN11349763) | freshwater sediment metagenome | isolation source: river sediment | host: Sediment | place: India: Faizupur Khadar , New Delhi | collected 2017-02-21 ...
TGAAGATGTTCCACATGCCTTTCTGGGCATAGACCGTGCAGATGCGGACGACTTCTTTGCTGTCCTTTTCGGAGGCGGTGGTGGCATCAAGCTTCATGTGTTCCTTGATGTAAACAACCGCGCGATAGGCGCCGGTGACGACTGCCTGGCAGGAAGCGCCGGTGAACCAGTAGATGACCGCGCCGCCCATGATCAGGCCGAGAATAATTTCGGGCTGAACGATGGAGAGAGCCTCGACGACCGGTTTAAACGGTCCTTCCTTGATAATTCCGGCGGCGATATCGGCGACCTGTTGTTCGAACATCTTCTGGAGGAGGATGATGATGCCGAAAACCATGGTTGTGGCGCCGACGACTGCGGTGCCGATGAGCACGGGCTTGGCCGTCGCCTTGAACGTGTTGCCTGCTCCGTCGCCCTTCTCGAGTTGGTATTTTGCATTTTCGAAGTCGGGTTCGAATCCGAAATCCTTGCGGATTTCCTCTCTCACGCCCTTCTTGCCTTCGATCTGGCTGAGCTCGTAAACCGACTGCGCGTTGTCTGTCACAGGTCCGTAGCTGTCCACCGCGATGGTGACGGGTCCCATGCCGAGGAAGCCGAATGCCACGAGGCCGAACGCGAAGATGGGCGCGGCGAAACCGAATTCCTTCGGCATGATGGCCATCAGATCTCCGTTGCCGGAGAAGTAGTAGGAGATGAACATGAGGAGCATGATCACCAGGCCCATCCAGAACGCCGACATATTGCCTGCGACGAAGCCGGAGAGGATGTTCAGAGAGGCGCCGCCGTGCTTGGAGCAATTGGTCACTTCCTTCACGTGGCGTGAGTTTGTGCTGGTGAAAATCTTGGTGAATTCCGGGATCAGGGCGCCGGCGACCGTGCCGCAACTGATGATCACCGAGAGCACCCACCAGAGGTTTGTCCGTGCGATGCCGGCTGCGTCTTTAAAGTCGCCCAGGAGCAGCTTTGAGGCTGCGAAGGTGATGATGATGGAGACGGCGGAGGTGATCCAGACCAGGTGAGTCAGGGGCGCTTCGAAGTCGAAGTCTTTTTTGCCGCCGAACATGGACTTGCTGAGTGCTTCGTTGACGAAATAAGAGATGAGGGACGTCACGATCATCAGTGCGCGCATGGTGAAGATCCAGATGATCAGCGTGGCCACCACGGCGGGTGTCGCGGCGAGGGCCAGGGCGAGGAAGACCACAAGGGCCACACCGGTCACGCCGTAGGTCTCGAAGCCATCGGCTGTGGGTCCGACGGAGTCACCCGCGTTGTCGCCGGTGCAATCCGCGATAACGCCGGGATTCTTCGGGTCGTCTTCGGGGAGTTTAAAGACGATCTTCATGAGATCGGAACCGATGTCGGCAATCTTGGTGAAGATGCCGCCGCAGATACGCAGCACGGAAGCGCCAAGGGACTCGCCGATGGCGAACCCGATGAAGGAGGGCCCGATGAGGTCGCTGGGCAGGAAGACCAGGATGCAAATCATGAAGAAGAGTTCGACGCAGACGAGCAAGAGGCCGACGCTCATGCCGGAGCGGAGCGGGATGCCGAGGGTTGCGAGGGGGTTTCCGCGGAGAGCGGAGAAAGCGGCTCTCGAGTTGGCGACCGTGTTGATGCGGATGCCGAACCAGGCCACACCGTAGGAGCCCAGGATGCCGAGCACGGAGGCCAGGAGGATGACGATCACGTTGCGCACCACGGTTCCCGTGGCCAGCGCGGCGCCCGTGGCTTCATCCTTATGTTCGGTGAGGAAGCCGAAGTAATAGACCATGCAGGCGGCGATCAGCAGCCAGAGAATCGAGAGGAACTTGCCCTGTGTGAACAGGTAGGTCTTGCAGGTTTCCCAGATCGTATTGGAAACCTTGCCCATGCTGTCGTGCACCGGCAGCGCCTTGGTTTGCTTGTATTGCACCAAGCCGAAGGCCGCACCGATTGCACAAACCAGAATTCCGAGGTACATCAGCGTCGTGCCGCTCATGCCACCGATCCCTTCGAATTTTACCGCGCTCAGGTCCGGTATTCGAATATTGGCCTCGCTGGCGAAGGCACTTGAGACGCCGCATAATAGGACGGCCACAAGGCCGCCCCAGTTCAAGAAGTTATTTCGTTTCATAAAATCGAGCGCAAACTATTCGGAAATCTTAAGGCACTTGCCAAGCTTATTTTCTAAAAAATGCACAATAATCGGGTGAAAGAGTCATTCCGAGGCAGGGCAAACGCGGCTCTGCCGACCCTTGAGGAATGTGATTATCTGATGTATGCTAGCGGGACATTTAGCCGTCCAAAAACGGTGTAAATATATGATAATAAACAACCTAAACAGTGCCATTATCGTTTCGATACTCATGAGCAGCACCCTTCCGGCTGTGACAAAAGCCGCCACAACACCCGATCGCTCCTCCATAGACGACAAATACAAGTGGGATCTTGGAAAAATGTATGCCAGTGGGGCGGACTGGGAGACCCATCACAAGGAGCTTGAAGGGATGATCAACACGTTTGCGTCAAAGAAGGGCAAGGCGACAGAAAGCTCTGAATCACTCCTGAGCGCCTTGAAGCTGCGCGACCAGGTGACCGTGCAGATAGAGAAACTTTACGCATACGCCGCCATGAAGCGGGACGAGGACATGCGGGTGCCTGAGAGCCAGGCGCTGAACCAACGGGCTCAGAATCTTGCGGTGAAGTGGGATGAGTCGTCCTCGTGGTTTGCGCCCGAGATGCTTAAAGCACCTGAGGATGTATTGCGCAAGTGGGCCCGGGAAAAGGATTTAGAGATTTACGCCCATTTCATTGACGACCTGCTTCGACTCAAGTCGCACATTTTGTCCGCCCGGGAAGAAGAACTGCTTGCCATGGCTGGAAAGGCGACGGATACGGGATCGGAGGCGTTTGGGCTGCTGAGCAACACCGAGTTGCGGTGGCGGACCGTCAAGGATGCGGACGGCAAGGACATTGAGATCACCAGTTCGAGTTTTGGGCAGGCGATGCGGTCGAAGGACCGGCGTTATCGCCGGGATGCTTTTAAAGCGCTTCATGGCAGCTTTCTGGACGTGAAGAACACGCTGGCCGCCACCCTTGGGGGTGCGATGCAGCGCGACTGGTATTATGCCAAAGCCAGGAACTATTCCTCGAGCCTTGCCCGTGCGCTGGACGCCGAGAACCTGCCGCCCAGCGTTTATCACAACCTTATCAAAACCGTCGAAAACCATCTGCCGCTGCTGCATCGGTATGTGGCTTTGAAGAAGCGGGCGCTGGAGTTGGATTCCATTCACTTTTACGACCTGTATGTGGACCTGGTGGATGTGCCGGAGAAGAAGTACCCCTATGAGACGGCACGCGGTTTGGTACTCGACGGCATACAGCCGTTTGGTTCCGAATACGCGAGCGTTATCAAGGAGGCTTTCGAGTCCCGGTGGATTGACGTGTACGAGAACAAGGGCAAGCGCAGCGGAGCCTACAACATGGGAACCTACCTTTCGGCGCCGTATGTTCTTCTGAACTACCAGGGCACATTCAATGACGTTTCGACCATCGCGCACGAACTCGGGCATGCGGCACAAAGCTGGTTTGCGAAAGAGAATCAGCCACCCGTGTACGCCGGCTACCCGATGTTCACCGCCGAGGTGGCTTCCACTGCCGCGGAGATCATCTTCAAGCAGTCGCTGCTGGATCGCACGAGTGATCCCAAAGAGCGGGCGTTTCTGATCAACCAGATGCTTGAGGACATGCGCTCGACGGTTTTTCGCCAGACGCAGTTTGCTGAATTTGACCTTGCGGCGCACACGCTTGCTGAAAAGGGGGAGCCGTTGACGGCCGAGGGTTTGATGAAGATGTGCCGTGAGCAGTATGTGCGCTACTACGGGCCGGAGTTCACGATAGACCCTGAGCTGGAGGTCGAATGCCTGCGCATCCCGCATTACTATCGTGGGTACTACGTTTACAGGTATGCGGACAGCTACTGTGCCGCGGCGGCGATTGCCCGGCGGATTATGAAGAAGGAGCCGGGCGCCCGTGAGCAGTGGCTGAAGTTTCTGAAGACGGGCAACAGCATGTATGCGATTGACATGCTGAAGGTTGCCGGTGTGGACATGACGACTCAGAAGCCTATTGAAGACGCGATGGCCTTGTTTGAGACACACCTGGCGGAACTTGAGGGCCTGCTTAAATAGGCTGGCCAACGCTGATCCGGTCGAAGAAACCGGTTATTTCCCTCGAAATCATGGGGAATCTGAGGATTTCCGGCGGTTCCATAGAGCGGCGCGGCATGGGGAATGCTTGCAGGAGACGGGAATTGTTGTCCACGGCCATATGGCAGCGTGTGCTGCCGGTCTGGCGCATGGGCGGCCCATGAGATCCGGGAGTTCGTTCCGGAAAAGACTTGGTGGAGAAGAGGGATTGATGCAATGGGAAACGTTGTAAACCAGCGGGTTTGGGGAGCCGATGCGGTGGCTGGCGCCGGGAAGAAGGTTGTGCCGGTTATTTGCCGCGGGAGACCCTTTGAAATGGGTTTGGCGCAGGGGGCAGCTTTGAGGGCGCCCGTGTCCGCGCTGCTGAATGACCTATCGGACCTGGAAGCGTTCCGGCTTGCGAAGCCGTTCTGGGCGCCTTATCCCCTGTACAAGTTCTATGCGGAACTTAAAGCCTCGGACTATTTGAAAACCGCGTTGCTGCAGGATGCGGCTGCGAACGAACGCATGGAGGGAATTGCCGAGGGCGCAAGGATCAAACGCGGGAGCATCTGCCTGTGCAACGCGTTGGAGCCGTTCCTTTCGGCGTTTGGGGCCTACATTGGATGCGCGCATGGTTGCTCGGCGGTGGCGCTGCGTGGTGCTCGGACCCTCACCGGGGAGCCGATGATTGGCCGCAACTTTGATTACCTGCAGATGGTGAAACCGTGTCATGCGGTCCGGGAGAGCCTTCCTCCGAGGGGATTGAAGGCGGTTGAGTTTACCGTGGCTCCGCTGGCCGGCGCGCTGGACGGCATCAATGAAGCCGGACTGGCGATCTCTTACGATTACGCGTTCACGATTGACCAGGCGTCCGAGCCTGCTCCCTCGATATCCATGATCATTTCCGCAGCTCTGGAGCGCTGCCGGACCGTGGTGGAGGCGGTCAATTACATCACCAGCAGGCCGCGTTGGGGCTCGGCGCTTCTTATGCTGGCGGATGAATCGGGGGATATCGCATCCCTTGAATTATCCAGCACGCGGAGTTGTCTGCGGCGTCCTGCCTCGGGCGAGAATTTTTGTTTTCACACCAACCGATTTCGAACGACGAAGATGAGGGATGTGGAAGCGCCTGCCGATGCGGTTATCAACGAACGGGCCCCGGTGGCGCTGCGGGGGAAGCGATTGCACGAGTCCGCAGAGCGAAGGGACGCCCGTCTTGCCGAGTTGCTGAGCGATCCGGCGCCGATCGGGGTTGATGGTCTCTCGCAACTACTGGCGGATCATGGCGCGGAGGGCAAGCCGAGCGCATTCAGCCCTTGCGTGCACAGCGATTATTGGAACACGACCACCAGTGTGCAGATGTTCCCGAGATCCCGCCGGATGCGCATCTCCCTGGACCGACCCTGCCAGGCGGATTATCACGAGTTTGCCTTGTGAGGCGGCGGTGGCCCCGGGTTACGCGTTACGCCTCAATCGCGAAGCGCACGTAAGGGTTGTTTTCGCTTTCCCATTGCAGCGTGGATTCCTCGCCGTGCCCTCCGAACAGTCGTGTGGATGGCGGCAGGGCCATCACCCTCCGTATGCTTACCTGAAGGTCCGCGAGCTTCGAGTCCGGCAGGTCCGTTCTGCCGACCGATCCGCCAATGATCAAATCTCCCCCGAAGAGGATGCCCTCGGCGGGGAAGTAGTAGCAGACGTGTCCTGGAGAATGGCCGGGGGTGTGCATGACACGAAAAGTGGAGGCACCAAGCTGGAGTTCCTGGCCGTCGGCAACGTAGCCGTCCCTTTTGAAGGGGGGGATATCCATTGGCACTCCGAACATGCGGGTTTGGATGTCCGGCCGCAGCGCTTTTGGTTCGTCGGCCTGATGAATGAGGTGTTGTGCGTTCGGGAAAGCCGTGCGAACCACCGCGTGGTCGGCCATGTGATCGAAGTGTCCGTGTGTGATGCAGAGTGCCGAGATCTGCCAGCCTTTCTTTTGCGCCTGATCCAGGAGAGGTCCGACCGTGTGGTCGGGCGCATCGAACATGACTGCCTTGCCCGAGGCTTCATCTGCCACCAGGAAACAGTTGGTCATTGCGATCCCGCCAGTGTTGCTAAGGATAACCATGCCGATATGGTTACAGAATCGGATCGGGGGACAGAAGTGATTTGTTGGCAGGCTTCAATCGCGCGGTGAGCATGGAGGTTGACGAGAAGTGGCATTCCGCTGGAGGCGGTGCAGCGCCCAGCGGGCGTGTTCGGCAATTAACGGTTCCGGGTCTGAAGCCGCCTTTTCGAGAAGAGGCAACGAGGACTGGCCGCCGGTGTTTCCAAGCGCGACGCACACGTTTCTGAGGAAGCGCGGTCGCTTGAGCCGGTGAATGGGGGTGCCGTGAAAACGCTGCTTGAACCGGGCGTCGTCCATTTCGAGGAACTCGTGCAGGTCCGGTGCGCTCAGGTTCGGCCGGAAATGTTCCTTGAGCAGGGCGCCCTGACGCGCGAACCGGTTCCATGGGCAGACGGCGAGGCACTCGTCACAGCCGAAGATACGGTTTCCGATGGATGGGCGGAGGTCTTGAGGGATGGGCCCTTTCCATTCGATGGTCAGATAGGAAATGCAGCGGCGTGCGTCGAGCTTGAACGGCGCGGTGATGGCGCGGGTCGGGCAGGCGTGGATGCAGCGCGCGCACGACCCGCATCTGTTGGCGCCGGGGGTGTCCGGATCGAGAGGCACTGAGGTGATGATTTCCGCGATGAAGAACCAATTGCCGAGCGAGTGGCTGATGAGATTGGTGTGCTTGCCGACGAACCCGATGCCGGCGCGCTGGCCGAGGTCCCGTTCGAGCAGAGGGCCGGTATCCACATACCACAGGGATTTGGCGCCGGGCCCGCCGATCTCACTCACATAATCGGCCAGCGTGGCCAGGCGCTGCCCGAGAATCTCGTGGTAATCCGCGTGCCGCGCATAGAGGGCGACAGGGCCGGGGCTGTAGCCCCGTGGATTGGGGAGGGCGTATGAGGCCGCCAGCACGATAATGCTGCGCGCATCCTGGAGCACCATGGCGGGATCGAGACGTTTTTGCGCGTTGCGTGCGATCCATGCCATTTCCCCGTGATGTCCGGCGACGAGCCACTCGATGAGAGCCGGGCCGGTCGCCGGCGGGGCGGCGGAGGTGAAGCGGCAGTCCTCGAAGCCCAACTGAGCGGCGCGTGTTCGGATGCTCTCCTTCATGACATGCGTGGAGGCTTCATGGCCTGGAATTCCGGGCCATTTGGAACTGATGCAGAATGATCTGTGCCACTTCCGGCACCGTGCGCATGTCTGTGTTGATGAGCACATCCGCCTTTTTGTACCAGGGTTCCCGGAGGGCCAGGAGTTCGCGGATTCGCGCCTCGGGATCGGGACCTTGCAGCAGCGGTCTATGGCTATGCCGCCGCACGCGTTTCCAGATCGCATCCGGGGAAGCCCACAGGCAGGCGACGAGGGAATGAGACTGGAGGGACTCGAGATTTCCCTCGATTGTGGGGAGCCCCCCTCCTGTGGCGATTACGAGATTGCTGCGTTCGGAGAGGCTTTTGACCGTTTCACTTTCCAATTTGCGGAATGCCGGTTCGCCGTCCTTCTCAAAAATATCGGAGATGCTTCGGCCGGTGCCCTGTTCGATCAGGTGGTCTGTATCAACAAATGCAAAACCGAGGGTAAGGGCCGCCAGGCGGCCCACGGAGGACTTGCCTGTGCCCATGAAACCAATCAGCGCGAGGTTCCGCATTGGCCGGGATTGCGTCACAGGGTCATCTTGCCAAAGGGCGGCGGCTGCTGGAACAAAAAACGGGGGCTGGACTCCTTGGATTGAGGTGCGCAGAAACAAGCCGGCGCAATTCCTCACGGCTCCCGCGGTTTGTCTCGGTGAAGATCGAAACCGGGGTTAACGTGCTGATTGGAGTTCGCGAACCATGTATGGGGCGAACTCCTCGCGCAGGTGCGGGGGGATACGCGCCTTGAAGCGTGCGCAGGAGCCCTCGTAGTTGCGCTCGATCACCTGGCCCAGTTCGTGGAGGCGAGCGATGACACTGGCGGCTTCGTGAGGGATTTCCAGTTCAAGAAACTCGCGGATGGGTCTTAGCTGGGAACCGAGCTCTGCAAGCAGTTCCGGAAGCCCCTCGCCGGTGGTGGCTGAGATGGCGACACTTCCCGGGTACTTGTCGAGAAGCCGGCCAAGAGCCGAGCGGTCTCCGTTGAGCTGATCCACCTTGTTAAACAACATGATCGTGGGTTTGCCCTGCGCGCCGATTTCTTCGAGCACGGCGTTCACGGCGCGGATTTGCTCATCGGCCTCGGAATGGCTGACATCCACGACGTGGAGGAGGAGATCCGCCTGCACGACCTCTTCGAGAGTGGCTTTGAACGCTTCGACAAGGCCGTGAGGCAGCTTGCGAATGAATCCCACGGTGTCCGTCAGGAGCACGTTTTGATTTGTGGGCAGCCGCAGTCGCCGTGTGGTGGGGTCCAGCGTTGCGAAGAGTTTGTCTTCCGTGAAGACGCCGGCTCCCGTGAGTTTGTTCAACAGGGTGGATTTGCCCGCGTTTGTGTAACCAACAATGGATGCGAGCGCCCAATGATTTCGCTGCCGCGCCTGTCTTTGGGTGCCCCGCTGCCGCCGCACCACCTCCAACTCGCGCTCGATCCTGGCAATCCGATCCTGCACACGGCGGCGATCGGTTTCGAGTTGAGTTTCGCCTTCCCCGCCGCGCATGCCGATGCCGCCTTTCTGGCGGGACAAGTGGCCCCAGAAACGTGTCAGCCTGGGCAGCAGGTGCTGAAGCTGGGCCAGCTCGATCTGGAGCTTGCCTTCCCGGGTCTGGGCGCGTTGCGCGAAAATGTCGAGGATCAGCGCTGTGCGGTCGAGGATTTTGCAGTTGAAGAGCTTCTCGAGGGTCCGGCTCTGCGCGGGGGAGAGTTCGTCGTCAAAGATGACGGTATCCACATCCGCTTCCCGGCAGTATTTCGCAAATTCGTCCGCCTTGCCTTTTCCAATGAAAGTGGCGGCGCAAGGGGCTGCGAGCTTTTGCACGCCGTCGCCGATGACCTCGGCGCCCGCGCTGGTGGCGAGCTCTGCAAGTTCTTCGATGGATTCCGCGTCGTGGTGTTTGCGGCCTTTAACTTCAACGCCTATCAGAAAGACCCGCTCGGTCTTTCGGTTGCGTGTCTCAATCAGTGCTTTCAATCAATTCAGTTCTCTACCTCTCAATAAGACTACCACAATCCTCCCGGCGGCAAAAGCGCGCAATATCAATATGCAACATCTGTGTGCTGACAAAGGCCAATGCTGTATGGGGTTTTGGTTGTGGCAGGTTACAGATGTCCTGGGGAGGGACCCGGCGGCGGAGGCTATCAGGGAACGCGCGGGTTTTGCGGGCCGATTAATGCGAGCCCGTCCTTCATAACGATGTGCTTCCTGACGCCGAGAGATTCCATCCAGCGGCGGACCTCGAGAGTCTGCCATGGCCCGGAACCCTTGCCTTTGCCGGAGTTGTTATCCCAGAGCCAGTCTGGTGTCGGCCAGAGGCAGACCTTCGGGTTGACGGTTTTGTAGAAGGCCTCATCCACTCCGTTCTGTCCATGATGGGCCATTTGCAGGTAATCCGCCCTGAGCCGTCCGGCGGGAATGGAGGCCATCAGCGCTCGACCGCCCTCGGCGCCGAGATCGGCCAGGAACAGGATATCCAGAGACCTGCTTTTCAGCCGCATCACGAGGCTGGAGTTGTTGATGGCGTTATTTGTGATTTCCGGATTGTGACCGGCGAGAACCTCGAAGAGGACGCCATCAATGTTGAAGGCTGTATTTTTTGGAAGGTCCTGGATTTTTTTGTCGGCGGCGGCCAAAGCTGCGAGGAATTTGTCGTAGGAGACGCCGTCCTCCTTGCTATAGCCGTGCTGCCGCACCCATTCGGCAGTGGGCATGGAACCGAGCACGCGACCAATTCCGGGGCATTGCGGATCGGCCAGCACCCTGGTCAGCGCGCCAAAATCGTCGACATGCGCATGTGTGATGATCCAGGTGTGGACGTGGTTGCCGCGTGCTGCGATGA
>ERZ1645192.5115-NODE-5115-length-10240-cov-5.739617_pt1 | contig 10240 bp, 9 predicted proteins | sample MGYA00575354_ERZ1645192 | MGnify/ENA primary metagenome ERZ1645192 (study PRJEB40844, sample SAMN11349763) | freshwater sediment metagenome | isolation source: river sediment | host: Sediment | place: India: Faizupur Khadar , New Delhi | collected 2017-02-21 ...
ATTCGGTCAGTTCATTCATTTCCGTGACCAGATTCCTGATGGTCTCCACCATCTTTTTCAACGCGGGGCCGATCTCATCCTGTTCGTCCATGATCGGGGTTTCAATATCAATATTCCCTTCCGATATAGCCTGCATGCCGCTGACGACATATTTTTGCAGATTATCGGAGAACTGGTCCATGGCATTGGTCAAAATGCCGATTTCATCCTTCCGTTTCAGGTTAAGCCGCTGGGAAAGATGTCCTTTGCTCATTTCCCGCAAACCATAAACAACCTGCTTCAGAGGACGTAAGGCACGCGATACCACCAGTCCGATGGACGCGATGATGCTGACAATCAGCGCCAGCATGGCCAGGGATAGCAAGAGCACGGAGTTCCGGCTGAGGCTGGAGATCATCGCAACGATTTCGCTCTTGGGAATGCCTACAAAAAGGATGCCGATGACCTCACCTTGCAGATTTTTAATCGGTTCATATACGGTCAGATAGGGTTTACCGAGAACTTGAGCTTCTCCCGCATACGAGCGGCCTGCTATGCATTGTTTGTAAGCCTTACCGTCCGTTCCCAATTTGGTGCCGTCAGCCCGGGTACCGTCATTATTTTTAATAGTGGTTACCACTCGTGTAAAGTCATTACCGTCCCGGACAAAAATGGTTGCCACGCTGGCATAACGCTCGGCAATCCCATCCACCAACTCATAGCGATTGGCAATCGGATTGTAATTCTGATCCACCAGCATATTCCCCTGCAATTCAAATCGTCCGTATTGCCGTGTCACATCGTCCTGGAAAGCTTTCATCTGTGCAGCAAGGCTCTTGGACAGAATATGGTCTGCCACCACCGTGGAGGATGCTTTCAAGCGATTATTGGCCACAAAGAGCACAATGGCCGTAAAAATGACGATAGGAATCACACAAAACACTATAATTCTCATTCCGATACGCATTTTCTTTCTCCTTTCTATTGTATACCTGCTTTTTTTTAAAAAATTTTCCCCTTAAATTGTTCTTAATTCTTTAATTTTTATCGCCTTGTTTTGTGGCCTTTCTATCCATTTTTATATTGTGTTGTTTTATACTTTCATCATGTTGTCATGGCTTGATCCTGAACGTTTGCAGCCATTTTCATATTAATGATATCAGCGGTTGCGATGACTTTTTCAATATCCAGAAGAAGGTTGACCCGTCCTCCGGCTTTGCCTATCCCCAAAAGGTAATCCGTATTGATATCCGCGCCGAAAGACGGAGCGTCGTCGATTTCCCTGGAATCGATGTTGACTACCTCTGAAACCTTATCGACCAGTATACCCATCATGATCCCTGAGGCGTTAATGACAATAATACAACTCTCTTCAGTAATCTGAGTCCGTCCCATGCCAAATTTCATCTTGATATCCATCACCGGATGGATTTTGCCGCGAAGATTGATGACGCCCAGAATATACCGGGACGCAAGAGGCACCGGCGTGATCGGCATACATTCTATGATCTCCTGCACCTTAAGAATTTCCACTCCGTATTCCTCCCCGGACAGAAAAAATGTTAAATATTTACCCGATCGTTGATCAACATTATCGCGATGATTTTCTTTCTGTATGGTTGCCGTGTTCATTTTCTTTGCGCCTCCATGGACAATTTTTATTTTTCCTTCATAACGATGTCGTGGCAGCGGCAAGCCTATCCATCCTAAGAATATTCATGGCTTTTTTTAGAACATCCGCTGAGACCGGTTTTTCAAAATAGAAAGCCGCTCCCAATGCCCGCGCTTTCTCCATCACGCAAGTGCTTCCATAACCGGTCACCAGAATCACATCCGTTTGAGGATATGATTCCTTAATGTATTTAATGATTTCCAAGCCTTCATCGCCATCCACACCGGTGAGACGAAGGTCCACGATGGCCAGTGTATAACTATTCTCCGTCAGACGATCTTTGGCCTCCTCAATCGTCTCTGCAACATCAACAACGATATCATTACTTTGTAACAATTTTTTAAATGCCAACAAGATTGCTTTTTCATCATCCACAATCAAAATTCTTTGCTTCATGCTTCACCCCATTGTAACTTCATCGGTTTTTTATTTGAGTATATTCATGTTTCATGCCACAACATTTCATCAAGATTTCTCTTTATTTTTTAATGAGATGGACGAATGATGCCTCAAAAATGATTATCATTCTTGATAAAAGTGGTCAGGGGATTATCAAAAGCGATAATCCGTTATGGAGAAGACGACAGGACCGCAATGAATGATCCCTCGCGGGAAAAATTATGTAACAACAGGTAGGGCTGACAAACAAAAGATATGATTACCAATCAATAATAATCTATTGGTCCGTTATATTATATTTCTTAAGCTTACGGTATAATGTGGGACGTGATATTCCTAGAACCTTCGCCGCGGCGGCGGTGTCGCCACCGCATTGTTTCATGATGCTTTTAATGTGCGTCATTTCGGCAAGCTCCATGGAAGATGCTTCGTGATGCTTCCTGGGACTTTCGGATGCTTTTAAATCGAGGCCGGCAAAGTGCGAAGGCTTTAAGATCTCGGCCCCGGCTAACATCAAACCCCGCTCCAGGATATTTCTCAACTCCCGGATATTTCCCGGCCAATGATAACTGCGCAGCAAACGCATGACATCATCAGGAATCTCTTGAGCCGTATAATTAAGACTCTTAAGCAGGTGAAGGATCAATCCTTCAATGTCTCCTTCCATTGCTTGCAACGTCGGCAGATAAATGGGGAAAACGTTGACACGGTAATACAGATCCTGTCTGAATCTTCCGTTTTTAGTGTTGGATAGAAGATCCTGATTCGTGGCACCGATCAGACGAAAATTGCTATGGCGTAATTTCACATCGCCCAAGCGACGATACTGTTTTTCTTCAATGACCTTTAAAAACTGTGACTGCACCGGCAAGTCCATATCCCCTATTTCATCCAAAAATATCGTGCCACCGTCGGCAAATTCCAGAAGTCCCTGCTGATCTTGAACGGCAGAGGTGAAAGCCCCTTTCGTATGACCAAACAATTCATTGCTCAAAAGATCGCCTTTCAACGCCGAGCAATTGACCTCCACGAAGTAACCGGCATTGCGCGAGCTGTGCTCATGAATCCACTTTGCCAACACGCCCTTACCGGTACCGGTTTGACCGTAAATCATGATGGTGCCATCATGATCGGCAGCCACTCTGGCCAGCTCCAACGCTTTTTTGACAGCCGGGCTTTCCCCGAAATAGGGTTCAAAGCGTTTGTCCAGCCTTTTCCGGGTCATCTCCTTGCTGCGCAGCCCCTTCAATTCAACGCTCTTGCCGAGATAGACGTTGAGTTCATTCATGTCCACCGGCTTGGTTAAAAAGTTATCAGCGCCCAACTGCATGGCCCTCACTGCGACAGGTACATCGCCTCCGCCGGTAATCACGACCAAGGCGACTTCGGGATAATTTTGACGGATCTCTGTTATCAAATCCAGACCATTGCCGTCCGGCAATGATAAATCCAGCAAAATGATATCAAAGGAATTTTGTTTAAGCTTCTGGGTGGCTTCTTTGATGCTGGCGGCGGTTTGAACGTGATAACCGGTTTTATTCAGATAAGCGGAAAAACCGAATTGAATGGAAGGTTCATCGTCAATCAGCAATACGAGAGGTTTCATGTTTTCTCCTGATGCCCATGGACAGAAAGTGTAAACCAAGCGGTACATCCCTGCGCATTTTTATTATTTTCTATGCCAATCGACCCGCCGTGACTTTCAATGATATGTTTGCAAATGCTTAAACCCAGACCGGTGCCACTTTTACGCGTCGTATAAAACGGCTCAAAAATTCTGAGCTGGTCCTGGCTCTTAAATCCTGTGCCCTTGTCGATGACCTTCACGATCAGATATGCCTCAGACGTTTTATCAAGCGCCAGTACTATCTCTTCATCATGGGAATTGTGTTGAGCGGCATTTTCCAGTAAATTGATGATCACCTGCTGTATTTTGGTCGCATCCACCATGACCGAATCGTCAGATGTCAGGTGATGGACAAGCCTGACCTTCGACGATTGCTGCGGATGCCCTTGCATCCAGTATTTCAGTGATGTTGCGGTGATCTCCGCCAGACACTCCGGTTTGAACTGGGAAACCTGAATCGGCCTTCCCAAATCCAGCAGATCCTTCATCAGGCGGGATAGACGGTCCACCTGATTTTTGATATGCATCAAATATTCTTTATAATCGGATTTTTCATCCATATCGATAACCATGGCCTCACTGATGGCCTGAATGGCGTGCAGGGGGTTGCGCACTTCATGCGCCACACCCGAAGCAATCTGCCCCAGGATCTTCATCTTGCTGGACTCCATGAGCTCCTTCTCCATGCGTTTTTGCTGGGTAATATCCTGAAAGATGAAAATAAGGCATGGCTCGTTAAAAACGTTGATGGTTCTGGCGGAATAGATGCCGTTACGTATGGCACCATCCTTGCGCCGGAATTCAAATTGACGGCTCAGCACATCCCTTCCCGCCTTTAACTCCTTGATCATGAACTCCCTTTCGGAAAAATCCACCCAAAAATGAACAGGCGCTCCGGTGGAATGTGTGCCGATGACAACCTCCCGTTTCCAACCGACAATATCTTCAAACACGTTGTTGACGTCCATGATTTTCCCGTCATCAATGCTCGCAATGGCAATACAATTCGGCGTTGTCATAAATATTTTATAGAATTTTTCTTCCGCCTGTCTGCGTTCCGTTCTATCCCGCACAAATCCTCGAAAACCCAGAACGCGGCCGCCGGTATCCTGAATCGGTTTGACAGACGATTCCAAATATTTTCTGATTCCATTCTTTGTTATAATTTCATATTCCACATGTTTTACCGAGTCTCCCGTGACGAATACCTTATGATACGCTTCATAAATTTTTTCAGCATTCTCCTTATCCATCATGTCACGATAGCTGAGCTTTTTTAACTCGTTTTCAGAATAGCCATTAATTTTGCAAAGGGCATCATTAACAAATCGGATGTTGCCTTCCAGGTCCATCTCCGCGTAGCCATCTTCCATATTATCAATAATCGTCCTGTATTTTTCCTCGCTTTTTATTAAGGCTTCTTCCACCCGTTTACGTTCGGTGATGTCAAGTAAAATTCCGTTGAACACGGTTCGATCATCATAACGTGTCGGTATGGCCAGCCCCTGGAACCAGATCTCATCGCCCGCATTTAAGACCCGACCCTCAAAATCCCAGGACGATCTTTGCTTCACCGCTGTTTCAATGGATTTCAGAAACCGGACCCTGTCGTCTTCATGGATGCGGGAGAAAAACAACGGGAACAGCGAATCCAGTTGTTTCATCTCCTCTTTGGCTATAATTTGTGAAAATTCATACGATGATTCGCTGACGTAGCTTACACCATATTCGTCGTTGTCCTTGGCGTAGAATTGAAAAATAACTCCCGGGAAGTTTTGCGTAATGCCTCGCAAACGTTCATCCTGCTCCCTCAATGTCTTTTCAGCCTTTTTGCGTCCGGTGATGTCGCGGACAATAGCCTGAATATAATCCTTACCCTCTTCTCTAAGACTATTGAGGCTGATTTCGGCGTCAAAAAGTGTTCCATCATAGCGGCAGTGCTTCCATTCAAAGAACTGAGGATGACCATTCATGGTCGCGTTAATTTTCTCCAGCGCTTTTTCCCGGGAGTGACTTCCATCAGATTGAAATTCAGGTGAAAATCGATAAGGAGTCTGTCCGATAATTTGCTCTTTCGTACAGCCGTAAATCTCAAGGGTTCTGGGATTGCAATCGGTAAATATTTCATTATCCATGAGAAAAATGGCGTCACCGGCGGACTCGAAAAGCGTCCGGTATTTAATTTCGCTTTTCCGCAGGGCATTCTCGGCCTGCCGACGCGCTTCTCTGACTTTCTTATCTTCCAATTCCCTTGCTATGGCCGGAGCAAGACGAATCGGATTGGTTTTCATGATATAAGCCCGGGCGCCCAATTGCATGCATTCTACAGCGGTTTCTTCGCCAATCGCACCGGATACAACAAAAAGGGGTATATCAAGATTGGATTTTTTTAAGAGGGCCAGGGCTGCGGGAGCGCTGAAGTCAGGCATTTTGTAATCACAAAGAATGATGTCCCATTGTTTTTCCTGGAGGGCTTTTTGCATAGCGTCTGCGGTATCCACCCGTTCGTACACCGGATGATATCCTCCCTTTTTCAGCGCACGGATGATCAGCAATATGTCATCTTCGGAATCGTCCACCATTAATACCCAAAGCGTTTGCGGATTGCCGGTTTTGGATTCAAGGTTATTCATTTTAGATTGGATTTTATGGGTCACGTTCATCCTGCTTTTGCTTCATTTAAAACGACTGACGTCGTCAGCGCCTCACCACGGGGGAAAAAGGATTCCGGTCAGGTCTTCAACAAGACATTTTTTGAATAGTTTTCACATGACGTATCGATGATCGTTCATGTCGCGGAAAGACCTTTCATCAACAGCCATTATTTCTCTTTTGTTCTTTCTTCTCCGGATAATCGCTTGATAATCCGGCCGGGAATCTCATCCAGCGGCAGCACATCACAGGCTGCGCCCAGTTTCACCGCTTCTCCGGGCATTCCATAAACCACGGATGAGGCTTCATCCTGCGCGATGGTATAAGCCTTGTTTTCCTTCATCGATAAAAGTCCGTCGGCTCCGTCGGCTCCCATGCCGGTTAAAAGAACACCGATGGCATTCGCTCCGGCGTTTTTTGCCACGGAATGAAATAACACATCCACGCTGGGTTTCTGGTGATGCACCATGGGACCGCCCTTGATTCTGACCTGATAAAAAGCGCCACTGCGTTCCAATAACATGTGATGTCCGCCGGGTGCAATCAGTGCGACTCCCGGAACTGCGGCATCACCGTCTTTGGCTTCCCGCACTTCAATCTTGCACAGATTGTTCAGCCGTTCCGCAAAACTGGCCGTAAAATATTCCGGCATGTGCTGAACAATCAACATCCCGGGAACATTTAAAGGCATGCCGCATAAAAGTTTTTCGATCGCTATGGTACCACCCGTGGAGGCTCCCACAGCGATGACTTTATGCGTCGTTTTAAGTTGAATTTTATATCCCTGATGACTTTCCTGATCCACAGGTTCCACAACTGCGGTTCTGGCAATTTTGGCGCGTGATGCCGTCCGGATGGCTTCCACCAGGCGTCTGGAAATGTCGGTCGTCGATAAACTGGATCCGGGCTTGCAGATGACTTCCACCGCACCCAACTCCAAGGCTCTTATCGCGTTCTGACTGTTGCTGGGGGTTAAGGAGCTTAATACCACCACCGGCATCGGATAAAATTTCATCAATCTGGATAAGAACGAAAGCCCGTCCATTCTCGGCATTTCAATATCCAGCGTAATCACATCCGGCTTAAGACGGACGATTTTATCACGCGCAACATACGGGTCGATGGCCCCTCCCACCACCTCGATATCTCGATAGCGCGAAAGTTCCTCCGTCAACACTTTGCGAACCAGAGCCGAATCATCAACAACTAAAACTTTGATCAATCTCTTATCTCCCTCGTCTTGTGATCGTCATCAACAAATATTTTTATATCCGCCCTTCCCTGATTAAAATTTAAGATAACTTCAGCCAAAGGTTTTCTCTGATTTTCTTTCAACCATGCAGTTTTATCCAGATAGACCGGACTTTCGATCTTATATCCCTTTTCTTTTCGACGTCCCAGAGAAGGGACGATATTTCCGCATATAATATTGGCTATTTCCCCGAGGGCGTCTTTCTTCTGCTGAACACTGGGATGATCATGGCTCAGCATATTGATCGCCATGGCGGAATACAACCCTCCTCTGCTTTCAATAATCAGTTTGCCCGTCATATCACCATGGAATGTCACTTCAGCCGCAGCCTCCGGTTCCAGGTTTTTCTGGCTATCTGCCAGTTCCGGATCCAGATACATAAAACAGATATCTTCAAACGTTCTAATCGTGGCCTCTTTCAGGACATTTTCAATCTTCGTTTTCATTACTCACCCCCGTAACCTCCATAATGACTTCCTTTAAGATTTCCGGTGTAAACGGTTTATGGATAAACGTGGCTCCCATTTCCATCATGGTCTCTATCTTCGCAGGATCGCTCTCCGAACTGACGACGATCACCGGAAGATTTTTATACTGGTCATTCTCTCTCATCTTAGTCAGCATGACTTCTCCATCCATGACCGGCATATGGATATCAATCATAGCCAAATCCACCCAATGATCCTGCAATAGGCGCAGACCTTCTTCGCCGTTTTTTGCCTCCCAAATTTCGCCCAGAGGCAGTCCTGCCAAATTCAGGGTTTTAATAATGATGGCCCGCATGACGGCGCTATCATCAACCACCAGAGTATTTAATGCCATGTTCGTCTCTCCTGTTTAACGTCTTCAACATTTCCGTTCCGATAAATCATCCTTCCCTCACAACTGTTTAAGAGAATCCTGTGATTTGATCAGCATTTTGCCGCTTTCCATCTCCAAGGTCACCGTCCGTGAGCCATACCCTCCCACATCATATGCCTTCAGCATCAGTCCCTCATCCCATAAAAATTTACGCAAACTGATAAAATTCCGGCGGCCGATTTGAAAAAAGTCCTCTTCTTCGTTCAGTTTTGAACTTGATCCTCCGGCCACTCTGATAATCAAATCATTTTTTCGGGAACCATCACGATAAAAACTATCCATCATGGTTTTCATTCCACTGTCCACATATAAATAGGGGTTTCCCGCCGCCTTCACTCTGTCGATATTGGAATCCGGCATCATGCAGTGCAGCAGGGCTCCTTTTTTATGCTTGAAATCATAAACCGTCACCCCCAGACAACTGCCCAATGCATACGTAATCAGCATATCGGCACTGTCGCTGGATAGCTTCATATCGGCAACACCAACTGTATAAACCATAATTACGTCACGTCCGTTTTAACTTTGCCGGCTTTTTTGACATCCCGCATAAATTTACTGGTCTTTTGATACACCGCCGGCTTCACGTAGCGATATTCATGACTCAAAAAACTAAGGCTTTCCGAATGTCCCACCAACAGGAAACCATCGTCCCTTAACAGGGTCCAGAACCGTTGAATCAAACTTTCCTGCGTTTGTCTGTCGAAGTAGATCATCACATTACGGCAGAAAATAATATCAAACGGCCCCCTCATGGGCCAACTTTCCATCAAATTGAGTTTGGCAAAACTGATGAGCGATTGGAGTTTGTAATCACTTTTGTATTTATAACCGGATCCTATTCTCACTTTTTGAAAATATTTTTGTCTGAGGTGAGCCGACATGCTTTTGAGGTGTTCCTCCTCATAAATTCCCTCCCGGGCTTTTTCCATCATCCTGTCGGAGATGTCGGTTGCCAAAATTTTTATATCGCGACGATGGATATCCGGAATTGCCTCATTCAATACCATGGCAATGGAGTAGGGTTCCTCCCCTGAAGAACAACCCGCGCTCCATATCCTGACCGGCCTCTTGTCCCACGTGGGAATTATTTTTTCTTTCAAGAAATCCAGATGTTCGGGTTCCCTGAAAAAATTTGTTTTATTGGTGGTCAGAATATCCACCATCGCCGCTATTTCTGTTCCGGTCTTATCGTTGGTGATGTATTTGAGATATTGGTTAAAATCATAAATCTTCAAATGCCTAAGTCGTTTTATCAAACGTCCCTTGACGAGTTCTTCCTTGCCTTCATGAAGATCGATTCCTGAAATTTGATAGACCAGCCGGCTGATTTTATCAAATTGTTGCGAAGAAAGTCTTAAGGAATAAAAATCTGCCGGATTATAATTCAAGTCTAAATCCATAAATTATATATTCTGTTTGATTGACGGTTGCTGATCTTGTGAAACACCCCGCGCTCTCACAACCCGCCATGAAAAATTTTTACATGCTTATTGGCCGTCTTCGTCAAACGGTATCACTTTTCGTGGATTGGGTAGGATACCCGGGTTGATTTTTCCTCCTCTTTTACCCGCTCTGAAATCCGGCAGCATATGTTGCGATGATTTTTCATGATCAAGTGACTTTACGTAATCAAGCGATCCGCTTAGTTTGAAGCCGGCTACCATGCTGCGCATTTGCTCGGATTGTGAAGACATCTCCTGGGCCGCGCTTGCCGACTCCTCGGCATTGGCCGCGTTCTGTTGGGTCAACTGGTTCATCTGTTCCACGGCCTTGTTCACCTGCGTGATGCCCTGAT
>ERZ1645192.5116-NODE-5116-length-10239-cov-12.941870_pt1 | contig 10239 bp, 8 predicted proteins | sample MGYA00575354_ERZ1645192 | MGnify/ENA primary metagenome ERZ1645192 (study PRJEB40844, sample SAMN11349763) | freshwater sediment metagenome | isolation source: river sediment | host: Sediment | place: India: Faizupur Khadar , New Delhi | collected 2017-02-21 ...
CTGTTGACAACAGCGAAGGCTTTTCATATAACGCACGCAGCGTGTGAGAGCCTTCGCTGTTTTTTTAACCCACAACATCGATGGAGGGTCGATATGACGGAAGCGGCGAGCAGCGAGCGTTTCAGGACCATCCAAGACCTTATGCACGAGATGGTCGCACTGTGGCAGCGGGTGAATGACCTCGAGGAATCCGATCGGGAACATCGCCGGGCACTCGATGCGTTGCGGGCCGCCGAAACGCGTCTCCGGGGCATCGTCGGCACCCTGCCGCTCCGCCTCTTCTTCAAGGACGTGGCGCTCACCTACATGCTGTGCAACGAAGACTACTCCCTCGACTGGGACATGCGCGCAGGCGAGATGGAGGGAAAGACCGACCGCGACCTCTTTGCCGCCGACACGGCGGACAAGTTCGCCGACATCGAACACGAGGTGATCCGCTCGGGCAAGACGGAGATCGCCGAGGAGGACCGGCTCGTGGCCGGCCGCGAGGTCACCTTCCTGGCAATCCGGAAGCCCGTCATCGACGCAGACGGAAACACCCTCGGGGTCCTGGGCATTCTGCAGGACATCACGGAAGACAAGCGCAACAAGGCCTTCCAGGAACGCCGGATCCACGAGCTGGAGGGGGCCCTCTCGGAGCGGGTGGGACAGGTCGAGTCCCTGAAGAGCGAACTGGAAAACACGGCGGCCGAGCACCGGCAGAAGGAAGAGGACTTCAGCCGCCTGCGCACCGGCCTCGAGTCCGAGGTCGCGTCGCTGAGGGAGGACCTGGGCGGCAAGACGGCACTCCTCGAGCAGAAAGAAAACGAGTTCACCCGGCTGAGCGCCACGCTCGAGTCCGAGATCAGCGCGCTGAAGCAGGATCTGGGCAGCAAGACAACTCTTTTCGAGCAGAAAGAAGAGGAGTTCAGCCGCGTCCGCTCCGACATGGAGAGCGAACTGCAGATCCGGCGCGAGGAGATTCACCGGCTGCGAAACGAGCTGCAGAAGGAGATGTACGAGCGGGGGCAGGCCGTCGAGGCCCTGAAGAAATCCGTCGCCCACTCCCAGGAGCTTCTCGACTCGGTGCAGAAATTCGCCGACGTGCGGTAGGACCGGAATGCCGGCCAACGGAGGCGATGATCGCGCAATGCAGAAGAGGCAGGGCCGCGGCCCTGCCTCTTCGTTTTGGCGGTTTGCCTGCCTGTCCCCCTAGTCGACGATCAGGACCACAGGGGCCTCGTAGTCCACTCCGGCGGCGCTGAGGCCGAAGTAGACGACTTCGTCGCCCACCGCGATGTCCCCGAACGTCACGGAGAGGTGACCTTCGTTACGCAGATCGAGAATCGTGGCGCCTGCGGGTACCCGCACGAACAGACCGTTCACGAGCAGGATGTTCGACTCGATCGACTGAACGGTTCCCTGCATCTTCTGCCCTTCGATGTAGATGGCCACCGCCGTGTAGAACGGGGTGCCCGACGCGGGATCGACGAGAACCCGCACCCGGCGGCCCGGCGTCAGGTAGTCGGCGGACACCGTACCGTCCCCTTCCAGGAAGACGGGCGTCGACCCGGTCACCATCACGTCCGCCGTCCCGCCTTCGTCCAGAGCGACCGTGAACACGCCCGGCTCGCCCACGGTCGAGATCACCCCCTTGATCTCCTGCGTCCGCAGGATGACGGCCACCGCGCGGAGTTCAAATCCGACGAGCTTTCCGATGACCCGGGCCACCATTCCTTCTTGAATTGCCTCAGGGCCTACCTCCGTGTTGCAGTCCGTCAGAACAAGCGTGTTGACCGGATCGATCACCACTTCATACGTCCCGAGGAGTTCCTCTTCGCTGAAGGTGGTCAATCTGAACCGGCTCGGCGAGACCAGATCGACCACGTCCCCCAGGACATCAACCACGTCGCCGATGACGACAAGCGATGCGACCAGGGCGCCCGACGAATCCATCGTCCCCCTCACCCGGACCTCCTGTCCCACGGCGAGATCCGAGGCCTCGCCGAACTCGCCGTAGGAGAGAAAGATATCCGTATCGGCATTCAGCTTGACATCCAGCGTCCCGCGGTTGTCATCGAGAGTCATGACGAAGCCCGTGGTCTGTCCCCCTTCCTGCATAAGCTTGTCAATGATGCCGTGGACGATCTTCGGGCACATGTTGGCGGGGAAGCCCGACACGATGTCAACGAAGATGACGGGCCGGAAGATGTAACGGTCCGGCCTGCTTGGGTGCACGTGAATCGCCTTGTTGGCATCGATGTCCAGGCGGATGGTCAGATTCCCGCCCGGTTCGACGGTGAAGGGCTCCCGGGGATTGAGGTCGATCTTGCCGCTGGGGAGTTTCACTTCCGTGTCGGTAGATACCGGCGACAACTCGATGTCCGAGACGCGGAGCCGGATCTTGGAGTACTGGCCGGCCGGCACATCCCTTCGTATCTTCAGCAGGAAATCCTCGTTGCGGTAATCGAGAATGTCGATCCGGCACCCGGACGGGTTGTCGTAGATGACCACGGGGGAACCGCTCACGGGAAGCAATTCCACCTGCGAGATGGTCACCCAGATATGTTCGAACTGATCCGCCGGACCGTCCTTGATGAATATCGCCACGGTCCCCGTCTGGGCGGTGGCGGACGAGCCGTCCCCCCCGCCTCCGCCGCAGCCGGCCAACAGGGTCAGCAGAGCGACGAGAAGAATAGACAAGAATCTAAAATCAATGCGCTTTTTCAGTTTCATGGTTACCCACCCCCTTGCCTTGGAAAAGACACGTGAACGAAAGACTGTACGACACGTGGAAGTTGAACGATACATAAACCAAACCACAGAAGATAACTGCCCGCCGCAAAACCACAATCGTAAACTCCAGCCCATTCCCGGCATTGCCGTTTTGTAAAGGAATCCGGCAGGTACAGACCGTCCCGGGCAACAATTTCTCCGTAACACCACGCCGGAAAAATGTTTTTAGAAAAACTCAAAAAGTGTAAACTCAGGCAACAGTCGCAACCATGGTTGTGGATTGCAGGCGGGGAAAGCGATGCGGGAAACAAAAATTTTTCTCTCCTGCGACGAAACCGGCCTCTCCGATTCGGCAGGATACCGGGAGCAATCCTGCCTTTCTGTGGTATAAGCGAAGCGGTAGATCCGTGGGCCCGGAAACGACCCGACATCGACCCCGGAAGGGACCGGAGGGCTGTTTATGCTGCGCAGGAATCTTCTTTTGTCGACGTTGATCGCGGTGGCGCTGATGCTCGCATCCTGCGTCATCGTGCCGAAGAACAGCCACGTCAACCTCTCGGCCGACGACGCGAGGCTGCCGGCGCCCGCCGCCGCGTCCGCCGCCTACATCGCATCGACCGACGTCCGCCACGACGTGGACTGGCGGTGCCGCAACGCCTGGAGCGGGGCCCCGCCGGAGCGCTCCATCGACCGGTGCCTCGCCGACGCCACGCGGCGGGACCCCGATTTCGTCGCCCTCGCCTTGTCGGGCGGGGGAAGCCGCGCCGCCGTGTTCTCCGCCGCCGTGATGTTCGAGCTTCGCCGGCACGGGATTCTCCAGCGGGCCGACGTCCTCTCATCGGCCTCGGGGGGCTCCGTGGCGGCCGCGCTCTACGCGGCCAGTTGCGACGACGCGCAGGACTGCCCGGCCGCAGTGAACCCCGGGCTGCGGCGAACGCTGTGGACCGAGCGCGACGTCTACCCGCTGCTCCAGCAGAATTTCATCGACCGCTGGCGCATCAACTGCTGGCGGCCCGGAAACATCCTGCGATACGCGACGTACTTCGACCGCACCGACGTGATGGCCGAGACCTTCGCCGAGACCCTCTTCGGCGGGACGAGGGACACGGAGAACAGTTTTCTCATGCGCGACCTCAACCCGCGGCGGCCCTACGTCATCCTCAACGCGACCAACAACACCGACAGCGCGGCCGTGCCCGAGATCTTTACGTTCACCGAGCAGGGCTTCGAGACCCTCCGCTCGCGGCTCGACCTGTTCCCCGTCGCCTACGGCGTTGCGGGCTCCGCCGCCTTCCCGGGGGCCTTCCACTACGTCACGCTGCGCAACTTCGCCACGCCGGCGGAACAGTACATCCACCTCCTGGACGGCGGCGTCCAGGACAACCTCGGCATCGAGTCCCTGTGGCGGATCCTGCTGCGCGACAACGGGAGCCGCTACCGCGACGTCCCGGTCCTCGTGATCCTCGCCGACGCGAGGCCGGCCACGAAGGCGAAGAGCGCGGCCGACCCCGACCCGCGGCACTTCCTGGATTACTTCGTCGATTTCTCCAACGTCAAGGACACCTACAGCCTGCTGATGGTGGAGAACCAGCGGCTGAGGGCCCGCGAGTTCGAGAAATACGTGAGGAGCCGTCCCCGCGGGCTGTTCATCCACCTCGAGTTCGGCATGCTCAAGGACGGGCACCGCGAGCTTTACGAGAAGGTGAGTTCCATCCCGACCAACTTCAAGATCTGCGACGATCAGGCTCAAAGCCTGAAACAGGCCGCCGCCATCCTCGTCGGCGGCGCCGTCGAGCAGATCCGCCAGGACGCCTACTGGAGGGGCCGGTTCAACTGAGATGACCTGGTTCCTTCTCTCCCTCACGGCCGCCCTGTGCCTGGCGACGGCGGACGCCATGACGAAGCGCTACTTCGGCGACCTGGCGCCCTATCGCATGGGGGTCACCCGCATTGTCGCCATCGCCCCCTGGATGATCCTGACGCTGTTCTTCCTGCCGGCGGCCGTCCCCGACGGAACGTTCTGGCTGGCCCTCGCCGCGGCGCTGCCGCTGGAGGTCTCCGCCTTCTTTCTCTACATGCGGGCGCTCAAGCTCTCGCCGCTGTCGCTTTCCGTGCCCTTCCTGGCCTTCACGCCCGTGTTCATGATCCTCACGGGCCGCTTGCTCCTCGACGAGACGATCACGGCGGGCGGCGCGCTGGGGATCGGGCTCATCGTCGCGGGGGCCTACGTCCTGAATCTCTCCAAGATGAAGACGGGGTTCCTCGGGCCGATCCGGGCCGTCGCCCACGAGCCCGGCTCCTGGATCATGCTCTCCATTTCCCTGCTCTACGCCGTCACGGCGCCGCTCGGGAAGATCGCCGTCCTGCACTCGAACCCCTGGTTCTTCGCCGCCGTCTACAATCTCGTGCTGACCGTGGTCATCCTCGCCCTCTGGCCCCTGGCGGGCAACGATCGGAATGCCCCGGGCCTCTTCAGCAGGCCGGGGGCCATGCTGATGCTCGGCCTCGTCTGCTCCGTCGAGAACGTCTGCCACATGATGGCCATCGCGCAGGTCGAGGCGGCCTACATGATCGCCATCAAGCGGCTGAGCCTCCTGCTCGGGGTCGTGTACGGGGCGTGGTGGTTCGGGGAGCAGAACATCCGCGAGCGCCTGGCCGGGGCGGCCATCATGATCGCCGGCGTGTTCCTGATCAAGTGGAGCCAGTGAGCGCGGCCGCGAGAAACCGGACAAGGAGGTCCTCATGAATCGACGCGGGGCAATCGCCCTTTCCCTGGTGCTCGCGGGGGCCGCCCTCTCGGGGTGCCTCGGATCCCATGACGTCAACAGACCGGCTGCCGGACCGTGCGGGCTGCCGGACCGGGTGCCGTCCAGGTTGGTGAAGTCCCCGTCGGAGCTTCCCGACACGGCAGGGCCGGAGCTGATGGTCCTTCCCGGCACCGTGCGGCCCGTGCGAGACTTCCGCGACATCGTCGCGGCATCCCTCCGGGACGAGCCCCGCCGTCCCATCGTGCTCTACGTCCACGGGCGCGGGGACGAACCGTCCAAATCCATCCGGGAGGGGATTCTCAGGAGCCTGGCCGACGAGTACGGGGTGATGCCGATCCTGTTCACGTGGCCCTCCGGAAAGGGTCTCTTCCCCGAACGCGAGGCCCGGGACGCCGGCCCCGCCCTGGGGGACGTCCTCGGCCAGCTGCGCGACCTCCGCAGCGCCTCGACGGCAGGGTTGACGGTCTCGCTGCTGACCCACAGCATGGGCAGCTTCGTCCTGGAGGGGTTTCTCGGGAACTACACGGGAGGGCTGCCCGGCGGCCTCCTCGACAGCGTCGTCATCAGCTCGTCGTCCTCGACGGTGGATCGTCATGCCGCGTGGGTCGAGAAAATCGACTTCTCCCCGGCGGTGTTCATCACCTACGGGCATGACGACCCCATGCTGAGCATTGCGGGGCTCGGGATCGGCACCGCGCGGCTGGGCAGGCACGGGACGCGGCAGAAAGACGAGGCAGAGCGCGTGGCGGGCAACGCGGTGTACGTCGATTTCGGGCAGGCCGTCGCGGAGCACCGCTATTTCGTCGGCAACGGCGGGCAGGCCTGCGTCTACCATTTTTTCAATGAAAGCCTCAACGGCCGCCGGCCGGACTTCGGCGACCGGAGATTCGCAACCGAAGCGCTCCCGGGAAAGGATTACGTCATCAACCGGTGAGGCCCCCCGACCCTTTCCTCACGCCAGCTCTTTCCGGCTGGCCGCCAGCCGCTGCACGGCCGTGAAGTTGGTCAGGACGGCGAGGAGGACGATCGTCCCCTGCAGGGTGCAGTCCCCGCAGCCGGGAGCGACCAGGCTGTTGATCGGGGTATTCAGGACCGTCCCGGCGATCAGGAGGATGAGCCGCTCGGGGCGCTGCATGAGCCCCCGGAACTCTTTCTGCCCCAGGCCTTCCGCCCGCGCCTTTACGTAGCTCACCATGACGGAGCCCATGAGCGCCAGGGACGTGACCCAGAACATCCAGCCGTCGCGGAAGTGAAAGAGAAAGCCGAAGAAGATGAAAAACTCGGCGTAGCGGTCGAGGGTGGAGTCGAAGAGGGCGCCGAAGCGCGAGGCCTTGCCCGACAGGCGCGCCACGGTGCCGTCGATGGGATCCATGAGCGCCGAGAACCAGAGGAACATCCCCCCGAGGAAAATGAGCCCCATGGCGAAGAGGATGCCCGCCACGAGCGAGAAGCCGAGTCCCATGAGCGTGATGTGGTTGGGCGAAACGCCCGCCGCCACGAAGGGACGGGCAACGGTTTCCATGACCGCGTAGTAGCGCTGCTGCGCCTTCTGTCGGAATCCCCCTTCCTCGTAGGGCATCTCGGTCTCTCCTTCCGGGCCTGGCCGCCTCCGCGGCACGCCGGGAGTATAGGGAATCGGCGGAGCACTGTCCAGGGAAAAGGAAAACGGCCGCACGCTCAGGGGGCAGCCTTGCGCTCCAGGGCCTCGAGCGCCGCGCGGGCCTCGTCCCGGCTCCCGAAGGGTCCCGCCACGACACGGTACCACTCCTTGCGGGGGCCGACGTTCCTCTTGACGATCTCGACCTTGCCGGGAGCGGTGCCGATCTTCCCGACGTACTCGCGGGCTTCCCGGTACGTCATGAACGTGGCGGCGTGCACGCCGAAGGATCCGTCCGCCCCTTTCGTGATCCGCGCCGCTCCCGCGGCCTGAGGCAGAACGACCTCGCTTCCCGTCAGGATGAGATCCACGTCGGTGATCTCCGGGTTTGCCTCGAGGATGCGGTCCAGGGTGATCGCCTCCGCCGATCCATACTGCCGGGTGGCGATGGAGGAGAGTGTCGCCCCCTCGGGGACCAGGACCGTCCTGAGCGGCGCGCCCCTGTCGGCAGGCTCCTGCGCGGCCGGCCCTTTCACCGGGGCTGACGGGGCCGCAGGAGCGGGGGCAGGGCCCTTGGCCGCCGGGGCGGTCACCGGCGCCTCCACGCGAGCCTGCACTTTGGCCGCCGGGGCCGCGGCGGGGACCTTCGCGGCGGTCGGCGTCGCAACGACCGCCCCCCGCTGCGCAACGTCCGCCGTCGGCTTCGCGTAATAGTACCAGCCGCCCAGCATCACAAACGACGCCGCTACAACCAGGGCGGCATAGAGCCAGGGCGATCGCATGACCGACCCCGCCGAGGCTGCGGCTGCGGGCGACGGAAACGCGGGCCGGGCCAGGGGCGCCGCGGTGCGCTGCGCATCCCGCACCGTCCGGGCTGACACGGGGTTTTCGGACCGTTCCGCGCCCAGGGCCAGGGCGCCGTCGCACAGGGCGTCGAGGCTGCCGGGAACCCCGCCTGCAGCCTTGCAGAGGGCCTCCATCGCCTCGGGCGTGAAGACCCCGGCGCTGCCGCCGGCCCGGGACAGCCGGTATTCGACGTACCGGCGCGACTCGTCCGGTTCGAACGGGACGAGCCGGTGCACGATCTGGATGCGCTGCCGGATCTGCCGCAGGTGCTTTGCGCCCAGCCTGCGGTCCAGTTCGGGCTCCGCGAGGATGACGATCTGGATCAGCTTGGTCCGGCTCGTCTCCAGGTTGGACATGAGCCGCAGCTCCTCGACGATTTCGTCCTTCATCCGGTGCGCGTCGTCGAGGAACAGCACGACGTTCTCGCCCTTCTCCAGGCACCGGATCAGGAATTCGTAGAGTTCGTGCAGCAGGGGACCCTTGCTCGACTCCGCGGTGCGGAGCCCCAGCTTGCCCGTCAGCTCCTTGAGCAGCATGTAATACCGGTCATGGGAGGCCTCGATCAGCACGGCCCGCGTCCCCTCGTCGAGGCGGTTCATCGCCTGCCGGGCCAGATGGGTCTTCCCCATACCGGGCTCGCCGAAGATGACGGTGTAGCCCTTGCGTTCCCGGATTCCGTAGAGCACGGACGCCAGGGCTTCCTTGTGCGTCTCCGACGGGAACAGGGCCTCGCGGTCCGCGTCCTCGCCGAAGGGCATCCTGCTGAACCCGTAGTGTTGCGTGTAATCCATGTCGGTCGCTCCGCGTGCGGCACAAGAGGATGGGGTCCGCGAACCCGTCGCCCCATTAGCGGAAAATCCCGCCGCGAAGTCAACAAAAATAAACGTTAGACCTTCACGTGCAGCACGGGCAGGGGCAGGTGCTTTCGCTTCGTCTCGCCGAAGAAGGCCGTCTGCTCGCGCACGGTGGGCGTGCCGCGGCGGCCCTTGCCGAGCTTGTCGATGGGGTGGGCGGCGCCGAGGTGCAGGCAGTGCTTGCCGAACTTCTCGCGCATCTCGTCGACGGCCGCGTAGAGGTCGCGCACCTTGTCGGCCCGCAGGGGGCTCTCGAAGAGGGTGTACTGGACGTTTCGATCGGGCATGAGGTCCGCGAGGATCACGCCCGTGGCGCGGTAGAGGTCTTCCCTGCGGAAGAGCTCGTCGAAGAGCCCCCGCAGCACCTCGCAGAGCTCCAGCGGGTGCGCCGAGGGGCGGGAGAGCTTCACCTCGCTGCCGCGGTACTCGAAGTCGTTCATCTTGAGAAAGCCGATGAGCCTGCGCGGCGCGAGGTGGTAGCGCCGGGCCTTCATGCAGGCCGACTCGAGGTTGCGCAGCAGGTGCGCAAAGAGGTATTCGGGGTCGTTCGTGGGCGGCGCGAAGGTCTTGGTCTTGCTGATGGAGGCGTAATCGCTTTTCTCCTCGGCCGCGACGGGGCAGACCGATTCGCCGCGCAGCTCGCGCCAGATCTCCTGCCCGGGCTTGGCGAACTTTTTCTTCACCACGGCCTCGGGGAGCCTCGCGAACTCCAGGGCCGTCCTGACCCCCATTTTCCAGAGGTAGTTCGTCGTGGCGGGGCCGATCCCCCAGATCTTCTCGACGGGCAGCTCCCGGATGTACTCGGGGATCCGGCGGCCCGGGATCACGGTGAAGCCCGCGGGCTTGCGGTGCTTCGAGGCCACCTTGGCGAGCACCTTCGAAAGCGAGAGGCCCGCGGAGACGGTGATCCCCAGCTCGCGCTCGACCTCGCGCTTGATGTTGGAGGCGATCGTCTCGTAGGAGGCGTGGAAGGAGCGGCGCAGGCCCGTGAGGTCGGCGAAGGCCTCGTCGATGGAGTACTCCTCCACCTGGGGGGTGAAGCGCCGCACGATGTTGTACATGCGCCGCGAGAAGAGGCTGTAGGTCTCGTAGTCCGAGGGCAGGACGATGAGCCCCGGGCAGATCCTCCTCGCCTCGTGCAGGGGCACGCCGCGCTTGATCCCCAGGGCCTTGGCGGCGTAGCTCGCGCAGGCCACGATCCCCCGCTCGCCCCCCGTGATGAGGGGCTTGCCCCTGAGCTCGGGGTGGATGGCCTCCTCGCAGGACGTGAAGAAGGCGTCGCCGTCGATGTGCAGGACGGCCTGCGGCCAGGAGCGGAGATTGAGCATTAACTGGTCCATGGGAAACCCGAGGGTCTTCTCTATCACCCCCCTTTCGTAAAGCCCATTTTCACCCCCCTTTTGTAAAGGGGGCATGGGGGATTGGTCTTCACGGCAAAATCGCGTAAATCTTCTCCAGG
>ERZ1645192.5117-NODE-5117-length-10238-cov-6.202298_pt1 | contig 10238 bp, 12 predicted proteins | sample MGYA00575354_ERZ1645192 | MGnify/ENA primary metagenome ERZ1645192 (study PRJEB40844, sample SAMN11349763) | freshwater sediment metagenome | isolation source: river sediment | host: Sediment | place: India: Faizupur Khadar , New Delhi | collected 2017-02-21 ...
GAATGAATCACACATGATGTGATGAGCCCTGAACCTTCTGAATAAAATTCTGGAGTTCATCTCTGGATATTGTTCTTGTCAAAACTTTTGCGGCAATCTGTTCAAGTTCTTCACGCTCTGAGAGAAGCTGCTTCTGAACCAGTTCCTGAGGTGTGGTTTCTAATCCTAATACACGGTTAACTTCAGAGATGAAACTATAGATCTGGAATGGTTTGATTATATACGAATCAGCGCCGAATTCCATCGCCTGGTCAATCATTCGTTGTGTCTTAATTGCAGAACAGATAATAATCTTCGAATCCGGGCATGTCTCTTTTATCCGGCGTAGCACCTGAATACCCTGTATCTTTTGTAGGACAAGCGCTAATATTACAAGATCTGGTTTGTAAAGATGAAATAAATCAAGGGCCTGCTGACCGTCAACTGCCTCACCAATTACTTCGTGTCCACTGCATTCAAGTGCAAAACGAGTAATATTTCGCATAAATGGAACACGCTCAACAATCAGGACCCGGATCATATTTCTCCGTAACTTTTTTGGTGTAACCTATTGTTCTTTATGCTATTTTAAGAAGACTGATTTCTTAAAAATGAATGAAAATGTCCTTTTTGTCTACAAAAAATGACACTAAACTGTCTGCTCGTATTCAATGAATATACAACATGCCATCCAGTCATGAATCGATAATGTTCAGGCGGGGAAAGATAAGCGTAAAGACAGTACCTGTATCCCGTCCCTCACTTTTTACCAGGATTATTCCTCCATTTCGTTCAACGATCTTCTGGGTAATTGAAAGACCAAGCCCATACGACTTACCATCATGTCGCGAACTGTCAGCTTTATAAAATTTTTCAAAGATATGTTCTTCTTCTCCAGGCAGTAGACCGATACCGCTGTCCCTGATGGTGAGAATAATCCCCTTTTCAGTTCGTTCACCTTGAAAGGTAATATTCCCTCCGGCATTTGAATACTTTATCGCATTATCAAGAAGATTTCCAAAGATAGTATCAAAATCAATCGGGCTCATCCTGATCTCAAGATCTCCTGGAATATCGTTTGTGACCATCAGACGTTTCTTTAAAATATCGTATTCGAAATTTACAATCAACTCGTCAATCATCTCATGTATCGGAAGAGTGGTCCCGATACCGGGAAGATATGACTTATTCAGACGGGCCATCTGGAGAATACTGGTCAGCAGATCATGCATATGACCGGCATTCCGAATCGCCATTTCAAGATATTCAATCTTCTTTGGATCATGCTCCTTTTTTCTTAAAATCGGAAGAATAGCGATAACCGGCGTAAGGGGTGTTTTCAGATCATGACCGATCTGGGTTATAAACTCATCCTTCTGTTTTAACAGTTCTTCAATCTCTTTTGTTCGCTTTTCTACGATTTCGTCCAGATGCTGATTGATTTCAGAGAGCTGGCGTTTCACTCGGTTTAATTCATCATTCTTCTCAGTAAGTTCTGAAATATATCTTTTCAGATATTCAACCGCCCAGATTTGTTCGGTGATATCCTGTCCGATACCTATGAGTAAGGATGCATTCCCGTCTGGTCCGTTGAACCGCTCAAAACTCCACACAACCGATCGAATATCTCCCGATTTCTGAATTATCGGTATCATGGCGCTTTCCAGAACAGGCTCAGGTGCATGTACCTGCTGAATCAGGCTGAGTGATCGCTCTCTCTGGCTGTCGGGGAATAACGTAAAGATCTTCTGGCCGATTACCTTATCCGAAGAAATTCCGGTAAGTCTCGCAGCACCCAGATTAAACAGGGTTATAGTAAAAGATGAATCCCAGCCAATGATAGGAATATTTGCGGATTCCACAAACCGGTAAAAAAAGGATATGAAATCAGAGATTTCTGAATCAGAAGAGGGGCAGATGGTTTCAGAAATCATCAAGGGCGAATCAAACCCGGTTGATGGTTCCTTCTTATCAATGTTCTGCTGAACAAACCCTTTTACCATCAGATCTGAGTAATTATAGGGAGTGATCTCTTTTTGCAGAGGTGAGCAGGGGTGAGAATCAGCACACGAATACCCGGCAAGGCCGATAACGAAAGAAATATCCTGTGCAGACTCCATCGCTCCAACTAATAGTCCTGTGGAATCATACAGTGGAGAAGCGTACAGACGAAGATGGGCCCCCTTTCCATTGTTGAGATACGGGAAGTAATCATCAGCAACCCATATATTTCCAATCGAGATGAGAGCTTCGTACTGAGTCTTTATGTCATTATGATAATCGAATACGAAATCTATCAAAATCGGTTCACGATTCTGGAAAAACGGAATCGCATGCTCAAAGTGATTTTTGCCGACAATCTGATCAGCAGAAAATCCGGTCAGATTCACCATCCCTTTATTCCAAATACTGATTTCTCTTTTTGCATCCATCAAAAAGAAGGGATCAGGGATACCCTGTACAAGAGAGAAATAGTCAGAAAGAAGCCCACCCTGGAGATGCATGAACGCCCGCTGGATGACTCCATGGTAGATGGTATGAAGAAGGTCTTCAAAAAGAATCTGAGTTTTCGTCGTTGTTATATGAAAATATCCAGAACTCTTGACAAATTCTGAATGTTTAGTTTTTCTATAAATTTCATCTGAAAAGGTAATTATGATAATATCCGGATTACTTCTTCGAATCTCATGCAAAAATCCATCCTCATATCGTTCATTTTCTCCTCCATCTACAATGAGCACATCGTATCGATGAAAAGGAACGTCATTCAGGAGATCGTTTCTCATCAGGAGGGTATCAACATGAATCCCTTCATGTTCCAGAAATGAATGCAATTTTGACTGAAAAATTGGATCTGATGAGAGGGATAACACGAGAATGGAGGGGATCATGGAATGGAAGGTGAATTATTTTCAGGTTTCAGGAATATTTTGCATCCACATCGCCACAAGTTCTACCAGAAGTTCGGGAATAATCGGTTTGGTAATGTAATCCGACACATATTTTTCTACGCCAATCATTCCTTCATCCGGATTATCCTTTGCAGTGAGCATACAGATGATGATCTGATGGTACAGGTCACGGGACTCTATCTCCCGTATGGTCTCCCAACCGTCCATGTCAGGCATCATGATATCAAGGAGGATCAACCCTGAAAAGCCACTCTCTAATATCTGTATACACTCCTCCCCGCCATTTGCCGTAAGCACAGTCCAGGATTCTTCTTCCAGTATTGCCTGAACTGCCAGACAAATATCAGGATGATCATCAACAACGAGGATTTTTAATGCATCGGTCATCTGATCCCTTGTATATACAGTCTGGTAGAGATCTATAGATATACCCTCTGATTGAGAAGGGTCAGTATGAAGTCATATCATAATTGAAGAATATCGGAGGATTTTTTTTCGGCCAGTCTGCGAAACATCCAAAGCACATGAAGGGACCTACGCTCCCTATTGATAAACAAAAATACTCCATCAAAACTCTAATCCGGCTAATAAATTCAGATATATATTCAGAAAGACCCTATTGGTATGTCCAGGAATCTTTTAAAAAGGGGGATTACCCAGACACAAAGTACCAGACAGAAATGCACAGTCCAAGACCGACAATAATCCATCTGAATAATTCCGGATGAACCATTTCAACAAACGTGCCTCCAACCAGACCGCCACATACCGATCCAATACTCATGATGACGACAAGAGCCCATTCGATTTTTCCGGTGAAGATAAAGTATACTGAAGCGGCCAGATTTACACTAAACGAGATGATAAGCTTGAGAATATTCAGACTGACGAGTGAGTCATCGTAGAGGAGACCCAGTACTGCGATAATAATCACACTTACACCGGCGCCAAAATACCCCCCATATAACGCGGCAAGAAACAGGAGAAGAAATCCCCCGCCGGTCACAAGCCGTGGATGGGATTTATGATACGAACCGGTCAGCATTACTTGTTTTACCCGATCCTGCACGGCAAGCAGAACTGTGGCGAATAGAATAAGGTAAGGGATGAGTGCCCGAAACGATGATTCATCTGAATGTATGAGGAGAAATCCTCCAAAAAGACCACCGATGATACAAACAGGGAGTATTCTACGGATCCTGTTCTTCTGATAAGCAAACTCCTTTCGCTGGGCAATCATCCCACCACAATATCCAGGGCAAAGCGCCAGAGTATTCGTAATATTCGCAGTAACCGGTGGAATACCGAGGGCAAGCAGAGCCGGAAAACTCACCAGGGTTCCTCCCCCTGCAAGTGCGTTTATGAGTCCGGCGAAAAAAGCCGCTGAAAAGATAAAAAGTTCATCCATACCGGTTCCTGTAATACCTTTTTTTGACCAGTACTATCTGTTCTGATACGTATTCATGAGCGTGAGAACTCTGATGACGTGACGCCATTATCGTGTGTTCTCCCCTCATACTATCTGTTTCCATGGCACATCAGTACCATGGATTATCTGTATACGATCATCAAATTTCTAACCGCCGGATGCATCATTGTCGGAGTGACCCTGATAGTCCAGCATATGGACCCAAAATATGGAGGGATACTTGCTGCAGCACCGATTACCACCACCATCGCATTTCTCTTTACCAACTTTGAATCGGGTCAGGATGTAACCAGGGAACTCACTCTTGGATCATTTTACTTTGCAATCCCAACCCTTGCATTTATCCTCGCCCTGTATCTCCTGTTAGGCCAGGTATCCTTCCTCATGGGAATCGCCGGAGCATATCTTATCTGGCTTTTTGGTATCGTTATTATGCACCGGATTGTCATATCGTAACCTGTGCAGGGCTTTTTGGAAATAATGCCCATGAAACACGTAAATACGCTGAATTTCAATAAAATATCCTCATTTTCACTTTCACCCTGCTTATTAAAGATTCATATACCAGGTGACAAAACTGGTACTGAGCAAAAAAGGGAGTATTCCTGCTCACCCTATCTATACCGGAGAAAACCATGATAAAATACAGTTCAGTCGTTCTGTTATGTTCTGATATCGCTGTTTCCAAACAATTCTACCAGGACCTTTTCAACCTTCCAATAGAACTCGATATTGGCGGGCTGGTAACATTTGCCGGGGGGATAACACTCTGGGAGAAAAAAGATGCTTTATATCTTCTCTACCCTGGGGCAGAATCTATCACCAACCCGGAAAAACCTGCACAGGAACTCTATTTTGAGACGGATGAGATCGTGGAATTTGCATCAGTACTGGCAGAAAAAAAAGTTCGTCTCCTGCATGAGATTCAAGTCACGCCATGGAACCAGCGGACAGTCAGGTTCTTTGATCCTGATGGAAACCTGATAGAAATGGGTGAATCAATGGATCATGTCGTCAGGCAGATGGCAAAAGAAGGTCTATCACCGGAGAAGATCTCAGAAAAAACCTGGATGCCAATTGAATTTATTACCATGGCATTGCAACAGTAAGAAATATCTCATGAAGGGAAGGAGAAGAGCATGACAAATTCAGAGGAGCGAACTCTCATCTCTGTGATCCTGATATGTATTCTTCTCCTTATTATTCCAGGAACTGCCCTGCCATCCCCTGATGAATGGAGAGAATCGGCACGGGATCACTTCGAGGCCATGACCAGGGAAGAAGTTGACCAGTTTATCGATCCTCTCATTACCTATAATGTAAGCAACGGGATAGTCGTGGTGCTTGTGGATCAACACGGTTTTTCCATATATCCATACGGAAATCTGCAAACGAGAGCCGGAGACATCCCAGGTAATGAAATGCTTTTTGATATTGGATCGGTATCAAAAGTGATGACCGGGTTATTGATGGCCATCGGAGAAGAAGAGGGCGTGTATTCGATATCAGCCCCGACAGAGACCTGGTTTGGTGATACCTGCCCGGTTCCTGATTATGAGGGTAAGGAGATCACCGGACAAGACCTAGCCTCCCATCGCTCCGGTCTCCCTTCATCACCAGATGCTTTTTCAGAATATGATCCTGATGCATCATATGCCGATCAGGTCGAGCAGTCCACGACACATTTTCTGACATTATCATTCAATGAAACCTGTCAGTGGTTGGGAACGACTGAACTACTCACCCCGCCCGGATATCAGTATCAGTATTCAAACCTTGGTGCGGCGATTGCAGGGGCCAGTATTGCACAGGCTTATGGACAAACCTATCCGGACCTCCTTGAAGATAAGATCCTGAACCCGCTTGGGATGACACATTCAGGAGCCGCTTGGACCATGGAGGATCTTGAGGGGAGAGCAACCGGATATAGGGGATATGAGTATCCTGCCGATGAAGCAATCTTTATCGGGTTCAATGATTTCTGGACTGCGACCGGCGGAGTCCATTCAAACGCAGATGACATGGCAGTTTTTCTCGCTGCTGAGCTTGGGCTGATTGACACCCCGTTCTCCGATGCAATTGCGATGACTCATGAGCCGTATGCAATCATTACCGAAGGGCCGCCGCTCATGAAAAGCGGAATATTCTGGGATATCCTGTATAACCGGGATGGAACCACCATTCTCAAAAAGGCAGGAGAGACCAATGCACATCAGGCAGCAATTGCCTTTAACCCTGACCTGCAGACAGGAGTTGTGATCCTGGCAGATACGGCAACCATTACCGGAAACCATGTCATCGATACCGCTATTGCTCTTCTTGAACGAATGCAGGTGAAGCATACAAACTCAAGTGGTTTGAGTGATAATAGAGATGAATGATTCGGAAGTTATACTCTTTTCGTCTGTTTCTGGTCCTCATTATCATTCTTGGTATGGCCGGGACTTTGTATGGAGATGAAACAAACACCTCATCTGTACTCTATCAGGCAGGTTCATTTGCAATATTAGAGAAGGGAGAGTATTCAGAAGTCTTTTCGATTGACGAAATGAACCGTCTCGGGGATTTCGGAGTAGGCGGGTTCGAGGATATGGATGGAGAATTATTACAGCTTGACGGGACGGTATATCAGATTACTATCGACGGAGTAGTCAATACACCACCAGGAGATACCGGGGTCTGTTTTGGAAATACCCTAAAATTTACCCCGGAGAGTTCATACACGATTCAGGAAACCTCGTCACTGGAGGAACTCAATACAATCATCAGGGAATCACTGCCGGATCCTGAGCAGATATATGCTGTACGGGTTGACGGACCCTTCACTAACCTTTCATTCAGAAGTATTCCATCCCAGGAAGAGCCATATCCACCGTTATCTGCAGTGATCGACAACCAGAGCGTCTTTCACCTGGTGAATGCAACCGGAACGATCGCAGGGTTCTGGTTTCCGGAATGGATGGATGGCGTCAATTATGCAGGATTTCATCTCCACTTCATCACCGATGCACGTGATGCCGGAGGGCATATCCTCACTGCCGAATCAGGTGTAACTACGCTTTCAATTCAGGAGATAGATCAATTAAATCTCTATCTGGATTATAAAAACGAAGAGAATTAGAGGATGGGAATATCTCCCCAGGACTCTTTCTCTGATTTTTTAAATTTTACTTCCAGCACACCATTTTCAAATGTTGCACTGGCATTCTCCTCGGTCACTTCCACAGGAAGGGGAACACTTCGGCTGGCCGAACCATAGAACCGTTCCCGGATAAAAAAGTCCTTTTCTTCCTGCTCTTTCTCATCGGTCCGTTCACAGGAGATCTGAAGAAGGTTAGGTCTGACAAGGCGGATTTTGACATCTTCTTTATTGCAACCCGGAAGGTCGGCTTTTGCAATAACCTGATCATCCTGCTGTTTTACATCCACGGTAAAGCCGCCGGAAAAAACCGGAGCAATTTCACGTCCCCCCTGGGAATATGCAGGGTATGTGGGGATGAGAGACTGAAACCTGTTTTCCATCTCGGCAAACATATTGTCCAGTTCACCCCTGAACATGTTGAACGGATCACGTTTGATGATTGCCATCTACATCTCCTCTTGTCTGTGTGCCAGACAAATTCGTATATAGGTGTATCAAAAAATAAATTTTTTCAACGGACTGATTGAGAAGATATATCGGGCATAAATTAAAAACAATGCGCATTATACCTTTTTTCTATCTCAACCCCATCATTCATTACTATGGAAAACAGAGGCATCATACATGACCAAAGAGATTCCTACCGTCTGTGGCATCTATTGCGATGAGTGTGAACATTTTGAGAAAGACTGTCCGGGATGTGATGAGTCAGACGGGAGCGTGTTCTGGACGGAATTTGCTGACACCGATGTCTGCCCGGTTCATGAATGTTGCGCAAATGAAAAACAGTTAGCACATTGCGGCCTTTGTGATCAGATGCCCTGTGAAAAATACTTCAGGTTCCGCGATCCTGATGTATCTGAAGAAGAGGCAGCGAAGATGCTTGAGAAGCAGAAAGAGAATTTAATGAGGAGAAAGAGAGAATATGAGGAGCCCTGACAGGTCCGGCATTATCGCTCTTTGTCGAACCGATCTTCGTTAATTATATAACTCCCCTCCATCATAGTGTACTGGCATGGAATCGGGACTTCGTCATCGACTCGCGGAGAAGATGGCGGGGGAGATAACACTATCTGATTCTCCGGGAAAAACCCTGAAGAAATGGCGACTTAGTTTTGACATTTCTCAGGGACAACTCTCCGAGTACCTTGGTGTATCGCCATCAGTCATTAGTGACTATGAAAGCGGAAGGAGAAAAAGTCCGGGCACTGCCATTATCGGACGTATTGTTGACAGTATCCTTGCCATTGATGAAGGAAAGGGCGGGAAGTATATCCATAAATATGCTTCACTCCTCTTTGCCGAGATGGGGGACGGAGTAATTTATGACCTCCATGATTACAAAAGCCCTATCAATCTGTCAACATTTGCCGGTGTCATCGGTGCCGATATCATTACCGGTCCGGTGCACCTGAGCATTTACGGATACACGGTAATTGACAGTCTCCGGGCTATTATGAACCTTACCGCAAGCGAATTTAACCGGATATACGGCTGGAGTACTGAGCGGGCGCTCATTTTTACCGGAGTTTCGAATGGAAAGTCGCCGATGGTGGCTATCCGGGTTACTCCCTTCAAGCCCCGGTGCGTAGTGCTTCACGGTATCAGCCTTGGTGATGTACACCCGATTGTGCCAAAGATGGCCGAGAAGGATAACATCACGCTCATGTGTACCACACATGGTATCGAAGATATCGTGGAGAGACTGAGGGAAGAAAAATGGTAGGAATCATCTCGTACGGTGCATATATCCCACGGTACCGTATCAAAGTAGAAGAGATTGCCCGGGTTTGGGGTGCAAATGGCACTGAAATTTCCCGTGGCCTAGGTGTCTTTGAAAAGGCACTGCCAGATATGGATGAAGATACGATCACTATCTCCGTTGAAGCTGCACGGGCAGCGATGGCTCGGAGAACAGTAAATCCTGCAGATATCGGAGCGGTATATGTCGGATCAGAGTCGCATCCTTACGCGGTGAAACCTACGGCTGTTACCGTCGGAGAAGCAATCGGGGCAACCCCGGTCATGACCGCTGCAGATTATGAATTTGCCTGTAAGGCAGGAACAGCCGCAATTCAGACCTCAATGGGTCTTGTAAAATCCGGCATGGTTACCTATTCTGTTGCAGTCGGTGCTGACGTAGCCCAGGGAGAACCGGGAGATGCACTTGAATATACCGCTGCAGCCGGTGGAGCGGCCATGATCATCGGAAACGACGATCCCATCGCTGAAATCAATCACACCTGTTCATTTACCACCGATACCCCCGACTTCTGGAGACGTGAGAACAAGCCATATCCACGTCACGGCGGCCGGTTTACCGGAGAACCTGCATACTTTAAGCATGTCGTTGGTGCTTCAAAGATGATGCTTGAAAAGATGGGAACAAAGCCATCTGACTATACCTATGCAGTCTTCCACCAGCCAAACGGAAAATTCCCGGTTCAGGCAGCACAAATGCTTGGGTTTAGCATGGACCAGATAAAGCCGGGTCTTGCGGTCACCTATCTTGGAAATACCTACTCCGGTGCTTCCATGGTTGGTCTTTCAGCGGTTCTGGATATCGCAAAACCAGGAGATCGGATCTTCATGACCTCATACGGATCTGGTTCAGGGAGTGACTCGTTTGATCTCACCGTTACTGATGTCATCAATTCTGACCTCTTTAACCGTGATGCAGCACCGTCGGTCTCTGCTCTTCTGGCAGACAAAAAGCTCGTGGACTATGCAGTCTATGCAAAACACAAAGGCAAAGTGGTGATGATGGAATGAGAGA
>ERZ1645192.5120-NODE-5120-length-10233-cov-6.828748_pt1 | contig 10233 bp, 11 predicted proteins | sample MGYA00575354_ERZ1645192 | MGnify/ENA primary metagenome ERZ1645192 (study PRJEB40844, sample SAMN11349763) | freshwater sediment metagenome | isolation source: river sediment | host: Sediment | place: India: Faizupur Khadar , New Delhi | collected 2017-02-21 ...
CGTATTTCATGCAATTCGCCGGAGCCAGCATCCTCGCGCCGATGCAGACGGATCTTTCGGACTTCGGCGTTCGTTTCGACATCTGGTTTTCCGAGAAGAGCCTCTACGTCGCCGACGATGTCCCGAAAACCATGGCATTCCTGAAAGAACGCGACTACGCATTCGAGCAGGACGGCGCGCTCTGGTTCAAGACGACCGGCTTCACCGACGAGAAGGACCGCGTGCTGATCCGTTCCAACGGAGTCCCCACGTATTTCGCCTCCGACATCACGTATCACAAGAACAAGTTCGACCGGGGCTTTTCACGTGTCATCGACATCTGGGGGGCGGACCACCACGGATACGTTCCGAGGATGAAGGCGGCGGTCGAAGCCCTTGGCCGGGATCCGGACGATCTGTCCGTCCTGCTGATCCAGTTCGTCAACCTGCTTCGCGACGGAACGCCCGTCGCGATGTCCACACGTTCCGGAGAATTCGTCACGCTCCGGGAGGTCCTCGACGAGGTCGGCGTTGATGCGACGCGGTATTTCTTCGTCATGCGGCGGAGCGACAGCCATCTGGACTTCGATCTGGAACTCGCGAAGCAGCAGTCCAACGAAAACCCCGTCTATTACATCCAGTACGCGCACGCGCGGATCCGGAGCGTCCTCCGGGAAACCGAAGCGCGCGGCGTGGTTCTTCCGGTCGTGGAGAGCCTTTTGGACTACGAATTCGCCTCGGAGGAAGAAAAACGCCTGATCGCCACTCTCGACGAGTTCCCGAAAGAAGTGGAAAAGGCGTCCCGCGAGCTGGCGCCTCATGTGATCGCGTCGTACGCCTATTCGCTGGCGGGGGCGTTCCACTCCTTCTACAACGCGCATCGCATTCTCGGAGAAGAGGAGGCGACGATGAAGTCGCGGCTGCTGCTTGTCCGTGCGACCGGGATCGTTCTCGGAAGCGCGCTCGGGCTTCTCGGAATCGCGGCGCCGGAGAGGATGTAAGTGCTCCGGCTCCGCTGGATCGTCTTCGCCGCGATCGTCATTCTCTTCGTCACGATCATGGGCACGGCGTACATCCTCGAGTGGCGTCAGGTCGATCGCCTGTCCTCGACGCTGGACGAACGAATGGAGCTGCTCGTCAAGAAAACCCGCTCGCTGCAGGATCTTCGGGAGCGAATCTCCTTCTACAGCACGGCGGAGGGAGTCGCGCATCTGGCCCGGGACCAGTACAATCTCGTCATGCCCGGCGAGATGATCTACAGGATTGTCGTCACGTCGAAAGACGTATTGCCGAAAAAGTGACGAAAGCGTATAATCCCATTCTGTGTTTCCCTGCCTCGTGAACGAGGCCATATGTCCATAGGGAGGAGGTGACAAGCGTGCGACCATACGAAATGATGATGATCGTCAACGCTGATCTGGAAGATCCGAAGGAAGAAATAACGAAGGTGGAAGAGGTCGTGCGAACGCTTGGCGGAGAGATCGCCAAGACTGACGTCTGGGGAAAACGGCGACTCGCGTATCCCATTCGGAAGAAACAGGAAGGGGTATATGCGTTGAGCTCGTTTTCCGTGGAGCCCGACCAGATAGTCGAACTCAAACGGCTTCTGAGCCTGCGGCAAAACCTGATGCGGACCATGATCGTCTGCCTGGACGAGGAGTAAGCCGATGGCCAGAGGATTCAACAAGGTCATTCTGATGGGGAACCTGACGAAGGATCCCGAGATCAGATACACCGTCAACAAGCAGGCTGTGGCGAGCTTTACGGTCGCCATCGGAAGCCAGTGGAAGGGCGGAAACGGCGAGCTTCAGGAACGCACGGACTTTGTGCCGGTCGTTGTCTGGGGCGCTCAGGCCGAAAACTGCGAAAAATACCTTCGAAAGGGGCGTCCGGTGCTCGTCGAGGGACGGATTCAGGTCCGAAACTATGACGCCAAGGATGGAACGAAACGCTGGGTGACGGAAGTCGTCGCCTCGAGCGTCGTTTTCCTTGGAGGACGAAAGTCCGAAGAGCAGGGCGGTTCCGAGGGTGGCGAGTTCGGCAGTCTCCGGGAAAAGGGATTCGGGGGAGACGATTTCCCCATGGATATTTCCCAGGTTGACGCCGGAAACGAAGACGAGGTTGAGATCCCCTTCTAGGGGAGTGAAAGGAGGACCATACATGGCCGCATACGGATCCGGCCCTGCAGGCGGCGGAGCCGGTGGCGACAGGCCGCGCGGTGGCGGTGCAGGGGGGCGCAGAGGCGGAAAACGGCGCCCGAAGGTCTGTTTTTATTGTGTCGATAAGGTCGAACACGTCGATTACAAGGACGTTGAAAAACTGAGAAAATACATCAGCGATCGCGGCAAGATCATGCCCCGACGCGTGTCCGGCAACTGCGCGAAGCATCAGCGGCAGTTGACCACCGCGGTGAAGCGGGCGCGATATATGGCGTTGCTCCCCTACGCCCTGGACTAGGGATTCTGCGCCAATTCGGTACGATCACTGTGCGAGGGGGGCGGCGAATCGCTTCTCCCCTCTTTTTTATTGTTGGTGGAGAGGAGGGAACCCGTGATATCGACGCGTAACATGGTGGAAGCCTCCCTTCTGGCCGGACTTGCGGCTGCGCTCTTTCTCGCCGCTCGCTTTATTCCCGTCGCGGGGATCGCTTTTTCCTTCCTGTGTCCGGCGCCTCTTGTCATTCTGGGCCTCCGGCACAATATCAAGTCGGCGTTTCTCGGTCTTCTTGCGGCAACGGTCGTCGTCCTCATGCTTTCCGGTCCGACCGGGGCCGTTTTCTTTTTCCTGGGATTCGGCGTGCTCGGCGTGGGACTTGGCGTGCTTGCGCAGCGATGTTCCCGCGGCGTTGACGTCATCCTCTACGGCATTCTCGTCTCTCTGGGAAGCAAGATACTCTTGATGTTCGTCGCGAAGGCCCTCACAGGCGTGGACCCGTTCGCCCTGGATCCGAAGGAGATTACGGAGATCGTCGATCGCGTCTTCGGATTCTACGGAACGGTCGGCGCTTCGGCGGATGCGCTCGCGGATGCGCGTGAACAGATCGCCGCCGCACTTCGCCTTCTCCCGACCATTTTCCCCGCCATCCTGATCATGGCGTCCGCCCTCGATTGTTACCTGAGCTACGCGGTCAGCGCGGTTGTCGTACGGCGCACGGGAGGCAGCATGCCGTCCCTTCCCGCTTTTTCAGAATGGCGCTTTTCGAAGAGCGTTCTGGGGGCGCTGATCGTTTCACTGTTCCTTCCCTTTTTCGGGCAGGAGACCATGTGGGGTGTCCTCGCCGGGAGGATAAGCGTCAACCTCAAGATGTGCGTTCACGTCATCTTTCTTCTTCAGGGCGTTTCGCTCCTGTGGTTTTTTCTTAAGAAATGGAACTGGAAGGCGCCTTTTGCCGCGATTGTTATAATATTGGTCGTATTTATCCCGCTGTTTTCGACTGTAGCGGTCATAGCGGGCGTGGGGGACATGTGGTTCGATGTGAGAAAAAGGATCGGGAGGTGGAGTGCATGAAGGTCATCCTGCTGAAAGATGTCCCGAAACTGGGAAAACGAGGGGATCTCATGGAAGCGTCCGAAGGATACGCCCGGAATTTTCTGATTCCCAAAGAGCTTGCGGAAGAGGCGACTCCCTCGAAACTGAACGAATGGAAGGCGCGCCACGAATCGCGGCAGAATCGCGAGGAGAAGAACCGGGCGCTCGCCGAAGAGCAGCGGCGGAACCTGCAGGGGCGGAAGGTCGTGCTCACCGTGAGCGCCGGAGAGAAGGGCAAGCTCTTCGGGAGCGTCACCGTCGCCGATATCGCGGACGGCATAGAGGCGCAGCTCGGGATCCGAATCGACAAGAAGGACGTCCGCCTTGAGGAAACCGTGCGGCATACGGGCGCTTACCCGGTGGTCCTTCGCCTGTTCCCCGGCATCGAAGCGCAGATGACCCTTCAGGTCGACGGGGCGTAACGGTGGCGGAAGGAAGTTTCGAGAGAAAACCTCCGTACAGTCTCGAAGCCGAGCGGGCCGTTCTCGGCGCGTGCCTGATGGATCGGGACGCCTTGAACCTCGTCACCGAGATGCTTTCGGCCGAGGATTTCTACGACCTGTCGAACCGGACCGCGTATGAATTGATCCTCGATATGTCCCAGAAGGATGTCGCGGTCGACCCGCTGACGCTTCTGGAGGAGATGTCCCGCTCGGGGAAGGGCGATCGCCTCGGGGGACAGCCCTTTGTCGCGTCGCTCGTCGATCAGGTGTCGAGCACGGCGAACGCGGAGTTTTATGCGCGCATCGTCAAGGACAAGGGCATTCACAGGCGGCTCATCGCGGCCGGAACGAGCATTACCCGTCTGGGTTATTCGGAGGATATGGACGTCGAGGAAATCCTGGAAGAAGCGGAGCGGGCGGTCTTCGAGATCGCGATGCACCGCAACAGGACGAATTTCCGTTCCATAGCGGATGTCCTCGGCCAGGCGTTCCATACGATCGAAGAGCAGTATCACCGATCCGATCAGGACGTTCTCGGACTGCCGTCGGGGTTCGCCGAATTCGACAGGATGACCGGCGGCTTTCAGCCGGGAAGCCTGAATATCATCGCCGCCCGCCCGTCTATGGGAAAGACGGCGCTCGCGATCAATATGGCGCAGTATTGCGGCGTCTCGCGCGGCGCACCGGTGCTGATCTTCAGCCTTGAAATGGGCGCGGAGCAGCTCGTGCAGCGAATGCTCGGCGCGGAAGCGCGCATCAACATCCACGAGCTTCGCACCGGGGCGTTCGCGGAGTCCGCCTGGGACGATCTCGCGAACGCCGCCGGCAGGCTTTCTTCGGCGCCGATTTATATCGACGACAGTTCGATGCTCTCGACGCTCGAATTCCGTGCGCGGTGCCGGCGTTTCCAGTCCCGCTACAAGAATGTGGGACTGGTTGTCGTCGACTATTTGCAGCTCATGAGCTACGCGCGGAAGATCGACAACAAGCAGCAGGAAGTCGCGGAAATATCGCGGGCGCTGAAGGGCGTCGCGCGGGAGCTCAACGTTCCGATCATCGCGCTCTCGCAGCTCTCGCGGGCCGTGGAGCAGCGAACCGACAAGAAACCGCAGCTTTCCGACCTCCGCGACAGCGGCGCGATCGAACAGGACGCGGATATCGTCGTTTTGCTCTACCGACCGGGGTATTACGATTCCCCGGGCCAGGATGACGAAGAAAATCCGCTTGCCTATCTGAACATCGCGAAGCACCGGAACGGCCCGACAGGCGAAGTGCAGCTCGTGTTCCTGAGAGAATATACGAAATTCGAGAATCCGGCGCGATCCTACTAGGTGGTTTTAGCGACTCGCCATGGGAAAACAGGCGGTATGATAGTGCGGAAACATAAAGGGAGCGAGGAACGATGTCAGGCATGATGAACTTCCTTCAGGATGACGGAATTCCGAAGAAACCGGAGCTTGCGCATATTCCGGTCGGATCGATTCTTCCGAATCCCCGGCAGCCCCGCCAGCATTTCGATGCGGACGAACTCGCGCAGCTTGCCGACTCCATACGTGAAGTCGGCGTGTTGCAGCCTATTGTCGTCTGCAGACAGGATCAGGGGTATGAACTGGTCGCGGGAGAGCGGCGGCTCCGTGCGGCGAAACTCGCCGGACTCGAGACCATCCCCGCCTTGATCGCCGAGGTGACCCCTTCCGAACAGCAAATCTTCGCACTTGTGGAAAACATCCACAGAAGCAACCTCTCCGCCGTCGAGGAAGCCCAGTGTTTTCGGGACATCCTGGACCGGACGGGCTGGACGCAGGTCGACACCGCCCGAAGAGTCGGGCTTTCGCAGGCATCTCTCGCCAACAAGCTCCGGTTGCTTCGCCTCGACCAGGAGGTCCAGAAGCTTGTCATCGAGGGACGTCTCGGAGAACGTCAGGCACGCGCGCTTGTCGGTCTTCCCGAGGAAGAGCAGCGTTCGCTCGCGAAAGAGGCCGTGGAGAAGAGCACCCCTGCGGAAGACTTCGAACGGCTCGCGAGGGAAAAGGCGCCGAAGGGAACACGGCGTTCCGGACGGAAACAGAACCTTCCGTTTGCGGGACCCGACGGGCCGACGGGCGAGCTTTTGAAGGAGCTCGCGGCGCTGGTCGAAGGGAATCGCAAGAAGGGAATCCCGATCGCCTGGAAGGTCAAGGAACTTGCGCAACGCGAACTCGTCGTCGAAATAACGGTGGATCTCTCGAAGCGAATGGATTCAAACGAGGAAAGGCAGTGATCGTGCGGTGGCGGTGAAACGGACGAAAAAACAGGATTCATCATATCCCCCTTCTCTTGAGGCAAATCTTCCGCTCGTTCCGGAACGTTCCCTGACCGTCCTCTGGCTCGTGTGTCTCGCTCTGCCCAATATCATCTTCTCGGGCGGCTTCTGGTTCCAGACGCTTCATTTGATGAAATGGGTCTTTGCGATGGTTCCCGTCGGGATCGCGTGCTTCATCGCCGGCTATCGCCTGTTGCGGCATGGAGGCGAGAAGGTTCCGGTGCGCATCGACCTTTTCGGAGCGCTGTGGCTGGTCATGCTTCTCTACATGACGGTGCAGCCCCTCTGGGTGAACGTCCGGTCGACGCCGACCTTTTTCCGGGAATGGTTCTTCTTCGCGTCGATGTGGGCGATGTACATCCTCACGTACAATGCTTTTCCCGGTTCGCGTTTCGGCGCGATCGCTCTCGGCGCGGCGCTGAACGGGGCTGTCAGCACATTCTTCGCCGAACTGCAGATCCGCAACCTCAGCGATCCCTTCCCGTTTATCCTTCCGACGCCCGGGAACTACATCGCCAATACGGGGCAGCAGGAGATGTTCGGCCTGTGGCTCGCCATCGCCCTGCTGTGTTCCCTGTATCTGTACATTTCCTTCATTCCGGCCATGGAACGCCGAAAGGGGCGTTCGTCGCCGGTCGCCGCGTACTTCGTCCTCGTTCTCATTCTCATCAACGCGTGGGGGCTTTGGGGAACGACAACGCGATCCGCCCTCGGCGGATTTTTCGCCGCGCTGATCTTCCTCCTGATCCTCTACGTCCGGAGCGGCGACGTGCAACGCCGACGCCGCTTCTACGCCGGAGTGCTTCTGGTTCTGTTCGCGTTCTCGTGCAGCGTTGCGTTCAATTCTTCAAGGAGCGGATCGCTGAAGAGCAAAGTGCAGGACCTTTTCGAAAACCCGACGGAGATCGGCGGGCGAGACGGCATCTGGCGAACATCCTGGACGATGTTCACGACGCATCCCGTGCGGGGCGTCGGGCTGGGACAGTACAAATGGCATTATCTCGACGCGCAGAGGGACACGTTCGCCCGTCACCCGGATCACAAGTTCCAGTACACGCATTGGGCGCACAACGAAATCCTCCAGTGGTTCTGCGAGGCGGGACTGTTCGGCGGACTCCTTCTCGTCGGTCTTGGGATCTGGTGGATCGTTTCCTTTTTCCGGAGAGCGTTCACGTCTTCCGGGGATGGCGGGAGGGCGCTCGGGGACGAGGCGATCTGGGCATGCGCCTGTCTTGCCCTGATCTGGTTCAATGCGATCTTTTCGCGTCCCTTCCACAGGATCGAGAACTCTCTGTGGACGGCGCTCGCCTTCGCGCTCGCGAACCGCGAACTGCTGGCCGGTCTCGCGCCGGCAGCGGACGACGCGAACGGTGAACGAAACGGGATTCGGATTTTGCGGTCCCCGGCTCTTTCCCGGCTTATCGGCGGGACGGCGGCGGTTGTGACGCTTGCGGGCTTCCTCTTCCTGGGACATGGACTCTACGGGGACTATCTTATCCGCCGGGCGATCCAGACGAACGACGCGGTGACGCAAAAGGCGCTTCTCGACAGGGCCCACAAGAGTCTCATGGTTCGGGACGTCAGCGAAAAACAGCTCGCCTACCACTATATCTCCCTGGGACACGCGACGAAAGCGAGTGACGCTCTCAGCGAAGGGCTCAACCGCCTTCTTCGTTTCTTCGAAAGAGAGCCCCAGGCGGAAGACCTGAAGATTCTCATCGAATGGAGCTCCAAGCTTCAGCAGAAGACGCTTCTCGACAAACTCCTGACCTTTCTCAAGCCCGGTACTGTCGCGGTGCGGAATTCCGGGAGCTGATCCGCGTGACGCCGAGGAGCTGCGGACACGCAGGACGATCCGGACTGACGCTCGTCGAGCTTCTTGTCGCCGTCGCGCTGATGGGGATTCTCGCCGTCGGCGCCATTGCTCCGCTTGTTCTCGTCGTCCGCAGGATCACCGATACCGAGACCCTGTTCGGAGGCGAAGCCTCCCTTCGTATCGCGGCTTCTTCCGTTGTCGAGTGCGCGAAAGGGAATCTGGCGCTCCCTCCGAAGAAGACGGTCGCCCTGAAGATCGTCCGCCGGGACACCCTCGATGGGAAGGCTGACGACATGGTCATTGTCTGGGGGACAGCGGCGATGCGTCAGGGGTTGCCTCCGGGCAGCACCGTCTATAAAGTCGCGCGTGAGGGAATATCAAAATCGAAAACGCTCCCTATCGGTCTGTACCGATGGTTTATCGCGTCGAAGACCCCCGACGATATCGCTCTTGACACACTGCCGCCCGACGCGGGACAGCTTGTCCTCGAGGGAGTAGATGGATTCTCCGCAGAGGTGTGGAACGCCCAAGAGTGGAGCCGGACGTACGTCGGAGAGTACCCCGTCGGGCTACGAGTCACAGTGGCGCGAAAGGAGGAGACATCGCGTTATGCCGACTGGCTTCCCCGGTAGAAAGGGGCCGCCGCCCCGCAGGGGCTTCATCCTTGTGACGGTGCTTCTCGTCACCACCATGCTTCTGTCGTGCGCCATGGGCTACGCGTGGTACGCACGGGGACAGATCCGCAGAGTCATGCGCGAACGGTCCGTGCTCCAGGTGCGCAGCATCGCGTACGTTCTGGCGGGCGAAGTCGCCCGTGGACTGATGATGGACAAATCCAACCATGATTCCAAGAAGGAACCATGGTTCCGACCGATGTTTTTCCCGATACCGGAAATCGGCATTCTTACCGTTGAAGTTACGCCGTTAAATGACAAAATGCCCATAGCACGTCTGTTTCTCCCGGATGGAGATACATTGCGCCTTGAGATGAAGACCGTATGGGAAAGTCTCTGGGATCTTCTCAAGGCGAAAGACATCGGTGACATCGTCCTCGATTTTCTGGACGCCAACAAAACGCCGCGTCTTGGAGGTCGCGAAGACGCAAAGAAATGGCTGAACCGCCCGATTGTCGACCTGTCGGAACTTCTCGCCATCCCGGAATTGACGCGCGAGATTCTGTACGGGACCGTCGACAGGAAGGGGCTCGAAGCGTACTGTACGATCTGGAGCGACGGGAAGATCAACGTCAACATGGCGCCTTCCCATGTTCTCGAGATTTTGGATAATATCGACAGAAACATAGCCGAGGATATTATCGAGACCAGAGCCGACACCCCTTTCGAGAGCATCGAAGACCTTGCGAAAGTCGGGTCCTTCCCGCAACAGGCTTTGCCCAGGCTGATGAATCTGATATCATTTACCAGCACCTTTTTCCGCGTAAACATAGACGCCGCGACGATGGAGGGGGATCCGCTGAAAAGAATCGTTCTCGTTCTCAATAAGGGGTCCGGATCGTGTTCCCTCGTCTCGTGGGAGGAGTTTTAAGGCATGCCGGCCGCCGCACCCGCCGTGCGTCTGTACGAAAGAGCCGTTACCGATGTAGCCGCTGCAGGCGTTTCGGCTCCGTTCGGCCGTGATCTTCTGCTCCTCGTTCCCTACAGAAGCCTGTCGATCCAGCCCTTTTCCTTCCCTTTTTCGGGGCAGTCGGCGATTCGTGAAGCCGTAAAGCTTCAGGTTCAGCCGTTTACGTCTGGAAAGCCGCTTATCGAGGTTTTTACAACGGTCCGTGCGAAAGACGGAAGAGGGAGCGGCGGAATCGCGTGGTTTCTCTCTTCCGAAGAATTGTCGGCTGTCGAGTCGGTTGCGGCGAAGACACGTTCGCTTCGTATCTGGCCGCTTCCGCTCGCTCTTGCGGCGAGGCTTCCGGGCGACGGGATCGCCGTATGCGTTCTGAAGGACGCGATTTGTTCGATGCTCTTTGAAGGCGGCTTTCCGTCTCTCTACAGAATCATTCCGAAAGGCCGAAGATCCCCCGAAGACGAGATCGAGTGGATTCGGGCCTTCGCGCGGAGTCGGGGAGCCGGGGACCTCGCAACGGAAGTATGGGAGGATTCGGACGACTCGGACGCGCGCGCACGGCTTTCGGAGATGGCTCTCGAAACCCT
>ERZ1645192.5121-NODE-5121-length-10232-cov-6.241034_pt1 | contig 10232 bp, 8 predicted proteins | sample MGYA00575354_ERZ1645192 | MGnify/ENA primary metagenome ERZ1645192 (study PRJEB40844, sample SAMN11349763) | freshwater sediment metagenome | isolation source: river sediment | host: Sediment | place: India: Faizupur Khadar , New Delhi | collected 2017-02-21 ...
AGATGACTATTTTATCCCAATGAATGACCTGAAATTTGATTCTTGGTCATAGATCTTCATAGGAGCTTTCTCAAGTGGGGTTGTAAAGGCGGTTTGACCAATTCTGATCAATCGTCCAAGTGTTTTCCACAGTATCCGCGGCGCTTGCCGCTTGTGTTGGTGTGCGGCAAACTGTAAGAGAATGGCTGATGCGCGCGCCTCAACATCCGTGATGAGAATGGACCATGCCGAGGGGAACCGATTGGCTTGGGCCTTTGGTGTTTCCCTGGTCGCGCACCTGCTCCTTTGGGGGTGCTGGTATTCCGATCACAAGTACCACTGGTTTGAGAAAGTGCGTCTTCCGCAGTGGGTCCAGGCCGCTAAGATTGTCCCGGAGTTTCTCAAAAAGAGTCAGCAATTATCGCAACCTCCTATCAATCGCGAGCCCCCATTAATTTTTGTTGATGTCAGCCAGGCGCAAGCGGTCGTCGAACCTCCAAAGGAGGCACAGTATTACTCTGACAAGAATTCCTTAGCCGCGAATCCCAGGGCAGACGTCGTGACGGGGATTCCCAAAATTGAGGGCAAACAGACCGACGTGCCGAGAACAGAGGACGTGCCGAAGACAGATTTTCATCCGCTGCAACCATCGCCTGCTAAAGTGGAGCAAGCGGACAAACCCGGTGAAATGGAGAAGGGGCCTCCTGTTGCGGCCTCGGGAGATCTTGCCCTTGGAAAGCCGGACCCGACGCTAAAACCGGACACGGGAGATAAGCCCAGAGGTCGTCCCCGCACTCTTAAAGAGGCGATGGCACGACTTCCAGAATCGCGCATTCCGGGTCCAAAAATGCATCAGGAAGGCGGTGTCCGGCGACGCCTGGAAATCGCTTCCTTGGACGCCAAAGCCACTCCTTTCGGGGCGTACGACAAAGAGTTGGTGGAAGCGATTTCTCAACGGTGGTTTACCCTCCTCGATCAGCGGGCATATGCATCCGATAGTCGCGGCAAGGTGGTCCTGCGTTTCGTTCTCCACCAGGATGGTCGGGTTTCGGGGATGGGCGTTATGGAAAGCACAACAGGGGAAGTGCTGACCTTGATTTGCGAGAAGGCAGTCCTTGACCCGGCGCCGTTTGCTCCCTGGCCAATTGAGATGCGCAGGCTGCTGGGGGAGACTCGCAGGATTCAGTTTACGTTCTTCTACAACTAAAGGATACGAACATCCTGGGACCTGTTTCTTGGCAGACTACTTCGGTTCGTGGCGGACAAGAGGATTTGCTGGTTTTATCCGTGGCATGATCAATACTCAGCCGTGCAAGCCTTCGGAAAAGACCCGGGCGCCACGATGAAGAATCAGGACCGAATTGAACTGGAGTTGCTCCAGAATCGGCAGCAACGGTTACGTGAAGATCTGGACGTATTGTCCGCTCGCATTCAGGCTCTGGAGCGCCGGCTGGGGAAGGGGGCCGATTCTTTGGTGGCGGCACATTCTCTTGCGTTGCCGTTTGAGGCCCCGCCCATCATCCAGGCAAAGACCTTAATGAATGCTGTCGCACCATTACAGGCCAGGAACATTTCGGCAGCATGTTCGCCGACGCCGCCTTCTCCCAGCGGGCCCGAGGCCGGCTCGCAATCAGAACCGCCTGATGCCAGTGTCCAGGGAGGGCCAGTCTTTTCGCAGTCGCTTGAAATGCGACTGGGAACCTACTGGTTTGTTCGCGTGGGGGTGGTGCTGCTCCTGACGGCCCTGGCTTTTCTGGCGCATTACGCCTACCAGAGTTTCATTTTCACAATGGCCGCTTCCGGCAAGGTGGCTTTTATGTACGCTGCCAGTGGGCTTTTGCTTGGGGCGGGCGCATGGCTTCAAAGGAGAGCAGGTCTCGATCGGCTGCGAAACTACGCGCAGGTGCTGTTTGGAGCCGGGTTGGCTGCGGTTTACTTCACCACCTATGCGGCTCACCACATCCGCAATTTAAGGATCATTGACAGTCCCGTGCTTGTGGGCGCGCTTCTACTGGCGTGGGCAGCATTCATCGCCTGGTTGGCAGACCGAAAAAAGTCCGAATTGACGGCGCTATTCGCGCTTGGCCTGGCCTACTATACATCCGCGATAACGAGAGCGGGGGCCTTCACTCTGTACTCCAATCTCGTGCTCTCGGTTGCCGGTGTATATTTCCTGTGGCGCAATCGATGGGCAGCTTTGACGTCTGTGAGTCTCGCGGCCACATACATTGGCTATGCCACATGGAGGTTCTACGCACCTGCGGGGTGGCGGTTGCCGGACACGAACGAAGGGTTGTTGTTTAGCGCCGCCTTCGTTGGAGCATACTGGATCGTTTTTAGCGCGGCTGTATTCCTGTCGAAGAAGGAGAAGTTTCGCGGTGGGCGTCGTGCCCTGTTCCTTTCGTTCAACAACGGAGCGGCGCTGGGCTTGTTTCTGCTGACGATGGTGCAATTAGGGACCGGCGGCTTTTGGAAGGTGTGCGTCGGGTTTGGTTCTGTTCTGCTTGCGCTTGCATACCTGGCCCGGGTTCACCTCCCGGACGATTCTATCGTAAAAAGCTCCTACCTCACTCAAGGTCTTGTGTTCGTGACGGCAGGGTTGATCGGAAGGTTTTCCGGCATGAGCCTGGCGCTTCTGCTTTGCGCGGAGAGCGTGATTATATACGCCTTGGGTTGCCGCATCGGGAGCATGGTTCTTAGGGTGGGTGGTTGGATCTGCGCTCTGCTTGCTGCGGGATGGACGATCGAAGGCCTGGACGTCACGCGAGTCAGCACAGCTTACATGGGTGGGGGCGTCGCGGCCGGGATGCTGGTGAACGCAATGCGCGCGGACAAGCGAAAGGACCGGAACCCGCAGTCGCTCGACTTTGAGGTGTGTTGTTTCACGGCGTTGCTCTTGCTGACGTTTGGGGGTGTGGCATGGACTCACGCTGAGCGCGCGCACCTCGGCCCCGTCCTCGGGGTGTCGGCGGTTGTGCTAACCTTATCCTTTTATTTGCTCAGGATCCGCGAAATTGTGATTTTTTCTCAGGGATTGCTTATGTTGGGCTACCTTGCGTGGCTCGGCAATGTTGTCGCCAGGGCAGGAGCGATGTGGGATAATCCAATGCAACCGGGAGCGTTGCTGGCCAGCAGCTCTCTTTTGATGCATTGGTGGCAGCGGCAGCGCGTCCTGAACATGGGAAAATCCACCAGGTTCGTTTTTGAAGCGATATGTGCGGGCGGCACTGTCGGTGTTCTGGTTTCCTGGGTGCTGCCGAATATGTATGCGGCCGGGGCTCGCGAGCATTTCCCGGCTGTGCTGGCGGTAATCGTGCTGGCGTTGACCGGCTATGCCGCGCTGACTCGTGCCGGCACGCTTGCGCTGGTTTCACAAGTCCTGTTGCTTCCCTCATTATTGTTGTTCCTGGAGTCTCTGTCGGGAAGGTCCGCCCCGTGGCAGTCAGGACTCGTGGTGCCGGTGACGGTTTGCCTTCTGGCGGGAGGGACTGCTTTGTGGTTGCGAAGGCAAACAGGCATTGATGATGCGGCGCAGGCAGCGGTCAGAAACGCCGCCACCGTTTATGGCTGGGCAGGACTGACGCTGTTGGTCCTGCTTGTTGCGCGGCATGTTCCTGCAAAGGACTGCCCGTGGTCAATCGCTGTGCTGGCAGCGGTGCCATTTGTATGGGCTGGGTTCCGCAAAGGCGAACTCCTGCCGCACAGTCTGGCGCTGATTATTTGCGCAACGGCAGCGTATGTCGCCACAATGCGGGACGTTGTCTGGTCGCATCTCCCAAACCTTGCGTTCATTATTATCCTGTTGGGGATGCAGAGGGCGGCGCGGCGCCTGTCGGAGCATTACATGCTTCCCGAAGCTGTGCATCGAGCAATGGTGATTACCGGAGGGCTTTGCCTCTGGTTATTCGCTAGTCGGTTTGTGCAGGAGAACGCTACAGGTTTTCTGCTGACCGTGGCGTGGTCCGTGCTCGCGCTGGTTCTGTTCACCCTGGGAATGGTCTTGCGGGAGCGTCCTTATCGATGGCTTGGTTTGGCGGTGTTGGGCTGCTCGCTCGCACGCGTGGCGTTTCTGGATGTCTGGAAGCTGCAAACCATTTACCGCATTCTGAGTTTCATGGCCCTCGGTGTTGTGCTGCTCTTGCTTGGGTATTTTTACAACCGTCATCAGGAGAAGATTCGGGAATGGTTGTGAGCCATGGATTTGTTAGTGCGCGGACGCATCCTCATCTGTGGCTTACGCAAACGACAGGCCCAATTCCCGCCCCTTCTTGATTATGTAATCCCGTCCGGCGGTGTATTCCTGAGGTGTTTGCATGTGTTCGAGCATGAGCGGGGGCTGTTGAGGCAAGGCCGCCAGGCTTTTCAGGAGGGTGCCGTAATCAAGCGTTCCCTTTCCAGGCGCCACTTCGCGGAAGTGCAGATTCATCTCGACATCCCACACCAAATCCTTTGCGTGGCAGCTCGTAACCCACCGTCCGAGCTTTTTGAAGCACTCCAGCAGCAGGCTGGTATTGTCATAAAACTTGCCCGGTGAATTAATGAGATTGCACGGGTCGAGGTGGACACCAAATCCTTTGCGGTCCACCGCCTTGAGAAGCCTCAAGCTGCTCTCAACATCATGGGGATGAGCCCAGCCCGACATCTCGTAGCAGAATCTCGTCCGGGTGGGTTTCACAGCGTCAATGATCTTGCGAGCATTCTCTACTGCGGCATCAAAGTGCCTCTTTGAGAAGTTGTCCGGGTGCGGCCCGAACCAGGATGTGGCATTAAAGGAGCCCGCAATATCCACGCAGCAGCGGGCTCCGATCGCCTCTGCGAGGGCAAGCCCGTCGATCACGGTCGCGAGGTGCCTTGCTCGCGCGAGAGCATCGGCGTCCATCAGGTTTACCCAGCGCCCAACTTCTGCAAAGATAACATTGTGTGTGGCGAATGCATCACGAAAGGCCCGAATCTTTCCTGAATCCGCAACGGAGATCACAGGGACATAGGCCGCACTGTAGCCCAGCTTCCGATGCGCGAGGGCCAGCTCTCCAGGGTCGTCGGCGTCGCTGAAAGTTGGACCCCCAAGCCGGATCGGCATCTGCGCGGAGGCACTGCGGCTGGATGCTGCTGCCATCCGGGGAAAGACGGTCGCCGCGTACGTAATTGCTGTGGCTGATTTTAGAAACCCTCGGCGGCTCATTTCGTGGCTCACTAGAACAGTCTGATGATGGATTGGTCCAAGGCAAGCTGTTCCTTTCGGTTGCTAATCCGGTTGAAGGAGCCGCGTGACGGCGACAGGTATGGCTACGGTTTGGCTTGCGCAAGTCGCCCGAAGCTATTTATCTCCCGCGTGGCTAAGTTGCGAAAACTAGTGTTGTATTGGATCCCGGTGTTGCTGTGGATGGCCGTGATTTTCTCGGCGTCTGGAGACAGCAACTCGATGGATCATTCCTCCAGGATCATCGGTCCCATCATTAAGTTCCTCTTTCCGGACATCTCGCATCAGGGCTTCTTGAGGGGCATTTTGATTGGCAGAAAATTTGCCCATGTGGGGGTTTACGCGGTGCTTTCCGCTTTGTTGTGGGTTGCGTTCATGGGCACCTTTGAGATTAAGCCGGACAAATGGAACTGGCGACCCGTCCTGTGGACGCTCGGGCTTATTGCCATTTACGCTGTTTCGGATGAGATACACCAGACCTTCGTCCCGACGCGGCAGGGCACGGCGATGGACGTTTTAATTGATTTGGGTGGTGCGACATTGGCGATTGCTTGCATTTGGGTTGCGGGCAGGCTGAGGAAGGCATGGTAGCGGTTACGTTTGCAAAACTCCCGGTTTCCGACGAAAGTGAGTTGTGTGCGATTCGGGTGCTCTTTAACTGTTAATAGCTCATGGACCTGTCGAAACTCAGAAATATTACAAATCAATATCAGGACGTTCGCCTGATCAGCCTGCGGGATTGGAGGCGTGTCGTTGGCATTGAACCGCATGATCAGGCTGGCCCATACGTCATTGCCCAGCAGGGCTACGACCCGAAAGATCCGAAACTGACGCCATTGGATTTCGTTTTGGGCAAGACGGGCGAAGGGGTGCGAGTCGAAATGTTTTACTCCCTGCCGCTCGATACCCGCAGGGCGGAGTTCATTTTCAGCAGCGCGGCGGAGGTTATGGAACTCATGCAGTCGTTGCCAACCCAAGTGAAAGTCGTCCGGTCGGGAAAGGAATTAAGCGAACAGGTTGAAGCTCCGGCTTCAGACGAATTGAACGCCGCAGTTTTGGAGGCCAGTAAAGACTTGTGAACAGGGGATCTGCCGTTTTCAAGAAATGGAGAGACGTATTATGACCATGGAAAAAGTCGCGAAACTCTTCAGGGTGAAACCCGGCAAAACGGTGCGTATTGGGCAATTGCCGACGAACGGAAGTAAGTTCTTCAAGGATCTGACCGACGAGGATCTAAAGGCCAGGGCCCGTGATTACATCAAACAGAACCTTGAGGAGCTTACCGCTGCGCAGGAATTGTTGTATGCATCAGACAAGTGGGCAGTCCTTGTCATTTTTCAGGCAATGGACGCAGCTGGCAAGGACGGCGCCATCAAGCACGTCATGTCCGGATTGAACCCGCAAGGTTGCCAGGTTGCTTCATTCAAGCGGCCATCCGACGAAGAATTGGACCACACATTCCTCTGGAGATATTGGAGGCATTTGCCCGAACGAGGTCGGCTCGGTATTTTCAATCGCAGCTACTACGAGGAGACATTGGTGGTGCGGGTGCATTCGAAACTTTTGGAGCGCCAAAAGCTGCCCCCAGGCAAGCGCGGGAGGAAATTCTGGAAGAAGCGCTGGGAGGATATCAACGCGTTTGAGCATCACCTTGCGCGTAACGGCACCGTCATTTTGAAGTTTTTTTTGAACGTATCAAAACAAGAGCAGAAGCAACGTTTTCTGGACCGGTTGACCCAACCGGACAAGCATTGGAAATTCAGCGTGGCAGATCTTGAAGAGCGCGGTTTCTGGGACGACTACATGCGGGCCTACGAGGAGACTTTGAGCGTCACAAGCACACCCTGGGCCCCGTGGTTCGTCATTCCGGCGGATCATAAGTGGGTTGCGCGCGCAGCGGTGTCGGCGATTATCACACAGGCAATCCGGTCGCTACCCCTGAGTGTGCCAAGGCCTGGCAAAGAGCAACTTGCATTGCTCCGCCAGGCCAAGGCAAAACTGATGAGAGAATCGAGTGCCTAGAACTTCGGCTCCCAACCGGGGCGGTACTGGCGCGACCATAGCTTGACCGCTTCGGGGTCACCCACAATCTTGTTGTTTGCCTGATCGAAGTTAATGGTGTGTCCACTTCTCAAGGCGATGTTGCCCAGGTGACACAGCATGGTGCTTCTTTGTCCGTCTTCGATCTCCGACCGCAAGGGCGTGCCGTTCTTGATTGCATCCAGGAAGTTTCGGAAATGGACAGTATCGTAGCCGAACAATTCTCCCTTTTTCTTGCCGGAGATCTGCCGAATTAGCTTGTTTGCTTTGTCGTAGATCAGAGCTTCATTGTTCGTTGTGACGATGGTTCCATTACTGCCATAGAAATTGACACCGAAACCGCTGTTCTCAAAACCGCGCGGCGCGCAACTCTGGCCTTCCCAAGCGATTCCCTTCGTGCCGTAATCAAATGAGGCAAGGATCGTGTCCGGCGTTTCCCAGTCGTCCTGGAAAAAGTAGCGCCCGCCTCCACACGTGATGCGCTTTGGCAGGTTAACTTTGAGCCCCCAGCGGGCGATATCCAGGGCATGCACACCGTTGTTTCCAAGTTCCCCAGTGCCCCAGTTCCAAAACCAGTGCCAATTGTAATGAATGATATTGTCCATATAGGGCCGTTCTGGGGCCGGTCCCTGCCAAAGATCGTAGTTCAACCATTCTGGAACCGGAGCAGGCTTACCCCTGCCGATGGTTTCGCGTTTATTTGTGTACCATCCCCTCGCGAAATACACATCCCCGATCTCGCCATCGTGAACAGCCTTAATGGACTCGATCATCCACGGCCAGCTTCGGCGTTGGTTTCCCATCTGCACGAAACGCTTATGCTTGCGTGCAGCCTGGACCATCAGTTCCGCCTCATGGGCGTTATGACTGCCGGGCTTTTCCACGTACACGTGCTTGCCCGCCGCGCACGACATGATCGTCGCGGGCGCGTGCCAATGATCCGGGGCAGCAATGGAGATGGCATCCACATTTTTGTCCTCGAGCACCTTGCGGATATCTTCTGTGCCCTTGGGCCGGGGCTTGCCGGCTTTCTCCACAGCGGCGATGCCTTTGTCAATGGCCCGCCGGTCCACGTCACAAACATACACGACCTCGGCATCCTCCAGAGCGTTGTAGCCGGAGATGTGGTTCATGCCTCGGGCATTGCAGCCCATAACCGCCACACGCACCTTGCTGTTCGGGGATGTGCTCGCTGCAAAAGCGGGGAAGGTCGCGACTCCGGCAGCCAGTGTTGCGGTTTGTTTAAGGAAATCACGTCGATGCATTTGAGTTGAGTTGTTCATAATTATTGAGCTTTTCAGACAGTTTTGGGACGAATGTTAATTGTTCTCGTGACCCCAAGTTTTCCGATGACAAAAAACACCGTTAACAGCGCGATGGGGTAAAGGCCTGCGATCGCGGCAAAGATCGGGGTGAAACCATAACGATCCACCACGCCGCCCATATAAAGTTGGGAAAGAGCCCCCATCCATGAGCCAAGCATTCCGCCGAAGCCAGTGATGGTTCCGACCGCATTCTTGGGGAAAACCTCCGCCGGCAATATGATGTTACCCCAGCCGCCATGACAAAACATCATTGTGGCGATGAGCACCAGGGCCAAAGCTGGCTGAGAAGCCCTGATCGTCAGGAAGCAGCACGCAAGCATGATCACCGTCATCGCCGTCATCATTGTCTTGCGCGCTGGGTCGAGACCCCATCCGCGGCCGATCAAGAATCTCGGCACGGCGCCTCCAGCAACATTTCCGAGGGCCGCGACTGCGTAAGGGATCCACACGAACATGGCAATGCTCTTGAGGTCGAAGCCGTGCTTTTTTTGGAAGTAAACTGGTATCCAAAACAGCAGAAAATAGCTGATCGGATCTGTCAGCGCCCGGACCATGATGCAGCCCCACGTTTCACGCATGCCAAGCAGGCAGCGCAGGGGCACGGGTCGATCACCCAGCGGCGTCTCGGCCTGATCTCGCATAATAAGGTCGCGTTCCTCGTCCGTGATTCTCGGGTGTTCTTTCGGCAGCTTATAAAGGAACCACCATGCCGCCGCCCAAACCGCGCCGAGCGCGCCGGTTACGAAGAATGCCGAGCGCCAGCCCCAATGCAGGGCAATAATAGATACAATCGGCGCCGCGGCCATCGATCCGAAGGCAGTCCCGGCGTTGAAAATACCTATAGCAAGCGCGCGGTCCTTCATGGGAAACCACTCACTGACCGCGCGAACACCACCTGTGAAGCTGCCGGGTTCAAACACGCCGAGCAGAAAACGGAAGAATGAGAACTGGCCCACCGTTGAAGCGAGCATGTGAAGCATGTTGGCTATGGACCAGCCAATTACGAAAAGGAAGAAGCCGCGCCGGGTGCCGATGTAATCAATGATCAACCCGCTGCCGGCGTACATAACGCCGTAGCTGACCAGGAACCATGCGTTGATGGTGCCGTAGTCCGCGTTGGTGAGGTGAAGCTCATCCTTGATGGTTCCGATGAGGACCGCGAGCGTCTGGCGGTCCAGGTAGTTCAGGGCCGAAGCTAGGCACAGCAGGCCCGCGATGTACCACCGCAGATGCTTGATCCGTCCCAAAATCCGACCCTTCGATCCGGGATCCTTCTGCGCAGCTATGTTACTCATGACCTTTTATCAGGAGCCGAATTGTGTAGTTCGACCACGGCTTCGTCGAGTGCTTCTTTCAAAACCGCGATGCCTTCCTCCAGTGCTTCACGTGTTACCGTCAGTGGCGGGGCGATCTTAATTGTTTGGCCCCAAGCACCCACTGGGGCGAATAGCAGCAAGCCTTTCTGATAGCACTTCTCGATGACCCGATGCGCCAAATCGTGGTTCGGTTCGCGCAGGCCGGGTTTCACGGTTTGCACACCGCCAACGAGCCCGCGAGCAGTAACATGGCCGATTACGTCGGGGTGAGCTTCCTTCATCTCGGTTACCGCTCGAAGCAGCACCGGTTCCAGCCGCGCCGCGTTTCCCGTCAGGTCTTCCTGCAGAATCTTCTTAACGCTTGCCAGCGCT
>ERZ1645192.5122-NODE-5122-length-10230-cov-8.231646_pt1 | contig 10230 bp, 9 predicted proteins | sample MGYA00575354_ERZ1645192 | MGnify/ENA primary metagenome ERZ1645192 (study PRJEB40844, sample SAMN11349763) | freshwater sediment metagenome | isolation source: river sediment | host: Sediment | place: India: Faizupur Khadar , New Delhi | collected 2017-02-21 ...
AGGCCAAGCACCAGGTCGCGGGCATTGCCATAGCGCAGCACGGCGATGCCGCCGGCGTTGGTGGCGAGGTTGCCGCCAATGCGGCAGCTGCCCTCCGCCGCCAGGCTTAACGGGAACAGCGCATCGGCCTCGTCGGCAGCGCGCTGGACATCCGAGAGGATCACGCCGGCTTCCACCGTGATCGTCCGGTTGGCGGCATCGAGCGCGCGGATACGGTTGAGCCTTGCGGTCGACAGCACGATGCCGCCGTGCGGCACGCCGCCGCCGACCAAGCCGGTGTTGCCGCCGTGCGGGACGATCGGCACCCCGGCCCCGGCGCAGATGCGCACCACGGCGGCCACTTCCGCGGTTGTCGCCGGCTGCACGACGGCCGCGCAGGTTCCGCAGAACAGGCCCCGCTCCTCGATCAAGTACGGTTCGAGCGCTTGCCCGTCAACGATCACCGCCTTGGCGCCGACGGCCGCCTGCAGCGCTTCCAGCACGCCGGGCGGCAGTTCGCCTCGATCGGGATGCGGTTCAAGCCTGTCCATCACAACCTCCGATATAGCGCCGCCGGCGCATTCACGCCAGCGCGCCCGAGGCATCCGGGTCCTCAAGCATCGGGCAGAACGCAAGGCAGCGCCGGCCCCCGATCGTGATCGAACGGATCGGGGTCGAATGGGGCCGGATCGGGCGGATCGGCGTCGGCCGGCGCGGCGGCGCGGCTTAAGCGGTCGTTGATGGCGCGGCCCAAGCCCTCGTCCGGGATCGGCATCACCGCGATCGCCGCCACTTCAGGCCGATCGAGCGCGCGCAAGGTCGCAAACAGGGTGGCGGCCGCCTCCTGGAGATCGCCGGCTCGGCTCAGGTTGACGCAACCGGGAGGCGCCGCGGGGCCAAAGCCGATCAGCACCTCGCCCGGCTTCGCGGCCGGCGCGTTCAGCCGGAGCGGCCGGCCGGGGGCGTAGTGGCGGCGCAGCATCCCGGGTGCCGGCGCAGGCAGCCGCGGATCGTGCGCCGCTTCGGTGCTGATGAGGGGGGCGCCCAGCACGCGCGCAAGCGCCTCCGCCGTCACCGCGCCGGGGCGCAACAGCCTCGGCACCGCAGCCGTCATATCGACGATGGTCGACTCGATGCCGCACCGGCACGGCCCGCCATCGAGGATCAGCGAAACCCGGTCACCCAGGCTGGCCGCCACATGCGCCGCCGTGGTCGGGCTGACGTGGCCGAACCGGTTGGCGCTCGGCGCCGCGATGGGAACTCCGGCGGCACGGATCAGCGCCTGCGCGACCGCGTGATCCGGTGCGCGCACGGCCACCGTGTCGAGCCCGGCGCTCACCAGGAGTGACAGCCGGCTCGCAGGCCTGCGCTTCAGCACGAGGGTCAGCGGTCCCGGCCAGAAGGCTTCCGCCAGCGTCCGCGCCCGGGCATCGACCTCGACCTCGGCCTCAGCATCGGCGAGCGTTACGAAATGCACGATCAGAGGATTGAAGCGCGGCCGGTCCTTGGCGGCGAAGATGCGCGCCACGGCCCGATCGGATGTCGCGTCGGCGCCCAAGCCGTAGACCGTCTCGGTCGGAAAGGCGACCAGATCGCCGGCACGGAGCCGATGGCCCGCTTGCGCGAGCAGGGCGGCCGTTGGCTCGGCGATGGTCGTAACCGTGCTCACGGGGCGCGCGATGCCCCACGGACGACGAAATGCGGGTTCTCGAAGCCCGGCTTGCCGTAGCGGAGTTCCCGACCCGCAAGCGTCGTCACTTCGCCGCCGGCAAAGCGCACCACGGCGTGGCCCGCAGCCGTGTCCCATTCCATGGTCCGGCCGGTGCGCGGATAGAGATCGGCCTTGCCGCAGGCGACCAGACAGAATTTGATCGAACTCCCGGACGAGATGGTCTCCGCGATATCGTAGCGGGCGAGGTAGGCATCGGTCTCGGCGTTGCGGTGCGAGCGGCTGGCGACTGCGATCAGCCCCTTCTCCGGAAGCGGACGGCAGGCGATGCGCTGGGCCGCCCCACCCCCGGTTTCGGCGAACGCGCCCAACGGGCTGCCCCAGTAGGTGGCGCCAATCGCCGGCGCGTGCACCACCCCCAGCACCGGCAGACCGCCTTCGATCAGGGCGATATTGACCGTGAATTCGCCGCGGCGGGTGACGAACTGTTTCGTTCCGTCGAGCGGATCGACCAGCCAGAACGGCTCGGCATTCACAACAGGCGTGCGGCCGGCGGCGACCTCCTCTTCGGCGACGATCGGATAGCCGCCGCCCACGTCGCGGCGCAAGGAGTCGAGGATGAGCTGTTCGGCGCGCTGATCGGCGTCTGTCACCGGCGAGGCATCGCTCTTGGCAGTGACGGCAAAATCGGTGTTGTAAACGTCCATGATGACCCGGCCGGCGGCAAGCGCGATCGCGCACACGGTGTCCATCAGGGTCTGGTCAACCGCCAAGCTCATGGTGATGTCCTTTCGTTCTCATGGGCTCCGCCTGCCGCATCGGAAAGTGCAGCGGCGGTCTTAAGGATGGGGTTCCCACAGCGCGGCCGGGTTGGCAAGGCCGGCCGAGGAGACCGAGACCGCGTGAAAGCGCCACGCCTGGAAGTCGGACGCCCAGGAATCCATGGCCAGCCCGGCCTTGGCCTTCAACTGATGCACGAATGCTTTGGGCTGCGGCAGAACTGTCCACACCTGCGGCAGGAAGAGGGCGCGGTGCCCGCGGCTCTCGATGATCAGGCCGTCAGCGTTCGGCTTCAGGTCGGCCAGAAGTTCGCTCTCGGTCGTGCAGAAGATGCGCACCGGCGGCGTCAGGAGCGAGACCGAGAGGGTCAGGCCTGAGCGCTCCTCCGATGTGAGCCGCGCGAAGCGGTTGTCGCGGAAGGCGGCGGCGAAGGCGTTGACGCTCACGTCCTCGGCCAGCGGCCGATGTGCGTCCGGCGAGCCGACGCAGCCGCGCAAGCTGCCGTCCAGCGTCAGCGTCACGAACGAGGCGCCATTCGTACGCAGGCTTTCGGGGTAGTCGCGGAGCTCAACCGGCAGCGGCCGGCCACAGCGCAGGCCATGATCGATCGACGCCGAAGCCAGCAGCAGCAAGGTTTCGCCGTGTGCCTGCAGAAGGTGGCGCGCGTCGCCGGTTGCCGAGGCTGCGTCCTCCGCCGCCACGCGCGCGTCGCGCCGCTTTTCACCGCTTGGCGGTTCGCTGAAAACCCAAGCGCCGTAACCGACGACGCGGCGGCGGTCGCCCGCCGTATCGCCGGAATTGCGCAGATCGAGTGTCCGGACGGCCAAGTGCCGCCGCCGGGCAAGATCCAGCAGCCCCTTCACGGCAGCGCCGCCGCAGGCCTGCTCGCGGCCGATCGCGGCCGGATCGAGAGTCTCGATCGCCCGGCAGGTGGCGGCATCGAGCGCTCTTGCGCTCTCGTAGGCGAGGTAATGGCTCAAGTCCGAGCTGACGACGATCAGCGTTTCCTCTGCCCCCCACAGCCGGTCCAGCACGGCGGCCACGTCGGCGGTCCGCGCATCGCCGACCACCAGCGGCACGATCGTAAACGTGCCCAGCACCGCCTGCAGAAACGGCAGATGCACCTCCAGGCAATGCTCCTCGGCATGCGCGGCATCGAGGACCGTGACGGCGTCCAGGGACAGCAAGTCTTCAACTGCCGCCCGATCGACCGCCACCGGCCCCATCGGCGTCGCGAACGCATCGCAGCGCGGCACGGCCAGGCCTTGGAGGCAGACGCGGTGGCTGGGGCCAATCAGGACAACGCGCTGAACGCGGCCCTTCAGCCGGGCCAGCCGGGCATAAGCGCTCGCAGCAACGGGGCCGGAATAGACGTAGCCGGCGTGCGGGGCGATGATCGCCTTCGGCCACGGCTCATCGGCCGCGGCCGGCGGCACGGCAGCAAGCATCGCGCGAACCGTCGTATCGAGCTCGCGCGGGCCGGCTGGGTAGAACAGGCCGGCCACGGCTGCGGGCCGCACGTGAGACATGCTTTTCCGCCCCTTTGGCTTATACTGAAAGGTTCGCGATGCGGAAATTGTAGAGGTCTCGCGGTGGCGCGGCCAGAGGCAATTCGCGCTCCGGCCGGCCGTGAGCAGCCCCGTCGCGGCACGGGTGGGAGAGGGACGATGGATCACCGTGGCGTCAGCGAGAGTTTTGCGGGCGCGGCACCCGCGCGTTACTGGCAGACGTTGCCGGACGGCCGCATCGAATGCCGGCTGTGCCCGCGCTTGTGCCGCCTGCACGAGGGCCAGCGCGGCCTGTGCTTCGTCCGTGCGCGCGCAGGCGATGCCCTGGTGCTGACCACCTACGGCCGCTCAAGCGGCTTCTGCATCGATCCGATCGAAAAGAAACCGCTCAACCATTTCCTGCCCGGCACGCCGATCTTCTCGTTCGGCACCGCCGGCTGCAATCTGACGTGCAAGTTCTGCCAGAATTGGGACATCTCCAAGTCACGCGAATTCGACACGCTCACCGACGCGGCGACGCCTGACAGGATCGCCGCGACCGCTGCCGCCACGGGCTGCCGCAGCGTCGCCTTCACCTACAACGATCCGGTGATTTTCCTCGAATACGCGGTTGATGTCGCCGCCGCCTGCCGCGCCCGCGGCCTGAAGACGGTCGCGGTCACCGCCGGTTACATCTGCCCCGAGCCGCGCGCCGCGTTCTTCTCGGCGATGGATGCCGCCAACGTTGACCTCAAGGCGTTCACGGAGGATTTTTACGCGCGGTTGTGCAGTGCCGAGCTGCAGCCGGTGCTGGACACTCTTCTCTACATCAAGCGCGAGACCTCGGTCTGGCTCGAGATCACGACGCTCCTCATCCCGGGCGAGAACGACTCCGATGCCGAGATCGAGGCACTCACGCGCTGGGTGGCGAGGGAGCTGGGCACGGACGTCCCGCTCCACTTCTCCGCCTTCCACCCCGACTGGAAGATGCTGGACACGCCGCCGACGCCGCCGGCGACCCTCACCCGTGCGCGCTCGATCGCGCTGAGGAACGGCCTGCGCTACGTCTATACCGGCAACGTCCATGACCTCGAAGGCGACGCGACCACGTGCCATACCTGCGGCGCGGTCGTCATCGGCCGCGACTGGTACGAGCTGATCGCCTGGAACCTGGACGAACAGGGCTGGTGCCAACACTGCGGGACGCCGTGCGCCGGCGTGTTCGAGGCCAAGCCCGGCACCTGGGGTCGCAAGCGGCAGCCGGTGCGGTTGAGTGCGCGGGCATGACATGAAGGCCAGGGGCGCTTGGCAAGCCTGAGAAAGTCGGTAGAGTTCGGTTTGGGTCTGGCGACGGAGGGCAAATCCGGTGCGTTTGCGAAACACTCTGGTGGCGGCGCTGTTGGCAAGCGCGGCGGCGCTATTGGCGAACGAGGGGCTGGCGCAGGAGAAGCTGACACGTGAACACCTGGAGCAGCAGCTGAAACAACAAGAGAGCCTCAACGCCGCGCTGAAGGACCGCATCGCCAAGCTCGAAGCGGTCCTTAAGACCGACGTCTGCACCAACCCGGAAGCCGAAGCACTCCTCAACGCCCCGCCACCGGCTGCCGGCCGGGCGCAGTAGATTCCGACCGCCGAAGGGGCCGGCGTCGCGTCGCAACGGATGAACCGCGATCCGGTGCAGAATCTGCCGACCGGTCGTGCGGTGCGTGTCCCGATGACTTTCGCCAGCAGGCACTAAATCCCCAGGTCGCTGAGATCGATCAGTTTAGCCCGCGAAGGCCTCGCCATGTCACGCCGCATTGGCAGATCGCAACGGCGGGCGATCTCGCGCGACAGACGTTCGAAGTCCTCGTAGCAGTTGCGCACCGCGGACTGGTGGCCGCCGATCGCGCCGTCCGCCGGCTTCAGAAGGAACATCGGCTTATTGGCTTCCTGCGCCATCGGCATCAGGGACTTGTAATCTTTCATCTGGCCGAGACAATTCGGGTCCGACTGCGCGCTTGGCGCCTCAGTGGTTTTGTCATCGAGGACATCGCGCAGGTAGGCCTCCGGCATTCTGGCAATCCATTTGCCAAACCAAGCTGCGGGGCGATCGCGACGCACGGCGTGGCGCATCGTCACATAGCCGATCGGCTGCATGGTGCCCGGAGGCAAAGCGAGATCCGCCGATGGATTTTTCTTCTTGCGCTCCTCCCAGTCCCTTCGCCATGCCCGCAGGCGAGGGCCCATGTTGCGCAAGCCCTGCAGCGAGAAGATATCGGGGCCAAGCGGGATCACCACGTAGTCTGCAGCCAGCAATGCGGTCCTGTTGATGGCGCCTAGGTTGGGGCCGACATCGATCAGGACCACGTCAGCTCCGCATTCTTCGGCAGCGTGACAGATGATGCGAAAAAACGACGTCGTGACGCGGAAGGCTCTCTCGTCTCGGTCGAGGCAGTTCGGCCACTGCGCGGCGAGATCACTCTCGAAGTCGGATAGGCCTAAGTCACCCGGCACCAGAAATAGCCGATCGCTGTTCGCGATCCCACACTGTTCGACTTCCGATATATCTCCCAGACCACGCTTCAATTTATCAACTGACGCATAGATCGTATTCGCCTTGTCTGTGTGGACTCTTGGCCACCACAGCGCTTCGATCGCCTCCTCGTCGAGAAACATGCTGGTCAGGTTCGCCTGCGGGTCAAGATCCGCGGCCAATACGGTCAGGCCGAGCTCTCCCAGCATCCACGCCACATGGTAGGCCAGGGTGGTTTTGCCGACGCCGCCCTTGTTGTTGAAAAACGCGATCGTTTTCATGGGCGCGGTCTCAACGTGACAAGGACGTTCTGAGGCTGAATATTGAAGTCAGGGGCCGGATTGCCGTTCTCCTTCAAGAGACGTCGAATAAGCCCGATGCCAATGCCGAAGCGCTCGACCAATCCCAGATCTTTCATGGCGTTGGCCAGCGTCGGATTGCGGTAATCGGTGACGCCGGTGCCGAAGTTCTCGGCGGTAACAGTGCCGTAGGGACCTCCCGGACTCTGGATTTCCAGCCGGCCATCGTACCACGTGACGTAAACGGGCGCGTTCGAGGCGTCATAGGTTCGATGTAGCACAGCATTGCGAACGACCTGCTGGAGGGCCTTGATCGGATAGTCGGGCCGGAGTTCGTGTCGCTCACCGCCGATGACCAAGCTTTCGCGAACATTGACTTCGAGGATCTCCTCGGCGCGGCGCACCTGATCGAGGATCGTGCCGCCGATCTCCTCCTGATCGATGGTGTCGTCGGTCAGGTCGCGGCCGGCGACGCGACGAAACTGGATGTAAGCACCGGGTATCCATCGCCGGGGTTCGATCCCGACGACGAGAAGGCCGGTTCGCGTTGGCGTGCCATCGCGGAATATGAACCGTTGTGCCTTGAGCTGATCTTCGAGCGGTCTCTCGTTTTCAGCGATGACGTCGGCAGCGACGGCTGAAGGAAGGTATTCGATCTGGAAGCGGCGAAGATCGAGTTCGTCACGCTCTGCTCCGAGAATGGGCTGAGCGTCGGGGGGCAGGACGCCCCAGCGCCGTTTCTCTAGCAGGCGGTGTTCCTCGGTGGCCGATGCGGTTCGGCAGGTCGGCCCAACGCGGACCCAAACCCGGCCGTCAACCTTCACCGGTGGGTTGTCCGAAGGGGCGACGATCAACGCCGCGACCTCGCAGCCCCTGAGCGTGCGCCTTTCCACCGTCATTACCGGAAAGGGCAGGATCTTGCCTTCGTCGCGCAGGCCAGCCAACCGCTTCAGCAGGGCGTCGTCGATCGAAAGGTTGGCACACGATCCGTCGTCGCGGATGCCGACGAGGATCGCACCGGGTTTGCCATGACCCGCCAAGTCATTGGCAAAGGCGCAGATCACCTCGCGCAGCTTGTCGGTAACGTGTTTGCCGGCGCTCTCGGTCAGCTCGAGCCGGGCGCTCTCGCCGGCTACGAAAAGCGCCTCAACGTCTTGATCGTTTAGCATTCGAGCCGAGCCTGCACAGATGTCACCGAGGCGTTATAGCACGCGATGCGCGGTTGATTGCGATCTCCCTCACCGCCGGAACAGGGCAGCGAGTTCGAGGTGTGCGGACCACAGGAACTGATCGACCGGCGTGACCGACGTGAGCCGGTAGCCGCCCTCGCTCAGGGTCCGGGCGTCGCGGGCGAAGCTCGCTGGATTGCAGGAGACGTAAACGACCACCGGCACCCGGGCGCGGGCCAGCTCCCGCACCTGCGCCAGCGCCCCGGCGCGCGGCGGATCGAGGACCACGGCATCGAACCGTTCAAGTTCCGCCGCCAGCAGCGGCCGGTGGAACAGATCACGGGCCTCCGAACTGACCTTGGCCACGCCGCGGGCCGCAGCCGCCAGCGCCGCCACCGCGGCCGCGTCGGCATCAACCGCGTGCACCCGGGCGCCGGCCGCGTGCAGCGGAAAGGTGAAGGTGCCTCCGCCGCAGAACAGATCGGCCACCGCCCCGGCCGGCCCGATGCCCTGCCGGACCGCCGCCACCAGTGCCGCCTCGCCCGCCGCTGTCGCCTGCAGAAAGCCGGCCGGCGGCAGGGCAACGAACCGGCCGGCAAACGTGGCGCCGACCGGCGCATGCTGCACCAATGGCTCGGTGACGGCAGCGCCGGGCCGCCGCCAGGACAACCGGGCCACGCTCGCCTCGCCCGCAAACCGCGCCAGGCGCTCCCGCATCGCCCGGTCGGGCGCGGCTGCGCAGTCCAGCAGCACGTCGAGGCCGCCCGCGAGCAGCGTTGCCGTCACTTCCCCCGCCTGACCCGGCGCCAGCAGCTCGCTCATCAGCGGCCGCAGCGGCGCGAGCAGCGCGAAGATCCGCGGCTCCAGCACCGGGCACGCCTGCACATCGACGATCGTATGTCCGTCGCGGACGCTGAAGCCGGCAACTGCCCCCTTGCCGCGGAGGTGGCGGACCGCAAAGCGGGCCCGGCGGCGCGTGCCGGGCGGCGAGCGGACCAGCGGCGCCGGCACCACCTCACCGAACCCGGCGCGGCCGAGGGCGCGAACAAGCCGCTCCCGCTTCCAGCCGGCATAGGCGTCGTCCGCCAGATGCTGCAGGCTGCAGCCGCCGCAGCGGCCGAAATGCGGGCACGGCGGCGCCTGCCGTCCGGGGCCCTCCGCCAGCAGGTCCACACACTCGGCCGCGAAGCCGTCCCCCTTAGGGCGCAGCGGCCGGGCGCGGACGCGATCGCCGGCAACCGTGAAGGGGATGTAGAGCCGCCCCTGCGGCGTCTCGGCGATGCCGTCGCCGTGGTCGCCGATGCGCTCGACCGGCACCTCGACCAGGCCATCGGCAGCCGGCCGGGCCGGGCCGGCCCCTAAAGCCACCGCTTGCGCCGCTTGTAGGATTTCAGGTTCTTGAACGACTTGCGATCGGCGCCGGCGCCGCCGAGATAGAATTCCTTAACGTCCTCGTTGGCGACCAGATCGGCCGTCGTGCCGTCGAGGACGATCTTGCCGTTCTCCATGATGTAGCCGTAGTCGGCCGCCTTCAGCGCCATGCGCGCATTCTGTTCGACCAGCACAATCGTGATGCCGAGTTCCTGGTTGAGCCTGCGGATGATGCCGAACACCTCGTTGACCAGAAGCGGCGACAGACCCATCGACGGCTCATCCAGGAGCATGACTTTGGGCCGCGCCATCAGTGCCCGGCCGATCGCCAGCATCTGCTGCTCGCCGCCGGAGAGATAGCCGGCGAGCCCGGTGCGCTCCTTGAGCCGCGGGAAGTAGGTGAACACGCGCTCGATGTCGGCGCGGATCTCGCCGTCGCGGCGGGTGTAGGCGCCCAGGCGCAGGTTCTCGATCGGTGTCATGTCCTCGACGATGCGCCGGCCCTCCATGACCTGGAAGATGCCGCGCCGCACGATCGACTCCGGCGCCAGGTGCTTGACCGGTTCGCCGTCGAAGACGATGTCGCCGCGGGTGACGGCGCCGTTCTCGGTCTTGAGCAGGCCCGAGATCGCCTTCAGCGTCGTCGACTTGCCGGCGCCGTTAGCACCCAGGATGGCCACCAGCGAGCCCGGCTGGACCTCCACCGATACGCCGCGCAACACCAAAATCACGTCGTCGTAGACGACCTCGATGTTGTTGACGGCCAGCAGCGGCGGTTTCTTTTCGGCCAGGAGATCAAGCCGGGTCATCGTTCGATCGCCCATCTTCTCGCGTCTTGCGCGCTCACGGCTTGCGGCTCCCCTCGGACAGGGGGGAGCCGTGAGCCGCTTGCGTCATCGCCCTTGCGGCGCTACCAGCCCAGCCACTCGGGCTTGCGCTCGATGTCAATCGCAAACACCTG
>ERZ1645192.5123-NODE-5123-length-10230-cov-6.896118_pt1 | contig 10230 bp, 10 predicted proteins | sample MGYA00575354_ERZ1645192 | MGnify/ENA primary metagenome ERZ1645192 (study PRJEB40844, sample SAMN11349763) | freshwater sediment metagenome | isolation source: river sediment | host: Sediment | place: India: Faizupur Khadar , New Delhi | collected 2017-02-21 ...
TCCCGCTTTCTTTCGAATCTTTTCACTTCCAGTTCGGCAGGATCAGCGCCAGGGCCGCCCCGTAACTGACGAGAAGGGCCAGGAGCACGGAGGCGGAAAGCATGTCCTTTGTCCGCTTGACGTCCTCGTTGAACTCGGTTCCGACATGGCTGTCGATCAACAGCTCCAGGGATGTGTTGATCAGCTCGATGACCATCGGGACGAGGCTGAGCAGGAAAACCCTGAACGCCAGCCAGAAGTCCCCCTTCCCCGAGTAGGCCGCAATGGCCGTCAGGAGGAAGGCACACGCCGTCTCCCTGGCGATGGCGGTCTCCATGAAGAAAGCCGTCTTCAGGCCGTTCAGGGAGTTTAGCCCTTTCCTGGCCAGGGAATCGTTTTTCCAGCTGCATTTCGCGTTCGATGGGCCTTCCATCAGGCTGTCTCCCCTCCCGAAGAGGAAGCTACGGCAAAACTCCTTGCCTTCTCGATCAACTCCCGCACCCGGGAATCGGGGGGGAGTCGTTTCCCGATCCTTTCGATCACCCCGCGGTCCAGGATGCTCCGGAACGCGGGCGGATAGTTCAGGTCGAAAACCCACGAAAGCTGTACGAGGAGAAAATCGGCGACCGACCGCACCTGGCTGTAGGAGGCTCTTCCCGTTTCCGCCAGGGAATCCAGGACGCCGCCGGAGATCTCGTTCGTCTTGCGAATGCGGGGCAGGAGGTCCCCTATCCTGTCTTCCTCCAGGTAAAGCTCGACGATCTCGAACACGTCCAGCTTGTCCGCGTCCCTGACCAGCCTGACCATACCCAGGCTGGAGGTTCGGACATCCGCCGGGATTCCTTTCCGGTTGTGGAAGCGGATCCCGTCCAGGATCGCCTCGCGGTCGCCTTCATCCAGGGAACCGAGGATCCCGGCCTCGCCTACCGTTTTCCAGCCGAGTTCCCCGTGATCGACCGACAGGGCGTCGTAGAAAGTGCCGAAATCCCTGTACTGCGGGAACCGGCCGATATCATGGAGCAAACCCAGTATCCGGGCCCGGGCGACGTGTCCGGTATCATAACCCATCGCAAGGGCGATGCGGCCGGCCTCCCCGCAGACGCGGTAGCTGTGCGCCAGTTTCAGCTCGAGCAGCGGCTCGAGGCCCGAACCCTCGTTGCCGAACCCGTTCACGTACGTCTGGAACCAGCCGATTGCATCCTTCACCGATAGCATGGCGAAAACCCTTTCCTCCTGAGCCGTCCTGGCGCGTTGCGACCGTGTCCCCCGACTGCTATAGTTGACGCAAGTCAGTCAGGGGAGGGGCAGGCATGACCGATTCTTCCGAACGTTACAGGAAAACGTTCCCGATCTCGTGGGACCAGCTCCACAGGGACTGCAAGACCCTGGCCTGGAAGCTGCACGAGAAGGGGAAGTGGAAGAGGATCCTCGCCATCGCCCGCGGAGGCCTTGTCCCTGCTGCGATCATCGCCCGGGAACTCGACATCCATTTTGTCGACACCATCTGCGTTTCGAGCTACACCTTGCGCACCCAGGGCGAGCCGGAAATCCTCAAGCAGGCCATCCCGTTCGAGGAGGGTTCCCAAGGGTGCCTCATCATAGATGACCTCGTCGACACGGGCCGGACGGCTCAAATCGTCAGGCAAATGTTCCCCGAGGCCTATTTCGCAACGGTGTACGCGAAACCCGACGGGCGCCCCCTTGTCGATTCCTTCATCACGGAGGTCTCGCAGGACACCTGGATCCTGTTCCCCTGGGACTCCGAGTTCTCCTTCTCCCAGCCGATCATCGGGAGGACCTAGTCCCTTTCCTCCCTGTGGAAGGGCTGTCCCAGGGCCGCAGGCGCCCCGAGAAGGATCCCCCTGCCCTTCTTCACCGAGATCGCCACTAGAACGGCGATCGTCAGGACGTAGGGCAGCATCAGCAGAAGCGGTGCCGGCACGGTGGTGCCCGCTGCCTGGATGCGCAGCTGCAGGGCCCCGACACCCCCGAAGAGGTACGAACCGAGAGCCGCCCTCAACGGGTTCCAGATCCCGAAGATAACCAGCGCCACCGCGATCCATCCTCGCCCCGCGGTCATCATCTCCACCCACATCTGCGTGTAGACGACAGACAGGTACGCGCCCCCCAGCGCCGCCAGGCCCCCTCCGGCCATCGTGTAGGCGTATCTCAGCCGCGGCACGCTCAGGCCCGCGGTGTCGACGGCCCTGGGGTTTTCCCCCACAGCCCGGAGGGTCAGGCCCCATCTCGTGGAGGCGATAAACCAGCAAAGGAAGCCCACGAGGACGTACGACGCGTAGACCAGCGGGTCGTGGTTGAAGAGGACCGGCCCGAGGACGGGGATTTTCCCCAGCACCGGGACCGGCATGATCCCTATGCCACGGATCGTCTCGCCGACGTAGCCTTTTCCGAGAAGGGCGCTCATGCCCGTGCCGAACATCGTGATGGCCAGGCCGCTCACCACCTGGTTGGCTTTCATGGTCACGCAGAGGAAGGCGTGGATAGCCGAGACCGCCATTCCCGCGGCCACCGCGGCCGCAAGCCCGAGCCACGGGTTTCCGGTCGCCAGGGTCACCGAGAAGCCGGAAAAGGCCCCGAGCAGCATCAGGCCCTCCAGGCCCAGGTTCAGTACCCCTGCCTTTTCGGTCAGGATCTCCCCCAGCGTCGCGTACAGGATCGGCGTTCCGCTCCGTATCGCCGCCGTCAGGATGGGCACCAGGATATCCATGCGCCTCACTCCCCTTTCCCGGTGCGGACGATCCGGTAATTCCGGAAGAACTCCCCACCGAGGACACAGAAAAGGATCAGTCCCTGCAGCACCTGGACGCTGGCCAGGGGCAGCCTCATGACGACCTGCAGGGTGTCCCCTCCCACCAGCAGGGCGCCGAGGAGGAAGGAGACCAGGATCGTCGCCAGCGGGTTCAGCCTGGCGAGCCATGCCACGATGATGGCGGTGAAGCCGTATCCGCCCGAAAAACCGGGCTGGATCCTTCCCTGGAGGCCCGCGATCTCCGTCATTCCCGCGATGCCGGCCACCGCCCCGGAGACGAACATCGCCAGGAGGATGTTTTTCATGTAGTCGATCCCCGCGTAGCGCGCCGCGTTCGGGTTGTTCCCGATCACCCGGAGTTCGAAGCCCCAGCGCGTCCACCGGTAGAGGACCCGGAAAAGGACGGCCAGGAGGACCGCGATCACCAGCCCGACGTGGACCCGGGTCGAGCCGAACACGGGCAGCCTGGCGGCATCGGGAAAAGGTGCGGTCATCGGGAAACCGAGGCTGGAAGGGTCCCGCCAGGGGCCGTAAATGAAATACTCCGCCAGCAGGATCGCGATATAGTTCATCATCAGTGTCGTGATGGTTTCGTTCACGTTCCAGCGCGCCTTCAGGTAGCCCGCGAACCCCGCCCAGAGCCCCCCGGAAAGGGCCGCCGCCAAGAACATGAGGACGAACATGACGGGAGCGCTGTCGACGAAGGCGTACCGGACCACCGCGACCGCGGCAAGGGCTCCCATTACGATCTGCCCTTCCGCCCCGATGTTCCAGACGACCATCGTGAAAGCCAGGCCGACCGCGAGGCCCGCAAGGGTCAGGGGGATGGCCTTGACGAGCGTCTCGCTGACGCCCCAGGCATCCCCCAGGGCCCCCTTGAACATGGCCTTGTACGCGGCTCCCGGGGAAACCCCCAGGAAAAAGAGCAGCAGGGCTCCGGCCAGGAGGGCGGTCGCCACCGCCCCGGCCGGGATCGCCCAGTTCAGCCAGGCAGGGCAGTCGAGGCGGCGTTCGACCCTGAAGGGGGCGCTCATCGGGGCACACTCCCCGTGGAAGGCTCGTTCCTGCGGATACCGGCCATCATCAGCCCCAGGTCTTCCTCCGTCGCGGCCCGCGGGTCCTCCACGACCCCCATGATCTCGCCCTTGTGGATGACCGCCAGGCGATCGCTCAGCGCCATGACCTCCTCCAGGTCCTCCGAGACCAGGAGGACGGCCGCGCCGCGGTCCCTCTGGCGCAGCAGCTGCTCCCGGACGAATTCCGTCGCCCCGACGTCGAGTCCCCAGGTGGGCTGCATCGCCACGATCAGGCGGGGAGTCCCGGAGAGTTCCCTGCCTAGCATGAGGCGCTGCTGGTTCCCCCCAGACAGGTTCTTAACGGGAACGCCGAGCCCCGGCGTGGACACGCCGTACCTTTCCACGATCCGCCCCGTTTCCCCCGCCACGTTCTCCCAGCTCAGGAAGATTCCCTTTGCATACGGCTTCCGCCAGAAATTCTTCAGGGTGAAATTTTCCCTCAGGTTCATCGCCCCGACTAGCCCGGTGCCTTTCCGGTCCGCCGGTATGTAGCTAACGCCGGCCTTGACGAATTCCATGGGCCTTGCACCGGTCATGTCTTTCCCGAGCAGGAGGACCCGTCCGAACTGGACCGGCCTCAGGCCCGAAAGGGCTTCGCACAGTTCCCTCTGGCCGTTGCCCGCGATCCCCGCTATCCCGAGGATCTCCCCTTCGCGGATCGACAAGCCCAGGTTTCGCACGGCCGGCAGCCCCCGGTCGTTCAGGGCGCAGATCCCCTCGGCCTCGAGGACCGTTTCCCCCGCGTTGAGGACGGCCTTGTCCACGGCAAAGACGACCTTCCGGCCCACCATCTTTTCCGCCAGTTCCTCCCTCGTCGCCGTTCTCCCCAGAAGCGTCTCCACCACTTCCCCCTTCCGGAGGATCGTGATGCGGTCGGAAATCTCCATGACCTCGTCGAGCTTGTGGGAGATGAACACCACCCCGTGACCTTCCGCGGTCATCTGCCGGATCGTGTCGAAAAGGTGGCGAACCTCCTGGGGGGTCAAGACGGAAGTCGGTTCGTCCAGGACGAGGATCTCCGCCTGCCTGTAGAGCATCTTGAGGATTTCGACCCGCTGCTGCTCTCCGACCGAAAGCTGCCAGACCCGGGCTTCCGGCTCGACGCGGAGGCCGTAGCGCTCCGACAGGGCACGGATCTTTTCGACGACTTCCTTCCTGGGGAGGACCGCTTCCAGCCCGGGCAGGCCCATGATCATGTTTTCCCAGACGGTCAGGACGGGGACAAGCATGAAATGCTGGTGGACCATCCCGATCCCGGCGGCGATGGCATCCCTCGGGGAAGAGAACCTCGAAGGCTGCCCCTTCACGCTGATCGTTCCCGAGTCGGGCTTGTAGAGGCCGTTCAGGACGTTCATCAGGGTGCTTTTCCCGGCGCCGTTCTCCCCGAGCAGGGTGTGCACCTCCCCGGGGAACACGTCGAAATCGATCTTCGAGTTCGCCCGGACGGAAGCGAAAGTCTTGCTGATCCCCCGCATCTGGACGAGGGGCGACTGGGTTTGTGTCTCCATCGGGGTTCACGCTCCAGGGAAGAATTTTCCTGATGACCTTCCAAGTTTGCCTCAAAGGGCCGAATTGTCAACGCCGGACAATAAGGGGGGAGTCCCTTTGCGGGACTCCCCCACTGTCCGTTCGTGCCGTTTCCCCGGGGTTACTTCGGGATCGTCCCCTCGACACCCTGGACGAACCAGCTCATGGAGAGCATGTCGCCGTCGGACATCCGCTTGCCGGCCTGGACCTTGACGTTGCCGGACTGGTCCTTGATCGGGCCGGTGAAGACGTCCCACTTGCCGGAAACGATCTTCGCCTGCTCCGCCGCGACAACGGCCCTTACGCTCTGGGGTACCGCCTTGCCGAACGGGGCCAGGCCAACCATCTTCTCCTTGAGGCCCCACCAGATCGACTCGGATTTCCAGGTCCCCTTGATCACCTTGTCGGCGGTGTACTTGTACAGCATCCCCCAGTTCCAGATCGGGGCGGTCAGGTGGCGCGTCGGGGCGTACTTGCTCATGTCGTTGTTGTACCCCACCACCCAGACCTTCGCCTCTTCCGCGGCCTGGGGAGCCGCGCCGGAATCGGCGTGCATGGCGATCACGTCAGCGCCGGAATCGATCAGGGCCTTGGTCGCTTCCTTCTCCTTGCCCGGGTCGAACCAGGAGAACAGCCACACGACCTTGACCTTCGCCTTGGGGTTCACCTTCCTGACGCCGAGCGTGAAAGCGTTGATCCCGCGGATGACTTCCGGGATCGGGTTCGCGGCGACATAGCCGATGACGTTGCTCTTCGTCATCTTGCCGGCGACCAGCCCGGAGAGGTAACGGGGCTGGTAGATGCGCCCGAAATAGGTCCCCACGTTGGGCCCCATCTTGTAGCCCGAGCAGTGCATGAAAACCACGTCGGGGTACTTCTTGGCGACCTGCTGGACGAAGTCCATGTAGCCGAAGGACGTGGCAAAAACCAGTTTCGACCCGTTCCTGACGAACGTTTCCATGACACGGACGGAGTCAGGCCCCTCCGGCACGGATTCGACGATGCTGGAGGTCAGCCCGGGGAAGGCTTTTTCCATCTCGAGGCGGCCCTTCTCGTGCATGTAGGTCCAGCCGCCGTCCCCGACCGGCCCGATGTAGACGAACCCGGCCTTGACGTCCTTTGCCGGGACCGGGGCAATAGCCCAAGCCGCCGTGCCCGCAAGAAGGAATGCCATGACTAGCGCGATTGCCCAGTTCTTCCTCATTTCCCATTCCGCCTCCCGATTTGGACTTCGATGCGACGATATCCTGACCCTAGCTATTGAAACATGGCTAACATTCCGCCGCAAGGCCCAAAAAAACCAAGCCTTTTGGGCCCTGGCTCCCCTCCGCCGAGGTCAACTCCCGGCGTTCTCCCTGCCCGTGATCCGGATTTCGAAGAGACGGCCCCACGGGTAGCTCACCTCGAAATCCACGGTGCCGAACTCCGCCAGCGCCGATCCCGAGAAGGCCGCCAGCTTTTCGTATATCTCCTTTTCGAGCCTGGCGGGAGAAACCTGTCCCCCGAAAGCTCCCCTCGGGATGACCGCGGCCCTCACGTTCGCCTGGTATCCCCACTCGTCCAGCAGGCGCGTGAAAAGGATCCGCTTCCTTCGGCTGGCCGGCATCCACCTCGCCAGGGTCCCGGTCACGAGGGCCAGCCCGATGGCGTTGTCCGAGGTGTTCCCCCCGGAGTACGCCGCGAGGCGCCCCAGCAGGCCCCTTCTCCTCAAAGCCTCCATCAGGCCGTTGTCGGCGCCGTTGTCGAAGGCGACGTCCGCCAGGGCGACGGGTTTCCCGGCCTCCAGGAAGGAACCGATCTTCTCGGCCAGGGCCTCGTCTTCCGCATCAGGCAGGGGGCGGTTCGACGAAGAAGAAGCTTCCCTCGTCCACCCCTGTGCAGGGGTGTTCACCACAAGCACGAGGTCGGCCTCCCAGGGGTTTTCTGCCAGGCTCACGCCCAGGACTTCCGACTGGATTTCGAGCGATTGCCGGGGTGTAAAACCGGAATAGGTCGGGTTTGCGGCCGGTCCGGGACGAACCGGGAAGAACGGGTGGACTTTCTGTGTTTCCTTGTCCTCGAGAAGGATCTTGCCGAAAAGCAGAAGCCCCAGCTGGTCCACCCCCGGGACCACTGCCGCGCGCGCGGTCGGTACGTCGGCGATGATTCTCTCCATCGACTGGAATTCCTGCTCGAGCCAGGTCGGGGATACGTTGTCGTCGAGGCCTATCCCCACGAAACCGATCCCCTCGTGGCTGTAAAGGCGCAGGAGGCGCAGCGCCGCCCGCAGGCTCCGGTTCCTCCGGTTCGCCCATTCCCTGAGGACTTCGGGGGGAACGGCTTTCAGCAGCCGCTCGGAGGCAGCCAGGTCATCCCCTTCAAGAACCCCGCGCGAGGCGGCAGACTCGAGGCGGGCCAGCTGGAAGAGGTGCGGGGCCCACTTGGCGTTGTACCCCGCATCCAGGATCCCCTCGCTCTGCCTTGGCAGCCGAAGGAGGGTGCCGAAAAGGGAAAACGGCTTTCCGGGAAGGGAAGAAGCCAGGTCCCGGAGAGCCTCCAGGCGGCGGATGGTTTCCTCTTCCCCCAGGTCGTGCGTCCTGGACGAAACGAGCCCGCCGAAAAGGAAGGCATCGGCGGCGATGACGGCGGGGCCCTCCTGCCTGTGGGCGGCCAGCCACCCGTAAAGGCCTTCGAAATCGGGAATGCCGTCCCGCCCGCGGAAAAACGAATACGGCGGCAGGAGAAGGCGGGCGTCCAGGGATTCTGCGACCTCGAGCACCCGGTCCAGGGAATAGGGCCGGTCGTCCAGCGGAAGGTACAGCACGGTGCGGGAGGCCGCATCGGCTTGCCCGAACGCGATCCCGCCCCAGACAACCAGCGCTGCCAGCAACCCCAGTGGCGCTTTCCAGGCTATTTTCAAGTGGAGCCCTCCTCCATAACCGTTCGACGGAAACCCGCTTCCTCTACGAGGAGTGCCCCGATGCCGCTTTCCTCTTTCGGTAGGCCATCATGGCGATGAATTCGTGAGCCACGCACCCGGCCATGTACGCGGTGATCTGGGTCGGGTCGAATGCGGGGAGCACCTCGACGACATCGCAGGCGACGTAGTCGATGTCCTTCGTCTGGCGGAGCAGGTACAGGGCTTCGAAGCTGGTCACCCCTCCGACCTCGATCGTGCCCGTCCCGGGGGCGTACGCCGGATCGACGAAATCGATGTCGAAGGTCAGGAAGGCCTTACGGTCGCCGACCCGCCTGTTTATCCTGGCCCCGACCCGGTCGAGTCCTTCCTCGCGCAACTCGCCCGCGGGGATCACCTCGAACCCCATGTCCCGGGAGACACGGATCGCGTCCGTGCTGAATATCCCCCGGACCCCCACCTGGATGGAATGAGCCGTGTCGATCAGCCCCTCGTCGACGGCGATCTTGAACGGCGTGCCGTGCGTCAGGGTATCCCCGTTCTCGATGTCGTACGTGTCCAGGTGGGCATCGAGGTGAACCAGCGCGACGGGCCCGTGCTTCGCCGCCACCGCCCTCAGCTCGGGGAGCGTGACCGAATGGTCCCCGCCGAAACAGACCGGGACCACTCCGGCCGCGACGATCGGGCGAAGCCCAAGCTCGATCGCCTTGTGGGCCTTTTGCAGGTCGCAGGGGCTGACGTTGACGTCCCCGTAGTCCACCCCGGAAACATACTTGAAAATGTCGATGTCGAGGTTCACGCTTGCGGCCCGGAGCATCATCGACATCTCCCTTATCGCGGCAGGCGCGAACCTCGAGCCGGTGCGGAACGTCGAACCCGTGTCGACCGGCAGGCCCAGGATGCCGAAATCCACCCCTTCCGTCGCCTGCAGCTGGGGCAGGCGCATGAAGGACCGGATACCGCAGAAACGGGACACCTCGGAAGAATCCACGGGATGGTACTTCTTGTACTCGGCCATCGGGACACCCCTTTCAGGAACACGTTCCCGCATTCTCCCCAAAGGGTATGGGGGGCGGGATTCATCCCGTTTAAAGATTACCTCACCCCGCCCGGAAAAAGAACCGGGAAAGTAAAACCCGTCTCCACCAAAACCTTTGGCGGCGTGGTTAGAAAGAGATGCCGTTGTCATAGAATAAAGGAAGAAAGGGCCCCTCTTCTTGCTGGAGCCCAGGGAGGTTCGACAGGTGACCAGCTATTATGCAGAGAAATTGAGCGCCATGAAGCTCTTCCGGGTCTACGACACAGGGATCGAAAGGGTGCGGCAATACCTGGAAGCGGAAATCGACTTCGTAAGCCGGCATCTTCACGGCACGGAAAAAGTCCTCGAGCTCGGGGCTGGATACGGCCGCATCATGAAGAAAATCGCCCCAAACGCTCTCTCCGTCCTGGGCATAGACATTTCGGAGGAATCGGTAGCCTACGGCAAAAGCTTCCTGGCGGATTCCCCGAACTGCCGGATAACCGCGATGGATGCCTACAGGATGGACTACGAAGGCGAGTTCGACGTGGTGATCTGCCTCCAGAACGGCCTCTCGGCCATCAAGGGCGACGCGCAGGACCTCGTCGGAAAGGGAATCCGGGCCCTCGTGCCCGGGGGAACCGCCTTTTTCAGCACCTACAGCGCCAGGTTCTGGGAACACAGGCTGGAGTGGTTCAAGGAACAGTCCGAAAAGGGGCTGCTCGGCGAAATCGACTGGGACAGGACGAAGGACGGGGTCATCGCCTGCAGGGACGGCTTCCTGGCCACGACCTTCTCCCGGGAAGACCTGGCAGGGATCGGGGAAAAGACCGGCTGCCCCTATCGCATCGAGGAAGTCGACGAATCGAGCCTGTTTTTAGTCCTGGAAAAACCTAAACCGTGGAATGCATAAGGAAGCGAGATTCGGTTTTCCTTTCGCTCCCTGTTCACATCTACCTAGAAG
>ERZ1645192.5124-NODE-5124-length-10229-cov-5.029782_pt1 | contig 10229 bp, 8 predicted proteins | sample MGYA00575354_ERZ1645192 | MGnify/ENA primary metagenome ERZ1645192 (study PRJEB40844, sample SAMN11349763) | freshwater sediment metagenome | isolation source: river sediment | host: Sediment | place: India: Faizupur Khadar , New Delhi | collected 2017-02-21 ...
AGAGTTTGGAAGTGATCCAAAAATACGCGCACCGATTGGCGTATTGGGTTTCTGAACCCGATAAAGGCCAAACGGACGCCATCAATAAAGGATTCGCACATGCCAAAGGTGAAATTCTTGCCTGGCTCAACTCAGATGATACCTACGAGCCCGGAGCGGTTTCGGCTGCCGTCGCCGCACTGACCAGCCACCCTGATTCCGCGGCCATCTACGGCGAGGCCAATTTTATTGACGAAAATGGGCGGGTCATTGGCCGCTTTCCGGCGGCGCAAACCGACCTGCCGCGCCTGCGCCGGGGCTATGTGCATGTGCCGCAGCAGGCCACTTTCTTCCGCGGCGACCTCTGGCGCGCCATTGGCCCGCTGGACCCGTCCTTCTACTTTGCGATGGATTATGATCTGTGGGTGCGCCTGGCCGGGCGCGGCCCGCTGGTCTATCTGCCGGGGCAGGTGTGGGCCAACTTCCGGCTGCACAGCGGCGCCAAAACCATCGCCGCCGATGATCGCTGCTGGCCCGAGATGCTGCGCGTCCATTATCGTGATGGCGGCAGCCGCCTGGCTCCAATTGTCTTCAAATACTACCTGCGCCGGCTGGCCGCCCCGCTGCTCAACTGGCGCCGCCGTCGCATGTTTCGTTCAAACTGACCCGCAGAGGAGATCTTTCCCATGTCCAATTCTTCTGTTCCAGCACTTCCCCCCGCCAGCGGCGGCCTCTTTCTAGACCTGGCCCGTCAGGCCAAACTGATCTTCCGGCTGATGAGTGACCGGCGCGTCAATTTCTTCCTCAAATTGCTGCCGGTAGCCAGTGTGGCCTACCTGTTCATACCGACAGATGTGCTGCCCATCATCCCGATTGATGATGCCGTGGTGCTGTGGCTGGTGAACTACCTGTTTGTTGAACTTTGCCCCAATGACGTGGTGACCGAGCACCGTGCCAAACTCCAGGCGCTGCCTGCTCCTACCCCGGCTGCCCCAACCACCGTGACGCATGAAGAATTAGAGATTATTGACGGCGAATATCGCGAGGTTGAAGATCGCGATGCTCCGCCCACCGCTTAATGGTATTGCCAGGAGGTTAGAATGACCACTCAAAAACAATGGCAGGCACTCAAAGTGCAGTACTGCAAACATGCTGGCTGCCAGGTTGCCCTGGAAGCTGAAATGCTCCTCGCTCCCGAACAGTTGGGCGAACAGCCGCCGCGGATTAACGCCCACCGCTGTTCGCATGGCGGGTTGTGCAACCAGCTCTCCACCGCGGCCTGCGTCTGGGCGGGCACCAACCCCACCTACGACCCGTTTGCCGAAGCCGGCGAATAACCGGCGGCTTACTTTTCTCTAAACTGCGCCCGCAGCTCGTCAATCGGGTGCATCTCACCGGCATCGTCTTCGTAATACCAGTGTTCCCAGCCATTGCACGGGCTGCCGTTCATTAACTGTGACCCCAGCCGGTGGATGGAGCCCTCGCTGCCGTTGAGCTTGAGCGTGCCGTCTGGCTTCACCAGCGCGGCCCGGCTCCGGTCTCGCCGGAAGTAGAGCGCCTGTCCGGGTGAAATCAGTCCGGCTTCCAGCAGGCTGCCAAAGGCCACCCGCGGCGCCAGCTTCTTCTTGCTGCGCACATCCATCCAGGCATCGTCAAACAGCGGTTCGGGCATGGCGGCAATTCGCTGCCGCGCCAGTTCCACATAACGCGTTTCGCGCTCAATTCCAATCCAATGGCGGCGCAGCAGTTTGGCGGCTGCGCCCGTGGTGCCCGTGCCAAAGAAGGGATCCAGCACCACATCGCCGGGCTGCGTGGTTGCCAGCAGCACCCGGTAGAGCAGTGCCTCGGGCTTCTGCGTGGGGTGCGCCTTGTGCCCGTTCTGCTTCAATCGCTCGCTGCCCGAGCAGATTGGCAGCAGCCAGTCGCTGCGCATTTGCAGATCGTCATTCAAATTCTTCATCGCATGATGATTGAAGGTATAGCGCGCCCCCTGGAATTTGCAGGCCCACAGCAGCGTCTCGTGGGCGTTGGTAAAACGCACCCCCCGGAAATTGGGCATCGGGTTCACCTTCACCCACACAATATCGTTCAAAATCCAGTATCCCAGGTCCATCAAAATAGCGCCGATGCGGTAGATGTTGTGATACGAACCAATCACCCACAGCGAGCCGCTGTCTTTCAGCACCCGGCGGCAGGCGGTCAGCCACTGGCGGGTAAATTCATCGTACTCTGCAAAATTACTGAACTTATCCCAGTCTTCATCCACTGCGTCCACCTCCGTCATGTTGGGGCGGAACAGCTTGTTCTGAAGCTGAAGATTATACGGCGGGTCGGCAAACACCAGATCAACCGATTTTTCGGGCAGGCTGTGCAGAATCTCTACACAGTCGCCCTGTAGCACCGTATCGAGCGGCAGGTCGTTGTCAGACATGATTCTAGTATATCAAGGAATTGAAAAGTTGTGATTTTAATCAGCTTAGCTTTAATAAATATCAGTATGGAACTGGAATGACTTATCGTATAATAATAAGGCCTTTCAGTATTTTCGGGGGCATCCAATTTCAATTTGAGAATCTAAAATCTAACCTGTGTATTATGGAGGGATCATTATGAAACGCGTTGTTGTGCTGGCATTCGTCCTGGTTTTATTGCTGGGATTGGTTGTGCCCGTGCCGGTTGAAGCCAGGGCCCCATTCACAGATTGTTCAGCCATTGTGGGCATTCCATCCAGCGAGTGTGAAGTTCTGTTGGATCTTTACAACAGCACCAATGGCCCCGGTTGGTTTATTGATATTAACTGGCTGGTTACCGATACACCCAGCAATTGGTATGGCGTGATTGTGACCGATGGACATGTAACCGAAATCCGCTTGCCAGAAAACCGATTGGATGGACCGATTCCTGCTACTCTGGATGACTTAACGAACCTGGTCAATATAGATTTATCCACTAATCAGCTTTCCGGGAATATTCCTCCTGAATTAGGGAATTTAAGCGCCTTGCAGCAATTGAATCTGAAAACAAATCAACTGACAGGTAATATTCCCGGTGAATTGGGTCAGTTGAGCAACTTAATTTGGCTGAATATGCCGGAAAACCTATTGACAGGCAGCATTCCACCCGAACTGGGCAATCTGAGTAGTTTGTTGTGGTTAAGTTTATATACTAATCAATTGACGGGTAATATTCCGGTGGAATTAAGTAATTTGACGAATTTGCAGAGCCTATATTTATCTCATAATCAACTGACAGGCGCCATTCCTGTTGAACTGGGGAATCTTGTCAGTTTAGAGGAGTTGAGTCTCTGGGAGAATCAATTATCTGGCAATATTCCTGCTCAAGTAGGCAATTTGACAAATTTAACCCTCTTGCGTTTTGATGATAATCAGTTATCGGGTGAAATTCCCCCTGTGATGGGTAACCTGACCGGGCTCGAATTTTTAATGCTGTGTGAAAACCAACTCACGGGCAGCATTCCCTCTCAATTGGGTAACCTTACTGGTCTGCGCGGTTTGCATCTATATGACAATCAATTAACTGGCTCTATTCCACCAGAGTTGGGTAATTTGTCCAATCTGATCGATTTAACTCTTTATGAGAACCATTTGACGGGCAGCATTCCAGTTGAATTGGGCAATTTAACAAACTTGCAACGCCTGTATTTATATGACAATAATTTGACGGGCAGTATTCCGTCAGAATTGGGTAATTTGTCTAATCTATTTGTTTTGCGGCTGCAAGATAATCAATTGAGTGGTGATTTGCCTGCAAGCCTGGAAAACTTGACCTGGCTCTATGACCCAGGGGCTGCACCAGATGGAGGCGATGGCCTTGATCTTGACTATAACCAGTTCAATATCCCGGATGGCTACCCGGTTGATGGAAATGCTTTTCATGCTTTTCTGTTTCAAAAAGATCCAAACTGGCACGTGCGCCAGTCCATTCCCTTTGATTGTACGGCAGTGACAGAGATCCCCTCCAATGAATGTGAGGCACTGGTGGCGTTGTACAACCAGACCAATGGCACGGATTGGATAGAGCACACGAACTGGCTGGTGACGAATATACCTAGTGACTGGCATGGTGTAACCGTGACTTCTGGGCATGTTACGCACCTTCTGCTCTCGTCAAACCAACTGTCTGGCGTTATCCCCGGTGAGTTCGGGAACCTATCTGGCCTAGAATATCTGCTTATGTCCGACAACCAGCTGACCGGCAGCATCCCATCAGAACTGGGAAACTTAAGCAATCTAATTGAATTGTCTTTGGATTTTAATGATCTGTCGGGAAATATCCCGTTACAGTTGGGTAATTTGAGCAACCTGCAATATCTGAAACTCCAGAATAACCATTTAATCGACCGCATTCCCTCTACCCTGGGCAATCTGTCTAACCTGAGAGAATTGAGCCGCTTTGACAATCACTTAACCGGCAGCATTCCGGTTGAATTGGGAAATTTGACCAATCTGCAGCGGCTTAGTCTTATGCAAAATCAATTAAAGGGCAGTATTCCGGTTGAATTGGGATCACTTGGGGGTCTGGAAGAGCTGTGGTTGAATGGGAACCACCTGTCTGGCAGTATTCCCCTGGCACTGGGCAATCTCTCGAATTTAATATTCCTTTCTTTGAGTGATAATCACTTGTCGGGAACTATCCCATCGGAGTTAGGAAATCTTGATTTACTCATCTTGCGCCTTAGTAATAATCGATTGGTAGGTGATGTGCCGGAAAGCTTAATAAACCTGGAGGCGCTTTACGAACCTGAACAAGTGTGGGACTGGGGTGATGGCCTAAACCTTGACTATAACATGCTGAACATCCCTGCCGGCTATCCGGTTACCGGCGATTCATTTCATGCCTTCCTAAACCAGAAGGACCCCAACTGGCATTTGCGGCAAACCGAACATTTTTCCTGCGCCGATGTCCTTGAAATCCCTCAATCGGAATGTGAAGCGCTGGTTTTCTTATATGACCACACCATCGGTACCGCCTGGACAATTCGTGCGGATTGGTTGAGAACCAACACACCCAGTAGTTGGTATGGTGTTTCAGTTGCCTCGGGGCATGTAGATGCGATATTGTTGGGCGAGAACAACTTGGTTGGTTCAATCCCTCCTGTACTGAGTGATCTTCCCTACTTAACGGACTTAGATCTGGGAAATTGGGTAAATTCGGACACCCCGAATCTAATCTCCGGAACCATCCCTCTTCAATTGGCAGATTTAAACAGACTGGAATACTTATCGCTGGAGAATAATCAATTAACCGGAAACATTCCTACGCAATTAGGTAATTTAAGTAGATTGGAATACTTATCACTGGAGAATAACCAATTTACAGGCAGTATTCCACCTGAATTGGGAAATTTGGTTAACTTAAAGACCATGAAACTTTATGGCAATCAATTAACCGGTTCGCTGCCATCTGAATTGGGAGGGCTAAATCACTTAACGACCCTGAGGTTGAATGACAATCAGTTGACCGGTAGCCTGCCCCCTGAATTGGGAAACTTAAATAATTTGACCGGCTTATACCTTCAGAACAATCATTTCTCTGGCGGCATCCCGGTGGAATTTGGAAATTTGAGCAGCCTGAAATATCTCTATTTGAATGACAATATTTTATACGGAAGCATTCCGAACGAATTAGGCAGCTTAATCAACCTGAAAATCCTTTGCTTGCATCAAAATAGCCTTACGGGGGCTATCCCGGTTGATCTGGGCAACTTGAGCGCTTTAACGCGATTGGAGCTGTATCAGAACCGCCTTTCTGGTAATATTCCAACTGAACTCGGTAATCTCTCCAACCTGCAAGTCTTGCGGCTAGACCATAATCAATTTGGCGGGAATGTACCCACCACTCTTGAAAATCTGATATTGTTATATGATCCAGGTGCAGTATCGGACGGTGGTGACGGCCTGACGTTGGACTGTAATAGCTTAATTATTCCTGAGGGTTATCCGGTTCCAGGAAATAGCTTCCATACATTTCTTTATCAAAAAGACCCCAACTGGCACTTATGCCAGGGAGAACTGAACTACATTTATCTGCCAGAAATTCAGCGCTGAGTGTTTGGCTGAATCAATTTGCGGGGTGAGCAGTTAATCTGTTCGCCCTGCAAATTTGTCAATCCACGCCACCACCTGTTGAATCTGCGCGTCCCAGCAGTCCCAGGTGTGCCCGCCGGGACCTTCGCTGTAGGTCAGGTCCAGGCCCAGTTGGACCGCGTGATCGTGAAAACGGCGGTTTTGCTCCAGCAGCCCGTCTTCAGTACCGCACCAGGCCCACAGCCGCGGGCGCAGTTCAGATTTCGCCACCCGGGCTGCCTGGGCAAACAGGTCTGCCGGGCTGCCTGCCAGCGCCGCCGGGTCGCCAAACCCACCGACAAATTCAGCTCGCATTTCTGTGTTTTCGGTCTGAATTTCATGGGCAATACCCACCAGGTCCAGCGCACCCGACAGGCTGGCCGCCGCAGCATATTGATCCGGACAGTTCAATGCCAATCGGAAGGCGCCGTAGCCGCCCATCGACAGCCCGGCGGCAAAAGTGTCTTCCCGCCGGCCAGAAAGCGGGAACAGCGCCCGCGCAATTGCCGGCAGCTCCTGGCTGATGAAGGTCCAATAGCGCCCGCCGTGCTGCAGGTCGTGGTAAAAGCTCCGCCCAACCGCAGGCATCACCACTGCCAGCCGCTTGCCCTCCACATACCGCTCAATGCTGGTGCGCCGCTGCCAGCCCGTATGATCATCAGACAGCCCGTGCAGCAGATACAGCGTCCGAAAAGGTCCCTCGGCGGGCAGCGGCAGCCGGGTGATCTTCTCAGGCTCGGGCTGCGGCAAAATCACATTCATCGAACTCCAAATGCCCAGAATGTGTGAAAAGAAATGACAGTGGATGAGGGCCATCTCAGCCTCCTTGGAATAGGGATGATCTGATTATAGCAGCGCTGCTCCCGGCGGTGAAAGGGCCGGGGGCCTTTTCTGGTATAATCACGCGCAGCAGGGCACTGCTCAATTCTAAATTTTTTGGGTGAGGGTGATGCAGTATGAAGTTTGTGGCGACTGATCTGCCGGGGGTTGTGATTGTTGAGCCTCAGGTCTTTGGCGATGCGCGCGGCTTTTTTATGGAAACCTATCAAGAACGCGTCTTTGCCGAGGCAGGCCTGCCCACTCACTTTGTCCAGGATAATCACTCGGGCAGCCGCCAGGGCATCTTGCGCGGCCTGCATTACCAGATCCAGCAGCCGCAGGGCAAACTGGTGCGCGCCGTGGCTGGTGAAGTTTTCGACGTGGCAGTTGACCTGCGCAAAAGCTCGCCCTATTTTGGCAAATGGTTCGGCCTGGTGCTCTCGGCGGAAAATAAACGCATGTTATGGGTGCCGCCCGGTTTTGGGCACGGCTACTATGTGCTCAGTGAGTGGGCTGAATTTGTCTATAAAACCACCGATTTTTACGCCCCGCAGTGGGAACGCACCCTGCGTTGGGATGATCCCCAGGTGGGCGTGGATTGGCCTTTGGTGGCCGGGCAGCCTCCACTGCTTTCGACCAAAGATGCCCAGGGGGCAGCCTTGGCTGAAGCCGAAGTTTTTGAATAAACCGAGGAGTATTCTATGAAAAATGTGCTGGTCACAGGTGGCGCCGGGTTCATCGGCTCCAATTTCATCCGCTATCTGCTCAAGCAGGATCCTGCCGTTCAGATCGTCAATCTGGATGCCCTGACCTACGCCGGCAGCCTGGAAAACCTGAACGATCTGCCAGACTTCAACCGGCATCACTTCGTCCAGGGCGATATCTGCGACCGCTCCCTGGTGGATGATTTGCTCCACCAGTACCAGATTGATACCATCGTCCACTTTGCCGCCGAAACCCATGTGGACCGATCCATCCTCGGCCCCGGGCAGTTCATCCAGACCAACATCATTGGCACGTTCACCCTGCTGGAAGCCGCCCGCCAGATGTGGCTGACCGAGAAGCTCCTCCCGCTGGAAGGGGTGCGCTTCCACCATGTGTCCACCGACGAAGTCTTTGGCACCCTCGAGCCCAACGACCCGCCCTTCTGCGAGACCACGCCCTACTCACCCAACTCGCCCTATTCTGCCTCTAAGGCGGCATCCGATCATCTGGTGCGTTCATACTGGCACACCTACGGCCTGCCGATCAGCATTACCAACTGCACCAACAACTATGGCCCGGCGCAGTTCCCCGAAAAACTTATCCCCCTCATGGTGTTGAATGCCCGTGATGGCAAGCCCCTGCCCGTTTATGGCGACGGCATGCAGATCCGGGACTGGCTGTATGTTGAAGACCACTGCGAGGCGATCCACGCCGTGATTACCCGCGGCCAACCTGGCGAAACCTATGCCGTGGGCGGCAACAACCAGCCCCCAAATATTGAAATCATCCACACCATTTGCGATATCATGGACGAACTTCAGCCCGGCGAACATTCGCCGCATGCATCTCTGATCAAACATGTGACCGACCGCCCCGGGCACGACCGCCGCTATGCCATGGATATCACCAAAATCCAAACTGAACTTGGCTGGCAGCCCCGCCAATCTTTGAAAACCGGGTTGCTGCACACAGTGCGCTTGTATCTCGACCATCCCGAATGGGTGACCGCTGTCCATCAGCAGTCGGACCTGCAAAGCTGGATGGCGAAAAATTATGGCAATCGGGGAGGCAACCAATGAAAGGCATTATTCTTGCTGGCGGCAAAGGCACCCGCCTGTACCCCATCACCCTGGCGGTCAGCAAACAAATGCTGCCCGTCTATGACAAGCCGATGATCTACTACCCCCTGTCCATGCTGATGCTGGCGAACATTCGTGAAATTCTGGTCATCAGCACGCCCGAAGACCTGCCCGGTTTTCGGCGCCTGCTGGGCAGCGGCGAGCAGTGGGGGCTCAAATTTGAATATGCCGAGCAAGCCCAGCCCCGCGGCCTGGCCGAGGCCTTCATCATCGGTCAGAAATTCATTGATAATCAACCCGCCTGCATGATCCTGGGCGATAACATCTTCTATGGACACGGCCTGCCCGCCAAACTCAGTCAGGCGGCGCAGATCACTGAGGGCGCCACCGTCTTCGCCTACCCCGTGCGAGATCCCGAGCGTTACGGCGTGGTTGACTTCGACGAGAACTTCAAGGCCCTCAGCATTGAAGAAAAACCCAAGAACCCGCGCTCCAACTATGCCGTGCCCGGCATCTATTTCTATGACCAGGAAGTCAGCCGCATTGCGGCCAGCCTCAAACCCTCGCCGCGCGGCGAACTGGAGATTACCGACCTCAACCGCATTTACCTCGAGCAGGGCAAACTGCGCGTCGAAGTGCTGGGGCGCGGCGTGGCCTGGCTGGATGCCGGCACACATGAATCGTTGCTGCAGGCTTCCACTTTTGTCCAGACGGTGGAAGAACGCCAGGGCATGATGATCTCCTGCCCTGAAGAAATCGCCTACCGTATGGACTTCATCACCCTCGACCAACTGCGCCAGCAGGGTGAATTGATGGCTGGCAATGGTTACGGCCAATACTTGCTGCGCCTGGCTCAAGAAGCCCTCCGGCGGTAGCCCCATGCGCATCCTGCTCTTTGGCAAAACCGGTCAGCTTGGCTGGGAACTCCAGCGCACTTTGCCCTGCCTGGGCGAAGTTACCGCCCTGGATTTCCCCGAGGGGGATTTTTCGAACCCCGAAAGCCTGCGCACCGTGGTGCGCTCCGCCGCTCCCGATGTGGTGATTAACGCAGTGGCCTATACCAATGTGGATAAAGCTGAGATCGAGCCCGAACGCTGTCAACTCATCAATGCAACCTCAGTTGGCGTCATAGCCGAAGAATCGGCGCGTTCTAACGCCACCCTGATCCATTACTCAACAGATTATGTGTTTGATGGGCAAAAAGGCAGCCCATATGTTGAGCAGGACCTCCCCCGGCCGTTGAATATTTATGGGCAGAGCAAGTTGGATGGGGAACAGGCTGTTCAACAGGTACATGTCCCGGCCATCATTTTGCGCCCCAGTTGGGTCTACTCAATGCGCCAGGGAGGCTTTGTCACCAAGGTGTTGCAGTGGTCTCGCCAGCAGACCACTCTGCGCATGGTCACCGACCAGGTTGGCAACCCCACCTGGGCGCGGTCCCTGGCCGAAATAACCGCGCAAATGCTGGCGCGCACAGGTGGCGATCTGGATTGGCTCAACCAGCGCAGCGGTCTGTATCATCTGGGCGGCAGCGGCTTTGCCAGCCGCCTGGAATGGGCAC
>ERZ1645192.5126-NODE-5126-length-10227-cov-5.046304_pt1 | contig 10227 bp, 8 predicted proteins | sample MGYA00575354_ERZ1645192 | MGnify/ENA primary metagenome ERZ1645192 (study PRJEB40844, sample SAMN11349763) | freshwater sediment metagenome | isolation source: river sediment | host: Sediment | place: India: Faizupur Khadar , New Delhi | collected 2017-02-21 ...
GGGTGCTTTCCACAACTGGCCGGGTAAGCACACGGATGCGTGGCATTGCTATGAGAGAACGTATTGGAACTATCAGACCTCCTCGGCTTGCCCTGGAGGGTTCACCCGGGATGGTAACGTATGCTGGCAAAGCGCAACCTGCCCAACAGATTATTTGCAGAATGGATCTGTTTGCGTGAAGGCGGCCACCTGCAATACCGACTATAATTATTCAGGGGATATATGTGTACATAATATCCCTGATGTATGCCCATCCGGTGGTAGCGCGTGCAAGCTCTATAACGGGCGGTGGATGTGTAATACTTACCCTTGTCAGCAGTTTGGCTCCGCGCCCATCGAAGGCACCGAAACGACACCTGAAGGCGTGAACGACCTGGAAGAGTCAACGGTCGATGCGAATGGAAACTGTGACGGCGACCTTTATGTTTTCAATGGCCAGGACAGGCGTTGCCGTCAGCGGTCCATGTATACCGGTTTTACCTCTTGCTGTTATACCGCAAGCTCTGAGGATGACTGCAATAAGCAGGTCTGGATGGGTTTAGCCACCTGCAAGGCGGAGGAGAACGACCTTGCCTGTAAAAGGCTCAAAGGTTTGTGTGTAGAGCTGGATGACTACTGCTCCAAGACAATAAGTATCTTGGGGCATGATGTCTGCGTCCAGAGAAAAACGGTTAGTTGCTGCTTTGGATCAAAGCTGGGCAGAATCATCCAGGAACAGGGCCGCCGTCAGTTAAAAGCATTCAACCACACCGGGGTCTTCATGCCTCAGCCGGCAGACGCGGCAGCGAGGCATGCTCAGAATATGCATCTGTTCACTTTGGGGGGAAGTGGAGATCCCCAGCAGTCATACTGCCGTGGGCTTACCTTTGAGGAATTTAGCTCTCTCAACTGGGATCTGATCGACCTCAAGGAATTCACTGACGGACTCGCCGCAGAGGTAAAAGATAAGGCTGATCAGCAGATACAGCAAAAGATGGGCGAGCTGCAGACGAATCCGCCGCAGATCGTGGCTCCCCCGATCCCATAGTGTTGGAATAATGGCATAGGTAGGAGGAAGAAAATGGGCAGTAATCATAGTTCTCAAGCGAGGATCATTGGAATATTTTTAACCACCTTTGCCGTGTTGGTTGCAGCCGTTCCGCTCTGGGCGACAGCCGTTCCACTCGGTACGTTTGGCCGGACGTACGCAATCAGGGAAAAGGATGCGGTCCAGGAGATGCAAGAGAGGGCCAGCAAGATCGACCTTGAGAAGGAATTCAAAAAAAGAGTCAACGAAAACACGGTCAAGAACTTCAAGCCAAACAATCTTGTGAGCCTTCCCAGGGCCTCACAGGATAGACGGTTTACCGTAGATCCCACCTGGACGCTTGATCACGATATTCCGAGGGTGGATGAAAACGGCAATACGGTGGGGATTCTCTATCCTAAGGGATACACCTTCAACCCTCTGGACTATATGAGATTTAATTCCACGTACGTTGTGTTTGACGCCAGCGACCGCAACCAGCTCGAATGGTTCAAGAAGTCACCGTACGCTACTGACTTAAGGGCGAAGATTCTTCTTTCCGGCGGCAACTTCTATGATACGTCCAAGGCTCTCAAGAAGCCTGCCTTTTATCTGACGGATGACATCGTAAAACGCATGGGCTTCAAAAGGGTCCCCTCCATTGCATATCAGAAGGGCAGGTATATTGAGATCCAGGAAGTGAATGTTCTCAAGAACAAACGCGGATGATTTAACCTAACTCCGCGTATCTATAGGGTTCCCCCTGCTGTGTATAAACATAAACAGAAGGAAACACAGAGGAGCTGTCAATTACCCACCACTGAGCCTACGGCTTGAGTGGGGGCTTGCTGGAGCAGGCCTGGTTGACTAGGGGGCATGGGAGAAACAACATGCAGAAGTTGGAAAAGTCAGGATACCCCGGGATATTCCGCACGTCCTGGGCACTATCGCCGGTGACGGGGGACGAACGCCCCGTCAGGCAGGGTTTCCCTGCCCGGTTAAAAGCCCTGAAGGGAAGGGGCGGTGCTACCGGCACGACAAGCTCATCCAACGACCCCGATGCGGCCCTTACGGCCACGGGACAGGCCGGACAGGACTCGAGAGTACCTGCCGTATATGTCCTCTCAAAGAGGGGTGAGCCTCTCATGCCCACATCCCCCCGGAAGGCACGGGTCCTGCTCCTGGACGGGAGGGCGAAGGTTTACCGCAGGACTCCGTTCACCATCCGGCTGCTGCAAGCGACCGGGGAAACCATCCAACCCGTCATTCTGGGCGTGGACAGTGGGTATGGGAACATCGGTCTTTCGGCGGTGACCAATTCCCGTGAGCTCTACGCCGCGGAGATCGCCCTGCGCTCCGATCTCGTGAACCTGAACTCCGAGCGCAGGCAATACCGGAGATCCCGCAGGAACCGCAAGACGTGGTACCGGCAGCCCCGGTTCGACAACCGGAAAAAGGACGAAGGGTGGCTGGCGCCCTCCATTCAGAACAAGCTCGAGGCTCATGAGAAGGTCATCGACCGGGCATGCTCCATCCTGCCGGTGGACCGGATCGTGGTGGAGGTCGCCTCCTTCGACATCCAGAAGATCAAAAATCCCGAGATCGAGGGGGTCGGCTACCAGCAGGGCGAGCAGCTCGGCGCCTGGAACGTGCGGGAGTACGTTCTTCACCGGGACGGGCATACCTGCCAGGTCTGCAGGGGAAGGAGCAAGGACCCGGTTCTCGAGACGCATCACATCACGTCCCGCAAAACGGGAGGGGACCGGCCTGCCAACCTCGTCACCCTGTGCTCCACCTGCCATGGGAAGGTGTCTCGGGGAGAGATCCATCCCACGTTCAGAATTGGCAACGGGTTCAAGGCCGAGACGTTCATGACCATGGTCCGGTGGGTCCTTGTCAACCGGCTCCGGGAGAAGGGATTTCACGTATCGCACACCTACGGCTACATCACGAAGAGCCGGAGGATCGAGCACGGCATTCCGAAGAGCCACATCAACGATGCCTTCGTGATCGGGGGCGGAACTACCCAGGCCCGGGCCTCCGAGCGCCTGATCTCCCGGCAGGTGCGGAAATCAAACAGGAAGCTCCACAAAGGGGACCGCTCCCACATCAGGAACACGGCGCCGAGACTCGTGAAGGGCTTCCAGCGCTTCGACAAGGTGCTCTACCACCGTGATGAGTGTTTCGTGTTCGGGCGGAGGTCTTCCGGGTATTTCGATCTGAGGCGCATGGACGGCACGAAGGTTCATGCATCGGCAAAGGCCGCCGATTGCAAGAAGCTGGAATCGGCACAGACCATAATCACGCAAAGGAGGAAGGCGATTCCTCCCCACCCTGCCCGTACGGGCGAGGATGGGGTATCCTCGCCTAATATTTGATGATGATTAAAAAATTGGGCGTAGCCGGCTTTATCCTGATGCTGAGTCTTGCGGTTACGGCTTCTGATCTTCGCGCAGCAGGAAGTTGCACAACAGGGTCACCGGTACTTTTTGATTCTCTCTGCTGGCGGTGCATGTTCCCTGTTTATATCGCCGGCAAGGGGTTCGGCAAAAAATACAACCCTGAGAATTATGCGCTCAACCTGCGTGATGAAGTAGATAAACGGCCCATCTGTGTGTGCCCAAAAGGCCCCATTTATGTACCAGGCATTCCTATGGCATGGTGGGAAGTCTCACATATTATGGACTCAGTCAAAACTTCCATGTGCTTTCCTTCTCTTGGGCTGCAAATATCTCAACCGTTTAGTGGTTATCTCGAGGGCGGTCACAAGGATGACGGGATGGCCTACGAGACCAACCCCAGCATGATGTACCAGTCCCATATGGTCGTTTTCATCCCGCGATTGTTGCTTGCCCTGTTTGAGGACTTATTGTGTCTGAGGTCTTCTATGGCTATCGATCTCCTTTACATCAGCGAGGTTGATCCAATGTGGCAAGATCCCGAACTTGCTGCACTTATTGCCCCTGAGGTTTACCTGTACGCCAATCCGGTGGCCATTTCCGCGTGCGTGGCGGATGCCGTGACCTCGAATGTCCCTGGACTCCCCATTCCGGCCCTCCACTGGTGCGCTGGAAGTTTCGGGACTATCCACAATCTTTGCGGAGAAGCGGATAATGCAAATCAGATCGATGGTGCGGCGAGGATCGTGACCCGTATGATGTATAAGATGGGAAGGGAAGGAATCATGTGGGAAAACGCGACCACTCGATGTTCCCCAATGCCCATGCCAATACTCCGGAAAGAATATTTCCAGTACCAGCTCGCCAAACCCATGAGAGGACCCATGTGCTTCCCTATTGGGAGGTCCGAGGCAATATGGGGTTCTCTCATGAACCCGCCCAAAAAAGGCTCAGACAACTTTGCGTTTGTGATCTGGAAAAAGTTTAGGTGCTGCTTCTTATGAGGAAAAGTATCGTATTCATTATTGTCGCCGTCTTTGTTGTGTTCGTGGTGAACGCTGTTTCCTTAAAGGCCGAAGACGCCAAGCTGGAGACATCAGTAACTTCAAAGGACGTTAATAAGGCGGCCGAACAGGCAAAGAAGATAAAGGTGCAGGAGCCAAAAGTTGATCCGGCGTACATAAAGCGGGCATCTCAAATGAACAAGAAGTTCAACTCCGCTGAAACTCAGGCCGAGCTCAATAAGTACAAAGAACAAGCCAGGCGGATCTTGGCGCAGAACCCGAACGCGCCCGTCGCCGGGCAGACCAAGATAGGCTCCGGTAATGAGAAAACAGGGGTCCTTCTTCCTACTGAAAGGGTGTATGTGTTCATCTCCCAGTCCGTACCCCTCTCCACCCTTCGCAGTTACGCCTCCGACATTGATAATTCAGGTGAAGAAAACGTGGTTATGGTGATGCGCGGGTTCGTTGGGGGCATGAAGAAGATGAAGCCGACCATGACATTCATCTCTCGGATCATCAGCAAGGATGAGATGTGCGATCTCGTGACGGCCAAGAATCCTAAGTGCGAAGTGTTCGACGCCGAAGTTATCGTTGACCCAACTCTCTTTGAGCGGTTCGGGATCACAGCGGTTCCTGGTGTGGTTTTTGCGGACGGGATCACCACGGGGCCTGATGTCAGCTATAACATGAGCTCAGGCAATCCGCAGGCCTATTCCATTAGTAATACCTACACAGCGTATGGAGATATGAGCCTGTCCTATGTCATGGACCAGGTTTTCAAGAGCACCAAAAATCCAAGAGTTGCTGCTTTGTCGAAAAAATTTCGTGGAGGGTACTATAAATGAGCGATTCCAACCTGAAAGATCTCCTTTCGGGCATGTCCGAGGAGGACAAGGCGACCATGCGGGAGCTGCTTGAGAAGGAAACAAGTGAAGAAAGAGCCGAAGTTTTATCAAATACGCAGGAAGAAACGCCGCAGGTCAAAGTCGCGACTGTGAAGAGCGGACCTGGCTTGCTTGCCAATATGGTCGTCACCGTCGTCGTGAGCCTCATGATCACCGGATCGGCGCTGTATTACTATGACAAGAACTATGCGGTCCATGTTCAGACCTGCGATCTGAGATCCTTCCTTACAAGTCTGAAAACCCAGGTGGGTGATAGGAAGATCACCAACGAGCAGGTTACGAAAAGCATCCAGGAGATGCATGGGAAAATCCAGGCCCAGGCAGATAAGGGCAACACTATAGTGCTCCTCAAGGAGGTTGTGCTGGGAGGTGATGAGAATGAAATCAAGCCGTAAGATCTTTAACTTCGCCATCTTCTTTTCTGTTCTCGGGCTCGCGTATTTTGGGAGCACCTGGCTTATGAAGCATATCGGGCTCTCCACGACAGACTCGGACGGGTATCACCTTTTCTGGATCTCCGACGAAGTAAGGCCGGAACTGATCACGAAGGGCGCGTATGTGACCTTCGATATTCATACGGACCTTATAGAAAAATGTAATCCGTGCCGGGTCGTGAAAAGGATCGCTTGCGACGAAGGGGAGGCACTTCTTGCGGAGGGCGGGAAATACACATGCAACCAGACGTATCTGGGTATTTCCAAGCGTTTCAGCAAAAAGGGTGTACCGGTGAAATCGCTCCAGTATGACGGCGAAATTCCCAAGGGCCAGTTCTTTGCCATGGGCAGCATTATTGATTCCTACGACAGCAGATATGCAGAATTCGGTTTGGTGGAGAAAGGGCGTGTCAAGCAGATTGCGTATCCTATTTTTTAGCTGTGTCTTCCTCTTCCTCTCGTTTGTCGTATCCGCGGCAGACTCGGGCCAGGAGAAGGATGCAGTAATCGAGAAGGCTTCATCTCAGGAAGAGGTGAAGCCTCAAAAGCCGTTCTACTCCGATAGAAACAGGGGCTGGTACTCGTACGAGAAGAATGAGGAAAAGAAGAAAAAGAAGAAAAAAAGATATGAACCTAAAGCGGTCCAGCCTTTCCCGGTTCTGTCTGACTACACCTATGACGAATTGTGGAAAATGCACCCCGACCAGGTTGCCGAGCTCACGCAGCAGTTTCTGAGAAAGGCCCTTCAGGAACCCTCGGAGCAGAATGTGTATGAATACCTCACCCTCCAGGATCTCGGCAGGCGCAAAGGTGTAGCATTCAGTAACGCGGCAACCTTCGCCATGCTGAAATACCCGCAGCTGACGACAGCGGATGTGTTTCAGTCTAATCCCGCCGGCATATCTGCCTACAACGATTCCATACGCAAAGACGTAGACAGTAAGCTGGCCGAGAATAGGGAAGATTTCGCCCTCATCTTGTTCACGAGGACAGGATGCGGGTTCTGCGTTAAGGGAAGGGAGTTGGTCGTCGCTTTCTCGGAGCGTTATAACTGGCCTGTCCGTGAGGTCAACACAGCTCTCTCGGAAATGAATCAAGCTCTGGCTGACGAGATGAATGTGACGGTAACGCCCACAGTTATTATCGTCTACAGAGCGACAGGAGAAGCCATGCCGGTTGCAAACGGTGTTGTTTCTCGTGATGAGCTCAAACGCAATGTTTATTTTGCCATCCGGTCCTTGAAGGGGGAAACAACACCGAGCCAATTCTGGCAGTACGATTTCCTCGACAGGACAGGAGCTGATCCCGAAACTTTGTTGCGGGGTGGAAATGGTGGGTATCCATCGCAAGTCGGATCAAAGAGGAGGAACAGATGAACAGGAGGGTAATGGTCGCATCGGCTGCTTGTATCCTTATTGTGCTTTTTGCGTCACATGCTGTCATTGCCGCTGGATGGGTCGATCAGTGGATGTCACATAAGGTTGTTGCGAGCCCAGTGACCATACACGATGAATCCCGCACGATAGCATCCCTTGGTGGCGTTTCGATGAGATGGCCGACTCCCGCCAATGAACCGTTCGTCACCTTTGCAGCCCCCCACTTCAAAGCTGGATGCGGCGGGATCGATATTTTTTTCGGGGGCATGAATTATGTTAACCTAAAAGACGCCTTTCAGCGGAAACTGGAGATGCTTATCAACTCGATGCCTGCCATTGGACTCCAACTTGCCCTTGCAGTCTTCAATGAGCCTCTGAAGAATGTAATCCAGAGTGTGCAGGCGGCTACAGACTGGATAAACGGACTCCAGCAGGATGATTGCGCTCTTTCTCAGGACATAGTGAACAGTGTCCAGAATACAGGTCCTTTCGCGGCTGTACAAGGAGCCGTTGCATCCTCCTACGAAGCCAACAAGAAAGCGGTAACTGATGGCCTGGCTGATGGATGGGGCGCATTTAAACAATCGCAGGCTGGTCAGACTATCGGTGCCACATATAGGGACCTTTTCGGAACCGCCACAGCACATGATGGCGCCCGCCAGATGCTAAACGCATGTCCTCAGGTCATACAGGATCTCGGTCATACGAGTTCTGGGCTGGTAACGATGCTCGAGAACGCGGGGTACACAACAGCAAAGGGGTATGCCACTGCCGAGATCGCCAATGTCGGAAGAGTCCTGGTTGGCGACTTCTACACCCTTGAGGTTGACAACAGCGATACGGCCGCATCAGCCTATAATGTAAAGTTCAGTCCCCGGGACCCGCATCTTGGAAAAGCCGAAAATATTTACGATGCGATCCTCACCGGGCAGATATGCCAAAAAGTACCTGCAAACGCGAGCGCAGCCTGCACTCCATTGATCACTCAGTTCGTTTCGCCCAATGGTATTACATATACCTCCATCCATCAATACGTGGATCAAAACATAGACCGCCTTATGGCTCATATGACATCCAACACGCCTATTGTTGCCGGTTCAGATGAAGAGGTGCTGGCGACTTCAGTCCCGAACACCTACACACTCTGTAAATCTCTGGTCATGATGGGTGTCCCTGACGCTCAAATGGTTAAAACCATGGCAGAGAACGAGTTCGTCTTCCGAATAATCATAGACCTTACAAAGGTTATCGGCGCTGGAACCGTAGCTCTGCAGGATCGTGTCCAGGCTTCAGCTAAGGCTGATGGGGCATGTTCGGACGAAGCGTTTCTTCGTGAAGTGCTGACGCATGTATCGGAAATGGGGAAGAACCTCCAGGAGATCAATAAGGTGACATCGGCAGTCTATTACGCAAAGCTCGAGCAGACATCGAGTGTCTTGAGAAACTACCAGGTGATCAGAAGCGTGTATTCGACTCTGGTGCAGGAAGGAAGAAAAGCATTCAACGACTCTGTAATGGAGAGAGTCACAGGGGTAAGCAGAGGTATCTGATATGTATACAAGACGCATTTTCCCGCTGATCGGCACCTTCCTATTCGTATTGCTGCCGGGCGTCGCGCTCGCTGATGTTTGGTTTAACAATCCGCTTTATCACACATACGGGAATACAGCCGCGTACACCGGGGATGCGTTTCTTCAACTGGCCCATGTCATGGGCCAGAATGGGTTCAGGGGGATGTTCGTTGCGTTCACCACCATCGGGCTTTTCGTCGGTGGGTGCAATGCGCTTTTCTCGCAGGTCAAATCAATGAACGGCTCCGCCGGTCCCTGGATCCACTGGGCCGGGACTGTTGTTCTGGGCGTTGGCATCTACATGTCTTATATCGTTCCTGTCTCAGATTTGACCATCATCGACGAAACCGGAGGGGCAACTTCTCTCGCGCCTGATGTGCCTGATGGGGTCATCAATATCGCCATGATCATGAACAGGATCGAAACCGGGATGATCAACATCATGGACATCGGTATCACAGGACTCACCTACGAGGATATGGCAGGTGGAGTTGCTTATCAGCTCATCGCAAAACTCTTTACCGGTCAGTTGAGCACCACGGTTTACCCATTACATTTAAAACAATCGATAGAAAATTATTACAATGACTGTGTCGTTTTCGAAGGTATGCGACCCGGGGGAGCCCTTTCGGCTGAGAGTTTTGCAAATGCGAAATGGACAAGCCTTAAGCCTGTTTATGCTCTGGCCGCGCTGCATGGCGTAAATACAACATATGTTGATAATGCCGGAGCAAAGCTTTCCGCCACATGTTGGCAAGCCTGGAATGGGAACGGAGGGTCAGTAACCGGTCTTAATAACGAAATGAGCGCGGCCATGGCCACGGGGTATATCGAAGACCAGTGTTTAGCCATGGGATTCGAGAAGGGCGGCGCAGTGACGTCCCGCATAGCAGGGTTGGGTGGTTCAATCAATAATATGGCGGTATGTAGGAATATGATGACCAGGGTCTTCTCTGCTTTGATGTCCACTGATGCCAACTCTGCTACAATCGGAGATATGACCAATAACATCGCATGGAATAGAGCCATGATTGAGGCTATGTACGGGGCGTCAGCCACCGGGGACGCAGCACGGACCGCCAAAATCACGGGGAGCACACAATTCATGTCCTCGGGGATTGGAATGGGTATTACGGCCTCGGAATGGATGCCGGTTATCCGCACCATGGTTCTCGCCGTCTTTCTCGGGATCGTGCCTTTTGTTCTGGTTTTCCTCCCGACCCCACTTCTTGGCAAGGTGCTCTCTTTCGTAGCTGGCGGTATGATGTTTATTGCGGCATGGGGGGTTTGTGATGCGGTCATGACGCAGCTCACCGTTCAGTATGCCTTCAATAACTTGCGAGCAATTAGCGGAGACGGAATCAATTTTCTTAATATGATCCAGGTGCCTGATCATCTCGCTAAAATCATGGGGATGCTCGGATACCTGAGAACGTCAGCCATCATGTTCGCGGCCCTGACCGTCTCGATGTTCTTTAAGTTCGGCGGACATGCCTTATCATCATTGGAGGGCAAAAAAACCGGCCACTACC
>ERZ1645192.5129-NODE-5129-length-10225-cov-10.548673_pt1 | contig 10225 bp, 9 predicted proteins | sample MGYA00575354_ERZ1645192 | MGnify/ENA primary metagenome ERZ1645192 (study PRJEB40844, sample SAMN11349763) | freshwater sediment metagenome | isolation source: river sediment | host: Sediment | place: India: Faizupur Khadar , New Delhi | collected 2017-02-21 ...
GGCGCCTTCACCCCCATCCTCTACGCATTCGACGACCGCGAGGAACTCCTGGACATCCTCCAGGACATGACCGGCTCCCGCCTGACCTACGCGTCCTTCACCTTCGGGGGCGTGGTCGCGGACATGAGCGACGCGCTGAAAAACCGCATCATCCGCTTCATCGCGCGGCTGCGCGACCGTCTGCCCATGTACAAGTCCCTGGTCACGGACAACTTCATCCTCCTCGGCCGGGTCGAGGACATCGGGCACATCCCCGTGGACATGGCCGTGCGCTACGGCGCCACGGGCCCGGTCCTGCGCGGCAGCGGCGTGGCCTACGACGTGCGCCGGGCCGAGCCCTATTCCGTCTATCCGGACCTGGATTTCACCATCCCCACCAGCCCTCGCACCGACGCCCTGGGGCGCTACCTGGTGCGCATGCAGGAGCTCGAACAGAGCCTGAACATCGTCGAGCAGGCCGTGGCCCGGATCCCCGAAGGCGACATCCAGGCCAAGATGCCGAAAAAACCGAAAGTCCCGGCCGGCGAAGTCTACTTCGCCGTGGAAGGGGCGCGGGGCAAGATCGGCTGCTACCTGCAGAGCGACGGCGGCGGGAGCCCCTACCGCGTCAAGCTGCGCGCCCCGAGCTTCTCCAACCTGAGCCTGTTCGCGGAACTGAGCCAGGGCACGCTCCTGGCGGACGCCGTATCCATCCTGGGCAGCCTCGACCTCGTCATCCCGGAGATTGACCGATGATCGACCCGCAACTCCTGCGCATCCTCGTGGCATTGGTGGGCATCCTGGTCTTCGTGGCCCTGAACGCCCTGGCCCTGGTCTACGCCGAGCGGAAAATCGCCGGCCATGTCCAGCGCCGCCCCGGCCCCTACGAAGTGGGCCCCCACGGCATACTCCAACCCCTGGTGGACGGCCTCAAGCTCATGGGCAAGCAGCTGACCACCCCCAAGGACGCCGACCCGGTCATCTTCTGGCTGGCGCCCATCATGTGCTTCATGCCCGTGGCCCTGTGCATGCTGCCCATCCCCTTCGGCCCGAACCTCGTGGCCCTGAAGCTCGACCTGGGCATCGTGCTCATCCTGGCCTTCGCCGGGTTCGGCGTGCTCTCGCTGTGCCTGGCCGGCTGGGGCTCCAACAACAAGTGGAGCCTCCTGGGCGCGGCCCGCTCCGTGGCCCAGAACGTGGCCTACGAGATCCCCCTGCTCCTGTCCGTGCTCTCGGTCGCCTTCATGACCGGCAGCCTGGATCTGGCCACCATCTCCGCCGGCCAGGGCGCCCTGCCCTGGCAGTGGAACGCCCTCCTCAACCCGCTGGGCTTCATCATCTACTTCATCTGCGCCCTGGCCGAGACCAACCGCGCCCCCTTCGACCTCCCCGAGGCCGAGAGCGAACTGACGGCGGGCTTCCACACCGAATACTCGGGCATGGGCTTCGGCCTCTTCTTCATGGCCGAGTACGCCAACATGGTCGTGGTCTGCTCCGTGGCCACCGTGCTCTTCCTGGGCGGCTGGAACGGCCCCTTCGCCCCCGGCTGGTGGTGGTTCCTGCTCAAGATGTACGCCCTCATCTTCCTCATCATCCAGATCCGCTGGACCTACCCCCGGGTGCGCTTCGACCAGCTCCTGAACCTGTGCTGGCGGTGGCTCGTGCCCCTGGCCCTCGTGAACCTGGTGTACGTCACCGTCATCGTCAAACTCTAGGAGGCGTCGCGTGTACAGACTCGAAGAAATCAAGCGCGCGGCCCGGGGCATGTGGTCCCTCGTCGTCGGCCTGAACATCACCGGGAAATACTTCCTGCAGCCCAACGTGACCATCCACTACCCCCGGCAGGAAGTGGACAACCTGGCGACGTTCCGGGGCCACATCGAGCTGATCCCCGAAGATGGCGACCCCCTGACCCCGCGCTGCATCTCCTGCGGCACGTGCGCCAAGGCCTGCCCCTCGGGCTGCATCACCGTGACCAAGAAGAAGGCCCCGGCGCCCACGCCCGAGGAAGTCGAACAGGGCGTCAAGCCCAAGGCGCCCAAGGACCCCGAGAGCTTCCGGCTGGACTTCACCCTCTGCTCCCTGTGCGGGCAATGCGTGATGTCCTGCCCCGCAAACGCGATCCGCTTCTCGCAGAACATCAACATCGCGGGGTATTCGCGGCAGGATTTCCAGTTCGACCTCGTCGCCCGGCTGCGCTCACGGCTGCCCAAACACGTCAACAAGGCGGAATGATTATGGAAACACTCGCATTTCTCGCCTACGGCCTGTACCTGGCCATCATCGTCGGCGGCGGGTTCACGGCCGTGACCAACCCGAACCTGGTCCGGGCCCTGGTCGGCCTGGTGGCGGCCATGTTCGGCGTCGCCGGCATGTATTTCCTCATGAACGCGCCCTTCGTGGGCCTCATGCAGCTGCTCATCTACGTCGGCGCCATCAGCGTCCTCATCTTCTTCGCCATCATGCTGACCCGCCCGCCGGCGGGCGGCGAGGAGCGGGCCACGTCCCGGCGCAGGCCCATGGCCTTCGTGGCCGCGGCCACACCGGTGGCCCTGCTGGGCGCCGTCTGCTTCAAGGCCTTCAAGCAGACCGTGGACGTGCCCGCCGAAACGGGCATCAAGGAACTGGGGCAGGGGCTCCTGGGCACCTACGGGCTGGCCTTCGAGCTCATTTCCGTGGTGCTCCTGGTGGCCATGGCCGGGGCCGTCTTGCTTGGCTTCAAACGGAGGGAGGAGGCATGAACTCGCTCTTTCTCTTTCATCTGGCGGGGCTCGCGCTCCTGGGCCTGGGCCTTTTCGGCCTCGTCCAGCGCAAGACCCTCGTGGGCATGCTCATCAGCGTCGAACTGCTGCTGAACGGCGCGGGCCTGTCCATCGTCGCCTCGGCCAAGCTGACCCCGGCCGACGACGTCCTCGGGCAGCTGTCGTCGCTTCTGATCATGGGGCTGGCCGCCGCCGAGGCGACCCTGGTCCTGGCCATCATCCTGGTTGTGCTGCGGCGCTTCGGCTCCGTGGAAACCGACACCATCGCCACACTGAGGGACTAAATGGACACACCGGCACTCCTCATCCCCCTCATCGTCACGGGCCTGGCCCCTTTGGGCATCTGGGTATTCCGCAAAACCCCGAACACCCGCGAAGCGGTCTCCTTCGTCGCCGCGGCCCTGACCTTCGGCTTCATGCTCTCCCTCGTCCCGGGCGTGCTCGGCGGCGAGATCAAGACCCTGACCGTGTTCACCATCCTGCCGGGCATCACCGTCAAGCTCTGCGCCGACGGGCTGACCATGATCTTCGGCATCGTGGCCAGCTTCCTGTGGTTCCTGGCCACGAGCTACAACATCGGCTACATGCGCGGCCTGAACGAGCACGCCCAGACGCGCTACTACTTCTGCTTCGCCATCGCCATCTTCGGCGCGGTGGGCGTGGCCATGAGCGCGAACATCTTCACGCTCTACCTGTTCTACGAGGTCATCTCCATCTTCACGTACCCGCTGGTCGCGCACCATCAGGACGACGAGGCCTACAGCGGCGCGCGCAAGTACATGGTCTACCTCATGGGCACGTCGAAGCTCTTCCTGCTCCCGGCCATGGTCCTGACCTACGTCATCTGCGGCACCCTCGACTTCCAGCTCGGGGACGTGGTCAAGGGCATCTTCCCGGCCGACGCCGACCCCTTCCTGGTGCAGCTGACCTACGTGCTCTACATCGCAGGTCTCGCCAAGGCGGCGCTGATGCCCTTCCACAACTGGCTGCCTTCGGCCATGGTCGCGCCCACGCCGGTCTCGGCCCTGCTGCATGCGGTGGCGGTGGTCAAGGCGGGCGTGTTCTCGGTCAGCCGGATCATCCTGTCCGGGTTTGGCCTCGAGACCATGAACGCCCTGAACCTGGGCATCCCCACGGCCTACCTGGCCGCCTTCACCATCGTCGTGGCGTCCATCATCGCCCTGACCAAGGACGACCTCAAGGCCCGGCTGGCCTACTCCACCGTCAGCCAGCTGTCCTACGTCATCATCGGCGTGACCATGCTCACCCCCGACGCCGTCACGGGCGGCCTGGCCCACATCGCCCACCACGCCTTCTCCAAGATCACCCTCTTCTTCGCCGCCGGCGCCATCTACGTGGCCACGCACAACAAGAAGATCAGCCTCATGGGCGGGTTCGGGCGCAAGATGCCCATCACCTTCGCCATGTTCTCCCTGGCCTCCCTGTCCATGATCGGCATGCCGCCGGTCTGCGGGTTCGTGTCCAAATGGTACCTGATCAACGGGGCCATGCAGGCCCACCAGGTCATCATCCTCTGCGCGCTCCTGGGCAGCACGATCCTGAACGCCGGCTACTTCACGCCCATCATCTACCGGGCCTTCTTCATGGCGCCCAGCCCCGCGGTGGACTACGACCACTACTCCGAAGCCCCAATGTCCATGGTCATACCCCTGACCATCACGGCCTGCATCAGCGTGCTCCTGGGCTTCTATCCGCAACTCTTCTTCGGATTCATCAACATTTTCACGGGATTTCGAGGGTAGCCATGGAAACAAGCACGCTTGGCGAACTTCTGGGCAAGGCCCGTCAAAACCTCGGCTTCTGGAAAAAGGTCATGTACGGGATCATGGTCCTTCTGGTCGGGCTGAACGTCCTCATCTACCCGCATCACCCGCACTTCGCGGGTGAGGAAAAACCCGGTTACTGGGCCGTGTTCGCGCTGGTCGCCACGGTCGCCATGGTCCGGATCTGCAAGGGGGCCGCCCACACCTTCCTGGGCAAGAAGGAGGGCTACTATGACCGCTAGCTTCCAGCACCCCTCCGTCCCCTTCCTGATGGCGGCGCTGCTCATCCCGCTCATCAGGACCGACAAATACCGCTGGCTCCTGCCCATCCCGGCCCTCATGGCCGTGGCATCGGTGCTGACCATGCCCACGGGCACCCATGGGGTCATGCACTACCTCGGGCAGACCCTGACCACGGGCAGGGTGGACACGCTGTCCATCGTCTTCGCCCACGTCTTCGCCATCCAGTCGGTCATCGGCTTCATCTACGCCCTGCACCTCAAGGACAGGGCCCAGCACGTGGCCGCCAACCTGTACGTGGCGGGCGGCTTCGGCTGCGTCTTCGCCGGCGACTACCTGACCCTGTTCCTCTTCTGGGAGCTGATGAGCATCGCCTCGACCATGCTCATCTGGCTGAACCGCGCCCCGCGCTCGACGGCGGCGGGCTTCCGCTACTTCCTGTTCCACACCCTGGGCGGGCTCATGCTCCTGGCGGGCATGCTGATCCGGCACCAGGCCACGGGCAGCTTCGCCTTCGAAGCCATCATCCCGGCCTCGGCCCAATGGTACGACTACCTCATCCTGGCCGGCTTCTGCGTCAACGCCGCCGTCGTGCCCCTGCACGCCTGGCTGCCCGACGCCTACCCAAGGGCGACCATCACCGGCGCGGTGTTCATGTCGGCCTACACGACCAAGACGGCCGTGTACGTCCTGCTGCGCGGGTTCTCCGGCTTCGAGGTCCTGGCCATCGGCGGGACCATCATGGCCATCTACGGCGTCTGCTACGCCACCATCGAGAACAACGCCCGGCGCATCCTGTCCTACCACATCGTCTCGCAGGTCGGGTACATGGTCGCCGGCATCGGCATCGCCTCCCAGCTGACGCTGAACGGCGCCTGCGCCCACGCCTACGCCCACATCATCTACAAGGGCCTGCTGTTCATGACCACGGGCGCGCTGCTCTACGCCACGGGCACGGCCAAGCTCTCGGAGCTCGGCGGCCTGGTCCGCCGCCTGCCCTGGGTCTTCGTGCTGTACATGGTCGCGGCCGTGTCCATCTCGGGCATGCCGCTCTTCTCGGGCTTCGTGTCCAAGACCATGGTCATCGCCGGGGCGGCCGAGGCGCACCGCACCTGGCTGGCCCTGGGGCTGGAGCTGGCCTCCATCGGCACGTTCCTGTCCGTCGGCCTGAAGCTCCCGTACTTCGCCTTCTACGCCAAGCCCGACGACATGACCCGGCCCATCACCCCCATCCCGGCCAACATGTACGTGGCCATGGGCCTGGGCGCGGCATTGTGCTTCATCATCGGCGTCCAGCCGCACCTGCTGTACTCGCTGCTGCCCTTCGAGGCCGACTACGTGCCCTACACGCCGTGGCACGTGCTGCAGATCTCCATCCTGCTCGGCTTCACGGGCCTGGGCTTCTCCCTCATGGTGGGGCGCCTCACCCCGGCGGCCAAGCAGAACCTGGACTTCGAGTTCTTCTACATCTGGATCGGCAGGATCTTCCTGTTCTTCTGCCAGTACCCCTTCGCCGTGGTCGACGCCTGGTGGAGCGAAATCTACCGCAAGGTCGGCCTGGGCGGCCTGCTGGAACGCGCCAAGGAAGCCAACTACTGCGATCAGCTCGTCATCGACGGCATCCTGGACGGAAGCGCCCTGGGAGTGCGCGGCATCGGACGCCGCGCCGCATCGACGGTCAACGGCAAGCTGCAGGACTACATCGGCGGCGCCGTGATCCTGGCCTTCGGCATCGGCGCCGCGGCGATGCTCTTCACCCTGCTCCGCTAACCTGCACACGAGGACTAACATGACAGCATCATCCTTTCCGGTCCTGAGCGCGCTCATCTTCTTCCCCCTGGCGGCGTCCCTGGCGCTGCTCGCGGTGAAGGGCGAAGAGGCCGTCCGCAGGCTGACCCTGGCCGCCGGGCTGGCGGAGATCACGCTGGCGCTCCCGCTGGCGGGTTTCGACCTCGCCTCGGGCGGGTTCCAGTTCGTGGAGAAGGCCTCCTGGGTGCCGCAGTGGGGGCTGACCTACCATCTCGGCATCGACGGCATCAGCCTGCTCATGATCCTGCTGACCGTGGCCCTCCTGCCGCTGTGCGTGCTCTGCTCCTGGCACTACATCTCCAGGCGCATCAAGGAGTTCCACATCGTCCTGCTGCTCATGACCTCGGCCTGCGTCGGCGTCTTCGCGGCCCTGGACTTCGTGCTCTTCTACCTCTTCTGGGAAGCCATGCTCGTGCCCATGTACCTGCTCATCGCGGTCTGGGGCGGGCCCAACAAGCGCTACGCGTCCATCAAGTTCTTCCTCTACACCCTGGCGGGGTCGACGCTCCTGCTGGTGGCCATCATCGCGTTCTATGCCGCGGGCGGAACCTTCTCCATCCCGGAACTGATGACCAAGACCTTCAGCCCCAGGCTGCAGTTCTGGGCCTTCCTGGCCATGGCCCTGGCCTTCGCCATCAAGTGCCCCATGTTCCCCTTCCACACCTGGCTCCCGGCCGCCCACGTCGAGGCCCCCACGGCGGGGTCGGTCCTGCTGGCCTCGGTGCTCCTGAAGATGGGCACGTACGGGTTCCTGCGCTTCTGCATGCCCCTGACCCCGGACGCCTGCGTGACCTTCGCCCCGCTCATGATCGCCCTGTCCCTGGCCTCCATCCTCTACGGCGGCGTCATCGCCCTCGGGCAGAAGGACATGAAGAAGCTCATCGCCTACTCGTCCGTGGGCCACATGGGCTTCGTGACCCTGGGCATCTTCCTCTTCAGCCAGCGCGGCGTGGAAGGGGCGGTCATGCAGATGCTCAACCACGGCATCACCACCGGCGGCCTCTTCATGCTCGTCGGCGCGGCCTACGAGCGCAGCCACAGCCGCGAGATCAGCGAAAACATGGGCCTGGGCAAATACCTGCCGGCCTACATGTTCTTCTTCGGGCTCTTCTCCCTGTCCTCCCTGGGCTTCCCGGGCACCAACTCCTTCGTGGGCGAGGCGCTGGTCCTGGTGGGCGCGTTCCAGGAGAGCCTGCTGGTCGGCGGCCTGGCCATCCCCGGCGCCATGCTCGCCGCGGCCTACATGCTGCGCCTGCTGCAGAAGCTGGCCTGGGGCGAACCGGGCAAAGGCGCCACATTCACCGACCTGTGCCCGCGGGAATGGATCTACCTCGCGCCGCTGGCGGTCTTCGTGCTCTACATCGGCCTGGCCCCGACCATGACGCTCAAGGTCATGGACCCGTCCATCGACAAACTGCTCAAGGATTTCTCGGCCAGGACCGAGTACACAGCTACCGCAAGGCCAATCAATCTGGCCCACACTCCGGTGATGAACGGCAAGGAGGCAAACCAATGACCCTCGCGCTTCTCCCTGAAATCCTGCTTCTGGGGCTGATCGTCCTGATTTTCTGCCTCGTGGTCGCGAAACCGGGCAAGGACGTGGCCGGGACCTGGCTCCCCGTCGGCTGCCTGGCCGTCCTGGCCGCTGCGGGGGCGAGCCTCGGCCAGTCGGCCCTGCTTTTCGGCGGCACCTACCAGGTGGACCCCCTGTCCCAATTCATGAAAATGGCCGTGGCCCTGGGGCTGTTCATCGCCGTGACGAACTCCAGGGGCCAGGCGACGCTGAAGGACGAAGTACGCGCGGATTATTCCATGCTGCTGTGCCTGTCGGCATGGGGCCTCATGCTCCTGGCCAGCGCCGTTGAACTCATGACCATCTACATCTCCCTTGAGATATCGTCCTACGCCCTCTACGCCCTGATCCCCCTGCGGGCGGGCGACAAGCGCGCGGCCGAGGCGGGGATCAAGTACGTGCTCTTCGGGGCGGCGGCCACGGCGGTCTCCCTGTACGGGTTCGCCTACATCACCGCGTCCCAGCACACGACATTCCTCGCGGAGCTCACGACCAAGCAGTGGGACTTCGCCACCAACCCCGGCGCCCTGGTCGGCCTGATCATGTTCATGGCCGGGTTCATGTACAAGCTGGCCCTGTTCCCCTTCCACTTCTGGTGCCCGGACGTCTACCAGGGCACGAGCAACGAGACGGCGGCCTATGCCGCGACCCTGCCCAAGCTCGGGGCCGTGGTCATCCTGGTCCGCCTGGCCTCCCTTCTGGTGCCGGGTCAGCCGGGGATGACCATCCTGGCCGTCCTGGGCGCGGTGTCCATGACCTTCGGCAACCTCTCGGCCCTGGTCCAGGACGACGTGAAGCGCATGCTCGGCTACTCCTCCATCGCCCACGCCGGATACGTCACCATCGGCCTCGTGGCCGGGACCGCCGAGGGACTGGCCTCGGCCTCGTTCTACGCGCTGGTCTACATCCTCATGAACCTGACCTGCTTCTGGGTCGTCTGCCACCTGTCCAAGGACGGCCGGAACATGCGCTACGCGGATCTGGACGGACTGCACCAGCGCAGCCCGGTCTTCGCCTTCGTCCTGGCCGTGGCCGCGTTCTCCCTGGTCGGCTTGCCGCCCACGGCCGGGTTCATGGGCAAGCTCTTCCTGCTCACCGCGGCCTGGGGCCGGGGCTACGACTGGCTGGTCATCATCGCGGCCCTGAACACGGCCATCTCGATCTACTTCTATCTGAGCCTGGTCCGGCATGCCTACACGCATGACCCGTCATCCGCGTCCGAAACCAAGAACAGCGGACTGGCTCTGGGTACACTTTTCGCGGCCGTTCTCCTGGCGCTCGGCATCCTGCCGGGCCCCGTCTACGAGTTGGCCGCGCAGGCCGGCAAATCGCTTTTGCCGTAACGCTTCTGGCTTGGGGAAAATCCGGTACAACATTTAACGCATTTGGAGCTTCTATGAATTGGATTCAGGTTTACGACCCCTTTAACAGTATTGTCGGATCCGCCCTCATCGCGGCGATACCGCTCTACATCCTCTTCTTCATGCTGGCCGTGAAGAGGGCCAAGGGGCATTTCGCCGCGGGCCTGGCCGTGCTCGGCGCCCTGATCGTGGCGGTGGCCATCTGGGGCATGCCCGCACAGCTGGCCGCATCCTCCTTCCTCTACGGCGCCGGCGTCGGCATCTTCCCCATCGTCTGGATCGTCGTCACCGCCATCTGGGTCTACAACATGACCGTCGAGAGCGGGCAGTTCGAGATCATCAAGAGCTCCCTGGCCACCATCACCGAAGACCGGCGCCTGCAGGCCATCTTCATCGCCTTCGCCTTCGGCTCCTTCATCGAGGGCACCGCCGGCTTCGGCACGCCCGTGGCCATCACCGCGGCCATGCTCGTGGGCCTGGGCTTCAACCCCCTCTACGCCGCCGGCCTGTGCCTCATCGCCAACACCGCCCCCGTGGCCTTCGGCGCCCTGGGTATCCCGATCATCGCCGTGGCGGAGCTGACCAAGCTCGATGTCATGCACATCAGCGCCATCACCGGCCGCCAGCTGCCCTTCCTGTCCATCATCGTGCCCCTGTGGCTGTCCGTGACCATGTGCGGCTTCAAGCGCTCCATGGAAGTGCTGCCCGCCTGCATCG
>ERZ1645192.5133-NODE-5133-length-10224-cov-5.707149_pt1 | contig 10224 bp, 11 predicted proteins | sample MGYA00575354_ERZ1645192 | MGnify/ENA primary metagenome ERZ1645192 (study PRJEB40844, sample SAMN11349763) | freshwater sediment metagenome | isolation source: river sediment | host: Sediment | place: India: Faizupur Khadar , New Delhi | collected 2017-02-21 ...
GCCGCCGGGATTAAACGAAAAAAGCCTGCCTTAAACGGCAGGCTTTTTTATTTTTGGGGAGGGGAGGGCTGAGCAACCAGTCAAATGGTGATATAATATCATCTTTAAGAAGGTTTCAAAATGAAAAGAAATAGCACGCTGGAAAAAATGAAAAAAGAAATACTTCAGTGTCTCGCTGAAGCCGCTATATCCGTCAAGAGCATTCTGCTGTTCGGTTCCAGAGCCAGGAAGGACCATAATGATCAAAGCGATTACGATTTCCTGATAATAACAGAAAATACATTCGAATTCAGGGAAAAAATGGCTATTGCCAAGAAGATCAGGACGAGACTTTCCATTTACGCCATAGATGTCCTCATCAAATCCGAGGAAGAGGTCAAGCGCTTCAGAACCGTACCGGGGAATGTTGTCGGGACTGCCATAAGAGAGGGGATCAGGCTGTGACTGAGGATGTCCGGCAATGGTTGCTTAAAGCGCTGGAAGATTTGAAGATTGCCGAGCATGAGTTGTCATTTCCACCGGAAGAACAAGCTACCGGCCCGGTATGCTTTCATTGCCAACAGACAGCCGAAAAACTATTTAAGGCATACATGGTATTCAACGGCAAGGACTTTCCGAAAACCCACGATTTGGAGCACCTGCTTGAGCTCTGCGCCCGAATTGCCCCCGATTTTAAATCGTTGGACCTGGGAAACCTGACGGATTATGCTATCGAAGTCAGATATCCTGATGAATTCTACACTCCCACAGCAGGTGAAGCAAAGGAAAGTTTTAAACTGACAGTAAAGATCAAGAAGTTCGTTTTTAAAGAACTTGGAGTTACCAAACGAGATATCCTACGGAAAAAGAGATAGGACGCTGCCGGGATTAAACGAAAAAAGCCTGCCTTAACCGGCAGGCTTTTTTATTTTCAGGCTCCCCCTCCTTTTCAGGTGGGATAAGGTACAGGCCGACGGCGGTCAGCCATCTTCTGCGTCAGCCTTCGGGGCTTGAAATGCTCAATGTACATCACAGTACACCTCCGCTTTCATCCCCTCGGCTTCCTTGCATCTGGTCCATCGGCGTCGGGACGCCAGCGCCTGCGTCGCTGATCATGGAATCGTTGCTTCTTTCAGCAATTCATGAAAAGCCGAGTGATAGATTACGAAAAGCCCGCCCTAAAACGGCGGGCTTTTTTATTTTTGGGGGACGAAGAACCAACCTTGCCGATTGCCGGGGGATGCATACTAGTCGTCTGGCTCTTGACAAGGCCAATAAAAAAGTTACACTAGTAGTGGCAGGAGAGGAAATTGCAATTATCGGGGGGCCGAAAACAGGCATCAAACCAAAAGATAATAATTCAGGAAGAAGAGCGACCTCCGCCCATTGCAACTAAAGAAAACATTTCGATGGTCAGATGAAAGAGTAAACGTTTATGCTTAAGGAGATAAAAATGAAAAGGCTTGTTATCTTTCTTGTAATATCGTTGATTTCGGTATATTCTTTTGCAAAATGTGACTATTTTCAAATAGCAAACGACTGCAATGGCCAGTCAACAACGGTGATTGCGAAAAATGACACGATCTCTCTTGATATACACGCGAATTGGAACCAAGGAAACATCTCCTATAAGTTCCAATCTGGTCCAGAAAAACTCGATATCCTTGTTTATACCAATGACTCCACCAAACTTTATACTGAGTTGACATACAAAAACAAAAGTGCGCGCATGTACTATGATTTCAATTTGCAACAAATGACACTGGAAGACGCATCCGGCACCTATTCTTTGATTCACTCAATAACCCCTGCTTTTCTTAACGATATTTATGCACTTGTTAGTGAACTACCAACGGGGACTGAGAATTTGCAGTCTGTTGTCGATTTGGCGAATGCTCTTATCAACCGACAAGCACCCAATCACACAAATGCTGGCATCGGGGCGTGGATTGGGTATAACTGCTGCTGCATAGCTTTGGTAGGTTCTTGTATGGATAGTGGCGATTTCAGTACATGTTTTGATAGGGGAGAGGTAGGTTGTCGTCGGGCGTGGTTAGAGCCGACCAATAATCAATAAGTAAAATAAAGAGTTCCCTAAGGCTGTCTAAGAAGTATCAAGAGAAGACTAAAAAGGTCTAAAGGGTATATAAATACAGGAATAACCCCCTTCTTAGACAGCCTATTTACTAAATTATGATAGAGGTGACTAATGAGCAACGACAAACTAGGGAAAAAGAGTAAATGGCGTCCATGGGGTATCTACTTCTTATATCTTATTTGGACATTTCTCGTTGTTGACCTGATTATGAAATTCAAACTAGGCGATCTGTCGCCATTCGTGTCCGAACTGGGCAATTTAATTCTTGTTTCAGTTCTGTTTATCCATTATAACAATGAATTCCCTGAATTAATGACAATGTTGAGACCTATTGGTAACAGTATCTTGCTTTCCTGTTTCATTGCTTTTGGCATTTCATTCCTCACAGAAGGGCTTATACCTTATATGGTTTGTGGAGAATTCTACGGAAATTCAACCTTTAGCAGCTGTACTAAAACCTTTATGCATTGGTCTTGGCTACGGATTGCAAAATTGGCAATGGGGGTGATAGTTGCCCCTATTTTGGAAGAAATCCTATTTAGAGGTGTATTTTTGAAATTATTTCTTAGCTCCTACCACATTTTAAGTGGCATTATTTTAAGTGGATTAATATTCGGATTGCTCCATATCGCCCCCATTCCAGGGTTCGGGAAATGGACTATGTTGCTGTCGGTTTTTTGGAGCTGCTGCTTTGGCGTGCTGCTATCATCGATAACTTATAAAACAAGAAACCTTAGTTTTGCTTTTGGTTTCCACATCGTGAATAACTTTCTGGCATTTTTACCGGGATGAGGTCTATGGTATTAATTGATGGCAAGATAATTAGCAGGAGAAGTTATGAATTCTCTCGTTTGCTATTGGGCTCTGGCCCGACCGATCAACTTCCCCTTGACATGCCTTCGGCTGTTAGTTCAAAATGTAACCGTCCAATAGGAGGGTGAAATGGCGTACAGCGAAAATGATTTGATCGAAATCGGCGGAAGATTTTCCACGCAAAGACTGATCGAACAGGCGAACGTATCGATCGCCATGGCGAGGGCCCATTCGGCGGAACTCCAGAAGAAGTTCCCCTCGGCGCGGGTGGACGAGCTTGAGGCGATAGTCAAGGAAATTCAAACGAAATTCGGCCTCCAGGCGGACGCCAAGGACGCCTTCGGGACGGGGAATGTCCCCGTGACGGCGGAGATAATTGCGGCGAAGAAGTGGATCTCCTCGGTCATAACCTCGGCGGACAACGCCTACGAGGAGGAGCCGGATCTGAGAGACGAGTTCCACAAGGCGGGGAAACTTGGCACAAGCGTCCCGAAGATCCTTGCCAGGCTCGAAACGCTTGTAATCCTGGCGGATAAGCACAAGACCGACCTGGCCCCCTGGGGCGTTGACGACGCCGATATCGAGAAGGGCCGCGCCTTGATCCGGGATTTGACGGCCGCCGACACCGCCCAGGAGCAGGCGGTCAAGAACCTCCCAGCCGCCACAAAGGCCCTCTATATCCTGAAAGCAAAGGCTTATCTCCTCCTCAAAAAGCTCGCCCGCGCCGCAAGGAACATCCACGGCGACGACCCGATGACTGCCGTCGGCTTCAACCTGAACATCCTCAAACGCCACGGCCGCAAGCCCGGTGACGACGAGGGGACCCCGCCCCCGGCCCCGACAACCTGATGATTTTCATGGATTTATCCCACCCCAACCCCTGCCCGCCCCCTTCCGACCACCGGAAGGGGGCACCTCAACCACGGAAAGGGGTCTTCCGACCACGGATCGGACCCTTCCGACTACGGAATGGGGGTATCGCGACTAAGGGAGGGGGTAAGCCGAACCCCAAAACCGAGGTTTCTGACTTAGGATGGGGTATACTGAGATTGGGAAGGGAGGAGCCGGGGGCGGCAATTGAAAAAAGCCGTGCTTGACAATGGCCCCAGGTTAAGGCGATAATTGTTCTGGTTTTATCATAAGGAGGTTAGGAAGGAAATGACAAAGGAAAAAGAAAAGGAAGACGCAAAGGATTCTTTTAATGATTTTCTGGTTAGAAATGGTTATCCAAGGGTCGAGGCCAGTTTTTTTGAGGACTTAAAGAAATTCCAACCCTCAGATGAAGAAAGAGCAGAAGCTTTAACATTGCCAAGAGGGTTTGTTAATTCTTATGATGATTTTGAAATAGGCGACATGTAATAAGTTCAATTTAGGAATTAACATGAAAAATTATTATGGTGCTATTTTCGCGTTTTGCGATATCATTGAGAAGTTTGTTGAATTTAAAGATGTGTCGAACAAGGAAGGTTTTTTTCCTTATCTTACTTTCGGTCACACAGATGTGATTTTAGTCAAAAGAACTATCGATTTTTCGAACCTAAGAAAAATTTTTGACTTCAATGACAACCTAGCTATCAAATCTCTTGAACATATAATAATATCTATTGAGAATTTCGAAGATAATATACATATCAACGGAGAAAAAGATATTTTTCAAAACAACTCGATGAAGATAATGAGTATAATATGTTCTCCAGATAAAGAGTTGCATACTTTAATTAAAAATGAGGATGGATGGTTATGTCCTGTAAGCTGGGGTGGGAATTATATGGCATTGTTTTTTCATGAAAATATTCAAGCTCATTTAGATCTTTCCTTATCAAATGAACTTGTGTTTCAGAGGTTTCTTTGTTTGCCGATCCATCCTTTCTTACAGAGGAGTGGATTTCAAGGTAGAGTCAAGGACTGTGTTTTAACATTAAGATTGAAAAGAATGAAGACCAATGAAAAAGAATCTATACAAGATATTCTGGATGGCTTGACAATAGATATGAAGCATTCTTTTTGTTTAAGAGATAATGGCGATTGTTTTATAAATATTCAAATAAAAGATGATGATGCGAATATGGTTCTTCAAAAATGGTTTGAACTTGTAAGAAACATTAGAAATAGAGGAATTGAATGTATATCTCATTTTGGAAAAGAAATATAATATGATCAATGATAGCCGAGACGTATTCAAAATAGAAACACTTGAACTTCAAAGAAGTTTTCGCAATGCTGCATCCAAAATAGCAGATGAACCTATTTTAACCAAGATTCGTAACGCATATCATCCAGATACATTCAGCTATATTAATGATAATTTTTTAATCAAAGGCCCCAATTATACTGCACGAGCAAAATTCTTTGTTCAAGAATTCAGAGCCGTTTTAGAACAGGCTATTGCAGGACAGTTCTATGCATTAAATGATAGAATCGGCGAAGTTGTTTACTTTGAGAATCAAGTGGCGATGCAGAAAGCCATCCTTTCTTTTTATCAGTTATCTCCCATGATTATTAGAGAATTCAAGAATATAAGGATGGAGAACCAGAAACAAGTTGATATCTCTGATTTCTATTACTATTTCCACATAACAATGGAAAAAGAATCTCAGTATTACCAAGCGTATGACCTTATTAATATCCCCATAGGTGAAATCTTTGAACCAGAGACTTGTTTTTTAAAAATCATACATGAACTTGCAAACTGCTATTGTGGCAGAATGTATGATATATGTATAACAGGTGTTGATGATCATAGAAATGGCCGGATTCTAAAGCGATTTAAAATTGACACCGCGTTGGAAATGATAGCTGATTATTATACAATTGCACTACTTGAAAAATATAACAGAAATGTTGCCTCAATTTATCTGGACGTTTTAACCAAAAGCGCCTTAGAACTTTGCAGTCTTTTGCAGGTTACAGAATTATCCGACCTAAAAAATACTCCATTTCCAGAGAACTCTCCGTTCCAGAGAAAAAGAAATGATGGAAGCTATATTAGCAGTATGACATTACTTCATAATATTTTAAGATTGTTGTGGCTTAAAGACTTGCCATGTGTTTCTCGGCGAACAAAACAATTCATTGAGTTTTGGGGTAAGGAAAAAAACTTCTGCAGTCTTTTCACCAAGAAGTATGATGAAGAAAAAAAAGCCATGAATTGTAAAATATTTTTCGAGCAAGAAGTTTTTGGCAAGTTTAAATTTACAACCCTCAACAAGGACATACCATTGAATAATGACCTAAAAAAGATACTAGATATTATTGAAAATGCTCATGCTATCAATACTCTAGAAGCCAAGGAAAAAGAGAATGGTGCTATGTTGCCAAAGGACAAGAAATATTTGCGCATCGCAAAAAGGATTAAAATATTCAGGTTATTATCAGAATCTTAAATAGTATGTTGTTTTTATCGTACTTTCTGAAATCCTTTGCTGTTGCAATGTTCTGAACATTACTCTTCACTTGAAGACACATCCCACTCTGGAGGAACAAGCATCTTGCCTTCTCTCCACCTTTCTCTCACACAAGCTTGGAACCATTCTTCGTTGATGTTCGCATGATCGGTCACAATGACCTGGAGCTTCTCCTTCAGCATATTAACTATGTCATAAGCAAGTTTATACATAAGCCCCACTTTTTTCCTATCCTCGCCGATTCCGAGAGTGCCATTCTCTTGACGCTGCCAATCCTTGTCTTCAGGGAAATAGACTTGAGAAGGCTGATCAATAAAGATGAAATGAGGTACAGGACGATTATGCTCGACAAACCAACGATGTAAAGCCAAGTGAGCTATAAGATGGTATCCTACCCAGTTCTCGCCGCTTCCCATTTGATCCATAGGAATAGGGCCATCTATGCTGTCCGCAACAACAGTCAATCGTCGCAGGTCAAGGCGTAACGGCCATTCGGCATGCTCAAGCTGTAGTTGCTTTGCCCACTCACTCATATCTCTGGCTATGATTGAAAGTGCAGATTGAACACGTTCATCAACAGTATCTTCACTCAACTCGTTTTCAAGAATGGCCACTTTTGCCCTTAGGTCAGCGATCTGTATATTCAATTCGCTACTATTTTCAAGCTTCGGGACGCTTTCTAAGTAAAGACTGATTCTACCTAGAATGTGCGCGCGTCGCGCATTTCTATCTCTGTACTCTTGCAACCGAGCGTTCTCTTGATGGATGGCGTCAAGTTGTTCTTTATTGTCCCTAAGGCAAGATTTAATCTCGGCTTCCTTTTCTTCTAAGGAGGTAACGACAGCCTGCATATGAGGAGCGCAGTCTTCAACGCATCGAACTTGTTTCTCGAGTTGAGCAAGAGAATTATGGACTTCTTCTATTGTGGGGGCTACGTTCTCTACCGGCAGCGCCTGCTGACATAACGGGCAAGATGCATGTCTGTTCTCATCTTTGCATTGAGCCTCAAACAACTCGATACTCTTCAAACGAAAAGCTTGGGCATGGGCCTCGTATGAAAAGTCCTGACGATCCACGGTCAGTGCTCGGGCCGTTTCAAGCTTGTCCCGTGTCATTCGAAGCTCTTTCATCAATTCATCACGTCGTGTTTGTAGTCTGATGAATTCTTCACCTTCGGCAGCCACTACCTCCTCTTCAGGGATGCGAATCGTTTGGCTTAAATCACGAAGCGCTTGGAGGCTGGTATCCCATTCTTCTGGAACTGCTTGGCCAGCACGCAGTCCGAGATCGGTCGCTTCTGATAGCAATCTCTGGACTACCGTTACGCCTTTGCCTTTGATGGCATTGTATTCCTCAAGCTTGCGCTCAACTCTTTTTAATTCCTGGCGAATGCGCCTTAATTCAGCCATGCGTGCAACATATTCATCGTCAACGGCCCCAAGGAAATATGGGATAGTGTCCTTAATGGCCTGAGGCAACCATTGTTCGCTCTGTTTGTGAAAAAGATGTCTGTTACTATCTATCTCAGTTTGATGCTGGAAGCAATAGACTAATGAATGGACAATGCCGGCCTGAAGTGGTGGTCGAGTCTGCCCCTTCGGCGGGTCATGGCGATTCTGACCGATACCTGCGTGTGCCGCGAGCAATTCCTCGAGCGTGTTGGGATTGGTTGTTTGTATGAGCTGGTCGGCATGTGGCAATTCAATTTGCTTCCCGACGGCATAATAAACATCGGCCGATGAATTCTGCCCTACCTCAGGTAATTTCCTTGCGATAAAAGCCTGCCCACCTGTGACCGTCAATCTTACCCCCACCCAAGCAACTGCCCGGCGTATTATTCCAGCAGGGATGCGACATTCTGTTGACCCGAAACAGTATTCGAGAATAGGAATAATCGCTGTTTTTCCAGTCTTCGAAGAGCCAGTAATTATGTTAAGCTGTCCTGGCACGAATTCGAGACTCCGCCTTTCTCCATTGTGTGCATAAAGGACAATGTCTTTAATCTGGAAACTCATGGACAAATCCCCCACAATGCCATTAATGTTTCTGTCAATGCATATTTACCGAACCACTTTCCCAAGAAACGTGCATGTATTGTACATTCCTGGGCATCACCATTAAGTGTCCTAATAGCATAATCGATTCTGCTGATTGCAACTGCACACCTAATACACCCTGAAGCCTCAATTGCTAGCCAATTGAGCGAGAGTCCATAGCATAAAGCTTCTTTCGTATGGGGCTTCAGGGCCATGAGACGTTCGTGAAACCCTATTCGTGTCTCAGGATTCTCTTGTAACCATGCTGGAATGGATGTCCGCGTTGTGCGAGGCAGGGATTTTCGCGTGTTTTTATGTAAGACGATTGGCAGAACCATGAACGCCAAAGTGAATGGTAGATATTGACCATTTGTTTCGTAAAAGCCCTCGCAGGCAGATGTGAGAACAATACTACAGAATGGAGGGTTCAGTAGATGCGCTTCTTCTCGCGTTCGTTCAGCCCACGACTTCATGTTCTTATATCCGCAGCTGATAAAAGAGCCTCAATGTGTTCACGGAATTTAAGATGCCACCCGACCCGCAAATCATCCGCTAGCATTTGATAAGTACCCCGCGCAATTGCTGGCTCTGTAACACCACTTCTGATCGGATGATGCGCTCCTGTCTCTACCCAGGCGTAGAGATTCTTAGCAGCTTGAGCCATTTCTTCTTCAGCTGCATCTACTCCAAGGTCATCACACATTTGCTGGAAAAGCAAATCCCATTCCTCAACTAGTTTTTCTTCATAACGATCAAGCTCTCCCACCAACAGGAGGTCTTCTCGCATCCACCGGGATCGTTGCTCGAAAGCCCGATAATAATTCCGAATAGCGTGAAATACACGTTTCTTATTAACATTTATTAAGTTTAGCTGCTTTACGAAGTTTCTATCCATGTACCCACTTTCATCGATTGTTGCTTGCATTATGTCATCATCAATAGGAAGATTCTCTTCTTTGAACTGCTCACGGATTCGATTTACCTCGGATTCAAGCTCCTCTCCAAGGATTGGAGCCGCAGCACTATCTGCAAGATGCATCAGTACACGTTTATACCACCAACCTTCAAGCCGCTGAAGAGAGGAATCGAGAAAGTTCCGCTTTACCGCCCAAAAAAGTGTTTGCTGTAGCTGTTCATCCAATTGTCCGATGCATGGAGAGCCATCCAGAACTATGATTGATTTTAAAATGCTTAAACGCTCAGCATCAGTTAGCTGGATGAAAGCTATGTAGGCCGCTTTGTTTGCTTTGTTTGTCGATGTTGTGGCAGTGGCAATTAAGTGTTCAAGCGCTTTCTCATTGTCTCTTCCCTCCGGACGGAGATAACCAGCAGCTGTTCCGTCTGGACAAATGGCCGTTGTAACAAGGAAAAATTGGGCATCCATGGGAATGGTTCTGTCGGCTTGCCCTTCTATCCATATTCGCAACGTATTCCACAGATCCGGTGAACCATCGGTGAGTGTAGCATGCGCATTGATATGATGCTTTGTTTGCAATATATCTACCGCAGAGCCTTTTGTTTCAAATACCACATCGTCAAGTGTTTCGATACTTATGCATATCCGTTCTCCGTTAGGCAGGCGATTCAAGGCTTCTAACAACGCGTATCGACACTGATAGAAATAGCCCAGTGCAGACGAAGCCGCAGAATACTTACCTCTTAAAATTTCCTGGTCTATATCAGACATTTCCTTCTCTAGAAAATCTCTTCATAGAAATTAGATCCCTTCCCTTCCTAAATTAGTATACTCCTCCCTCCCCTTAAGGGGAATCCCCTCTATCCTCCTCAAGCCCCGTCCTCCCCTCCATATACTTCCTCCTCTTCTTTTCCGGAAACCTTTCGATGGCGTAGCGGAGCATGGTGCGGGGCATTGATAATGGTGTCAAGTCTTGCA
>ERZ1645192.5134-NODE-5134-length-10222-cov-10.589259_pt1 | contig 10222 bp, 4 predicted proteins | sample MGYA00575354_ERZ1645192 | MGnify/ENA primary metagenome ERZ1645192 (study PRJEB40844, sample SAMN11349763) | freshwater sediment metagenome | isolation source: river sediment | host: Sediment | place: India: Faizupur Khadar , New Delhi | collected 2017-02-21 ...
GAGCGCTGTCACTTGCGCCCCCTGTTTGACTCCCCCAAAAATGACCGTATTCCTGATCCCCGTGAACTGGCCGTAAACCGAGAAACTCTCTCCGATCTGAAGAGCCAGCTCCCGTGTGGGAGTCACCACCAATGCCCTGATCTTGCGCATATGATTGTTCTGCTGCCGCTCCATATACAAATGCTGCAATATGGGGATCGCAAAGGCAGCCGTCTTGCCGGTGCCCGTCTGGGCACAACCCAGCAGATCTTTTCCGCGGAGTAATATGGGGATCGCCTGTTCCTGAATAGGGGTGGGGGTTTGATAGCCTTCAGCCGTTAAAGCTCTGAGTATAGGCTCTATAATTCCTAAATTTATGAACGTCATTGAATTAAAATATGGCGCAAAGGTAGTCGTTTTACCGGAAATGAAAGCGTTTCAAAAAACCGGGAGCGTTCTCTGACCTATAAATTAACCTGGGAGGGGCATTCCCCTGATTTTTTGAGGCAAAAATTATCATTTTAGGTACAGCACGAAAAATCAGACAGGGCCATGGACGCTTTCTTTAGGATTTTACAGATATTTAGGACGTTCATTTAACAATTAGAGTTCTTATGCAAAGGTTCTTCTGGTTATCACTTCTGATGTTACCGTTTTTGCTGAACGGACAGCCCATGGCCCAAAAGCGTTTGACGGCCGACGATTATTCCGCGTGGAAAACCCTTACAGGGCAAAAAATTTCTGCCGGCGGCCAGTTGTTGGTTTATGAGGTGAATCCCCATAAGGGCGATGGAGCGCTTCATGTGTACGAAACGGCTTCAGGAAAAACAAAGGTGATTCCCCGCGGAAAAGGGGCCGGAGTAGCCCCTGCCGGGGAATTTGTCCTTTTCAGGATTGCCCAGCCCGAAGACACCCTGCGAAAAGCCAAACTCAGGAAAGTCAAAAAGGAAGAGATGCCCCTCGATAGTCTGGGTCTCCTGCTGACCACCCCCGGCATTGTGGTCAAATTTCCGGGGCTGAAGAGTTTTTCCTTTTCCGAAGAGAACCCGCTTTGGGTGGCCTTTACTCTTGAACCCCAGTCCACCGGTGACACCTCCCGGACTGCGCGCAAGGGTAAAGCACCGAAAAAAACCGGCGACGACCTCATCCTGTACCGTATTGCTACAGGCGACACCCTCCGGTTTGCCAACGTCACCGAATTCGTATGTCCGAAAAAGGGGGGATCGGTTTATTTCGTAAGCCAATGGAAGGATTCGCTGGCCACCTGGTCGGCCCTTCACCGCTTCGAAGCAGAAAGCGGTGGCATAAGCCAGCTTTTCTCCTCTCCGGGGTTCATGAAAAAACTGGTGACCGATGAGCCGGGGAAGCAGGTGGCCTTCCTCTTCTCAACCGACACCACCGAAACCAAAGGGTATGCCCTTTACGCGGGCAGTAGGGATTCTGTGACTCCCCATATCGTTGCCGGCCCGGAAACACCCGGTATGCCACAAGGGTGGTCCCCTTCCGAAAACGGCATCCTCCGCTTCTCTGAAACGGGTGACCAACTCTGGCTGGGTACCGCCCCCACCCCGCGTCAGAAACCCAAAGATACGATCCCCGACGAGGAGAAACCGCGCCTTGACGTATGGAACTGGCAGGATCCCGACCTGATGAGCCAGCAATTGAAAGAGGTGGACAAGGAGAAGAAAAGAAGCTATCAGGCCTTGTGGCTCACCAGAGAGGGGAGATTTCTGCAGTTGGCTGACCCGGAACTTCCCGAGGTGATGCCTGCAGGCAGGGGCAGAGGGGAGCTGGCTCTGGGGGTCTATGACCGGCCCTACCGCAGGATCAGAAGCTGGGACCGGGAAGAAATCGCCGACTACTACCTGGTAGACCTGCACAGCGGGGAGCGACGGCTGCTATCTAAAGCCACCGGGCGATCGCGCCTCTCACCCCGCGGCCGCTACCTGTGGTGGTTTGAACGCACCGACAGTAGCTACCGGGTTCTGCCCACCAACGACCCGCTGGCCCTCTCCCGCTCCGTGACCCGTGATCTGCCCTTTCCGGTTTACAACGAACGCAACGACACCCCCACAACACCCGGGCCCTATGGCATCGCAGGATGGAGCAGCGACGAACGCTACCTTTTCGTTTACGACCGTTATGATATCTGGAAAATCGATGCGGAAGGCAGGGAAGCCCCGGTATGCGTCACCGGAGGCTACGGCCGCAAAAACCAGGTGACCCTCCGTTACCTCCCTCTTGACCCGGAAGAAGAGTTCATTCCCCAGGGTTCCCACGCCCTGCTGAGTGCCTTCGACCAGCAAACCATGTCGGCAGGGTTCTGCACTACAGACCTTTATGTGGCAGCCGCTCCCCGTACCCTGGTGATGAGCGCCCACTACTTTGGAACGCCCCTGAAAGCCAGAAACAGCGACAGACTGCTCTGGACCAGGGAGTCGGTTGCCGAATTCCCCGATTTGTGGACCAGCGACCTCTCCTTCAGGAAACCCCTGAAGATCAGCAATGCCAACCCTCAACAGGCCCAATTCAACTGGCCGACCGCCGAATTGACAGAATGGACCTCCTTTTCCGGGGAGAAACTCAAAGGGATCCTCTACAAACCCGGCGATTTCGATCCATCCCGTAAATACCCTATGGTGGTTTATTTTTATGAGCGGAATGCCGAAGCTTTGCATCGTCATCCGGTGCCGTCGCCCAGCCGGTCGACCATTAACCGGGCCTTTTATGCCAGCAACGGCTATCTGGTGTTTGTACCCGATATTACCTACCGTGACGGGTTCCCCGGGCAGAGTGCCTACGATGCCATCGTCAGCGGGGTCTATGCTCTGGCAGCCACCCACCCCTGGGTCGACCTCAGCAAGGTGGGGTTACAGGGACAGAGCTGGGGGGGATATCAGACAGCCTGGCTGATCACCCGGACGGGTTTGTTTGCGGCAGCCATGGCCGGCGCCCCCGTGAGCAACATGACCAGCGCCTATGGAGGCATCCGCTGGGAATCAGGCATGAGCCGCATGGCCCAATATGAACAGAGCCAGAGCCGCATCGGAGCCACCCTCTGGGAAAAACCCCTGCACTACCTCGAAAACTCCCCCCTCTTTGCAGCCCCGAACATCACCACCCCCCTGCTCATTATGCACAATGACAACGACGGCGCCGTGCCCTGGAGCCAGGGCATCGAAATGTTCATGGCCCTCACCCGCCTGGGAAAACCCGCCTGGCTGCTGAACTACAACGGAGAACCCCACAACCTCAAAGACGAAAGCTGGGCCAACCGTATGGACCTCGACAAAAGAATGTTCCAGTTCTTCAACCATTACCTCAAGGGAGAGCCCATGCCGGAATGGATGGATAAAGGCGTTCCTGCCGTTAAAAAGGGGGAATCCCTGGGATATTAAGGAACCTTCCCCGAAACGTAAAGGGGCCCTCCCGGGTGGTGGTGCAGAGGGAGCTCCCTCCCTGACACATCAGAGGTATTTGCCACCTGACTGGTAGAAATTGCGGAAAGCTTTGACCATGGTGACCGTATGAAGCAGAAGGTTTCTGGTTTCGGTCAGTGATTTGAAAAAGAGAAGTGAATTGCGGGTATTCACCTCACGCTCTTTGATCCGCTTCACCTGGTCCTTTTCGATGCTGTAAAGGGTTTCAGACAATACCACCCTGCGGGTAACCAACAGGTCCATGTTGTCAAACTTTTGTTCCCTGACAATCTCAAGGGCAAAGGTGAAAAAGTCGTCCACCTCCCTGATCAGACTTCTGATCTGGGTATTTTGTGAATCGGTGAAGGGCTTGTGCTGGTTTTCCATGTGCAGTTTCAGGGGATCTACCAGGAAGTGAATGGCATGGGCCATTTCGCGTTGGGCATCCACAAGCTGAATATAGAAATAACCGGCATCCACGTCGACCATTTTCATTTTGGACAACACACTGATACACTTATTCTTTTGTTTTTTTGTTTTCTCATTCAGCTGGAGGTTCAGAGCCATGGCTTCCCTGATGCCGCTGATATCTTCCCTGATGAAACTGTCCAGAGATTCCGAGAAGACTCTGTTGGTGTTGACGATGGTTTTAACCGCCTGGTTGCCGGCCTTTTCTATGCGCTTAACCAGTTCATCCACCTCGTTGATCAGTTCTTCATCTTCGGCAGTCTGGCCGAGCCTGCGGCGAAAGAGAATATGGGTACGCAGGACCAGTCCGACGGCCAGGAGGATAAGGCCTGTGATGGCAATCCACCCCCCCACACTGATGAGCCAGGCGACCAATCCGCTGATGGTAAAGGCAATGACCGCCGTCAGGAACCATCCTCCTACGACAGTAAAGACCCCCGATACCCGGTAGACCGCGCTTTCGCGACCCCAGGCCCGGTCGGCAAGGGAACTCCCCATGGCCACCATAAAGGTCACATACGTAGTGGACAGAGGCAGCTTCAGGGAGGTTCCGAAGGCGATCAGACTACTGGCCACGACCAGGTTGACCGCCGCCCGGAGGAGGTCAAAGGCAGGAGCCTCGGGATCATCGGAGACTTCGACCGGGGCGAACCTTTTCTTGACGAACTGGTTGACCCCGGTGGGCATAAATTTGTTGATCCGTTTATTGAGGCGCACTGAACTCCTGACAATGGCCCGGGCAATCCCCGACGACCCGAACCGCTCGGCCCCTTCCAACTGACGCCCCAGATTGACTTCTGTTTCGGTGACCTTCTTAGCTTTTTTACTGGTTATCAGCGTGATGACCATCACCAAACCCGATATCAGAAGAAAGATAAAGGGGGTCTTCACATCGCCCAGGAGCATTTCCATGGTAAATCCTGCCGGATCGGCAGCGCCTGCCGCCTGCCACGCCTGGAAGGAGCTGTAACCGGCAATGGGAACCCCGATGAAATTAACCAGGTCATTCCCGGCAAAAGCCATCGCCAGGGCAAAAGTACCCACCAGCACCACCACCTTCAGGATGTTTATTTTCAGAAACCACCATAACAACTGGGTGATAAAGGTCCAACCGATCAAACTCACCAGAAGAATCGTCCCCGTATGGGTCCCGACCCATTCCGCCAGGGGAACCCCCTGACTTCCGACCGGAACCGATGCAAAAGAACTGCCATCAATCCCCTTGATCAGAATGAAATAACTGATCAGGGTGATGGAAATACCCCCGAAGAGGCTCCCCAGCTTCCGGAGTTTCTTCTCAAAGCGGAAGGTAAAAATGAGCCTCGAAACGTACTGCATCAGCGTTCCGAAAGTAAACGCGATGATGATGGATACCAATATCCCGCTGATAATCGCCAGAGCCTTTCCGGTATTGATATATTGAGCCAGATCACCGATGGTTCCATCCAGTGCGCTGATCTTGACCAGCGAAACAGCAAAAGCCGACCCCAGCAACTCAAAGACCAGTGAAACAGTGGTGGAGGTGGGCAACCCCAGGGTGTTGAAGGCATCCAGCAGGACGACATCGGTTATCATCACCGCCAGGAAAAGAACCATGATTTCCGAAAAGGAAAACATTTCAGGAAAGAAAACCCCCTTGCGGGCGACCTCCATCATCCCCGTGGAAAAGGTGGCACCAATCAGGACGCCCAGGGCAGCCATGGAATAGATCACCCATTTGGGAGCTGCCTTGGATCCAATGGCTGAATTAAGGAAGTTAACGGCATCATTGGTAACCCCTACGATAAGGTCGGAAATCGCCAGCGCAAAGAGAATCACAACGATGATGAGATAGAAGTTCTCCATATAGAATCAGGTTTTTCTTTGGTAAAATTAAGCAACAATTACGCTCTAAAAGTCAAGAGACCCGGTTTGAGCCCAAAAAAAGAAGCTATCCCATAATGCCTTAACTTCAGCTTATCATACAGCCCCTTGGCTTAACATTGCCGAAATACTACCCCAAGACGCTGTTTCATCGGCCAGCAACTCCGCCTCATTGGCTGAAAACGCCGGTCTGACTCTTTTCAACACACAGGATCGGTCCCAGCCAGGGCGTAGAATTCCACTTTTCTCACTTTTTTCTCAACACCCTCTATTTTTAGGGGGTATGAAACTATAACAACGTCTTTTCATTTGTTTACCCTATGTTATTTTATACCCCTTATTTGATATTTTATTTCTTTTTGGAGCATTACCCCCATTTTTTATATACATTTGATTTCAAACGGTCACTTTTGCTTACAGGCTTCTCTTATTCTGCGGAAGGGTATTGCAGGGAGGAAAGCCAGGGCACAGCGATGAGGAGAGAAAACCAATTAACCAATACTGTTTGATATGAAAAAGAAGTTGATTTTACTGCCCCTGCTGTTACTGGCAGGGATGAAGGAAGCCCTGGCGTCGGGGCCGGTGAGTTGTGATACAGGGGTCACGGCCTGGATGCTGACCTCTACAGCTCTGGTACTGCTGATGATCCCCGGGCTGGCTATGTTTTACGGGGGACTGGTGAGGAGCAAGAATGTGCTGGGGACGGTCATGCACAGTTTTGCCGCCATGGGCATCATCAGTGTGCTGTGGGTGGCGGTAGGCTATGCCATGTGTTTTGGCCAGAATGTGGCCGGAGGATGGTTTGGCTGGAACTCGGACTATTTTTTCCTGAAAGGGATTGACACCAGTGTGATGGAAGCCGGGATACCGGAATATGTCTTCTCAATGTTTCAGGGGAAGTTCGCCATCATCACCCCGGCTCTGATCGCAGGAGCCTTTGCGGAAAGGGTCTCTTTCAAGGCTTACTGCCTCTTCATTGCGCTGTGGAGTCTGTTGGTTTACAACCCCTTGTGTCATTGGGTATGGGCTTCCGACGGATTTCTTTTCAACCTGGGGGCCCGGGGGGCCATTGATTTTGCCGGCGGAACGGTGGTGCACATCTCCGCGGGGGTGAGCGGACTGGTGGTGGCACTGTTTCTGGGGTCACGCCGGGGTTATCCCTATCAGGTCATTCGCCCGAACAATCTGGTGATCACCATGCTGGGCGCCGGGTTGCTCTGGGTGGGCTGGTTTGGATTCAATGCCGGGAGCAGTATCTCCAGCGGATTGAGTACGGCCCAGGCCCTGGTGGCTACCCAGGTGGCGGCGGCCGCCGGAGCCATGACCTGGCTGATTATCGAAAGTTATCATCAGGGGAAGGCCACCGCCCTGGGATTTGCCAGCGGCATCCTGGCCGGACTGGTCGCCGTGACCCCTGCGGCAGGGGTCGTCCAACCCTACGGAGCTTTGGCCCTGGGCATCCTGGCCTCCTGCATCTGCTACCTGGCCATTCAGGTGAAAAACAAAATGGGGTACGACGACAGCCTTGACGCTTTTGGCATCCACGGCGTGGGCGGCATCGCCGGCGCCCTCCTGCTGACTTTCTTCATCCGCCCCTCCTGGATGAAGGAAGCATCGGAAGCAGCCGGCGGGGCATGGACCACCTTCCAGCAGCTGGGCGTCCAGGCCCTGGCCGTGGCCATCGCCATCGCCTATTCCGCCGCCATGACCCTGGTGATCGTTTACCTGCTCAATAAGGTCATCCCCCTGCGCTCTTCCGGAGAAGATGAGATGGCTGGCCTTGACCGCACCTACCATGGCGAAAGAGGATACGGAATGCTCAACCCCAGCTGATGGATTCTTTCACCTTCGCGACCCGCGATTATGCCACTTCCATCAGCCACCACGGATCACCGGCCCCTCGCCCCACAATCCGTTTAATCCCCTGCATCAGGTGCATGCAGCAAAACCACGGGTCCAATTATTCAAAATCACTCACCTCAGAGGATTATCCATTTAAATATCACTCATCATGAAGCTCATAACAGCCATTATAAGGGAAGTTCAACTCGACAAGGTCCACGAAGCCCTGATCGAAGCAGACATCAAACGGATTACCGTCAGCCGGGTATCGGGGCACGGGCAGCAAAGGGTGGAGGAGTTACACCGCGGACAAATCGTGGTGCCCGATCTGATTCCCAAGATAAAAATCGAGATCGCCGTCAACGACGCCTTTGTAGAGATCACCGTGAATGCCATTCTGAAAGCGGCCCGCACCAACGGTGCGGAAGGGACCGTGGGCGACGGCAAGATCTTCATCTCCCCCCTGGAGGAGTGCATCCGGATCCGCACAGGCGAGCGGGGCGGCACAGCCATCTGAAGCCACTCAAACCACCGGAATAGTTTTGTTATGGAAGGGCCGTCCGGCAAATGCCATCGCTGCCGGACGGTCATCTTCATCACAGATTTGTGATGAAGATAAGTTCGTTTTGGAAAAATTCCCATATTTACATCCTGAACGACTAACTACTTCCTACCTGTATGAAAACCAAACGTTTTCGGCTCCCGGCTGCGGCTGTTGCCCTGGCAGCCGTCGTTTTACTAATTGTTTACATAATCTATCCGGAAAGAACGGCGCGCGGACTAGTCATCACCTATCCTTTCGAGAATACGGTGTTTCCGGCCGATATCGCCTCGCAGACCTTTGTATGGAACGATATGGAGCAGGAAGCGGGGGAGTGGCTGATAGAGGCAGAAAGCGGGGGGAAGCCCCTTGCCGGCCCACTGAAGGTAAGGGAGAAATACTGGCAGCCTACCCCGGAGGAGTGGGACGCCCTTAAGGCTGCCGGTCAGGATGAGAAAATACTGGTGACCGTGAGCCGGTGGTCAGGTCAGAAAAAAGGGCCAGGGACTTCCCTGGTGGTCTCTTTCTCCGCCGATCCGGTGGAAGCCCCCATTTTTGTAAGAAGCGTCCCCCTGCCCTTCAAATTTGCCCGCGAAAACATGAAAAAGATCCGCTGGGTATGGGGATCAGTGAGTAGCCCGGAGAAACCCTCCATCCTGCTCGACAACCTGCCTACCTGCGGCAACTGCCACTCCTTTACCCCTGACGGGCGGAAGCTGGCCATGGATGTCGACGCCAACAACGATAAAGGCTCTTATGTCATCACCTCCTTCGGCCCCACCACCGACATTGCCGGGGACAGCATCATCTCCTGGAGTACCTTCCAGGAGGGAAAGTTCACCTATGGCCTGCTCTCCCAGATCTCACCCGATGGCCGGTATGTGGTCAGCACCCTCCGCGACTGCGAGATCTTTACCGACCGCCCCGAAATCGAATACAGCCAGCTCTTTTTCCCCTTCAAGGGGATCCTGGTGGTTTACGACAGGGTGGAAGAGCGGTTTTTCGAACTGGAGGGCGCCAACGACACGCTATTCGTACAGAGCAATCCTACCTGGACCCCCGACGGAAAGCACATCCTTTTCTGCAAGTCCAGAGCCAGGCATTACCCCGAAAGCGGAATCCACAACGGATCGGTCGCCCGCCCTGCCGACATGAAAACCTACGCCGGCTTCGAGCAACGGTTTCTCGACCGCGATTCCCTCATGAAATTCGACATTTACAGGATCCCCTTCAACGAGGGAAAAGGAGGCAAAGCCCTCCCGGTAGAAGGCGCCTCGGAAAACGGCCTGAGCAACTATTTTCCGAGGGTCTCCCCCGACGGCAAATGGCTGGTTTTCTGTCAGGCCGAGAGTTTTATGCTCCTGCAGCGCGACAGCCGGCTGGTCATCAAGCCGATGGAGGGCGGAGAAGCCCGGATCCTCGACCATAACACCGGCAATATGAACTCCTGGCACTCCTGGTCCCCCAACAGCAAGTGGCTGGTTTTCTCATCCAAGGCCTTCGGCCCTTATACCCAGCTCTTTCTCACCCACATCAACAACGACGGCACCAACACCCCACCGGTCTACCTTGACAGGTTCACCTTCCAGGGTTATGCCAACAACATTCCCGAGTTTGTCAACACCAACTACTCCCCCGGCTTTAAAATAGCCCCCTCCTTTCTCACCGAAGATGAATTCATGATCCGCAATGGGGAGATTCTCCAGAAAACGGGTGATGAACAGGGGGCCTTGCTGGCTTTTAACAAAGCAGTGGATAGATTCCCACAGAAACCCGAAGGGTACTATCGGCGGGGCAGAATCCTCTTCAACCGCGGGCAGCACCAGTCGGCCCTCAGGGACCTGAACCGCGCTGTGACCCTCGACGGACATAACGACTATCTGGTGACACGGGGAGCCATCTACCTCGAACTGGGGAACAACGGCCAGGCCCACGATGACTTCACCCATGCCCTCCGGCGAGACTCCACCGACCACAGGGCCTGGAGTTACCTGGGCATCCTCAGCGCCCGGCAGGGAGAACCTGCCAGGGCCCTGGAGTATTACGCCAAAGCCATTGACATCTATCCCTTCGACTACTACTCCTTCTACCAATTGGGAAAACTGCAGTT
>ERZ1645192.5135-NODE-5135-length-10222-cov-4.709944_pt1 | contig 10222 bp, 6 predicted proteins | sample MGYA00575354_ERZ1645192 | MGnify/ENA primary metagenome ERZ1645192 (study PRJEB40844, sample SAMN11349763) | freshwater sediment metagenome | isolation source: river sediment | host: Sediment | place: India: Faizupur Khadar , New Delhi | collected 2017-02-21 ...
CATTCAATACCGGAGCCTCGACCGGGAAAGCTGGGGCAGCTGAACAGCCATTCAGGCGACTTTAGCAAATTTTACTTATGGCAGTGGGTTTTTTTTGCATTTTCTGCCAGTAGAGGACAACAATCACTAAAATTCATGCATCAATTTCCTTTTGGACGATGTTTTTACAAATTATGAGTAAATAATTGCAAGATCCTCATAATGCAAAGCAATGCTCTTGTGTAACCTTTTCTTTCAGGGGGATAACGTGTTTAATTTTACATTTTAAAAATTAAAAAAATGAAAACCATGAAAGCAATAAAATACACCCTGATCATCCTGTCCATGCTTTTCATGGCCGGTCGGGTTTACAGCCAGTACAATGAAGATAGTTTACTTGCAATAAAAGCCATCCGCACACTTAAAAAAACCAACACCACCAATGTAATCTCTGTTGTGTTCGGAACTGCCAGTAACATCGAGATGATCATTATCGGAGGTTTCCCCATGGAAGTTGACGACGGGATGAATCCAGGATTAAATATTTCCCATATGTGCCTGGCCATTCCACGGGTTGCCACCTCTATCTACCCGCCGATCGGAGTTTCCAAAACGCGAAAGATGCTGGAACCGTGGAGAAATTCACCGGAAATGGCTGAATCCTGTCAGAAGTTGTTTGCCCGGCTTGATGCAGCGCAGGTATTAACGGCCCTGGCACCTGTCCTGTGCATCTCAGGCGGAATCATGATGGCTACCGCTTCAACTTCGATGGAATATCATGAGGAATATAACAATGGCATGTATAATGGCTCGATCGAACCCTCTCATCCCGGATTGAAGATAGCCGGCTGGACCTGTGTGGGCGCCGGGCTTGTCGCTTCACTTTCATCGGCCATCCTGCTTTCCCATGCAAAAAAAGATTTGCAGCAAAAACTGGGCACATTCAGACTAAACGCTGGTGTGACTTATCTGGGCTTACAGTACAACCTTCCGGTTAAAAACTAACTTTCCGAATTATTGGCAATTGTTACTTCTGCCTAATATGTATGAAGTGATTTTGCAGGATTCTCCTTTACCTGTTTGGTCAATTTATTGTATTATTGATATTTAGCCAAGTTGTTAACAATATTTTAGTTATTACTGACTTTTTTAGTTGATTAGACTAATTAATTTGTTTATTTTTAAACTTTGGACATCTTGGAATATTTATATTACTTTATATCTTTGCATTACTATTGTATAATTAACCGAAGAAACTTTAAAATTTAGTGATATGAGAAAAATCAACAAGATTCTTTTTAGCTGCCTGCTTGCAGCGATGATCGGCATCCTGCCCATCCTGACTTTTGCCCAGGATGAAGGGACCGGATCGAAAATGACGCACAAAGAAAAAAGAGAGCTGTTCGACAACTATTTTTTCATCAACCTGAATGCCGGAGGCATGCAGAGTAATACCGATGTGGTTGTGAATAAGTACATTTCTCCGCCAAGCAACTGGCGATTGGGGTATGGTGGCCTGGTCGGTTTTCAGTTTCACCCGGTTTGGGGTGTCAGGGCGGGTCTTACCTTTGGTGATCTTTACGGTGCCAGTAAGAAAAACGTATTCTGGATGCAGACACTGGATCCTGTTTATGCCAACGGCGTGTTTTTCAGGGCTAAATTGTTTGAGTACAAACTGGATGCAACGGTCAATTTCAGCAACTTGATTTCTGGCTATAATCCGGATAGAACTGTTGATGTTTATGGTATCCTTGGATTTGGCATGACTGAATATGACACAAAAGGCTATTACTTTGCCGATGATGGTACTGCAGTTTTAAGATACGAAGATGGCCAGGATGTCAGGGGTGAAGATGGCCTTCCAACCCCTATCTTTAAAGGATATCATGATGGTATAAAGGATGGCTGGAACAAGAAAACAGATGTTAACGGCGGTATCGGCGTTGCTTTCCATATCATTCCGCAACTGGAAGCCAATTTTGAATACCAGATGAAATTCCTCACCGGTAAAGAAGAAACGTATACTGATGTATTAGGCAGGGAAAATCCTTATCACCAGGGCGACTTCCTGGATAATATGGACAATGGTGAAATGGCCATCTTCAATGACATGTATAGCTACATTTCACTGGGTCTGACCTATAAATTCGTCAGTGGCGATCCTCTGAAGAAAATGAAGAAGAATTACGAAACGGTTACCTTCAAAGCTGAACCCGACCCACTGGAAGCTCATGGCGGCAAAGTTCCCGTGAAGATCACCGGTACGTTCCCGGCTGAATATTTCCACCCGAAGGCAGCCATGTATATTGAGCCCTTCCTGGTTTGCGAAGGCAACAAGATCCCGCTTAAACCGATCCTGCTGAAAGGCACCAGCGTGGGCGGAGAAGGTATCGCTATTTCTAAAGACGGTGGCTCATTCACTTACGAAACTGTTGTTGATTATGACGAAAGCTGCAGGGCTGCAGAACTCGTCGTAGAACCGGTGATCTTCGTTCCCAAAGGCGACCTGCCTGCAGGCCTCACCCGTGAAGATGCACTGGCTTACAAGAAGAATGCTGAACTTCCAGGAAAGAAAATTGCCGACGGAACGATCGTGACCCCGGAAAGATTTGCTTTCAACCAGACCGGAGCTATCGTTCCTCACGGCTACGTGAAGGAAAATATCCTCAGCAAGAATGCGGCGATCTATTATGAAGTCAATAAATTCGCCCTCAACTGGAATGTTCCGCTGAATAAAGTGGATGCCAATAAAGCTAAGCTGAATGAAGTATTCGAATTTGTGACCATGGGTTACAAGATCAAGGATATCAACATCGACGGATGGGCATCACCGGAAGGTGAAGAAACCTTCAACCAGGGATTATCCGAAAACAGGACCAAGGTGGCCAACAAATTTGTCGTCGACAAGATCAAAGGCTTTATCAAAGCCAAGGATACCAAACTGACCATCAAGGATGCCGAAAAGGATATCACTTACAACCTTGCCCATCATGGACCGGATTGGAACGGATTCATCAACAGCCTGCAGAATTCCGATATGAAGGATAAGAACAGCATGCTGAACGTGATCAATTCTGCCGGAACGCCGGCCATGAAGGAGCAGAAGATCAGGGAAATGATCGCTATCTATCCTGACATCGACACCAAGCTTCTCCAGCCTCTCCGCAGGGCCGAAATCGTTGTTAACTGCTATGAGCCTAAGAAGACCGATGAAGAAATCGCTACACTGGCTACTTCAAATCCGTCCGCACTGGATGAAAAAGAACTTCTTTATGCCGCATCCATGCAGCAGGATAAGAAAGCCAAACTTGAGATTTACAAAACGGCCATCAAACAATTCCCTGACAGCTATAAGGGCTATGCTAACGCAGGCGGAATCGAAGTTGAACTGAACGACCTGACCGCTGCGAAAGCGCACCTCGAAAAAGCGGCCAGCCTCAACGCCAACAGCGGTGAAGTCCACAACAACCTGGGTATTGTTTACGCCCTCAACGGTGATTACCTGAAAGCTGAAGAACACTTTGTAAAAGCCGGCCAGCTCGGCACCGACGCCAACTACAACCTCGGCGTGATCAGCATTCATAAAGGCGATTACAGCAAAGCCCTGAGCCAGTTCGGCAGCAAAACCTGCGACTATAATGTAGCGCTGGCTTATATCGCTTCTAAGAACTATCCACCGGCTGAAAAACAGCTTGGATGCGCTCCGAAGGATGCCCAGACCCATTATCTGAAAGCAATCCTTGGTTCAAGGACCGGCAACACGACCATGTTGTTTGAGAACCTCGGCGAAGCCATTAAACTGAATCCGGCTTACAAGGCAGAAGCCAAGATCGACAGGGAATTCATCAAATACTTTGCTGATCCCAACTTCACCAGCCTGGTTAACTAAACAAACCTGACATATTATAAAGGAGTGTCTCTTTTCCGGAGACACTCCTTTTTTTTAGGAAATTCAGAGAATGATCCGGTGAATGCCGGGTTCGTAATCGCGGCTGATCATTTCGAGGAAAACGTTGTAGTCTTCTTCATTTTCCATAAAATCAACCTTGTTCGTATCAATGATCAGAATTCGCATTCCATTCAAAGATTTTAAATGGCTCATGTATCCGGCCTGGATGCTTTCAAGATAATCCGGTTGAATCAAAAGTTCATATTCACGTCCGCGAATCTTAATATTTTTCAGCAGATGAGGGATATCAAGGTACAGATAAATTAGCAGATCCGGTCGTGGAAGGAATGTGCTGATGATCTGGAAAAGCCTTGAATAAAGGTTGAACTCATCGGCTTTCAGGTTATTCTTTGCAAAAATGAGCGACTTGTCGATAAAATAATCGGAGATTGTAAACGATGAAAATAATTCCTGCATCGGGAGCTTATCCTTCAGTTGCTGGTACCGGTCGGCCAGAAATGACATCTCCAGCGGAAAAGCATACATATCAGGATTTTCATAGAACTTGGGGAGAAATGAATTGTCTTCAAAACGTTCCAGGATAAGCTTTGCGTTGAAATCATCCGACATCCTTCTGGCCAGTGTGGTTTTACCTGCCCCAATATTACCTTCAATGGCGATATAATTATATTTTAACGGAGTACCGATCATGATGAGGTTGAATGATAAAGATGAACGGCTCCCTGATCTTTGCAATCATGGATCAATTCGGTGATGGTTTTATGGGATCCGGGATGAATCAACGATCCGTCGAGTTCCGAAAGAGGAATCAGGGTAAACATACGGTCGGGAATTCCCTTATGCGGGATCACTAAATGGTCATTTTCTATAATTTCATCATTATAAAATAATATATCAATATCAATCAAGCGGGAAGAGTAACGTTGACCCAAGTTCCTTGTCCGGCCCAGCATCGTTTCGATGGCTAAGATTTGCCGGAGAATCCGTGAAGGATCTAATTCCGATTCAATCCGGATAACCTGGTTAAGAAAGGCTTTATCCGCATGAAAACCCCAGGGTTCGGATTCATACACAGAAGATTGTCTTGTTATCCGGCCAATTTTGGAGGATATTTCCTGCCTGGCCTTTTCCAGCAATGCGGATCGGTCGTCGAGGTTGCTGCCCAGAAGGAGATAGACGACATTCATGCTATAAATTAAACGAATTTTTCGATAAGTTCGACAAGCCTTGTCGCATATCCCATCTCATTATCATACCAGGCGACGACTTTCACCAGTTTATTCTTATCGCCCAGCACTGCGGTAAGGCCGGCGTCGAAAATGGCAGAATGTGTGTTACCAATGATGTCGACAGAAACGATCGGGTCTTCCGTATATTCAAGGATCCCCTTGAGTTTTCCCTCTGCAGCTTCTTTAAAGCGGGCATTGATTTCTTCAATCGTGGCCGGATGTTTCAGTGTACATGTAAGATCGGTGAGTGAGCCATCGGCGACAGGTACGCGGATACCTGCTCCTCCCAGGTTGGATTTCAGGTGCGGAAAAATTTTCGTCGCGGCTTTGGCAGCGCCGGTTGTCGTTGGAACGATAGATGTTGCCGCAGCACGCGCCCGGCGCAGGTCTTTATGCGGTGAATCCAGCAGGTTCTGGTCTTTGGTATATGAATGCACGGTGGTGATAAATGCCCGTTCTATTCCCCAGAATTTATCCAGGATCATGATCAGGGGCGCTACATTGTTTGTTGTACACGAAGAATTCGAAATGACGACATCGTTCCGGTCGATGATCTCATCATTCACGCCTAAAACCACATATTTGACGTCATCGCTTTCATTTTTAGCAGGGGCTGAGATGATCACTTTACGTGCGCCGGACTCCGTCACATGCCGGATGGCGCTGTGACGCGAGGCAAATTTACCGGTGGATTCAATCACAACATCGATGGCCAGGTCCTTCCAGGGCAATTTCCCCGGATCTTCCTCACTGAATACCCGAATTTTTTCATGATTGACCATGATATGGTCACCATTGTTTTCTACTTTCCCCGGGAAACGTCCGTGAACAGAATCATACTTAAGTAAATGCGCCAGTGTACCGGTGTCAGCCAGGTCATTGATGGCAATAACCTGCATTTTTTCATTTTCAAGTAATTTCCTGAGGGTGATCCTGCCAATCCGCCCAAATCCATTGATGGCAACCCTTATTTTTTCCATGCTAAGAAATCCTAATTCAATATCATCTTTCTTACTACCACCCTTTCATCACTGACCAACCGGAGCAGGTAAATTCCGTCGGGATGACCGCTCAAATTTAATACATCTTTATATTCACCAGATATTGGAACCAGCACTTTATTTTCGATCACAATATTTCCGTGAATATCCGTGATCTGCATCTCCACATGTCCGCTCAACCCGTTCCATTCGATATTGAATTTACCATCGGAAGGATTGGGATAGATCATGACATTAGTTTCAGCATCATTTTCTTCAATTCCGGTACAGGTGGCAAAATCAAAGATGACCCGGATCGTATCAGTATTCATACAACCATCCGCAATTTCGACCTCTACCCAGATTGTTTTGATATCAAATCCTATGCCCGTAGTTACAACCATGACCGATTGATCGATAGAGCCGTTCGACCAGTAATAGTTCCATCCTGCACCAGGAGTCGCGGTTAAAGTAACCGTATCATAAGGGCAACGGAACAGGTCGGCCCCGAGGCTGACTGCAGGAGGGTCTGATACCGAAACATGCACCGGGGCCGATGTAAAGTAATTATAACCATCATAGACTTCAACGGTATAGTAGGCATTATCTTCGGGCCAGATGACCGGATCCTGCTCGATAGAAGTAAATCCCGGTGGATCCGAAGTCCAGTTGAACGTATATTCCGGATTGCCGCCGCTGGGTAAAGCATGCAACTGGGTGGAGGTGCCTGTACAGATCATGGCGTCCGTCACATCAGCCGCGACCATCAAAGCTCCACCTTTCACCACAACCGTCACCAGATCTTCAAACTGGCTATCACAACCGGTTTCATTATCAGAAACAGTCAGCCTGAATAAAGTAGTTTCTGTCAATTGTTTGGTCACCGGATTTTGCGCGTAAGGATTGATCAGTTTATCGGCCGGTTCCCAGAACCAGCTATAAGTGCCTGATCCCATGTAAGCATCTCCGAACAAATGCCCGTAAGTACCATACCAGATCGTATCATTTTCACCGGCTTCAGCCACTGGGAGTACGTGAACAGTAACCGTCACGGAGGCATCAACGACATTATAACCATCATTGACCAGCACATGGTAAGTAGTGGTCATATAGGGCTGAACGACCGGATTTGGAAGGTCGGAAGAGAATCCGGCCGGTGAGGAAGTCCATGTGAACGAATAATTTTCCGAACCTCCGGCTGCATAGGAAAAGAGCTGGGCTGTTTCACCCGGGCAAATGGCATTGGGACTGGCGGTTGGTCCAACGTTTAATGGTCCGCCGGTCACAAAGACCATCACCTGGTCGACATCCTGGCAACCACCAGCCAGGTCAGTGATGGTCAGCGTAAATTGTGTCGTGGCTTCCATCTCGTTGGTAATTGGGGTGGGTGACGTCGGATCACTCAGCAGTGCAGCCGGTTCCCAACTGTAAGTATAATCTCCTGATCCCTGGCCTGCTGATCCCTGGAGTATCGTTGTCGTGCCGTACGGAATGCTCTGATCTTCCCCGGCATTGGTTTCCGGCCCGTTAACGTATACCGTCACACTGTCTGTTGTCATGGAATCGCAAAGCGCTGCGCATGTAAGGTAATACGTTGTTGTGATCAGCGGGCTGACTGTAATGTAAGGTGTTGTATCGCCAGTGCTCCAGATGAGCGTGAAAGGTTCAAAGCCGTTGATATTTTCAACCCCGATATGTGCTTCCGTCGCACAGTTGATCGTGGTGTCGGGCGTCATATCGAGCGACAACTGGTAATCCTTCAGGGCGATTATGATGGTATCATAGTCGATACTGCACAATGAAGAATTATAAACGATGCGGATATTTTCGAACCATTCGGTCAAATTATCAGCGATGGAAATGATGTCAAATGATGCCTGGCTATGACCCTGCTGAAAGTAAACCGAATCGGGTATCTCATGATAATCCACACCATTGATAGCCGTGCCTGAGATCGTCAGCGGCAGGTAAAAATCCGCATCCGGCAATATGGAAAGCTGGAATTTGATTTGGGTATTGTTACAGCCTTCGATAAGATAATCGAAGTCCTGTTCATTATACACGAGTTGATTGGATATACCCACACTGGAAAAGCTTCCTGCCTCCAGGAATACGCCGGAATCAAAGTTATGGTCCGCACCATCGGCAATCGCCAGTTTGATATGGTAAGTTTCACAGGGAATAACGGTAGCCCAGGCGGAAAGCACCTTTGTGAAGGCGTCATACTGCGTAAAATGATGAGTGTTGTTGACGAAAAACTGGCAGGCATCACAATTTTCAAAACAGTTGTATGGATTACCACAATTGACTGTATTGATGGTGACCGGAATATCGGTCAAAGGAATCAGTGCAATATTTTTACTATTGTTCGAATAAGGACCTGAGATACCAGGGCCGCTGATGAAAAATCCGAACGCATCATTAAACTGGTCCACGTATTCATGATATTCTTCCGAGCCAAAGACATACCTGAACGAAACGATCGTAGATTGCGGAATAAAATCAAATTCAAGCACGCATGCATCGAACGTCGAAACATTGGCAATGTCCGTCAGATCAGGATCTCCACCCTGGCCCGAATTTGAACCGGCACCGTCATTATTATTCGGCCCCGGTGCAATGGTCACATTTCCGGAAGTTAACAGGATCCCATTTTCAATACCGATATTGCCGGGACCACCGCAGAATTTGCCGCGAGACATGCTGGCGCCTGAGTAAGTGATATTGCTGGTGACAACTCCGCCACCAATCAGTATATCCTGCACCATCTGCTCCGGCGTAATGCTGCTGGAAACATTCAGCGTATCCGCTTTACTCCCTGTTGGGATTAGTGTAGACACTAATAAGGTAAAAGTTAGGAATACAGTAGTGTTGAAGAAGTAGTTGTTTCTCATCTTCGTGTAATTAAATAAATAATTGTTGATTTGAATCGGTAAAGAATTTCCCCCTGGCCGCAAATATATATAAAATACGTTATAGATTTTAAACAAACCCATCAGGAAAAAGTTCATTGAATTTCAGGATGCTTAATCATGCACTAATCAATATTTTCCAATTTATTCATATTAAATTTTTATTTTTATCGTTAAACAAAAAAAGACCCTATGGAACACATAAAAACTTATATCGATCAAAATAAAAGCAGGTTTCTCGAGGAACTTTTCGGGCTGATCAGGATCCCGTCCATTAGCAGCGAAGCCTCACATAAAGATGATATGCAGAAAGCCGCTGAGTACTGGAAAAACACGCTGCTTAAAGCCGGTGCGGCAAAAGCGGAGATCTTTCCGACGGAAGGAAATCCGGTGGTATTTGCAGAGCTGATCATTGATAAATCCAAACCGACTATTCTTGTTTATGCCCATTATGATGTGATGCCTGTTGATCCTGTGGAGTTGTGGACCTCTCCTCCTTTCGATCCTGAAATCAGGGACGGCAAAATCTTTGCCCGGGGCGCAGATGATGATAAAGGTCAATCGTTCATGCAGGCCAAAGCCTTTGAATACCTGGTCAAATCGAACACGCTTTCATGCAATGTCAAGTTTATGATTGAAGGTGAAGAGGAGATCGGCTCGGTGCATCTCGGCAAGTTTTGTGATGATTATAAAGAAATGCTGAAGGCCGATATTATCCTGGTTTCTGATACCAGCATGATCGCCCCGGATATCCCTTCCATTACGAGTGGCCTTAGGGGCTTGAGTTATATGGAAGTAGAAGTGACCGGCCCCACCAAAGATCTGCATTCGGGCTTGTTCGGAGGTGCTGTTGCCAATCCGGCCAATATTCTCGTGGATTTAATTGCTTCCTTGAAAGATAAACAACAACGGATCACCATTCCCGGTTTTTATGACGATGTCCTGGAACTCAGTCTGGAAGAGCGGCAAAAAATGGCTAAAGCACCTTTCAACCTTGATGCATATAAAAAAGCGCTTGACATCGATGAAATCTGCGGGGAAGAAGGCTATACGACACCGGAAAGGACGGGAATACGTCCCACACTGGATATCAACGGCATCTGGGGAGGTTATACCGGTGAAGGTGCCAAAACTGTCATTCCTTCAAAAGCTTTTGCCAAGATTTCAATGCGCCTGGTACCGAACCAGGATCACAAGAAAATCAGCAAGTTG
>ERZ1645192.5136-NODE-5136-length-10221-cov-13.082235_pt1 | contig 10221 bp, 9 predicted proteins | sample MGYA00575354_ERZ1645192 | MGnify/ENA primary metagenome ERZ1645192 (study PRJEB40844, sample SAMN11349763) | freshwater sediment metagenome | isolation source: river sediment | host: Sediment | place: India: Faizupur Khadar , New Delhi | collected 2017-02-21 ...
GGGCTGGATTATGGTGAAGATGAGAGACGGGATGGCCCGGCCCGGCAGCCTGCCCGCAGGCGAGAAGTGAAGCCTGCTCTTTACCTCTCTGCCGCCAAGGCCAGGCTTTTGGCCTTCTTTCCTTCCTCGATCAGCTCTTTGACCCTCTGTCCGCCCTTATGGCCGATTTCTGTATAAAATTCCCTTCCGTGTGTTTGGGCGGTTTTCATGCCTCCTTTTCTTCCTGCTTCCTGTACTGTCATCGTGCCTTTTCCTTTTTTGCCGGGCTTTCTCTTCTCTTCTGCCATTTTCAATACCTCTGTACTGATTTATTCAATTAGTTTGATCTGCTGGCAAGCGGGGCAAATAGCGCCTCCAATAAAGCCAAGTAACATTTAATTTCAGCCGTAACTACTGGGTCTTCTTGCATATTTATGTTTTGCGCTGCATTTGATTATATAAAAAGAGGGAATATTTTGGCTAAAAAACTTAGAAAAAGCTGGTTATTTTACAGATAATACCTCTTAGAGAAAAAAGCTATCGTCTATTTAGCCATGAGGGAGATTACCTATATCTATTCAAGGCATGTTTCCTGAAGGCTATCTGGCCATGCCGTAGGTTTCCCAGGATTCAAATTTCAGAGCGGAATAGCCGAAGAGAATGCCTCTATCTATTGTTTTCTGTGGAGAACATATTGTTTATAATCCGTAAGTTAGTTCATTACTTACAATTAAGAATGTATCAATAATGAACAGTTGATGCTGACGAAATGATGAAACCGTGAGCTTCTATCCTATTCTGGTCAGGGTCTTCTCTCTGGCCAGCATCTCGGCTATCTCCACTAGCCCCAATAGCTCCTCAGCCGCAGCCATCTCATCCTTCCCGGCCCTTGTCATGGGCTTTTTGGGCACAGCCGTGCAGGACTTCGTCTCCTCGGATATGCCGTATGTGCCTATCTTTCTGGCCAGATCGGTGATCTCTGTCTTGTCCAGGGCAATGAGTGGGTGGTAGACCGGCACGCCCAGAGCCGCCTGTTCCGCCAGGATGTTCTCTGCTGTCTGGGATGCCACCTGGCCCATGGAATAGCCGGTGACAATTCCCAGGCACCCCTCGTCAGCCATGATCTTGGCAGCTATGCGGTACATCAGCCGCCGGCAGAGGACGCAGGTGGCTTTGGGGTAGTGGGATGAAATCTTCTCAATGGCCCAACTGATGGGCACAGTTATGAAGTCAATCTTTCTGCCGGATGTCCATTGCGAGAGAGCTTCAGCGCACCTCATGGACTGGCTTATGGCATCGGCATAGGGCCGGGAATCGAAGTGCAGCAGCGTCACAGGGCATCCCCTCTTCATCATCATCCAGGCGGCTACCGGCGAGTCTATGCCTCCGGAGATGAGGGCCAGCATCCTGCCCTGCGAGCCCAGGGGCAGGCCCCCTACCCCTTTAATCACATCTGTGAAGATGAATGTCCTGTCCCTCCTGGCCTCCACGAAGATCTCAGTGTCAGGGCAGTCCAGGTTCACAGAGGCTCCCGTGCTGCTCTGCACCGCCTGCCCCACCGCCCGGCCTATCTGCTCGCTGGTAAATGATACCCCTGAGCGGCGGGGGCGGATGGCAAAGCTATGCGGAGCATGATATTTCAGATCGGACTGATTCAAACCGGACTGATCCGTATGGCTGGACAGACCTGATAAACCGCACAGACCTGCCCGCCCTGACAGATCCACTGCCGCGCGGCAGATCTCCTGCAGATCGGAGGCAACCGTCTGAGCGGGGCTCGCGGAAACAGTTCCGAAAACGTCTGCGGCTATCCTGCTGGCCCGGCAGTCGGAGGTGTGGACGAAGATCCTCCCCTCGCCCCTCTCCATCTTATGCGAAATTCCCGCCCGGTTCAATGAAAAAGCTATATTGCCGGCTAGAATGCGCTCCCAATTCTGTCGCGTCCAACTGTCCTTTAGAGTGATCTCCCCGTAGCGAACCAGCACTACGTCCTGGCAGATCATGTTCTGATCTGAGTGGCCTTCAGGGACCTCTTGATCTTCTTAACCCTGGAACCTGCGGCTGTGTATCTCTGCATCGGACCGGGCTTTTTATGGGTGGTCTCGGCCTTGGTTACCTGGCGGACCTGACCCTTTCGGCCCTTGATCTTAACCCATTCTATGCTTCCTGTCTTTCCCATGAGATGCTCCTATTAGAGCAGCATTTAAAAAGCTTGTGATTCAGCAAAAGGCTTTTAAGGAGCGCTAGTTTAGTAGGCTACGCCCTTTTTGGGACAGTGGGGTAGCCTGGTCTATCCTCGAGGGTTTGGGACTCTTGGACCGCGGTTCGAATCCGCGCTGTCCCATTATTTTCAGCATTCCATCATCTAATCAATTAAACATGCCGTCCCTGCAAGCCCTTTTCACACAACAAAGACATCCTTGCAGCATCTGCAGGCCTTCTCCAGCTCCGCCGTCCTCTCTCCCGGAAAATGGTCGATCAGGCATAACTGCCCCGGCCTGACCCGCGAAAACAGCCTGGCCAGGTCTGCATGATACAGCTCAATCTCGCATGCTCCGTGGGCGAGGGCGACCAGCCTCGGCTCACTTCCTACCTCCTCCTCCAGCCTCTCCGGATACTCTATCTCCTCTATGCCCAGCAATCTGCGATTGACCTCCAGGTTGAGGGCCGCGTTGGATACAGCAGCCGGCCAGGCATCGTTGAGCACTACCCTCTCCGCCCCGGCCAGGGCGCACATCAGGCCAAGGGTACCCGGTCCGCACAGGCCGTCCACCACATCGCGAATGCGGCCTTGCATGTACATCTGCTCCAGTATTCTCATCTTGGGGGCGCTCCTGCGCGAGAACTCGATGTGTATGCGCGACTGGCTCTTGTAGATGACAAGCTCTCCAAAGAGGCTCTGGCACACATCAGCCCGCATATCGCAGCCCGCTAATAGGACATTTTCGATGGGCTTCTTTTCCCGGTCAACCACTCCGGGCAGCCCCCGGCTCTGGATCACACCCTTGATCTCAGGGACCTGCTCTACCATCGCTCTTGCTGCCTCGCGGCTGCAATTGTCTCCGGAGAGGATCAGGCTGCCCTCTCCCAGGCGGGGCGGATAGGCCAGAGGATAGCCAAATTCGATGAGCGGCGTTCCCACGCTCCGCAATGTGGCATCTTCGTCGCGCAGGCCGGCATCCTGCAATAGGCGCAGGGCATCGAGCATTACGGCATCAAGAGGAGCTTTTCCGCAGGAGCGGCACCGCTCTATCCTCTCCGGGAGAAGCCTCGCCGAGGCGGTTTTATCCAGATTCGGCTCCGGCGCGCAGGCGGGACAGGCCTGATATAAGAGTTCGATGTTCGCCAGAACCTCTTCTGCAGACTTTACGCAGTCATTTCCGCAAGCAGGACACTTCATAATATGCTTCTCTCTCACCATGTTTTCGCCATTGATAGGAATTGTTAATATCTCCTCCCTTAGAAAGGTTTGTAAATAAGAAAATCATTAGGGCGGCGAAGGTGGTTTTGGATATGGCACAGAGAGGCATTAGGGAGTACGATGCAAAGCGTTTGCTGGCCGGATTCCTCCCCGAGTACCTCAATGAATTCTCCTACAAAGGCGATATCGCCCTTGTGGGACCGGAGACGGATCTGGAGGATGCTGCATCGACTCATCCCTGGCTGAAGACGGCAAGGCTGGTCGTCAAGCCGGATCAGCTCTTTGGAAAGAGGGGAAAGCACGGGCTGGTACTGCTGGATGCGGACTGGAATTCCGCGAAGAAGTACATTACAGAGAGGATGGGTAGAGAGGCCACGATTGGAGGCATAACCGGGAGGCTGTCTCATTTCCTGATCGAGCCGTTCGTGCCCCATGAAGAAGAATATTACATAGCCATCAGCTCGGACAACGATGGAGACAACATATTCTTCTCTTCCAGGGGCGGAGTTTTAGTCGAGGAGAATTGGGATAGGGTGATCCGGTTGCATGTGGGCACCCTGGACGGAATTGAAGGCCGGGATATAAAATCGAAGCTTCCGGCGGAGCTATCGGAGAAGGCAGAGGCCGTGGAGAGGTTTATCAAGGCTTTATGGCGCTTTTATGCGGATACGGGCTTTGCCTATCTGGAGATCAATCCTTTCACCTTCAAGGACGGCTCAATTGTGCCTCTGGACATGGTGGCAAAGCTCGATGATGCCGAGGAGTACTGGCAGAGGAAGAGGTGGTCGGGCCTGGCCTTTCCCGAGCCCTTTGGCCGAAGCCTCACCAAAGAGGAGCTTTTCATCAAGGACATCGACTCCAAGACGGGTGCCTCTCTGAAGCTGACCATTCTCAATGCTGAGGGACGGGTCTGGACGATGGTTGCAGGCGGCGGAGCCAGTGTGATATATGCCGATACCATCAGCGACCTGGGATTTGCGGCAGAGATGGCCAACTACGGCGAGTACAGCGGCGATCCCAATACCGAGGAGACCTACTACTACACCAGCACCATCCTGGACCTGATGACCAGGAAGAAGGACCCGCGGGGCAAGGTACTGCTCATCGGAGGGGCCATAGCCAACTTCACAGATGTGGCCAAGACCTTCAAGGGTGTGGTCATGGCCCTGGAGGAGTACCAGAAGAAGCTGCAAGAGACGGGGGTCAGGATCTATGTGCGCCGGGGCGGACCCAATTATGAGCAGGGCCTCAAGCTGATGAGGGGTCTGGGCAAGAGGCTGGGAGTGCCCATTGAGGTGTACGGACCGGAGACGCATATGACCCGCATTGTTCCCCTGGCTCTGGGAGGTGCATCGGCATGAGTGATAGTGGCATGAGTGAGAGCGGCAAGAGAGAGGATTACGTTCTCTTCGACAGAAATACCAAGGCCTTTGTCTACGGCTATCAGACCAATGCCATCCAGCGCATGCTGGACTTCGACTACATATGCAAGCGCCCTGGACCCAGCATATCGGCCATAGTCAATCCCAGCCGGGCCGGAATTCACAAAGCCTTCTGGGGGAGCAAAGAGATCATCCTGCCCATGTACAGGACCATTGGCCTGGCGGCTAAAGCCTATCCCGAAGCCGATGTGATGGTCAACTTCGCCTCTCACCGCTCCGCCTTCGATACGACCATGGAGGCGCTGGCTGAGAAGAGCATTCGCGTGGTGGCGGTCATCGCCGAGGGTGTGCCGGAGAGGCAGTCCCGCATTATGAGCGCCACTGCTAAAAAGGAGGGCAAAGTCGTCATCGGCCCGGCCACAGTGGGCGGCATGGCGGCAGGGGCCTTCCGCATCGGCAATACGGCAGGCACTATTGAGAACATCATAGCCTCGCGGCTTTACAGGCCGGGGTGCGTGGGATTTGTCTCCAAGTCAGGAGGCATGCTCAACGAGGCATTCAACATCATCTCCAGAAACTCTGACGGCATCTATGAGGGTGTGGCCATAGGCGGGGACCGTTTTCCAGGATCGACAATGCTCGATCACATCCTGCGCTACGAGGCCAATCCTACCATCAAGATGATTGCGTGTCTTGGAGAGCTGGGAGGAGAGGACGAGTACAGGATCATCAGGGCTCTGGAAGAGAAGAGGATAACCAAGCCTCTGGTGGCATGGGTTACGGGAACATGTGCGCCAGTGCTTCCGGCCAGCGTTCAGTTTGGGCACGCCGGAGCCAAGGCCGACACTCAGAAGGAGACGGCTCAGGCCAAGAACCAGGCCTTTCGGGATGCCGGTGCCCATGTGCCCACCTCATTCGACGGCTATGGAGATGAGGTGCGAAAGGTCTACGAGGCTCTGGTCGCCTCCAAAGCTGTCGCCAGGTTCGAGGAGCCTGAGGAGCCAAAGATCGCCGTGGACTACAGCCGGGCTCTGGCCCAGGGAGACATCAGAAAGCCCACCACCTTCATCTGCACCATATCCGACGATAGCGGCGAGGAGCTGCTCTATGCCGGAAAGAAGCTATCCGACGTGCTCGAGCAGAGGATGGGGATCGGCGGTGTCATCGGCCTCTTATGGTTTAAAAAGGAGCTGCCCGATTACGCCGCAAAGTTCATAGAGCTGGTCTTGCAGATCGTGGCCGACCACGGGCCGGCGGTATCCGGAGCCCACAATGCCATAGTCGCCTCCTGCGCCGGAAAGGATCTTATCTCCTCCCTTTGCAGCGGGCTTCTCACCATCGGGCCGCGTTTTGGCGGGGCCATTGACGATGCCGCTCGCGAGTTCAAGCGCGCCCGTGAGACGGGCATGAGCCCGGAGCAGTTTGTCTCGGATATGAAGAAGAAGGGAATCAACATCCCCGGCATCGGCCACAAGATCAAGAGCGTCAAGAATCCTGACAAGCGCGTCCAGCAACTGATAAGCTTCGCGCGGGCCAACTTTCCCAAAACGGAGCTGCTCAACTACGCCTTGCAGGTGGAGGAGCTGACCACGGCCAAGAAGGGCAATCTGATCCTGAACGTGGATGGGTGCGTGGGCATTCTCTTCCTGGACCTGATGAGCTCCTGCGGGGCCTTCAGTAAGGTGGAGATAGATGAGGTGGTCAAGCTCGGCTACCTGAACGGGCTGTTCGCCCTGGGTAGGTCCATCGGCCTGATCGGGCACATCCTTGATCAAAAGCGGTTGGGCTCGCGGCTCTACCGCCATCCTGCGGATGACATCGCCTACATGATGCCCTCTGCCGAGCAGATACAGTGCAGTAGCGATGGCGTCGACAAGCGCTGATCGGCGTTGAGCGTTTGGCTTAAGTGATAAAGCCGCCATTCATGCCCTTGAGGCGGGCGAGAATGGCGGCTGCAACTATAAGCCAGAAGATTTTTTCGCGGGCCTCCGGTTCCACCGGTATGGTGGAGCCGGGGGAGATCGTTGAGGCGGGCATAGACTATGCCATGTCTCATGACGGGACGTCGGTTTTAGCCATCCGGGCCTTTCAGGAGATGGGCTCGGAGCGGGTTTGGGATAAAGAGAGGATTGTCATACCCTTTGACCACATAGTTCCGGCAAACAACGAGACAGCGGCGGAACTGCAGAGGGATGTGCGGGCCTGGGTGGGCGAGCAAAAGATCGCCCATCTCTTCGATTGCGGCAGCGGCGTCTGCCATCAGGTATTTCCCGAGCAGGGTTTTGCCCTGCCCGGCCTGCTCCTGGTCGGAGCCGACTCGCATTCCTGCACCTACGGAGCTCTGGGGGCCTTCGGGACAGGGGTGGGGGCGACGGACATGGCCGAGATCTACTCCCGGGGCAGGCTGTGGTTCAAGGTGCCCGAGACCATGGGCGTGCGGATCTCCGGGGCGGTCAGGCCCGGATCGGCAGTCTCGGCCAAGGACATAGCCCTCATGGTGATAGGTGAGCTGGGGGCGGACGGGGCGACGTACAGGACTGTGGAGTACACCGGCCCGGCCATCGAGGAGATGAGCATCTCCGGCAGGATGACGCTGTGCAACCTTGGAGTGGAGATGGGGGCCAAGGCGGCCATAGTGCCCCCGGACAGGAAGACTGACCGGTGGCTGGCCGGGCGGGCTCGGCGTCCCTACAGGCATGTCCTCTCCGATCCGGGAACCTATGATTACCAGTACGAGTACGATGTGAGCGATCTGGAGCCGCTTGTGGCCGAGCCCTTCCGGGTGGACAACGTCCGGCCTGTGAGCGAGCTGGCGGGCCTGCCTGTGGACCAGGTCTTCATAGGGACCTGCACCAATGGGCGGCTGGAGGACCTGCATGCCGCTGCCAGGATCCTCCGGGGAAAGACGGTACAGGCCAGGACGCTGGTCATTCCCGCTTCGCGGCAGGTGTTGATGGAAGCCCTCCGGGCCGGGGTCATAGAGACGCTCGTCGCCGCCGGGGCCATGATCGGGCCGCCCGGTTGCGGGCCGTGCCTGGGTGCGCACATGGGCGTTCTGGCGGAGGGGGAGGTCTGCGTCTCCACGTCTAACAGGAACTTCCCCGGACGCATGGGCAAAGGAGGGCGGGTCTATCTGGCCAGCCCGGCTACGGCTGCGGCATCGGCGCTGGAGGGCTGCCTGACAGTACCTGAGGTCAGCAATCCATGAGATTTGATCTGCATGTGCATTCCAACTGCTCCGACGGGCGGGACGATGTCAGGGCCATCCTGAAGGCTGCCGTCCGGCGGGGGCTGACGGGCCTGTCCATCACCGACCACGACACCCTGAAGGGCTCGCAACTGGCCATGCAGATCATCCGGGAAGAGAAGATGGAACTGGTGCTAATTCCCGGTGCCGAGGTCACCACCTCTGAGGGGCACCTGCTGGTCCTGGGGATCGGGGACCTGCCGCCCCGGGGGAGGAGCCCTGAGGAGACGGCGGAGCTCGCCCGCGAGCAGGGGGGGATAGCCATCGTCCCACACCCCTACCACCCCTTCCGGCACGCCATCGGCCGCATTCCGGACTGCGATGCGGTGGAGGTCTACAACTCCAAGCACCTATTCGGCCTAGCTAATGCCAGGGCCAGGATGGGGGCCAAAAGGAGGCACCTGCCCATGGTGGCCGGCTCGGACTCACACTTCGCGGCCACTGTCGGCCTGGGGGTGACTGAGGTCGAGGCCCAGGATGCCGAGCAGGCGGTGGCGGCCATCCGGGCGGGCAGGACGCTGGTGGTGGGCAGGCGCACGCCGCCGCGTTTTTTTATCGGGAATACGGTGCAGTCGATATACCTGATCATGAGAAGGGGCGTGGGCAAAGGGCGGAGGAGAAGGGTGTAGGGGGGAGCGGATTCAAATGTTTTCCTGCACGGATGGAGCCTTCACTGCCTATGACTTGATAGATCACGACCACCTATGGGTTCTGAGGTAGCTTTTCATGAGGCGCGAAGATCTATTCTCGCTCATTCCTTAGCAAAAGACCTTCCCCATAGATCAGTCGCCTCAGAAGTCGTTCAGGATAAGCGAAGATCCAAAATGGTCCCGCAGGGACAGCCGTTGCATAATTACGTCAATCTTTATATCTGCGGCAGAAATCCCATGCTGTTCAAGCTGAAATTCAGTTGCAGATATTTTGAACTCTGCGTTTTAAGGATTCAGTCCGATGGCCGGTCTGCCTGGTGCTATTATTAGCGATCGTAATGCATCCAGTGACTATGTTCGCTTCAGGGCTGCCTGGTAGCAGGACTTTATTCAGCCCTCCCTCTCTCAATTCAGCCCTTCAGGACAGTATTGCCCACTGGCCGATCTCATCTGCATTATTAAGACTGCTCATGATGATGAATTGGAGATAGGCAGCAATTGCCAGTGTCAATATCAGAAGTATCAGGACCGCCAGTAGATCCTCTGCCTTCAGTCCCCAATTCATATTCATCTCTTTCCGGGTTTGTTGGGGGGCTTCAACCGGCATTATCATACCACCTCTTTCTCATCATATATGATTATTAATTATTAAGGTTATTGGTTGCTTATCCAATGGCCAGGATGATCTCCCTCCCGCTGGCTGGATAGTTCCTGGTGAAGCGGAGCTGACCATTTGGACATTGTCTTTGCGAATTCTTTGAATCTAAAAAATAAGAAAAAAAGATTAACCGGTTGACCGGCAAATCAATGCAAGCTCCATCCCGGCGATCATCCACTGGATCAGCCACTTAAGGGAGCCAAATTATTCTCATCACCATCGCTGTAAATCACATACTCATCTGCTTTGAAGAAAGGCCCGCCTGGGTGATCTGCCCACCAATCCAGGTTGAGCCATATGTTCTTTGTATCGGTATCCACATGGGCATAAATCTTATCAGTTTTAAATTTAATTAACATCCATTTTATTATTCTTTCTACTTTGCTATCTGTGCCGCAGTCCTTTCCCAAGTAGACTTCTGCAAAAGCATGAGACTTTCCGCCGGTATTATTTGCGGCTAGGACAATTCGAGAACTGCAGCCGATCGATTCTACAAGTGCCGACATAACTATGGCGAAATCATCACAGTCCCCTGCAGCGGCGTAACCGGCATTTCTGCCGATCTTAATGGATTCATTGGCATATGCCCAATTAGATCCTCTTGGGTCATTGATGTAACGCCAACCTTTGGAAGCGTTATCTCCATATCGATAATATCTAAAGATAGAGCAAACATTGCCTATTCTCGGCTCTCCTGAATATACTTCCTTGAGCCTGGCAACTTCTTCGCGAACTATTAGATTACCAGGTTCTTTTTTAGCATTAAGCTGATTATCCTTCTGGTAATCCCATTTATCCGGAGAAGAATTTTTTGGCACTCCATTGAGATAGGATGACCATGCGCTTATTTCTGTTATCTCATCGGAGCTGTAGCCTGCTATACT
>ERZ1645192.5138-NODE-5138-length-10218-cov-6.421431_pt1 | contig 10218 bp, 6 predicted proteins | sample MGYA00575354_ERZ1645192 | MGnify/ENA primary metagenome ERZ1645192 (study PRJEB40844, sample SAMN11349763) | freshwater sediment metagenome | isolation source: river sediment | host: Sediment | place: India: Faizupur Khadar , New Delhi | collected 2017-02-21 ...
GCCGCAACTGACGCAGTATTGGCCGCTTGAAGGCGGGGCACCGGGCAGTGACGAGGCGGAAAACGTCGTCGCCAATGGAAATCCCGGCAAGTTGACCAGCTATACGGATCTAAACAGCGCGTGGGCAAGCACCCCGATTGCCAGTACACTGGCCGGCCGATCGACGAAGGTACTGATGCTGGACGGCGTGAATTCCTACCTTTCGGGAGGATTAATCGATCTTGGACCGGCGAGGAGCGCCAATGGAACCATATCGTTGTGGGTAAGAGCCTCCGATCTGACCGGTGACCGCCGCCTGCTGGGGCAGGTGAACACGGGCAATGCAATGGGATTTTCGGGAATCACTCCTGCGGGAAAGGTTTGGGTCTATGACATCGTGAGCAATTTCGGGCAGGGCTTCATGTATCCCGGGCCGGAGTATGGAACGCTCAAGCAGGACGAGTGGGCGCATTTGACGTTCACTTACGAAAATGGAACGACTACCCTTTACCTGAACGGAATAAAACAGCAAACCGTTCCTTGCGGTTTCACGGCCGTGACCTTGGGCTTTGGCAACAAGACCCGCACGACGCTTGGATCTGCATTTTCCGGATACATGGATGATATCGCTATTTGGGATCGCAGCCTTTCGCCCGGGAGCATTGCTCAACTGGCAAGTGGCACGGTTCCCACTGCAATCAGCGAAGAGCCGAAACTCGTGGCGATGGTCTCCTGGTCTGCCTCGTTCCTCTCCGGCGTGGTCCAGCGCGCGCCTGCTCCGACGGGACCCTGGACGGATGTGCCGACGGCATTGCCGTTGTTCTACCCCGGCACCACCCCAATGGTCGGCGCCGCGACCCGGAACGTGACTGTGGAACTCGATCCGAATTCGCAGGCACAATACTTTCGTTTAAAACTGTAACCATTGAATAATCCAAGTAGTAATAAAGGAATGATTACGAATACATCAAACGCTTCCGACACGTCCCACAACAGCGTTTCCCGTCGAACATTTTTAACCCGCACGGGATTGGCTGTAGGAGCTGCGGCTGTCGCCGCACCTCTGAGGGTTTTGGCGGAGTCCGCGACCAGGAAAGTGCGGGTGGGCATTGTGGGCGGGCGGTTTGGCGCCGGCTTCCAGTTTCACCAGCATCCCGATTGCATTGTGGAGGCTGTGAGCGATCTGCGTCCGGAGCGGTGCGAGCGGCTGCAGAAGGTTTACCAGTGCAAGAAAGCCTACGAATCGCTCGAGAAGCTTATTCTGGATAAGAATGTGGATGCGGTGTTTATCGCCACGCCAGCCCCGGACCACGTGCGTCATACGGTGATGACGCTCAAGGCCGGCAAGCACGTGCTTTCGGCGGTGCCTGCTGCCATGACATTGGAGGAGTGCGAGGAGTTGATCAACGCTGTGAAGCAGAGCGGATTGACTTACATGATGGGAGAGACCAGCTACTGGCAGCAGCACACCATCTCCGCGCGCAAATTCTATCAGGAAGGCAAGTTCGGCTCCCTGTTCCGCACGATGTCGGTTTATCATCATCCCGGTTTGGAATCGCTCTACTTTGAGGACGGCAAGCGGACATGGCGCCACGGGCTGCCCCCGATGAATTATCCTACGCATTGCACTGCGCACCTGGTCGGCGTGACGGGAGAACGTCTGACCGAAGTCAGTTGCATCGGGTGGGGCGATGGCGACCCGATCTGCAAAGACAACGCATACAACAATCCATTTTGGAACGAAACAGCCCAGTTCAAGACCAACAAAGGAAACACCATGGGCGTGGAGGTGTGGTGGCGCGGCGCGCAGAAGGGCGGGGAACGCGCAAGCTGGTATGGAGACAAAATGAGTTTCTTTTGTGCCAGTCCAAACCACACATCCAAGCCGACGCCGACCATTGTTCGAGCAGCCGGTCAGACGGAGAAGGACGAAGGCGGTTTTGAACGTCAGCTTCCCGGTTTCGAGGAGTATGCTGTGCCGCAATGGTGGAAGACCGATATGTTGCCGGAACCGCTTCGGCATGACAGCGGTCACCACGGGTCGCACACGTTCATTACCCACGAGTTTGTGGATGCTGTGCTGAAGGGGCGCAGCCCCATGGTTGATGTGTATGCAGCGGTTGCCTGCACGGCCCCGGGCATTGTTGCGCACCAATCCGCCCTGAAAAATGGCGAACTGCTTAAGATCCCTTCTTTTGATCCGACAAAACGCAGCTAAGCATGCACAACCAAAACTCGGTGCGGATGGCTCTTCTGAGCCTGTCGATGGAGTTGTACCGGAAAACAATACCTGGTACCATTCCCAAGTACGTGGCGTTCCACGAAACTCTGGCAGGGAAACTTGCGACCATGGGCGCCGTTGTGGCCCAGGGGCTCTGTTACACCCGCCAGGAGGTCGAGGCTGCCGTCGCGTCGGCTGAAGCCGGCGGCGCGGAAGTGCTGGTCGTCGTTTTCCAATCGTACCATCCCTCATTAAACGCTCTGAGCGCGCTTGCAAACACGCGGCTTCCGCTGCTCTTCTGGAACACACAACGGCTGAGCGGCATCGGGGCCGACTTCAGCGTCAACGACATGCTCGAGAATCACGGGATGCATGGTGTCCAGGACCTCTGCAGTTGCCTTCGAGGCGCTGGACGCAACTTTGGCATTGTCTCGGGACACTACGAAGACAAGGCGCACCTGGAGGAATTGAACTACCGGGTGCGCGCATGCGCGGCGGTGTCCTTCGGCCGCCAAATGAAGGTGGGGATGCTCGGCAGGCCCCTGGAAGGCATGGGCGACTTCCTCGTGAACCCGACGAGCCTCCAATCTCACTGGGGGCCCTCGATTCAGAGGATCTCCGTTTCAGAACTCGGGGATGAAGTGGAACGCGCCGCGCCGGAGGAGATAACCGGGGCGATGGAGCATGACCGAAGCCTATTTGACTTCGCGCCGGATATCACCGAGGAGGATCATCGGCGCTCCGCACGGTTGACAGTTGCTTTGCGGCAGATCGTGCGCTCGAACGGGCTGCAGGCATTTACGCAGCACTTCGGCCTTTACGGAGAGGATGCCCGCTGCGAGACCTGCCCCTTCCTGGCGATAAATCATCTGGTTGCGGAAGGAGTCGGGTATGCCGGGGAAGGGGACGTTCTGACTGCGGCGCTGGATGCCACCCTGGGCTACGTTTTTGGGCGCAGCAGTTTCTGTGAGATGTTCACAGCCGATTTCGAAAGAAACCGGGTCTTTTTTTACCACATGGGCGAGGGTAACTACACCATGGCCAGGCATGGGCAAAAGCCCCTGTTGAAAAAGGTGCCCTACACATTCGGCAATGGCCACCCGTACCTGGCGCCTGTGTTCACCTATGCCCCCGGCCCTTCCACGTTTGTGAATATCGCGCCGGACGGTGCAAGCGGCTTTCGACTGATCGCTTTCGAGGCGGAGGTCACTGATTGGTCGTGTGTGGATAGACTGACCGCGCCGCATTTCACCATCGAAATCAGGGGGAAGCTCGGCGATCTGCTGGACGCTTATAGCATGGAGGGCGGAACGCACCATCTATCACGGGTGGAAGGCAGGCAGGCCGGGCGGCTTCAGCACCTGGCCCGGATGCTTGAGATGGAACTGGTGCTGATCTGACATGCGCGAGGCCTTCGTATTGGGAGTGGATATCGGCACCACCAATATCAAGGTGCTGGCGTTGGATGCGCATGGCGAGGTCGTCGCCCGCGCCGCTTCCGGGTGCGAGGTGCGCGCAGGCGCTGACGGTCAGGTGACGCAGGATCCTGGCGAGTGGATGGCGGCACTGGACACCTGTTTTGCTGCGATCGGCTGCCAATGCTCGCTGGATGCGGTGAAGGCGCTGGGGGTTTCGGCGCAAGGTGAGACCCTGATCTGTTGCGATGCACAGAATCATCCCCTGGCGCCCGCGATGAGTTGGATGGACACCCGGGCAGTGGCCGAAGCATCCGAATTGCTGGCCGAACGGAACGACTGGCATACCCGGACCGGAAAGCCCGTAGCCGCTTACTCGAGCCTCGCCAAGATCCGCTGGATCCAAAAACACCAGCCGGTCTTATTCGATCGCGTTGTGCGGTTCTGCCAGGTTGCTGATTACATGGTTGCGGCATTTACTGGTGAATGGCTGCTGGATGCGAACAACGCTTCGTTTACGTCCTGCTTCAATCTGTGCCAAAGGAATTGGGATTCCGAACTGATCGCCCGTTATGGATTATCAGGCAGGCTGCCGGAGGTTCGGGAGTCGGGCACGGTGGCTGGAAGACTTCGGCCCGGACTGGCCAGGCGCTGGGGCCTGTCCCGGGAGTCCCGTGTTGTTCTGGGGGGGCACGACCAGGGGTGCGCCGCCATTGGAGCGGGGTTGCCAGACAAAAGCATTTTGCTTTCTACCGGCACAGCCTGGGTGCTTTACGCCTCGATGCCGGAACCGCGGCTCGCACCCGGGTGCCGCGCCATTACCTATTGCCATGCCCGGCCAAATTCATGGGCGGCCCTTGCCGCTTTCTCCGGTGGTGGCGCCCTGGACGCTTTTGCCTCCCGGTTTTTGGCCGGGAACAATCCCGCCCCGGCGTACGCCGCCATAGAATCCCGGCCCGATCTTGCCGGGGATTTGCTCGTGCTGCCCTATTTTTTCGGCGCGAACGCTCCCTCCAATGATCCCAAGGCCAGGGGGGCCATTTTAAACATGGGTCCCGCCCATGGGCCCGAACATGTTTTCTATGCAATCCTCGAAAGCATCGCTTTCGAAACCCGCCGGAATCTGACAACGTTTTGCGAGATGCAGGTTGATTGCAGCCAGATCATCATGACAGGTGGCGCGACCCGTAGCGGTGTGTGGCCGCAGATTGTGGCAGATGTGTGCGGCGTCCCGGTGCGCTTGTCATCGGAGCAGGATGCCGCTGCGCTCGGTGCGGCAGTCCTGGCCGGCGAATCAGAGGGGCTATGGGAACGAGGGGTTGTGCCTGGCCTCAGTCGGCAACCTGCCATTCAGCCGGTGGTTGGCAACAGGAAACGCCTGGAGATGAAATACCAACAATACCTGAACGCCGTCGCCATGGACCAGGCGCGACGCGCCCACAACAACGGGTAATGGGGCCATGAAGATATTCACTCCCACCGCAGCGGATCGGCAACTCTACACGGAGGAACTCCGCGATTTTCTGCCGGATACGATTATTGACCTTCACACGCACCTGGCGGTGCCGGGCAGCATGGCACAACCTTCTGCGGAGCGATTGGCGCGATACTGGGTGCTGCGGTTGCCGATGGAGCAATCCGTTGAGGAATTTCTGGAGGCATACGACCTGTTGTTGCCGGGCAAGAGGGTTTCAGCGAGCGCTTTTGCAATGCCGCTGATGGAATCGGATATTCCGCGGCAGAACCGGGGTGTTTTGCAGGCGGCTCGCTCGCATCCAAACCGGATACACCCTTTCCTGGTTGTCACTCCGGCTATCACGGAAGAGGAAATCGAGTGTGCTCTGAATGACGGCTTTATCGGCCTGAAACCCTACCCGGATTTTGTCACAGGCGATCATCCGGGCGAGGAGCGTATCGGCGAGTTTTTGACGCCCGCAATGTGCGCGGTCGCGGACCGGCGCAAACTGCCGGTGATCCTGCACATTTCCCGGAGCCGGCGTTTTGCCGATCCGGAGAATATCGCGGACCTCATTTATATCGCAGCCCGCTACCCTGGCATGCGGCTTGTGATCGCCCATTTCGGGCGGTCCTACACCTCCATGTATTTGAAGAAAGGGTTGGACGCTTTGGGGGGCAGGGCTCCCTGGTGGTATGATTTTTCCGCAGTGACCAACCCGGAAGTGTTCCGGCTGGCGTTGCAGCAGATTCCGCATGATCGAATCTGTTTCGGTTTTGATAATCCGCTCATGCTGTCACGTGGGTATTACGACTTTCCTTCCGAAGACCGTTACCAGGTGCATATCCACGGCTACAATCTCCCGAGTGCGAACTATCCCCCGCTGGCCTACCAGATCCTGCTGGGTTTCAAGCAGGCGGCGATGGACCTGGGCCTGTCTGGCGAGAGTCTCGAAAAGATTTTCCATCACAACGCTCTCACGGTTTTGACCGGGCGAGGGACGCCCGAACACTGAACAGCAACCATGCGAAGCAGCATCGATTTCATTCTTTTCGCGCTTTACCTCGTTGCAAACGTGGCGATTGGCCTCTGGGTCGCCCGCCGCAGGCCTTCCGATTCCAAAGGTTACTTTCTGGCCGGTGAAAAGCTTCCCTGGTACGCGATCGGCGGCTCGATCATCGCCGCCAACATCAGCACGGAACATTTCATCGGGATGATCGGCATTGCCTACGTTGTCGGGTTTGTCGTCGCGCAATGGGAGTGGGGCAACTGGTTTACCTTCTCGGCCTTAATCTGGATTTTTCTCCCGTTCTACCTGCGGGGCGGCCTCTACACGATGCCGGAGTTTCTAGAGCGCCGCTACAATCCGGCATGCCGTTACCTTTTCGCCGTCTGCTCCCTGGTGCTGTGGATTATCGCACAAATGGCCGTCGTCATGCTTGCCGGCGGCAAGGCCATGAAAGGCATGTTCGGCATTGACGAGTCGGTGACCATTATTCTCCTGGCCATCCTGGCGGGCAGTTACACGATCTACGGAGGTTTGATTTCGGTTGCGTGGACGGATTTCGTTCAGTTTGTGGTCATGATGCTTGGAGGATTGATTGTGACGGTTGTCGGCTTGCACCGCGTTGGCGGCCTGGATGAACTCATGCTCTCCGCTCCCGAAAAGTTCAGGATGATCTATCCGATCACGGACAAGGATTACCCGTGGTTTGGTGTGTGGACCCTGTTTTTGTCCATCGGCATTTGGTACAACTGCACCAACCAGTTTATCGTTCAACGATGTCTCGGCGCGCGCAGTGAATGGGATGCCCGCATGGGCGTGGTTTTCGCCGGGATGATGAAGATCCTGCTGCCGTTGCTGGTGGTGGTGCCGGGAATCGTGGCGTTCAAGCTCTTTCCAAACCTCCCGGACAAAGATCAGGCGTTTCCCTGGCTGGTTCGTGAGTTGGTGCCCGTGGGCCTGAGCGGCATTGTGATGGCCGGCTTGGCCAGCGGCATGTTGTCGCATGTCAGCTCGGTGCTGAATTCATGCAGCACGGTGTTTACGATGGATCTTTACAAACCGTTCTTCGGAAGGAACAAGTCCGAGGAACACCTGGTTCTCGTCGGGCGCACGAGCGCGTTTCTGATTCTTCTGGTGGCGACGCTTCTGGCAATTTGGTTCAGCCATCGGCAGCTTGGGGTATTTCTCTTAATCCAGGAGGTGGGCGCCTGGGTGGCTGCGCCAATCGCCGCGGTGTTCCTGCTGGGAGTTCTCTGGCGCGGAACGACCGCTTTCGCCGCTACTTTCGTCCTGATCTTCGGCTTTCCCTACACCGCGTTTGTGGAGTTCGTTCTCTTCAAACGCGTCTCGTGGTTGATGCCGTTTGACAATTGGCTGAACCGCACGTTTGTCGTCTGGCTGACTTCAATCATCCTGCTGGTCCTGATTTCCTTCTTCACCAAAGCGCCGGACCCGGAGCGGATCCGCGGAATCATCTGGTCCTGGAAACTGGCCCGCCTGCCGGATTCGGAACGTCACCGCAATCGTGGTTTCCGGAATTTATTCCTGTGGTGGCTGATTTTTATTGGCATTATGGCCGCGCTTTATGGCTTTATGTTCTGGTTCCAATTCTGGGGACCAGGAGCAAAAGCCGGCTAGGCTCTCAAGTCGGAATTCAGTTAATATGAAACTCAGTCTCTCGCTCAAAAAGATTCTCGGTCCCAACGGGCCGGGGATTGATGCCGCCATGCGCCGAGGCCTTCGGTTCCTGGACGCACACAGCCACACCGCGCTTCTTGAAAGTGTGGGCAAGACCATTCGCAGCGTGCCTGCTTTCAAGGCAATCGATAAATCCGCTTTGCAGGATTCGTATGGCGGAAACCAAAAAGGTCCGAGCGACGACTTCCTGGTGGGGCGCGGCCTTTTTTACCTGGGCGAACAACGCCGGCTTTTCCTGGACTGCACCTCCGGGCATTACCAGATGACCTGGGGCTACGGGCACCCCGAGTTGAGCGAGGCGGCGGAAGTGGCGGCGCGAAAGGGCGTATGCTGGGACAACCACTCCAACATTCCGCAGGCTCCGGTAAAGCGCCTTGGCAAGGTGCTGGTCGAACTCGCCAACGCGCCCGGACAAAAGGATCCGCTGGATACGGTTTTGCTCGGGGTGTGCACGGGCTCGGTTGCTTGCGCGGGGGCGTTGAAAATTCAGCTCAAGGTTTTCGAAAAGGCGCGCGGCGCGAAAGTGAAGCCGGTCATTATTTCCATGGCGGGAAATTATCACGGCTCAGACATGATCCCCCAGTTCATGCGTGGGATGTGGGGGCACATGGCGCGCCCGTTTGTCCTGGTCAATGTCGAGCCGAACGATCCCGGCGCCTTGATTAAGGCTTTCCAGGAGCATGGGGACCGGGTTGCCGGGTTCTGGGCGGAACCGATCCTAATGAACCGTGAGGCCATCGCTCTGGACGTGGACTTTCTTCGCCTGGCCCAGAAGTGGTGCCGCAACGTGGGCGCATTGATGTGCATTGATGAGATCCAGACCGGTTTCTGGCAGCCGGAGATCTTTGAATTCCGCACTCTCGGACTGGAGCCGGATCTTGTGGTCCTTGGAAAAGGCATGAGCGCGGGGTTCCACCCGCTTTCCGGTGTTCTGCTGCGTTCGCGTCACGATGTGCTGGCGCAGTACGATGCCATCAGCACCAATGGCAGTGCGGCCTTGCCAGCTTATGTGGCGCTCTGCTCCCTCGAGTTGATTCGCCAGCAACGGCTGCGTTTGAAAGCCATCAAGTCAAGGATCCAGTCCGGGTTCGAGGCTCTCGCGGCTGAGTTTCCCGGGAAGGTGCTTTCGGCGCAGGGAAGGGGGTATCTCTCGGGTTTGAAGTTTCGCAAGGTGGAGGATGCGCTGCAGTTCCACCGGGATCTGCTCAATGCCGGTCTTTGGACCCGTGTCCATGCCTATCACGCCGGACACAGCACGGTTCTGACCAAGCTCGGATTGCTGGCGGATGAACAGGTAGTGGATTTTGTGCTCGGTTCATTCCGGAAGTTGCTCCAACGGCGCGAGTCGGGCAAAAGGAGTCTTTAACTCGAATGAAAACGATTCGCTTCGGAATCATCGGGGGCGGGTTGATGGGGCGGGAGTTTGCGAGTGCGGCAGCCCGCTGGATGCACCTGCTGGACATGAAGGCGCGTCCGGAAATCGTCGCGTTGTGCGACCGCAATCCTGCCGTTCACGCCTGGTATCGGGAAAACCTCCCCGGCATTCGGCAATACACGGATGATTACCGTGCGCTGTTGGCGAATTCCGAGGTGGAGGCCGTTTATGTCGCAGTGCCCCATAACCTGCACGAGGAGATCTATTGCGCCGCCATTGAAGCAGGCAAGCATCTCATGGGCGAGAAGCCGTTCGGCATAGACATGCCCGCCAACCGCAGGATTTTGGAGGTCGCCCGGAAATACCCGAAAGCTTTCGTGCGGTGTTCCTCCGAGTCCCCCTTCTTTCCAGCCATGCAGCGGCTCTGCGCGCTGATCGAACAGGGCGCGTTTGGCCGGGTGATCGAGCTGAACACGGGATTCCTGCACTCGAGCGACCTGGACCCGAACAAGCCGATCAACTGGAAGCGGATGATAGAATTCAACGGCGAATACGGCGTGTTGGGAGATTTGGGCATGCACGCACTGCATGTGCCTTTCCGTGCCGGGTGGCGGCCCCGGAACGTGCGGGCAATCCTCTCGAACATTATTACGCAACGTCCGGATGCCACCGGAAAACTCGTCCCATGCGAGACGTGGGACAATGGCACGCTGCTCATGGAAACTGCCGGGGCGGATGGCAGCGTCTTTCCGTGGACGCTCAAGCTTCAGCGTATTGCGCCCGGCCATCGAAATACATGGTACACAGAAATTCTGGGCACGCGGGCATCCGCGCGATGGTCCAGCGAGATTCCCGAGTGCCTCGAAATCTTCCGCGGCGCGCCCGGGGAGATTCAGGGTTGGCAGCGGGTGCAGGTGGGGTATCAGCCGGCGTTCAAAGCGATCACCGGCGGCATCTTCGAGTTTGGCTTTTCCGATTCTATTCTTCAGATGTGGGCCTCGTTTGTCCATGAACTCGCCGAGGGCAAGCCGATTGGCAAATTTGCCGGTTGTGTGTTGCCGGAAGAAA
>ERZ1645192.5140-NODE-5140-length-10217-cov-5.474316_pt1 | contig 10217 bp, 8 predicted proteins | sample MGYA00575354_ERZ1645192 | MGnify/ENA primary metagenome ERZ1645192 (study PRJEB40844, sample SAMN11349763) | freshwater sediment metagenome | isolation source: river sediment | host: Sediment | place: India: Faizupur Khadar , New Delhi | collected 2017-02-21 ...
TATTCTTTTCTTCACCGGCAAAAGCTGAACCAGGCGCCGTTTCATCCCTGTCAAAAACAAAACAGGTGTTGCCCTTTTGATCGGCGACATCGCAGGCATAGAGAAGAAATTCCTGAGCGTCTTCGTTCTTCCAGAATGATTCGGAGATATGCAGCAGCGGACGGGGAAGAATAAACGGCTTTCCTCGGGCATCTCCTTTTTCCAGAACTTCCAGTATGGCGCGGGCAAAGCGCTGGGCATCCAGAGCGTAATACCCGTAATTTTTTCCTGTCGGTTTTCCTCCGGCGCCGATGGCGGGAAGATCGGCCCAGGCAGAAGGCATTTCATAATACAGGTGTATATCGGTATAGAGCGCCTGTCCTCCCCGTGTCGCTGACAATTGTGAAAACTCGTAAATGAGCATTTGCGCGAACTGTTTGACTTCCCTGTGCGTCATGGTGGCGAGATACGGCGCAAAAGAAATATTCACCGCGTCCCAGCCGATGGTACCGGCAAAATGTCCCTGCAAAACCGCGCTGAAACGCACCATGTGCGCCAGAAGAACCTCGGCGTATTTCGCCGGATTTGCGGAATTGATCGCCTGCGGCAGATTCAACCCGTTCACCTTTAAATATTCCAGCGACTGACAGCAGGTGTAGGGACGGTCAATATAGCCCAGAGCATGAATATGCATATCACCCGCCGCATGCGCTTCGCCGACGTCGGTGGAAAAAACATCGTAAAGAGAAAGTTCCTTTTTGATCCCTTCGGCAAAGATCAGATTAGTGCCCTCCGGGGAATGAGGAATGTTGGCGTCCTGCTTGTTCTGGTGCAGAATTAATTGCCGTACGTCATAAAGCGGGAAACCCAGACGGCCATGCAACCTGCGTTCTTTCTCCATGCCTCTTTCAATCAGGCGGACATTGACCATTTCGCGGATCAATGACGTGGTCAGCAGACTGATTCCCGAAACCATAATCTGTTTTTCCACTTCCTTGGATATTTGCACCGCCAATGCATCATCCAGCTCCGCTTCGCGCAGCAGGGCATCCACAATTCTCTGGCGGTCCCAGAGAACAATTTCCTCTCCTGAGGTGCGGACAAAAATTGTCAGGTCTGTTGTTTCGGATTTTCCAGTCATAATTAAATATTCGTCGATATGGATTTTTCGGAATGTCCCAAAACTTTCTCCGCAGCAGCGGATAATTCCCCGTCATGATCATGATTCAACGAGAAAACCCTGAAGTGCATGATGCGCGCCGGAATGAAACGGTATATATCCAGCAGCGGTTCGGGTGATGTCTTCTGGGTAACGGGATTAAAAATATTGATTCTTTTTTCCCTCTCTGTGATCGGATTGAGCGGCCGCGGGTCCTGCGTTGCCAAATCAACCTTAAACGCCAGATCGTGTAATTTTTTCGGCAGATTTTTTCTTATTTTCGCCTCATACTCCTCGGCCCTGGAAAATCCCACGCCGCGCTGGATCTGGTCCAAGGAAATTTCCGCCACAAAGGACATTTTCCATTTCACTTCCCGGTCGTGGAGTTTTTTCCACTCAACGGCCAGTTTTTTCTTTCTCCCATCCTTGGATTTCAGCCAGTCCCCGACATGATTAAATAAAGTCCATTCATCGCATTTCAGATAATCATCGAGATGATCGAGCGGGTTTCCCGATATCATGAATTGCATGGTATCGTGAAAAAATTCTTGCAGATGTAAATCCAGAGCGCGTGTGGTGCGGTGAAAATAGACATTGGTGTAAAGATTAAGACGGGCGTTTAAAAAACGGGCCAGCGCCGAAATGCCCGACTGATGAAGGGTCAGCCCCTCCTTGGTAAAAAAAGTGTAGTGTCTCAGGCGCGGAATATCCACCATGTCCAGTGAAAATCCCGTCATGTAAGCGTCACGCTGAACATAATCGAGATTATCCACCGTATAAATTCCCGAAAACAACTGCCTGAGCATTTGCAGCCAAACCGGATGTCTGCTGTCTTCCCGTGATTCAGGCATCTTGATCAGAAACGCCACCCGTTGAGCGTCCATTTTCTCACCGGGTGCAAATGGACCGGAAGGGCTTCTTCTGATGCGGGCAATATCCGATCCCAGTTTTCGTACGATAATATTCTGCCCCACTGTTTCATGAGTCAAATCCCAGTCATTCAAAAAATTATCATCAAAAAAGTGACCGTAGGGACCATGGCCGATATCATGTAACAAGCCGGCAAGCCTGAGTAATTCTTCCACGTAAGGACGCGACGGGACGTCCTTGCAGACGTAGGACAGACTCTGGTAAATGCTTTTGGCAAACTCCCCGGCCATATGCATGGTGCCCAGAGAGTGTTGGAAGCGCGAATGTTCAGCGGCCGGATAAACCCAGCGGGCGCTTTGCAGTTGATAAATGCGTCGTAACCTTTGCATCCAGGGAGAATCAATAATGGTTTGCTCTGTAATTTCTTTATCGGATTTGTTTTCCGGAACCGTAAAAAGAATATATTGATGAATCGGATCGGCAATAAGCGCCATGCCATTATAAACATTGTAGTGAGCAATATCTGCTTTTTTCATGGCGATGTATGTATAATATCCCGCGCAAAAAATCAAATTTAATCATTTATTTGTACTTGACTATTAGGTGCCGGTTTCCTATTATTTAGGCATCGTTGAAGAAAATAATTCCTAACAATCAGCATAACTCAAAGGGAGCAGATAACCATGGGAACCAACAATATAATATTCCTCGAAGTTATTGAATGGTTTGACGAATCAGGAAAAGAAATCGTTCACAGAATTCCGGAGAAGGGTTCGGGTGAAATCAAATTCGGCGCTCAATTAACCGTAAGAGAAAGCCAGTCAGCTGTCTTTTTTTATCAGGGCAAAGCCTATGACGCGTTCGGTCCCGGACGTCACACATTAAAAACGGCCAACATTCCTCTGCTGACAAAAGTCATTTCCATTCCCTGGGGCATGACCAGCCCTCTGCGCGCGGAAGTCTATTTCATCAATATGAAAGTTTTCACCGATTTAAAATGGGGCACGCGCGATCCGGTCGCGTTCCGCGACAAGGAACTGGGACTGATTCGCCTGCGTGCTTTCGGTGTTTTTAATATCCGCGTCATTCAGCCGTTGCTGCTCATCAATTCCCTGGTCGGAACCCAGGGTATTTTCAGCACGGAAGAAATCGAGGAATATTTGAACCGCGTCATTGTGTCGCGCTTCAATGATTATATGGGCGAGAAAGTCGATACCATCTTCAACCTGCCGGGGAAATACAACGATTTTTCCGAAGGTTTGAAATTGATGCTTCAAAATGATTTGAGCAAGTTCGGCCTGGCTCTGACCGATCTTTACATCAACTCCATCACGCCGCCGCCGGACGTGCAAAAAGCGATTGATGATAAGAGCCGGCTGGGCGTTTTCGATGACCTGAATAACCTGTTAAAAATGAAAATGGCGATGGCCGTGGAGTCCGCGTCGCAAAATCAATCCGAAGCGGGAGCAGGACTGGGCATGGGCATGGGCTTTATGATGCCGGGCATGCTGGCTGAAGCGTTTAGAGGAACTTCATCTCCTGCAGCGGCGGCCGAAATTTATACGTGTCCCGATTGCAAGCAAACCGTTCCCAAGGAAGCAAGGTTCTGCCCGGCTTGCGGTCATCAGATATTGGTTGTGAATAAATGCGCACATTGCGGAAGAAATCTTCCGGTCAACGCCAATTTCTGCGTCAACTGCGGCACAGCAGTAACGATCAAACCCTCACTCAAGCCATGTTCCAAGTGCGGTTTTGAAAATTTACCGGAATCCATCTATTGTAATAAATGCGGTGAACGGCTCTAACTTTCAGATAGAACAGCAATGTCCCCAGTGCGGTGCGCCGATCATTCTCGACGAAACGGATCGTATTCTTTCGTGTAAATTCTGCCGCACACACGTGTATCTGGCAACCCATGACCACTTCCGTTTTTACATACCGCCGGCGCAGGGCATTTCTGAAAAAATATATTTCATTCCCTACTGGCGCATCAAGGGACTGTCTTACGCCATCAAAGCAAATGATATTTCTTACAAATATTTTGACGCCAACTTTCTTTCACTCGATCCCCCCCTGCTCCCACATTCCTTAGGTCTGCGACCGCAGGCCATGAAATTAAAATTTGTGGGAAACGCCGACAACGAAGGAAAGTTCATCGCGTCCTGCGGCAGAACAAAAGAAACCATACTGAAAAATTATAAAACGCAGGCTGGTGCACTCAAGGAAGTATTCATCGGTGAAACCGCCAGTGTTATTTATACTCCTGTATACATAACAAAAGGCCATCTTTATGATGCGATTCTGAAAAAACCCCTTGATCTTCAAAGCAAAGGAGAGGAAGCGGAGCAGACGCTCATCTCCGCTCCGGACGAAAAATGGCACGTCGATTTTCTGCCCCTGCTATGTCCCGACTGCGGCGCGGACCTGCCAGGAGAAAAAAATGCCTTGATCCTTTTTTGCGATAACTGCCATTCCGCATGGGATCCATCGAATAAGAATTTCACCAAGGTTAAATTTTCAGTTTGGGAGGGAAAAGGAGATGACGTTCACTATCTTCCTTTCTGGCAATTAAAAGTTAAAGTCGACGGCATTCAGTTGGAAACCTATGCCGATTTGATTAAAGTGGCCAATCTGCCCAAGGTTCCCACGGATGTCTGGCAAAAAACTCCTTTTTATTTTTATGCCCCGGCTTTCAAAATCAACCCGGCTTTGTTTTTGCGATGGTGCAAACAATTAACGGCCACTCCGCCGCCCGCCGATCTCACCGATAATTGTCCGGTAAAAAAAATTCATCCGGTGACGCTTCCTCTGAACGAAGCGCTGGATAGCTGTCTCGTTACGCTAAGCAGTCTGATGGGCGGCAAAACAAACCTTGTAAACGCAGAGCCTTCATCAAATTTTACTCTGGAAGATTTACCGTTAGATCCTCTGCCTTATAAAATCAGCAAGAGAGAAAAAACTTACGAAAATATGGGATTTCGTATGAACAGTTCTTTGGTCATTCTCAAAAACATCAATACCGGTAAAAAAAGCCTTGATGACATCGTTTCTTCAATGAATTTTACCCTGGAAGATTCTTCTTTGATTCTTCACCCTTTTAAAATCAGTGTGCGAGAAATGATTCATGCAAAGTTGGGGTTCAGTATGGATATCAGCGCGCTGACGATGGGGGCATACTTGTAACATTAATATTTTGAGATTTGTGATGATGGATTGATCCTGTTTACGTAAACGGATATCTGCTTGTTATCTGCGCAAAGAGCTTGTCACTTTTTTCTTTAAACAGGGTAAACGATGGTTGAAACGGTAAATCCACATACAAAATACTCCCTGTCTCCGGTCCCAGAAACATCGATTCAAGATCTTTCAAGTGCGTCAAATTGGTTGAAACCACATCCGTATTCACATTATGCGGAAGATATTCTGAAAGCATTTCCGATGTAAACTCAATACCGTACGGGGACAAAAACGATATTTTTTTAGCGTACTTTTCATTTCTCACACTCATCATGGATTCTTTCAAGCGATGCGCAATCTGATATATGGACATCTTATCAATTTCATCTTTTGTAAATTCGGTAAAATTAACAAAGAGCGCCGTGCCGATATATATTTTGTCAACATCAGGATGGATATCCCGAAGATTGATGGGAGTCCGCAATATAATTCTATCGGCATGAGGAAGAATATTCTTGTAATATTTTTTCAATAAAAACGAGGTCATAATCTGATGATTGGATATGAGATATTTTTCATCGTCTGACTTGGCCTCAATTTTAATCTTGGCGAGAAATTCATCTGAAAAGTATTCCATGGTCATGTGTGTTTCTATATTATTGGCATGACTCATTTTAGTCTGAATTCCCTTGCTTAACTCTGACAATGCCGGAATAAACACTTTGTCAATTGCAGAGGAACGGATAGGATGGCCCGTGAATAACCTTTGTTTGGAAGGAAGCAGAAAATTCTTGCCTTCCGTGATGCACATCCAGGCGTACATAAAAAGAAGCAAGGAAACCCCGTCAGCGACCGAGTGCGAACAACTGATTGCACCAATTATTCCATCTCTTAATGGTATGCCTGTCACAGCAAAAAGAGGTTCTCCGGGCAGGGTCTTGACGTGCACCATCATCTTCTTTATATTTTCAAGATTAACGCTATCAATCGTCTCATCAATCGGTGACAACACATTGATTAAAGCGCCATCCGTGCAGTATTGCAGGGCAAATTTGTGATCATCAATCATAATCAAACGACTGGAAAAAAGATTGTAATATTGAATGGCTTCCGAGAGACTGTCCTGAAGTCTGGGGATGAAAGCTTCTTTCCTGTAAAAGAAGAATATTTCTATCGGCTTTTCTCCCGGCCGAATCAAATTGTCAAACAATGACAACGGGAGAATGGTCTTGCCATAGTTTTGCTCTAGGTAAGCCGTCTTTGTTTGATTATCGGATACGTTATTTTTCATCATCTTCAATGCAGATTAATGCCTGGAAAAATATATGAAGTCAACTTGTTTCAAGAACTTCTAATTTTAAAGCATTGGTTTGAGAATATATTTTACAATCATAAAGAAAACAATATCAGCACGACAATCGATTGATCACTATTTTTAAAGCAACTCAACAAAGATTGATAAATTATTGTAGCCGATATGAATATTTAAAGACATAATAAACAAATAGGCAGGGAAAACAATGTGACGCCTTCTCAAATCGTATAACATTGAAACAGGGATACAATAATAATGTCCTGCATAAAAACTCGTGCTCTGCAAATAAGTGGAGCCTCTTCCGACAGGAGCCGGGCACAAGTCGCGGGCTTCACGTAAATGGATATCTGCTCGTGATCTGAGCAACGATCCGGCCGCTTTTTTCTTTTAACATGGTAAAACCCGTTTGAATGACTAATCCTATACCCAAAACACTCCCGGTCTCGGGACCGACAAACATGGATTCAAGATCATTCAGATGAGTCATATTACTGGAAACAATATTGGTTTCGATACTATAGGGAGGATGTTCGTTCTTTAAGACTTCCGTGTCAATCTCCACGCCATAATCGGATAAGTACGCCGTTTTCCGGGCGTAGCTCTCGCTCCTCATCACCATCATGGATTCTTTCATACGGCAGGCAATCTCTAGGATGGACAGTTGATGAATTTCATCCTTTGTGAATTCGGTAAAACTGTTGAAGTTTGCGCTGCCGATATACATGGGGTCGATATCGGGATGCACGTCGCGGAGATTGATAGGGCTTCTCAATATGATTTTGTCTGTGTTAGGCAAAATATGATCACTATACTTTTTCAAGAGATGGGCTGTCATGATTTGATGATTGGAGATCTCATATTTTACATGGTCTGCTTTTGCCCGTTGTTTAATGTTGTTGAGAAATACATCTGAAAAGTATTCATTCTTCGTGTATGTCTTTATGGGATTGACATTGTTAACCTGATTTTGAATCCCCTTTCTCAATTCGGATAACGGCGGGATCAATGATTTGTCAATTTGATCGGACTTGATTGGAGTCCCTTTAAACAATCGTTGACCCGACGGACGCAAAAAATCCTTGCCGTCCGAAATACACATCCAGGCATAAAGGAAAAGCAGAATGGAAATGCCGTCTCCCACGGCATGTGACATGCTGATGCCGGCAAAGATTCCGTCTTTTAACGGAATACCTGTGACGGCAAAAAGAGGTTCACCGGGCAGTGTCTGAACATGATACATTCTTTTCGTTAAATCATCGATATTCATGCTGTCAAATGTCGCGTCAACAGGAGGTAACGGATTTGCTACCGTCCCGTCCGTGCAGTACTGCAAGGCGAATTTATTTTCATCCATCATAATCAGGCGGCTGGAATATAAATTATAATGTTCTATGGTCTTTAAAAGACTTTCCTTCATTTTCATAATGGCGTTATTTTTCTTATACAGAAAAAACACTTCGATAGGGCTGGTCCCAATAAAGTAGTCATTTTCAAATTTAGACAACGGCAGGACATCTTTGCCGAATCTTTTTTCCCATGCTGCCGTTTTGTCTTTATGGTCGCCGGTTTCTGTTTTCATCATATTCCTTTAATCGATTGATGAAAAATGATTGTACAAAGAGAGTTTAGAAAATCTTATTATTCATGTCAATTCCACCTTAATCACGAAAATAAAGATCTTTTCAGCAACGATCATGACTCATTAGTAAATCCAGACGTGAAATGATTAAGAATCGCTTATGAATGATTCAACATACGATACAGTACTTTATTATTCCTGTAGAGGTTCAAAAGACTGTGCTCAAAGCGCTGCCATTTTCTTGATATTTTACGTTTTGCAAAAAAACCTAGATAGGTACTTACAGGAATAAACTCGGAATTGTAAACGTTATCGATAAGAAACAAACGGGCAATCCCTGACGTCATCTTCTGACACAGAATATTATAGTGTTTGATATTCATGGTGATGATTCTGTTTTGCAGCAAATAGTTTTTCAATGCAACCAGGGAATGGGCTAGACATTCATAATATTGTTCAGTCCGCCTCTCAGAGGACAAGTAATATTCAAGACTCTTGGATACCGAACAATCCTCATCAAAAATCAAATCAAAAACAGATCCCCGTCCCAGACTGGTTTCAATGTCACCGTAATATCTGGGAATCATATCCCACGAAATACCCCGTTTTTGAAGATGTCTGTAATATTTTTTTCCCTCTCAATCTCTAATGCGCAGTCATGACCACGCACAACAACCTTAATACACAGGCTTTTATTTTCCGGATGCTTATAGCACAGCCGGTGCGCTCCTTTTCCGATCAAATCTGCTTCGTTGATATTCAGCATATATGATATTTTTACCTGGAATAACAGGTCAATACGTAAAGGATGATTATTCTTCCATATAAGACTTGACGATGGAATCCCACCCATCTTCCGAACTGCACTTTTTATTTAAAAGGTAACAACCCATATTTTCCCGATCATTATTAATTCTCACACTTCCGTAACTGTTGTTTTCATCAACATCCAGTAATTTTTTATACCTTTCCAAATCACCGTCTTCCGTGATGACCATAAAACATTTATTCAACTTCTTGTTATAGTGATGTTTGTACTTATATAAAAACAAACCTGTGCTGTTTTCTACAGAACCGTTATTATATTGTTTACTAAAAATCTTTTTGCTCTGTTTTTCACATTTTTCCTGGAGACTGGAAATTTCTTTGGCGGTCTTCTCCATGACCGACTCTTTTGCTTTTGTCACTTCTTCCGTTGCCGGTTCTTCTTTCTTCACCGTTTCCGTAAACGGTTCTTTCTCTTTTTTGATTTCTTCCGGAACCGGTATTTTTTTCTTTTGAATGACTCTTGTAACAGGTTGCGGCACCACTTCCGCAGGAGGCGGTACCGGCGTTATCTCTTCCGCTACGGGTGGCGGTTGTTTTGTTATCTCTGTCGTGATAGGTGACTGCTCCGGCACCCGCTTGTGCATATCAATGACCCATACGATAAAGGCTATAATAGCGACAATAATCAACAAGGACATTATTACTTTTTTTATCATAGTTACCCCTTTATATTTTGAAGATTAGAACATGAAATATCGTAATCGAATTACGACAAGCCCATGTCGTGTGAAGTTCATTACATTTGAATTTCAACTTTCATATACAAATATTGAAAGGCTGAAAACTTTTTTAGAATACCAAAATTCCCCGGAAAAATAAAGAGACACATGCAAGAAATGAATATAATTAAAAAAATATTGGAACTAATGATTCATGTTCGTTGATGAATAAAAAAGTGCATTGTATGATATCACGGGTATGAACCCCAGGGCATTCCGATCGCTATCGGGACTGGACCCTAATTCCGCAGTAAGCTGCGGGAGATGATATCCATGTTTGGCTCATGTCGTTTATACGATATAAAAACCCGTCACTATTTTCTCTTTTTTTTCACCTTATCAAAAGCAATGCACTGTGCTAGCGTAGCGTCAATAAATCACCGTCATATCGACGATATCTTTTTTATATTATAATTATCATGAAGATTTCTCGCTTCGCTTCGAAATGACATAATGCATAGATATTATGAGATACTATGCTAAAAGGAAGTCATGTCTGTCTGGCAAAGGAAAAGTAGAATACTGGTGACCTGTCCGAAGGGAGTCACACCTTATTTAAAGAAAGAAATAGAGGCGCTGAATTTCCCGGTT
>ERZ1645192.5141-NODE-5141-length-10217-cov-5.012104_pt1 | contig 10217 bp, 8 predicted proteins | sample MGYA00575354_ERZ1645192 | MGnify/ENA primary metagenome ERZ1645192 (study PRJEB40844, sample SAMN11349763) | freshwater sediment metagenome | isolation source: river sediment | host: Sediment | place: India: Faizupur Khadar , New Delhi | collected 2017-02-21 ...
GCTGTTGTCAGCACTTCGTCATAACGGGGATTGCGGCCGAAACGGTTGACAAAGTACATGCCAACCTGGGTGAGCACAAAACCGACAACCAGGGCGACATAGGAATAGAGAATGCGGGTCATATCCTTGCTGAAGGCAAAAACCAGGCCCAACGCAAGGATTAACAAGCTTGAAATGGTGGCGTAGTTGCCGATGGTTTTGTACTTCTTGATGTATTTTTCGTTTATAACGAGTTTCATGATAATGAACCTTCCTGGTAATGAATGGATTCCTTGAGTGAAGGGAGCAAACCTGATTCAACAGCCTTTTTAGCCTGACCCAGGGCGCTCAACATGGCCCTTGCATCCGAGCGGCCGTGGCCAACAAACACTAAACCGTTCAGACCCAGCAGTGGCGCGGCGCCGACTTCTGATGGGTCCAGCATCTTTTTCACGTTTGAAAAGGCCGGCTTGGCCAGCATGGCACCCAACTTGGTGCGGGTAGAGCCCATCAATTCTGACTTGAGCGTTTCAAGGATGAGCTTGGAGACAGCTTCCACGGACTTAAGCATGACATTGCCAGTGAAGCCATCGGTCACTGCCACGTCCACCATGCCCGCGAATAATTCCTTGCCTTCAATATTCCCCACGAATCCCTGGACCTGTTCGCGCATGAGGGGGCCGGCAGCCTTGACCAACTCATTACCTTTGCCTTCTTCTTCGCCGTTGGCAAGCAGGCCAACCCGGGGATTACTCGCGCCCAGCAGCAGGCGGGAATAAACGGCTCCCATTTGGCCAAATTGAACCAAAAATTCAGGCCGGCACTCCGCATTGGCACCAATATCCACAATCACGCATTTACCGTTTTTTACCGGGAACGTGGCACAGAGGCAGGGGCGGATAACACCCGGGATGAGGCCAAAGGTCTTTGTTCCAAAATACATGGCCATGCCAGTATTCCCGGCGGTTACAAAGGCCTGGGCTTCGCCTGCTTTGACCAGGCTCATCCCGACCGCCATGCTGTTGTTCTTTTTGGCGCGGGCATCCTGGATATGGTCACTCATCTCAAGCGCTTCAGGGGCATGCACAATCCTTATCCGGCTTTTATCACCTGGAAGCGCTCGCAGTCCCTCCGAGAGCACAGTTTCATCGCCAACCAGGATGATATTGATATCCAAAGAATCCGCGCCGTTTACCGCCGCCTGCAATTCAGGCGTTGGCCGGTCATCGGTTCCCATGGCGTCGAGCACAATTGTTGTGGTCAAATTCACCTCATTTCGACTTTCTCGCTTGACAAGAAAGTCACTCACGTTATAATTTCAACTCACGTTCGCGCTGGTGCTGGAACTGGCAGACAGGTATGGTTGAGGGCCATATGCCGAAAGGCGTGAGGGTTCAAGTCCCTCTCAGCGCATGAAAAGGAATGGTAAAGGCCATTCCTTTTTTATTTATGGAAAGGTCCGGTTGAGCCAGGTGACTGGATTGACCGGGATGCCCTGGATATCCACTTCAAAATGCAGGTGCGGGCCCGTGGACCGGCCCGTGGTGCCGATGATGCCAATCAGCTGACCTTCCTCGACCACGTTGCCTTCCTGGACCTTGAACTCACTCAAGTGCATATAAATCGAATAGACACCAAGGCCGTGGTCGATAACTATCACGTTACCCCGGACGATTTGGTCTGGCAGAACGGCCACCACGGTGCCCCTGGCTGGAGCGTAAACGTCCGTGCCCTTGCAGTAACCCAGGTCAAGACCAGTGTGATAGTAAAGCTTTGGGTCGCCATTGTACGTGCGCCGACTGCCAAAAGGTGAGATGACACAATCCACATCCTGGGCAGGTGACCACCAGGCCCCTTCCCATTGCTGCAGCGGGGTGACAGGCGCGACCAAGGATTTGAAAATCGCGTCCTCGTTTTTGACGTTATCACTTTCAATCGTGGAGGGGTCCACTTCAAGATTATCACCCATCACGTAATTGCCGGAATTGATAATGACGTATTGGTCGAAACGGTAAGAAGCGCCTTCCGCGGTCCCGATTTCTAGCGTGAGGGGATAAACACCGGGGTCGATGAGAGCGCGAATGCCACCGAAGGCAATCTGGTTGCCATCACCAACATCGGTGAATACAGGGTGCTCACCCGCGAGTTCAGCGGAAACGTTGACCGGTTGGCTGCTTTTTACCTTGAGCACATACGTACCACCCTGAACCAGCGGGAGGTTGTCGAGCACAATCGACTCGACACCCGGGATGGCCAGGTTGTTATCCGAGCCCGTTTGGGAAGGGCGGTAATAGGTATCCATGGGGAGGGCAAAAAGCGGGTTTTGCAGGGCGTTGCGGCTGGCAAGCTGCCAGGTGTTCTGCTGGCTAAGGATGGAAGCTTCAACCAAAGACTGCCCGGGCGTGAGGGAGGGCATGGGTTCGCTGGGAGCCTGATCTTCAGTGCGGGCTACCACGATTTCCCGTCCAATGAAGAGCTCAGATGGGCTGGTGAATTGGTTGAGACGAATGAGATCGGCGGGCTTGGCCTGGTCGCGCCGGCTGAGGCTGGAGAGACTGGCGCCGAGCGGGACGTAATCGGTGGAGAGGACACCCCGCATACCCTCAAGCGTTGGGATTTTGAGATGGTCGCCTGGGCGGAGAACGTCACCTTGCCCAATCGCGTTCAGGTCAACCAAATCCTCCAGCGTGGTGTCGAACCGGGCGGCAATACCGTATAGCGTATCCCCTGATACCACCACGTATTCCGGGTAAATCCCGGATTGCGCGTTGGCTGTTTGGGGGGCCAAAAGGCCCATGAGCATGGCAAGCGACAGACACAGTCGAGCCAGCTGCAGAAGCGATTTTCTTTTTTTGAGGTTGGTATAATTCGGCATAATCAACCGGTAAGTTTACCATAACGCCCGGAAAGGAAAGGCGCATGAAAATTACGACCTGGAATGTAAATGGCTTTAGAGCAGTTTTGAACAAGGGCAACTTTGGCTGGGTAGCCGATGAATCTCCGGATATCCTCTGCCTGCAGGAAGTGAAGGCCAAGGAAGAGCAGATTGAAGATTCCCTGCGGCGGATGGACGGGTACGATGTGGTCTGGAACGCGGCGGAAAGGCCGGGTTACAGCGGTACCGCGGTGTACTTTAGACATGAACCCATTTCCATCGGGTGTGGGCTGGATGTGCCGGAATTCGACAACGAGGGCAGGGTTATCAGGCTGGAATACTCGGACTTCTTTTTGTATAACATTTACTTTCCCAACGGTGGAGAAGAAAACCAACGCGTGCCTTTCAAATTGAACTTCTACGCGAGGCTGCTTGAAATCTGCGATGCCCACCACGCGCGCGGGGAGAACGTCATCATCACCGGTGATTTCAACACCGCCCATCGTGAGATTGACCTGGCAAACCCGAAAGCTAATGAAAAGAACACGGGCTTTTTACCGGAAGAGCGGGTTTGGATTGACAAATTCCTCGAGCATGACTTTGTGGACATCTTCCGACACCTTTACCCCGACCGGGTCGGGTATACCTGGTGGACTTATCGCATGAACGCGCGGGCCAGGAACATTGGCTGGCGGCTTGATTATTTCCTGGTAAGTAGGGGTTTGGTAGGCAAGACCGCGGATGTGGTCATCCACGATGAGGTGATGGGGTCGGACCACTGTCCCGTCTCGCTTATTCTTGATCTGTAAATGGGCCAATAAAAAACTGAGCCGGCCAGGAAAAACTGACCGGCTCTTGCGTTAATGAAGTAGTTACTTTTGCAACTCTTCCAGCGGGTAACAGCACAACACCAGGTCTTTAGCGGCTTTCAGCTCGTCACAGCGACGCACGGGTGTGTTATGGGGCGCGTCGTGCAACAACTCAGGCTGGGTTCTGGCTTCCTCCGCGATTTTGAGTAGCGCATCGCAGAAAGCGTCCAGTGTGTCCAGAGATTCGGTTTCGGTGGGCTCAATCATGAGGGCCTCGTGGACAATCAGCGGGAAGTAGTTTGTGGGGGGATGGAATTTGTAATCCATCAGGCGTTTGGCGATATCCAAGGCGTGGATGCCAGGCAGGTCCTTCCAGACACCCTCCAGGACAAATTCGTGCATGCACGTACGGTTATAGGGTAGCGTGTAAGTGGACTTCAGCCTATGCATCATGTAATTGGCGTTGAGGACTGCCTTTTCGGCGATATCCCGCAGGCCATCCGTGCCATGCATCGCGATGTAGGTAAACGCGCGGACCAACATGCCAAAATGACCATGATATGTCTTGACACGGCCGATACTTTTGGCGGGATGCGCATAGCCATAAAGGGGAGCGACTTCCTCGGTCCCTGCTTCAACCACGCTTATGACTGGGTCGGGGAGGAAATCCACCAATTTCTGACAGACGGCAACTGGCCCGGAGCCCGGTCCACCACCGCCATGGGGGGTGGAAAAGGTTTTGTGCAGGTTGAAATGCATTACATCGAATCCAAGATCACCAGGTCGGACAATGCCCAACAAGGCATTGAGGTTGGCACCGTCGCCATAGACGAGGCCCCCAGCGGCATGGACCAATTGGATGACCTGCTCCACGTGCTCGTCAAACAAACCAAGCGTGTTGGGATTGGTCAGCATCAGCCCGGCGAGGTTTTCATCGCATAGGGCCTTTAGCGCTTCGAGGTCCACATTCCCACGGGCATCCGAAGAAAGCGGCACGATTTCCATGCCAATCATGGCTGAAGAGGCCGGGTTGGTGCCATGGGCTGAATCGGGTATCAGGATGCGTTTGCGCTTTATGTCACCACGGTCCTTGTGATACTTTTGGATGATGAGCATACCGGTTAGTTCGCCATGCGCGCCGGCAGCAGGCATGAGCGTAACCCCGGCGAAACCTGAAATTTCTTTCAGCCATTCCTGAAGGGTGTACATCAGGTACAGGTTGCCTTGGACGGTGTCGAGCGGTTGCAGGGGGTGGGTGTTGGCGAAGCCAGGCAGACGGGAAGTCACCTCGTTAATCTTGGGGTTGTACTTCATGGTGCAGGAGCCAAGCGGGTAGAAGCCCAGGTCAATCGCATAATTCTTTTGGGATAAGTGCGTGAAATGCCGGACGACATCCAACTCGGACATTTCGGGTAAGGGCAGGTCTTGCCGCACAAACGAATCCGGCAGGGCAAAATCTGGCACGTCACTGGCGGGTACATCGAAACCATGCCGGCCGGGGGAAGATAATTGGAAAACGGTTGGCTCAGTCATGGTCCACCTCCGAAAGGGCGCCTTTCAGGTAGTCGATATCGGCTTTGTTAATCTTTTCGGTTACAGCCATCAGGAGGCAACCCTTCAGCTCGGGGTAATCTTCGCCAAGGTCGTAGCCGCCCAGGATGTCATGGCCGCGCAAGTGCTCCAGCACTTCGTCAACCGGTTGTTCGGCGCGGACAACGAACTCATGGTAGAAGGGCTGGTCTGGGAACGCGAGCGAAAAACCGGGAACCTCGCTGACTTCCCCCGCGGCGTAATGGGCTTTTTGGTAGCAGAGGTTAGAGAGCTTCCGGAAACCCTCCTTGCCCAACAAGGTCAGGTAGATGGCGGAGGCCAGCGTCATGAGGCCCTGGTTGCTGCAAATATTGGAAGTGGCCTTATCGCGCCGGATGTGCTGTTCACGGGCGGTAAGGGTCAGGACGTAGGCCAGCTGGCCTTCAACATCCACGGTTTCACCGACAATTCGGCCAGCAATCTTACGCAACAAAGGTTCCTTGACGGCGAAGAGGCCGAGATAGGGGCCACCAAACGACAAAGGAATGCCAAGTGGCTGGCCTTCACCGACCACGATATCAGCACCAATTTCACCAGGAGGAGTGAGGATGCCAAGCGCGGTTGGGTTCACGGCCACGGCCACCAGGGCACCCTGGGCGTGCGCGGCCTCAATCAGTGGGCGGTAGTCCACGATCCTGCCGAAGAAATCCGGGTATTGCACCAGGACCAGGGCGGTGTTGTTGTCGATTTGGGCAATGAATTTGTCCAGGTTGGGGTCCAGGCCGGTTTCAGAATCGTCGCCAGCAATGGTGAGATTGTCCGTCGCCTGCATGTAGGTGCGAATGACCTGGCGGTATTGCGGGTTGACTGCCCGGGAGACAAGCACCTTGCCGCGTTTGCCGCGGAAATGGTGCCAGGCGAGGATGACCGCCTCTGCGGCTGCCGTCGCGCCGTCGTAATGGGACGCGTTGCTCACGTCCATGCCCGTAAGGGTGCAAATCAGGCTTTGGTACTCGAAAATAGCCTGGAGCGTCCCCTGGGAAATTTCAGGTTGGTACGGGGTATAGGCCGTGTAGAACTCACCGCGGCGAAGCAGCATATCCACAGCCGCCGGGATGTAGTGGTCATAAGCCCCGGCACCCAGGAAACTGAGCATATCCTTGGTTGTGCCATTGGAAGCGGCAATGGATTCAAGCTCATCGCTGGCCTCCATTTCGGTCATGCGCGGGGGCAGGTTCAAACCAGGGAAGCGAAATCTTTCCGGGATCTCCTTGAAGAGATCTTCCAGTTTTTCGATCCCGATGGATTTGAGCATCACCTCCACGTCATAATCTGAGTGGGGTGTGAACATGGTTTAGCGCTCCTGGCAGTAAGCTTCGTAAGCTTCACTGTCCAGCAGGCCGGCAAGTTCGGTTTCGTCCGCCACTTTGACCTTGACCAGCCACGCCGCGCCGTAGGGGTCCGAGTTGAGGATTTCGGGTTTATCGGCCAGGCCCTCGTTGATTTCGAGCACGGTTCCGCTCACCGGGAAAAGGACTTCAGCGGCCGCCTTGACAGACTCGATGGTGGCAAGGTTTGCGCCGGCTTCAACCGAATCGCCCGGGTCGACGGCGAATTCAACATACACAATGTCTGATAACGAATCCTGGGCATAATCAGAAATGCCAATGGTGGCAATTCCATTTTCAACTTTCACCCACTCGTCAGTTTTTTGATACTTGAGGTCTTTTGGGAACAGCATCGTCTTTCTCCTTATTCAAAAATGATTGTTGGTTAATCATGTGGAATTATACCCAAATGACGCCAGGCACATACCACATGCCCCTCTGTCACCGGGAATTAGATTTCAGAGGATAAGGATTGGGTTGATTTACCTGAGAGATTCGCCTTTATGGGGCTTGCCCCTTCGGTGCCGTCTGAAACGCTTGTTTCGCGGGACTCTTCCCTGTTCTACTTTTTCATTTTAATCAGCCACGTGGCTGTGTCAAGCTTTTTTCCACGTTAGCTTGAGGGGGGGCCAGAAGGGTTGGAAAATTGCTGGCCTTTACTCAGGATTCAGGGCGTGCCGGCTGGAGTATAGTCTTCCGGCCTTCTCGACATAGTCGAGGCTTTGGTGACGGAAATACGTGTTGTACAGCTCAGCGTAATTCCCACCCGAAGCCAAAAGCTGGGCGTGGGTGCCTTCTTCGATGATTTCACCGCCGGCAAGCACAATTATACGGTCGGCGGATGTCACCGTCGACAAGCGATGGGCAATCAGGACGCTCGTTGATTGTTCCAGGATGAGGTTAAGCGCCTGTTGGATTTGTTTCTCGGTGAACGGGTCAATGCTGGCGGTGGCTTCGTCCAGGATGAAGATGGAGGGTTTGTGAGCCAGCACGCGCATGAGGGCAACGAGCTGGCGCTGACCCATGGAAATTTGTGAACCACGTTCACCCACGTTGGTATCCAATCCGTGTGAAAATGTTTCCAGCCATTCCCCTTTGCCAATGCGGCGCGAAAGGTCCAGGATTTCCTCCCGGCTGATGCCTGGAACGGAGAAACGGATGTTTTCTTCCACCGTACCTTCAAAAAGGAAGGGAACCTGGGTGACGATTCCCATGTGGGTTCTGAGCGCGGTCAAGTCGTACGAACGGATATCACGGTCGTCGATGGTGAGTTCACCACCCTGGAATTCGTAGAAGCGCGTAATGAGGCGCGCGATGGAGGATTTGCCCGCGCCAGTATGACCGACAATGGCCACATTTTCCCCGGGCCTGATGTGCAAATCAAAATCACGCAACACTTCGCCGCCCGTGGCATAGTGGAATTGGAGATGATTGAAATCTATCTTGCCTTCCAACCTGGTGGGAACGTAATTCCCTGTTTGAACGACCGTGCGTTTGGCGTCAATGAGGGCAAAAATACGCTCCGCGGCTGAGAAACCGGTTTGAACCTGGGTCCAGTAAGAGGTGATGCTCATGACTGGCATGAGGAACCGGTCGCTGCTGAGCAAAATCATGTACCAGGCGCCGGCGCTTATCAGCCCCTGCGTGACTGTCAGGGCGCCATAATAGGTCATCAGGGCGATGGAAATGCCGCCAATCGTGCGGATGGTGGGGAAAACGATGGACAGTACAAACCCACGCCGGTAGTTGACCCGGTAAGAGGTCTCGTTCGTGGTTTTGAAATCCTGGTAAATGCTGTCTTCCTGGCGGAAGTTCTTTGCCACGGAAATGCCACTGATTGTTTCCTTGATGTTGGCATTCACGTTGGCCATGGCACGCATGCCTTCGCGCGTGACCCTGCGCGCCAGGTTGCGGTAGACCGAGACGATGAGCATGGTGACCGGGACGAACGCGAAGAGTGCCAACGCGAGCCGCCATTCGGTCCTGAGCAGGATGACACCGACCGTGAGCGATTGGATGACACTGCCAAGCACATCCACGGTCAGCTGGATGAGCAACACGAAATCGAGGTTGTCGGTTGTAATCCTGGAGACAATTTTGCCGGAGGAATATCGGTCGTGGAAGGCCATGTCCTGCTGGATGGAGGCGGAAAAGGCGTCGGTGGCAAGGTTGCGGCTGATATCCGCAGTGACCCGGGCCAGCAAGCGGTGCAGGACGTAGTAAAAAACGTAACCCAGCACTTCGATAACCAGGACGGCGAGCACCAGGATGATGAGCAGCCGGTTGGCGGTTGTGTTTACCTGACCTGTGTCGACCACTCTCGCGACCAGGACCGGGGGCAGCGCGCCGATGACGCCCTGTAAAATGATGGTAATCAACATGAGCCACAGCTTGGTGGAATATGGCCGGGCATAGGTCCAAATACGGCGCAACAAGGCCGAGTTGGAGTATTGCCTATCATACGCTTCGCCCACGAGACCCTGGTGGAAACCCATGCTTACTGCACCTCGGTAAAAATGTTGCGATAGGACTCGGAAGTATCCATCAATTCCTCGTGTGTTCCAATGGAGGAAATCAGGCCTTCCTTCATCACAACAATCAAATCCGCCCAGCGAATTTGCGAGAGCCGGTGGGTGATGATGAATGTCGTCCGGCCTTCCGCGGCAAGCATGATGGCCTTTTGGATTTCATCCTCGGTCTGGCTATCAATCGCGCTGGTAGAGTCGTCCAAAATCAGGATCCTGGGATCGGTCAGGAAGGCACGCGCAAGCGCGAGGCGCTGGCGCTGGCCTCCTGAAAGCGTTACGCCACGTTCGCCAATCACGGTTTCGAAACCTTCGGGAAGGGCATTGATGAAATTTTCTGCCTGGGCTTTGCGCGCGGCAACCAGGATTTCTTCCTGGGTGGCCCCTGGCTTGCCAAAGGCGATGTTTTCCGCGATGGTTTTTGAGAAGAGGAAGATATCCTGCTCGATGATGGAAATCTGGCTGCGGAGGCTATCCAGGCTCCAATCGCGCAAATCAACGCCGTCAATCCGTACGGAACCCTGGTCGGGATCGTAGGTGCGGTTTATCAGGCGGGCCAGGGTGGTCTTTCCGGACCCCGTCTGGCCGACGACGGCAACGGTTTGGCCGGGGTAAACTACCAGGTTGATATCCTTGAGGGTTGCGGTTTCGGAGGTGTAGGCGAAGGAAACATGGCTGAATTCAACTTCTCCGCGCAATTTCCCGGCGTGGCCCTCATCGTTCTTGTCGAGGTTGTTTTCCATGTTCATAACAGACAGTAACCTGCGCGCGCCGGCCAGGCCAAGCGAAATCTGAGAGTAAGAACGAATGGAGGTATTGGTGGGAAAACCCAGCAGGGACAGGCTGCTGAAGTAGGTGAGCACGCTGCCCATGCCGATGGCACCCTGGCGGACGAGCAAGAGGGCGTGCATCAGGCCAAAACCCATGGCGAGGGCCAGGAGAAGCATGGGCAGGAACCTGGCCTCGATATCGCCCTGCTGCACGCTTGTATCACGGTAGGCCTGGATGTTGGCTTTGAATAACGCGATTTCAGAGTCTTCATGCGCCGCGGATTTTACAGTCTCAATCACGTAAATGTATTAAGAAATGAGGCTGTTGAGGGAGCCAAAAT
>ERZ1645192.5145-NODE-5145-length-10215-cov-3.905315_pt1 | contig 10215 bp, 5 predicted proteins | sample MGYA00575354_ERZ1645192 | MGnify/ENA primary metagenome ERZ1645192 (study PRJEB40844, sample SAMN11349763) | freshwater sediment metagenome | isolation source: river sediment | host: Sediment | place: India: Faizupur Khadar , New Delhi | collected 2017-02-21 ...
GTACTCGGCGGCGTCCAACCCATGCTTGACGCAGAACTCTTGGAGGTTTTTTGACGCGGCTGACCGTTCGCCGGCTTCCGATGCCTTCTCGGCTAACGCTCGTAGTTTTTTTGCGATCTCAACTGCCGCAGCATGGGTCATTTGGTCGGAGCATAGGCTGAAATGACGATGGCGTCGAGAACATCTTCAAACCGTCGGTCCACGTTTCCGATCTTATTCTTGACCTGCCAAGGTGTCGTGTCGTAGAGCGTATCCATCATCACTCGTACGTACTCCTTCGGTTTGACGCCCTTCTGTCTCGCCTTACCGAAGAGCTGCTTCCGTGCAGTCGTTGCGTTGACGAGTACGAGCTTGTCAAGACCGAACACGTCTTCCAGAACGTACTGCAACGTGGCGCTGAATCTCGCCAGCTTGATGACCACAGTGCGACTGGATGGACCGGAGAAGCCCGACAACGCGGCTTCGAGGTTGACGCGGTCGATCTTGCTCCACATCGGTTCCGTCTTGAGCCGTTCGACGATTCCCCACGCTTTGGCGCGGTTGGTGTCAAACTTGGTCAGATCGATGAAGCCCGCATGCAAAATCTTGCGGTTCTCATCCGTGAAGGCAAAGCCGCAGGTCGTGGTACTCGCGTCAAGACCGAGAGAAACCATTGGAACGTCTCAACCCCTGTACTTCTTGCGAGTGAGGCCCAACGTGTTCGAGTAGTTGAGAGCCTTGTCTGTCAACTGTGTCACTCCTTGAGCGGCGTTTTTTGCGAAGTTGTTGGAGAACGTGTTCGAGCGATCAACGAAGTTTCCCGCTGGCGGAGCAACGTTCTTATCCGACTTCTTGTATCGGTCTTCGAGGGCGGTTTCGAGTGAAGGTCTTTCGATTTGGTTTGCCATGTGTTTCTCCTGTGGTTATAAATATACGATTACGTGTCAAAACGGACGATAATGTTGAGGGGCCAATCAAGCAAGTTCTTCAGCGGTCTACCCAACTTTGCCACAGCAACCAATCGATTGTCGTCATATAGACCAATCGTCGTTATGTACGGTGCCAAGTAGGAACCGGTCGGATCGTAAGACGACGACAGCTGATAGTTGGAGAAGTTTGGATCAACCAAGAACCCGTTCAACTCGCCGGTGTACTTGCTGATGTAGTCCTTGAAGTCCGTATAGTACCGTCGGGTCGAGTCGCCGTCGATGTACTTCTCAATGACGTCCGACGACATCGTTTCCGACCAGTAGTTGAGTAGCAAGTACCCATCACGTAGGTCGATCTGACCGTTTCCGTCGATGTCCAACAGCATCGTGTCGACGAGCTGGGTCTGAATGTAGTTGTAGACATCCTCACTCAAGATCGTGGAGACCGTGTTCGGTACGGTTCCATGCGTCTCGTTCAGAATGACGTCACCAGCTTCCGACATCAAAATGTCGTTGTTCCACCAACTCTCATCCAACAACGCGTCGGCTTCCAGAACCGCACCATCATCGTCCGTGTCCATCACGTCGTAGAACTTCTGCTTGTTGAGAAAACGGAGGATCAGATCAATGTCGATGAAGTCGAACTTACCATCTTGGTTCACGTCAAACAGTATCGGATAGTTGACCAACGAAGTAGGATTGGTTGAGTAGTTAAACTCTCCCGGGTTGATGGTGACGAGATACTCATGCTCATAGATCGTGTGCGTTCCCTGATACGTTAGGTCGAACCCTCGACTTCCGGTGTTGATCAGTATGTTCACGTAGTTGGAGGATGTGTTGGTCAAAACGATCTGACCGTTTTTATAGAACACATTTCCGACCTGTGGGTTTTCTTCCAGAACGTCCATGTCATAGACGTACAACGATCCGGAATACTTGGAGGGGAACCCGGATGAGATGAGTTCGTACGAGCCGGTGAAATGTGAGAACTGACTTGGATCGGTGTAGTTGAGTACGGGTGCGCCAGCTACCAGGAACTTCGATCCTGAGATGAAGTCGGACAGACACACGGACCAACCATAGACGTAGTTTGGAACGTTCGGTTCCTTGCTACGCTTCATCGTCTTGACTCGGTTCCACGCCAACGTTTCCGGGTCGAAGTCGAAGAACGACACCCGACCAAGAGTGCCGAGTTGGTCGTACGAGTTTGCCGATCCATACGACTCACGCTCGAACTCATACGAGCCGGTTCCGAGCGGATTGTATGACGCGCTGAACCACGTCTGATCGGGCAACGCACTGATCACGCATCTCGTACCCCGGACGGAGCAGTCACGTGCAAAGTTGTTGTTGATGACGGTTGATCTGTCGCCAAAGGTCTTGTACCGTAGTGCGCAATCGAACACGGTGACAACCGACTCGGTGGTTGGACACTGAACGTTGGCGAAGCTGTAGAAGTACGCGGCACCGACGGACTTGATGTCGGTGCTGCCAACGAACGGAACGAACGACTTGTCGAAGTAGGAGCAGACGACGATGTGGTCACCGTTCATCGAGACCCGACGGCCAAATCCGTCGTAGGTAAGGTACGTCTCAATGGCGTTGAACGGCGACAACGGGTCCAAATCGGCTGGATCGTTGTTCGCTCTGAACAGTCGGTACTCTGACCACGACGCGGTCGGACAACCCAACGAGTCGTCGAGCGACGCCGAGAACAGTGCCACGTAGCCCTTTCCGTCCATCTTCCGGCAACCAACGATGACCCGTTCGTCGCTTACTTCCAACGACGAACCGAAGAAGTCGTTCGGCGAGGCCACGGATGCGGACAACACCGTCTCCAACACCCAGACACAGTCGCTCGAAATGGCCGAACCACTGCCCAACAGCAGTTCAGGCGCGGTCGCCTCACCGACGAGTGGATCACCAGCCTCGGTCACGATCCGTTCGCACAAGCTGTGTTCCGACTTCACGTAGTTCCAGTATGACGAGGTCGGAATGGTGCTGCACGTGTCATATCCGGCCACCTTGTTCGGATACGTCTTGCGACGGAACAGATACACGACGCCTCGGTTGTCGTTGACTCCGGGCGCACCCACCGCTAACAGATCGCCGTCGACGGATACGGACTCGCCGAACCGAGCGTTTGACCCCGAACCTTCGAGGATGGACACGATTCCCCAGTTGTCGGCTCCACCCTTGTACTTGTCGTACACGTAGACGAACCCGGAGTGTGGAGCGCATGACACGCAATGGTCTCCGTTTGGAGCGCCTACAACCAACGTGTCGTCTCGGATGGATACGGCGTAGCCGAACTCGTCCATGAGAGTGCTTTCCGGGCAACTACCACTCACGTCAATGAACGGGAAGCTGGCATCTTCTCCTTGGATCAACAGGCTGTTGTCAAACCCGAACTCCTGTGCGAAACCGTTCTGAGTGAACGGTGAGATGATCTTCTTTACGAACCGATGCGTTCCAGCCGCCGTGTCGTACTTGAACAGCTGTACGTGACCCGTCTTGCTTTCCGCGAAGCTTTCCGAGTCCATCGGTGCGCCCGCGACGATGTACTTGTACCACGCCGACACGGAGAAACCAAACCGTTCGTTGTCCGGTTGGTAGTAGTCGCGGGCAGTGGACATGTCATACCGCCACGAGTTCTCGTCAGGAACGTACGTGACCTCGCCGCCGGCATCTTTGAGGACGGTTGCTTCCTCGTAAGACACGGCGACTCCGTTGTACCAGAACTGACCCGAGCTTGTGTCCCAGAACGACCGGCTTTCCAGATTCCGTATCGGCCGCAACTGCGTCGTGAATGGAAACTGACTGCCCGAGAGGATAAGGTTTGTCGCGCGGTCGTCGGTCAAGATGTATGGTTCGTGCAGGTTTGAGTTGTCAACGATCTTGACGCTTCCTGGACGAATCTTTTCACCCCAGCACATGCTGTTGATCCGAGCCACTACCACTCGATCATGTATCACACGAACTTCCGACTTTCCGGTGAATGGATCATGATCCCAATGCTCAACGCCGAACAGGTTGTACGGATTGTCGGCGTCACGGTAGAACATCGCATCTGTGACCGAGTATACGATACGCTTGAACTCGCCGTTCGGATTGATCGGTTCGGTCAAACTGGCGGTTCCATAGAATATGCCAGAACAACTGATGCCTTCGCCGATGGTCACCTTTCCAACGTAGTAGGTCGAGTCGCCAAAACTGTTGGTGGCATTCGGTTCAAGGCTCTGGATTTCCCAGTTCTTGAACGTTTGGAATGGTCGGACGGTGATGTCGCTGTTGGCGAGTTGTTTGATCATCGCCCTATAAATATGAAGCAACCATCGTTTTGGGTTGCTCCGACCGCTACATCAAAAATCAAGTCGGCACTTCACCAGAACCTCGTTCGAGAAGTCCTTGAGAATCGGCTGACTCAATTTCGCCACGGCCACCAGATCGTTGTTGTCGTTGTAGAGGCCGACGGTGGTGATGTACACCTTCGGATCGGTCGAGAAGCTAGAAAAACGAAGGTTGCCAGCGTTTATCGGGTCTTCATCGGACGAAAGAACGAATGATGGGTTGTTGGAGTAGTTGAAGTTTTGGTTCTTGACGCGGACGAAGTAGTGACGTGATGGAACGTATTCCGTGACGCGGGCCGTGACCGAGGCGTTGCTGTTCGGTGCGAGGGCCGAGTAGAACCGACGGTGCATCATCGCGAAGTCACTGATCGCCGCTGCCGGTGTTCCCAATGGTCCCATCGGAGAGTTGCCGACGATCTGCTGCAAGACGATTGGGTTGAAGACGATGATGCCAAGGTCGGGATAAACGGCGCCGATAGCCTTGTAGACGTCCCCAGGTCCAATCTGACCGGTTGACAGGCTTCCACTCCCAAGGTTGAACCGCTTGCCGCCCGTGGCGGTCAACGTGTTCGTGCTGTAGCGGGAGTCGTCAATGAATGTGAAGTTTCCGTTCGTTCCGGTCAACCGAATCTCGAACTGTCCCGGATCGAGCTTGTCCTTCACCTTCGCCGATGCGAAGTTGATGACGTAGATGTCAGACGAGTCCACCAACGTGTTGACATCGACCGAGCCCGAGGAGAACGTGAACAACTCATCTCCTGGAGTCAGGAGAAGATTGCGATACTGACTGTAGATCGCTTGGGTCGGTTTGATCAAGCTTCCGGTGTTGTTATCCAGATCGAACGCTGACGAACCGGAACCGGCCACGTGACCGTACGTAACCGACATGTAAACCTCCGACGTCAACAAGACGTTTGGATCGGTGTCGTACACGTTGAGGTAGTACAGCCCGTTGAGCGGAGAAAACGCGGTGGAGCCAGTTGACTGCGACTGCAAACTGGACGTGTACAGATGCGTCTGATGCGGTTCTCCACCAGCGAACATGCCGGTTGAAACCGCCTGTACGCGACCCGCGACAATGTCAGTGCTGTCAAATGTTTGGAAAATCATAGTCGTTGATTATTTTACCGTGACGGTTACCGGAATAGAAATCGATCCGCCCGACTCGTTTCCGACCACGGTGAGTCGTGTGGTAGTCGTCTGCGTGAGAGATGCGTTCGGAACAAACCTGAAGCGTAGTCCCAATGAGACCTGAGCAGTTGTCGACGACACGTCGCCGATGAAGGTTGGGATCGTCGATGTGGTGGCGGACTGAAGCTGCTCGCCGATGATCGTACCGACGTTCTTGTTCGCGAGGATTGCGGTGTATCCGAGGGTCGTGTTGTACGTCGGATTGGTTGACGGAACAATGACAACTTCACCCTTGTAGTCCTTGTCAACGTTGATCGAAGACTGACCGAGGGAGATGACAGGAATCGAGGTGACGCCCGCTGGAAGCGTGACCAACTTGTACTTGAGAACCTGCGTCTCGTCGGTGAACGCTTCGAGGACAGGAATGTTGCGAATGGCCAGATCGTAGTACGCCGAACCCTGCGGATGGTTTGGTTGATAGAGACGATAGTCGATCTCGTCGTCGGACAACGCGAAAGAGGTGATGTTCAACCCACCCTGAGCGGCCAGCAGCTCGCGGCCCTTCTTGGTCAGCACTGCGTCTACGGTGATGGTTTCGTTATTGGTGTAGGCCATTGTGTGTTTCCTTTTCCATAAATATAGACATTGCCGTCTTTTCGTTCGGACTATTTATTTTACGACGTTTTTGTAATAACCACCGGAGGACTGTTGTCCATCAGTCCGTTTTCCTGAACCGTCGTCTGCTGTGTTTGCAACCCCTTACGGAAATACATGGCGCCATTGACGGATGGAACGTGAACCATCGACCGAGAAAACATGGGCTTCTTGTATCGGTAGTGAGTTCTGTAGTATCCGTTCAACGGACGGGAACCGGCTGGAATGTTCTGCAACGAGATTGCTAGTCGATATGCGTATGACGAGTCATCAATACTGCCGAATAGGTCTCCGATTGCATTTGATCGAAACGTGTCAAAAATCGTTTCGGATGGGTCGATGGTATAGAACGCACACTGCAGCGGAGACGTGGTGTCCACGATCACACGACCGACGAACATGAAACTCGACGTGTTGTATGATCCGCTCAGGTGGACAATGGCCGGTGATGGTATCAATCCACGAAGACCGATGCCATCAACGATCCGTCCTGACAAGCTACCGGACAACACGGTCGGTGCGGTTGAGATGACTCCATCGATCAACATCGGTGGATACCACGTCCACGCCGTTGTGTTGTAAACGTATGTGGAGTTTCCGATGTACGTTCCTGGATCGGTGAACCCGACGAATCCATCTTGACACGTGATCGATCCCGAAAAGTTGAACTCGGTACGTTGTGTCGGAACGTTCACATCGACGGTGTGAAGAACCATCGTCGGCGTAGTTGGGTACTGATACAGCAGCGGAAATCTGGACAGATTCACGGCTTCAAAGCTTCTCGACACGATCTGATAACGACCGTTGTCGGCGTTTATCGACTCGTAGTTTGACACCGACGCCACCGGCTTCCGTTTGTCGCACTCAACGATGATCTTGCGGTTTACCGGAATGATATCAGCTCTCCAGTAGTCGCCGTTGTAGTACGCGATTCCGTTGTCGGCGAAGACGCCGAACCCATACGGATCGAGTTGGTCGGCGTAGAACGACCGATTGTAGTCGTCGTACAACGCGAGACCGGTCGTCTTGATGTCCAACGATTGTGACAAACGTGGGAACACCGATCCGGACAACCGGCCATCCGTCATCGTGATTCCGGTCGACAAGTTGCGATGAACTTCCTGTTGAATCGGCTTCTGCTGAATCTTCGGACGTTCCAAGATGGTAGGTTCGATCATCACGCCACTGATGAGCTTGGCTCGCGCAGGAATCAGATTCTTCACGTACTTGAACAACGACTTGTCGAAGTACGCCCGAACCATGTTCAGGAACGCCGAGTAGTCGACCTGACCACCACCCTGATCGAAGTACAACCGTCGAAACTGCTCGAAGTTTTTATACGTCTTGGCGTAGACGTCTTGTGGGCTACCAACGAGGTCGCCGAACTCGAACCGACCGAAAAACTTCAGGATGTCGGTGTTGATCTGATCGGTGGGTGATACGAACACGCCGAGCTTGTTGGTGTCAACGGTTCCGTCCTCGACGCTCGTCATCGTGGACCGACCATCGGACGACAGACTGCTGACCAAGACCTGTGACTTCTCCACGACCTTGTTGCTCTTGAACTTGTTCGATCCGAAGTTTGGCAAGCTGACGTACTGATGCGTGTCGTACGCCTTGAACTGATACGGGAATCCGACCTTGCATGTCATGGTTCCACACTCCGGATCGTAGTTGACAGAACCCGTGGACTGCTGGAAGTTGCCCGCTGAGAACGTCGGAAACGCCTCTCGGTTGGCCATGTTCTCGACCGAAACCACGCTACTGGTGGAGAACAGATCGATTGGGTACAAGAACGATGCGCGAACGAGAATTTTGTCGACGACATCCGATGGCATCGATCCGTTGTACGCACCGTGATACGATGCGTGATCGTCGAACTTGTCCGGATCGAGCGGTGTCTCCCACAGCTTGATCTCGTCCAACGTACCAGAGAATGCTTCAGGATCGACGCCCAACGAGGATGTCATCTGTTGGTAGTTGCCGAAGTACACGGCCGATCCTGTCCGCCATTGGGAGTTGAAGCTTCCACTCAACAGAACGCTTGCGGACACCGCGTAGGTTGCTCTCGCGTCATCGTTCCGTTGAACCGTCAGATTGTAAACCTGCGGATAGAGGTCGGTGGTCGTCACACTCGCCGATGGATCGATCAGAAAGTCGGGATGAACGTCCATGCGGCGAAGCATGACGGAGAACGTGTCTCCGGTAAAGACAGGTGTCCGAGCGGTGGTTGATGTGATAACGCTACCGCTCTCGTCCTGAATGCTGAAGAACACACGACCCCAATCTTTTCCGGACTCTCGGACGCATCCGATGACCCAGTTGTCGTCGCCGTTCACGAGACGAAACACGCTTCCGTCTTCACTCGTCTTGGTCGGATCGAATGAGAAGTTGAACTCGACGGTTCGAACACTTCCGGTCCAAGGAACGTTCAGATACTCGCCAACGCCCTTGAACGCGACCGAATACTTTGTCTCGTCAAAGATGTACAACGAATCCTGCTCGACGTTGGGGTCCAACTGAATGCCGCCGTACTCCTTGACTTGAATTAGGTTCTTCGGTACACCGTAGCAGTTCACCAACGCCGAAATGGCGGAGGTCGTACCCTTCGTCTTGAGGATGTACGGAAGGTTGTTGAGGATTCTCTTCCAGATCGTCTTGTTGCGGTCGTCCTCCGACATCGAGCCGACGAGGTTCCACAAGCTTGAGCTGACCTCAAAGTCATCCTTGGAGAACGATGACAGCAACAGTGGTAGATTTTCCCGACCGATCTCGGGTTCCCATCCCAACGATTCGAGCATGTAGTACACGACGTCGTTGGAGATGCCGGACGTACTAGTATTTGTCGGATCGTTCTTCTGCGTGAGCTGATCAATATAACCACCGATGTTGTCGAAGAAGTGGCCGATCATGTTGACGAACATCAGATACTCGTTGTTCTGATCGTTCTCTCGGATGTACGCCGGTAAGTTGTTGGCCAAGCTGGACAGATTGTCCTGATCGTACAATGACGCCGAGCTTACGCCGTTGAATGTCTTGATGTGCGCCTCGTACCAGGTTGGGTTGTTGTAGAGGAACAACTCATACCCATCCATCGACGCCTCGATCTCATCGAACCGAACGTTGAGATCGTTCAACTCTTTGACATACTGTTCGTCGTTCGGGTTGATTCCAAGTTTGATCTGAATGTCCGCGATAGCCGACTCAATCGATTGAATCTCCGACACCTTTGTCGAGAATACGTACAGTCTATTCTCGGCCGAGGAAAACCGAACGAAGTTCTCGAAGTATCGGTAGTCGACGTTCACCGTCGTTGGTTGGTTTGCCTTGGCGATCATCTTCGAGTAGACTTCGTCGTAGAGGCTGCCAGTAGCGGATATGACCGATTCCAGTGACAACTCCTGAGTTCCATTTCCGACATTCTCGATCTGTGTCAGGAAGTTTGGTCCGGCCAATCGAACGGTCTGCATGTCGACCTTCTCATACAGATACACGCTTTGGATGACGGTGTCACTCGGCATCAAGTTCGTGATCCACAGTTTGCTACCAACCGTCACGGTCTTCGGAATCGGATCGCAGAACTTTAGAAGCAACAGATTATGTCCAGATGGATCGGACCGAACACTGCGAGTGTAGTTCAGTATCGGTACGGATGTGCCGTCCGCGAACCGAGCCTCGTTTTTCAGATGCCCGTTGAAGTATTGATCCCATTCGGTCTCCAACTTGATGACCGTTGGCAAGAACGTGATGTCATACAAAATCCGGCCAAAGAACCGTGCAATGTCATCATAATGTTCAGGACGTTTGTTCGTGATCTGATTCAACTCCTTGTCCAGAATGTAGGACACGAGAGAGTAGTAGAAGTCCTTTATCTCCGAGAATGATGTGATGGACTCGTAGTTCTCGAACAACGTATTTTTGAACTGATCGAAGATGCCGTAGATGTCATGTGAACTCAACTGACCGTCACTACGTAGAGAACTCTTTCTGACACCGTAGTAGATGTCGGTGATGAAGTTTATCACAGCCAAGTCCGACTTCTTCGAATCGATGTTCTGAATGGACTTCGATCCGGAGATGGTCGACTCCCAATCGACGTCACCCTTGAACGAGTAGTAGAACTTCGCCATCTCGGCGGAACCACTGTCCATAGAGTACGCCTTGTAGTACGC
>ERZ1645192.5146-NODE-5146-length-10213-cov-9.574916_pt1 | contig 10213 bp, 12 predicted proteins | sample MGYA00575354_ERZ1645192 | MGnify/ENA primary metagenome ERZ1645192 (study PRJEB40844, sample SAMN11349763) | freshwater sediment metagenome | isolation source: river sediment | host: Sediment | place: India: Faizupur Khadar , New Delhi | collected 2017-02-21 ...
ATGGCTCTCCTGCGCTACGATGTGAATTACTGTAGACTCATGTTCGAACTTTGTCCGAAAGCAGCATCAAAGGAGGTTAAACCCATGAACGAAAAGAAAATCCGGGTTCTCTTCATCTGCGGGCACAACAGCGCCAGGAGCCAGATGGCCGAAGTCTTCCTTGCAAAACTCGGAAAAGGAGCGTTCGAGGCCGAAAGCGCCGGACTCGAATTGGCCGGGCGAATCAACCCGCTGGTCGTGGAAGCCATGAAGGAGGTCGGGTTCGACCTGGAAGGGAAGGGCATGCAGCGCGTTATGGACCTCTACGAACAGGGCAGGGAATACGATTTCGTCATCGCCGTCTGTGATGCGGCCAAGGCTGGCCGGTGCCCCGTTTTCCCGGGATCGGGCAAACGACTCCATTGGCCCTTCGAAGATCCGGCGAGCCTCGAGGGAAGCTGGGAGGAGCGCCTGGCCAGGACGAGGGAGATTCGGGACGGGATCCGCCGGAAGATCGAAGACTGGATTGCAGGAATGGGCGCCTCGGATCTCGAAGCCTGACCTGCAGAAAACGAAAAAAAGGAGGGCCTCCCGGAGAGGCCCTCCTTTCCTCATTCAACTGCAGCAGCAGCCGCCTTTCTTGTTGTCGAAAAACCGGAGGAGGTTTTCGGTCAGTTTATCGACGGGGTCGGGCGCGACGGAAGGGACATCCCGGTCAAGCATCGCCCCCATGATGGCTTCCACCAGGAGCGGCAGCGGGGCAGCCGGGTAGGTCCGTCCCCTGTAGACCCATTCCCGGCAGTCCACGCGGGTGTTGTTTTCCGTGAGGTCGCCGCAGGATTCGCATTCCGATTCCCGGATATCCTGGGCGATATCCCGCCCGTCCAGGCGAATCGTGGGGGAAGTGACCAGGCCGTGCGCCTTCGCTTCTTCCGGGTTTCCCACCACGATCTCCCGGTAGTCCAGGTCGATTTCCAGCACTTCGGCGGCGGGGGCGAGAATCTCCAGCGCCTTCTTCAGCTGTTCCCCGGTCGGGACGCATCTCTTGCAGCTGCACAGGTCGATCGCCAGCAGCTCGACCTGCAGTGTCCTTTTCATCACCGGTTCCCCTTCCTACTTTCTAGAAGCCTGCTGCAGGAGCCGTTTCACCTGGTCCGGCGACGGCACGTTCCCGGCGGCCAGGACCTTGCCGTCCACGGCCAGCCCCGGCGTCGACATGATGCCGAAATCCAGGATCTTCATGATGTCGGTCACCTTTTCGATCTCGTAGTCCAGGCCCAGTTCCTTTGCCGCTTCCTCGGCCAGTTCGGCAAGCTTTTTGCACTTCGGGCAGCCCGTTCCCAGGATCTGTATTTTCATTTTTGGCATTCCTCCCTTCGGCAGGTGAAAATCTTAACCCCTACGGACTCCCTGTCAAGGCCGGTAACGTTCCCCCAGTTCCCTGCGTCCCTCCGGGCCGAGCAGGCGCTCCAGGGCCCAGGCGATCCAGAAGATGCCGACGAACGACATGGCGTACCGCACCGCGGCGAACTTCAGCCCCAGGCTCTGGATCTCGAACAGGAGCATGGGGATCTTCATCGTCGACCAGGCCCCCATGAAGAGGAACACGTTGAAGAGCCCCGTCCCTTTTTTCAGCAGCGTCTCGGCGATGGGGAAGGCGAGGTACAGGGGCCCGGCCGCGAACGACCCCAGGAAGATCGCCAGCCCCGCCCCGGCAATCCCGGACTTCTCGCCTATCCTTGCCGTGACCCTCTCCCGCGACACCCAGGCGTCGAACAGCCCCAGGAGGACGAATACGGGCGGGAGGATCGAGAGCACCACCAGGAAGTTGGACCCCGCCATCGAAAAAAGCGCCGCGGCCTTGCCCGGGTCGAAGGCAAGGTAGGCCGCCACCAGGGCGAGCGAAGACAGGATCCCGGCGAAGCGCTTCACGGCCACACCCTGAAGGCCAGCCACAGGGCCAGCCCCACGAGGAAGGAATGCCCGTAGGCCAGGGCGTTCCGCCCCAGCGCCGCCCTCCACCCGAAGACGGCCCGCTCCATCGGCAGGGTCACCACGCCGACCATCATCAACGTGGAGACCAGCACCCCCACCTGGATGATCCCGGCCCCGTTCTCGAGCAGCATCTTCGCCATGGGAAAGGCGGCAAATCCCGGGATGAGCGTCACGGAGCCCGCCACCGAGGCCAGGAGGACCCCCAGCAGGCCGCTTTCTTCCCCCACCAGGCGGGACAGCACGGAAGGGGGAAGGGCCGTCAGCGCCAGGGCCACCAGGAGGATGACCGTGACGAGCGGGGCGAAGACCGTCTTCGCGCTGGCGCGGGCTTTCGCCAGGGCCTGGCGGGTCTTGCCCGGGTCGCGGCTCCACGAGAGGGCGAGCCCGGCTGCCGCCAGGCCCCACAAAACGAACGTCGTCGTCGGGTCCACGAACCGTCCCTTTCCCCTTCGCCCTAGGCCGGGGTCTCAGCCAGGACTTTGCGGATGGCCGCCGCCGACCTGGCGATGTCGGCATCCGTCGTGGGCCAGCCCGACACGGAGATCCGCATCGCCGCGCGGCCCTTCCAGGCGCTTCCCCCGGCCCAGCAGGTGCCTTCGGCCTGCACCCGGGCCGTGATCTTCCGGTTGAAGGCGTCGACGTCGCCCTGCCCTCCTTCGGGCAAAAAGCGCACGAGGACCTGGTTCAGGACGACGTCGTTCTCGATCTCGATCCGAGGGTCTTCCCTCAAGAGGTCCGCCATCAGCCGGGCCTGGCGGCAGTGGCGCCGCACCATGTCGGCCAGGCCCTCCCGGCCCAGGGACCGGATGGCCGCGTAGAGGGGGAAACCCCGTGCCCTCCGGGAGGATTCGGGCACCCACTGGGAGGGGTCCCGGACCTCGTCGGGGGCCGCGATGTAGTAGGGAGCCGCCAGCACCATGGAAGCCCGGTGGGCGGCCTCGTTCTTCACGACGGCGATGCCGGAGTCGTAGGGCACGTTCAGCCACTTGTGGGCGTCCGTTGCCCAGGAGTCGGCACTCTCGATGCCCGCCGTTTCAGGCGCCAGCTCGGGCAGCAGGCGCCCCCAGAGGCCGAAGGCCCCGTCCACGTGGACCCAGGCGCCCTTCGACCGGGCCAGGGGGATGAGTTTTTCGCAGGGATCGAAGGCCCCCGTGTTGACGTTGCCCGCCTGCAGGCAGACGACCAGGGGACCCGTCACGCCGTCCAGGGCTTGCCCCAGGGCCGCGGGGTCCATGCGCCCCTGGCCGTCGGCCGCCACCCGGACGACCCGTTCCGTTCCCAGGCCCAGCATCCGCAGGGCGACGAACAGCGTGGCGTGGGCCTCTTCCCCCGCCACGACGGTCACGGGCGGGGCCCCGAAAAGCCCGAGGGCCTCCACGTCCCACCCGGCCTGCCGCAGCACCTCGTGGCGCGCCGCCGCCAGGCAGGTGAAGTTCGCCATCTGGCAGCCGGTCACGAACCCCACGGAGGATTCACGAGGCAGGTCGGCCAGCTCGAGGATCCAGTCGGAGAGCGTCTCTTCCACCACGCCCGCCGCGGGGGAGGCGATGGAAAGCACCGCGTTCTGGTCCCAGGCGGAGGCCAGCCAGTCGGCGGAGAGTGCGGCGGGCAGGGCCCCCCCGGTGACGAAACCGAAGTAGCGCGGGCCGGCGCAGGCCACCAGGCCCCCGTCGGCGTCCCCGGCCAGTTCCCGGATAACCGTACCCGGATCGGTGCCTCTTTCCGGCAGGGGGGTCCGGAGGCGTTTCCTCAACTCGGCAACGGAGGCGCGGGCCCCCACGGGCCTGTCGGGCAGTCCCTCGAGGTACTCCGCCGCAAGGGACAGGGTTTCTTCCATCAGTTTCCGGTCGACCATCGTCGTTTACCTCCCGTTGGATTCCAGGTTTCTACCAGTATAGGGTTTCGGGGCCGAAAAAAGGCGCCCGGGGTGCTTCCCCGGGCGCCTGCAGTTCCCGTGCGGGAGCCGTCAGCCCCTGAGCTGGGCCAGCAGGGCCGCCAGGCCTTCCGGCGTCTCCCGGACCTCGGCCGCCAGGAAGGCGGTCTCGGCATCGGTGAGGGCCGCGGGAGCCCCGGCGGGCCGGTTCTTCATGGCGTTCTTCAGGTACGACGTCTTCAGGTCGTGCAGGGGGATATCCTTCGGGCGGATCATCGACGGGTCGCTGGGGATGATGATGTTCTTCCCCGGCACCTGGTCGGCCGGGTCGCCCCGGCGAACCTCGATGCCGTTCTCCCGGGCGAAGGTCAGCTGGGCGGTCACGTGCTTGCCCGCCCCGGTGTACTCCGTCTCCTGCACCACGACGATCTGGTCCTCGGGCATTTCCCGGGCGATGGCGAAGGCCGCCGTCAGGGAGGTGTTGCCCGCGGGCCCGCGCTCCAGGCCCTCCAGCACCGCCAGGGCCTCGGTGATGGTGAAGACCTCGCCCTGGGTGATGGTGACGTACCGGTCCATGTAGCGCAGGGGGCGCGCCGCGTTCCGCGGCACGTCCGCCCGGTCCGGCCAGGTGGTGAAGGGGACGCCGAACCCGGTGTGCCCCGTGGTGAACGACTTGCGGTTGAAGTCGCGGTCGCTGGCCATGTGGAGCCCCGACAGGTCCACGGAGGCCCCGATCACCTTCGTTTGCGCCGCGCCGGCCTTGACCAGGCCGCGGGCCGTCCCGGTGAGGTTGCCGCCGCCGGCGTTGGTGACCACCACCGCGTCCGGGTTTCGCCCTTCACGGGCCTGGACCTGGGCGACGATCTCCGCCCCCAGGGTCTCGATCCCGGCGATGCCGAAGGGCGTGTAGAGGGAGGCGTTGAAGAAGCCCGTCTCCTCCAGCACCCGCAGGAAGGTGTAGAACAGCTCCGGCCCCACGGTGAGCTGCAGGACCTCGGCCCCGTAGGCCTCGCACTTGCGCCCCTTCTCCAGGATCTCGGGCTGGCCCACGCCGCGGCTGTCGAACAGTTCCTGCACCACGATGGTCTTCAGGTTCCGCATGTTGGCCTGGGAGACCACCGCCGCCCCGTAGTTGCCGCTCGTGGCCGCGATGACGCCCTTGTAGCCGTGGTGCTGGGCGAAGTAGCAGGAAACGGCCGCCCGGCGGTCCTTGAAGCTCCCCGAGGGGTTCGCCGCCTCGTCCTTGATGAAGATCCGGGCGCCCTTGCCCGGTTCCGACAGGGCCCGGGCCGCCGCGGTGAGGTTCTTCAGCTCGATCAGGGGGGTGTCCCCCACGTTCGTCTCCCTCTGGATCTCGCGGACCTGCTCGAGGGTGTAGCCGGCCTTCTCCATCATGCGCTCGTAGTCGAAGGCCAGGCCCCCCAGCTCGAAATCGCCGTAGTCGATCCCCAGGGCCTGCTTCATGATCTCGTTGCGCCGCCCCATGACGGCGGCGTAGGACATGTCCTTCATCGGCGGCTCCCCCTCTCGGCGAGGGCGCGGAACTCCGCCCCCACGGTCAACAACTCGGGGATGGGGCGGCCGAACCCGTGCGTGTAGGGCGGGTTCTCCGCCACCAGCTTTCCGCTCATCCGGCGGCCGATCGCCGTCTCGATCTCCACGGTGTCGCCAATCGAAGCGTCCTGCAGCAGCGTCCCCTTCACCCAGAGCATGAGGGGCACGGCCTTCGTGTCCTCGGGGACGTGGGGAGCCCTTTCCCCGGGCTTCAGGACGACCTGCTCGATCTGCACCCAGCTGCCTTTCGCGATGCGCATGCCGTTCACCGACCTTCCCTTCCTCTTCTTCTACCAGCCCTTGACCGTCGCCAGGATGGAATCGGGGATCCGGCCCTTCTCGAAGTCCTCGAAGGCCTCTTCGATCCGGTCGATCGCGCTGTCCGCCTGCTCCTTCGAGATGACCAGCGGCGGCTGGATCCGCAGCACCGAGCCGCTGAAGAAGGACAAGAGCAGTCCCTTCTCCCAGGCGCGGTAGCAGATCTTGGCGGCCGCCTCGCGGTGGCGTTCCTTCGTCGTGCGGTCCTTGACCAGGTCGACCCCGATGGACAGGCCGATGCCCCGGACTTCGCCGATGATCTCGTGCTTCTTCTGCATCTCGAGGAAGCGGGCCTTCATGTGTTCACCGACCGCCGCCGCGTTCTCGAGCAGGTGCTCGTCTTTCAGCACGGCGATCGTCGCCAGGGCCGCCGCGCAGCAGACGGGGTTGCCCGCCGCCGTGAAGAGGTGGGCCGGGGCCTCCCAGCCCTCCATCAGCTCGGCTTTCGCCACGCAGCCGCCCAGGGGCAGCCCGGAGGCGATGGCTTTGCCCAGGATGACCGCGTCGGGCACCACGCCGAAGTTCTCGATGCCGAACCACTTGCCCGTCCGGCCGAATCCCTGCTGGACCTCCTCCGAGAAAAGCAGGATGCCGTGCTCGTCGCAGAGCTTGCGCAGGTCCTTCACGTATTTCTCCGGCGGGATCACCAGCCCGGCGTCCCCCTGGATCGGTTCGAAGAAAACCGCGGCCACCTCGTCCGCCGGGATGTGGTTGGCGAAGGCGGTCCGGATGTAGTCAATGCAGTAGTCGGAGACCTGGTCCGGCGTCATGCCGGGAACGGGGGTCCGGTAGGGGTCCGGGTAGGGCATGTGGTAGATGTCGGGCAGGTGCCCGAGCCCCCGGTGCATCGGCAGGCTCACGCCGCTGAGGCTCAGGGCCCCGTAGGTGCTGCCGTGGTAGGCGCGGATGTAGGAGAGGATCCTGGGCCGCTTCGTGTAGGTCCGGGCCATCTTGATGGCCCCGTCGTTGGCGTCGGACCCGCAGAGGCCGTAGTAGACGCGCTTGCGGAAGTCGCCGGGCGTGATGGAGACCAGCTCCTTCGACAGGGCGACGAGCGGCTCGTGGTACATGTAGACGTGGGTGTAGAGGATCAGGTCCTCCGCCTGCTTCTTGATGGCCTCGACCACCCTCGGGTGGCAGTGCCCCGTGTTGATGGCCCCGGCGCTCGCCAAAAGGTCGATGTAGGTGTTCCCGTCGAGATCCTCGACGACCGCCCCGCGTCCCTTCTTGATGACCAGGGGGTAGTAGGGGACCTTCGCCGCCGGGGAGGTGATCGCCTTGTCTTCCTCCACCAGTTTCAGGCTTTTTTCCAGGTTTCTCGTCAACGAAGTCATCTCCTTCCAAAAAAGGGCGGGAGGCAAGCGCCCCCCGCCCCGTGCACCCAGGAAAACGAGGTCTAGGGCCTCGGGACCTTGGAGTTCTTGTAGATCTTGTCCATGAGCTCCTTGCCGACCAGCTCTTCCATCTTGGGCCACACGGTCTTGCGGACCTGGGCGGAGATGGTCTTCAGCTGGGCGGGGGTCAGCATGACGATCTGCCAGCCGTATTCGTTCTTCAGCTTCTGGCGGTATTCTTCGTCTTCCTTCGCCACGTTCTCCCACCGGATCAGGGATTCTTCGTTGGCGGCCTTCTGGATGAGGTCCTGGTCGGCCTTGGAAAGCTTCTTCCAGAGGTCCATGTTGATGGTGAACCACCAGGATTCGAAGTAGTCGTTGTACTGGATCCAGACCTTGTTCACGTCCTTGAACTGCCAGGCCTGGAACGGGGGTCCGCCCATCTGGCCGTCGGCGATGCCCGTCTGGATGGCGCTGTAGGCCTCGGCGTACGGGATCGGGGTGGCGATGTAGCCCAGCGCCTCGTAGGTCATCTCGCAGGGCTTGATCGGCATGACGCGGACCTTCATGCCCTTCTTGACCGTGGCGTTGGCGTAGTCCTTCGGCAGGGTCTTCAGGGAGACGCCGGACATGCCGACGGGGAAGACCGACAGGGCCTTCACGTTATGCGTGGCCCAGAGGTCCTGGATGATCTTGTAGGCCCAGCCGCCCTGCCCGTAGACCTTCTTCGCCTCGGCGATGTCCTTCACCAGGTAGGGGAAGTAGTAGGCGAGGTTCAGCTTCGGGTCGAAGTTGGCGTTGGCCTGGGACATGGCCATCTCCACCGTGCCGCGGACGTTCATCTCGAAGATTTCCGTCCAGTCGCCCAGCACGCCGCCGGAATAGACGTCGATCTGGATGCGGCCCTTGGAGCGGTCGAACACCTTCTTGGCGAACGCCTTCGCGCGGACGTCGAAATCGCTGTCCACCGGGTGGACCTGGGCGAGGCGCCACTTGTACTCGGGGGCCGCCTGCGCCGTGGTGTGGGTCGCGAAGGCGACGATGCCCATGGCGAGGACCAGGGCGAGGCCTAGGAATGCGAGTTTTTTCATCTTCATCGTGTCCCTCCATTCAAGTACGGTCTCGAGCATGCAAGAAAAACCCTTACTTGCCAGCCTTGTCGTTGCCTAAAGACCCTCCTGGCGGAGATCCCCCCTTTTTCTCACGTCTGTGCACCACGCTGCCTGCTCCTTTATGCTACTTGACCCCCATCAACAGCCGCGGCAGCCACATGGAAAGCCCCGGGACATAGGTCGTCAGGATGATGATGGGGATGTTGCCGAAGATCATGAAGATCAGCGCGGGCTTGATGTACTGGTCGATGGGCACGTTCCCGATGCGCCCGCCCAGGTAGAGGATCGGGGCGGTCGGCGGGGTGACGTTGCCCAGGCCCAGGTTGGTGCCCAGGATGGCGGCGAAGTGGATCGGGTGCACCCCGATCTGCAGCATCAGCGGCATGAGGAGGGGAGCCGAGAGCATCGTGCCGCTCAGGTCGTCCATGAGCATGCCGATGATGATGAGGAAGATGTTCACCATCAGCAGGATGATGATCTTGTTGTCCGAGAAGCTCAGCAGGAACGCGGCGATCTTCATGGGAACCTGCTGCATCGTGTAGAGGCGCCCCAGGATCGTGACGAAGAACAGCATGAGGGTGATGACGCCGCTCGTCGTCGCCGCGGTGTAGAGCGACTTGCCCAGGATCTTGCCGCTCAGCTCCCGGTGGATCATGAAACCCACGAAGATCGAGTAGGCCACGGCCACGGCTGCCGACTCCGTCGGCGTCGTGACGCCGCCGTAGATGCCGCCCAGGATCAGGACGGGCATGAGCAGGCTCCAGAAACCCCGCCGGAAGGCCTTGGCCACCAGGGCGTTCCGCTCGCGGGAGGGCAGCGGCGGATCGACGCGGACCGTGGGCATTCCCTGGCACATGAAGTAGTTGATGATGCAGAACGCGGTCATCGTCAGGAGGCCCGGGACGACGGTGGAAAGGAAGCAGGCCGCCACGGACTGCTGCGTCACCCAGGCGTAGAGGATCATGGGGACGCTGGGCGGGATGAGCTGTCCCAGGACCGCGGCGCAGCTCACCATGGCCGTGCTGTAGGATCGCGGGTACCCCAGGGTTTCCAGGCGCGGGATCATGATGCTGCCGATGCAGGCCACGGCGGAGGAGCAGGTGCCGGAGATGGCCCCGAAGATGGCGCAGGCGACGATCGTCGCGGCGCCCATGCCGCCGCGGATGCGGCCCAGCATGGAGTTGGCGACGCCGACCAGCCTCTCGGCGATGCCCGCCGAGCCCATGAGGGACCCGGCCATGATGAAGAACGGGATCGCGAGCAGGGTCAGGGAGTTCAGGCCCCGGAAGCCCACCGTCATCAGGAAGGAGAAGTCCGGGAAGAAGATGACCCCCATGTAGAGGGCCGCCGCCATGAAGCAGAAGGGGACCGGGATGCCCAGGAGGATGGTGGCGATCAGGATGACGAGGTCTACGACGATATGCATCTACTCCGCCTCCTTCCGGTCGCCGGTGACGGCGAGGCAGGCGAAGCCCGTCTCGTCGTCGGGGAGGACAAACGGCGGCTTGCCGAGGAACTGGCGGGCGTTGTCGAGGAACTCGACCAGGAAGTAGAAGGCCATGAGGAAGGAGCTGACCACCAGGCTGGTCTGGGCGTAGATCATGGGGATCATGAGGGCGGGGGACCGTTCCCAGCTCTTGATCGACCACTGGAAGTAGTTCATCGCCCAGCGGACCATGATGACCGCCAGGATCGTGACGACCAGGTTGCCCAGCGCCTTGGAGAAGGCGAGCGCCTTCGGGTTCTTGATCATGGCCTGGAGGATGTCCGCCTTGATGTGGCTTCTTTCCCGGGAGCCGTTCGCAGCCCCGATGAAATACATCCAGAACCCGACCATGCAGGCCAGTTCCTCCACCCCGAATAGCGGGAGCTTGAAGAAGTAACGCAGGGCCACCTGGACCAGGATAAGAGTGACGACGATAAGGGACGTAACGATCATGATGCCTCGCTGGGCCTTACCCAGCAGAACCCAGACGAACAGGAACGCGCGCTTCATCGGTGAACCTCCTTCGGCGATTCTTTGGACTCGGGTCCGCTTGCCCAAAACA
>ERZ1645192.5147-NODE-5147-length-10213-cov-6.616165_pt1 | contig 10213 bp, 6 predicted proteins | sample MGYA00575354_ERZ1645192 | MGnify/ENA primary metagenome ERZ1645192 (study PRJEB40844, sample SAMN11349763) | freshwater sediment metagenome | isolation source: river sediment | host: Sediment | place: India: Faizupur Khadar , New Delhi | collected 2017-02-21 ...
ACAGCAAGCGCAACAGAAATAGCAACTATCATAACGGCAATGAAAGGGTTCAGTTTGAAAACCATAATGAGTATTAGGAAGAGAGTAATTCCGCAGACGGCGATTAATAGTGGCATGTGGGGAGAGTTTTGGTTGCTTGTTGCTTGTTGCTTGTTGCTGGTTAAAATTACTAATTACTGATTACCGATTACTGATTACCGATTACCGATTACCGATTACTGATTACTTAATTACAACTTACACGTTATTTATACCTCTTAATAAGCTTCCTGTCTCCTGCAATCCAGACAATATCGCCCCATTCAAAAACAGTATCGGAAGATGGGTTAAGAATACGTTTATCATTTCTCTCAATCCCGATAACAAGTCCTTTGGAATTTTCCCTTATCCCGGAATTTCTTATTGTCTGGCCTTTCAGCCTGTTGCCTGCGCCTATTATAATTTTCTCGATAACCAGATCGTCTGTATCCTGTGCTGAAAAAGCCTGCTTTTCACCGGAATCAAGGAAATTCCTGAATACCTGCATTTGCTCATCAGTTCCGATTATTCCAATAAAATCAAGCGCCTGGATCCTGTCATTCCGTCCGGGCGCAAAAATCATTCTGTCACCTCTGCGGATACAGGAAATATTTATGCCGAACTTTTCCCTCCAGGCCAGTTCACTCAGCGTCTGGCCGATAAAAATGGCATTTGGATCAACCTGAAATTCAACTATATGCACATCCCATGGCTTAAATTCATGGTCTTCCGTGATTTGCATTCTCAGAACTGGCCCATTTTTATCCTTTTCAATATCAGCATTTTCGTTAGCCTTAAGGTTATCGAAAAACCTTAATTCTATTTTTTCATAGAATTTTCTTGTTCGCGCCGAAAACAGAATTACTGTTAAAACAATAACAGGCAAACCAACAACGGCGGCAACTGAAGTGGAAAACAAACGGTCAAGCAGATAACCGATTATAAGTATACCGGATATTAATCTTGAAACCTCAATTATAAAGAGAGGGCCCCTGCTGTATTTATTGTCGAGCCACAATTCCTTATATGCTACATTTCCCGGTCTTTTTGCCATAAGCGCCCACAGGAAGGGACTACCAAATCCAAGGGCAGCAATGAGTGTAATTAGTTCCGGGACATAAGCACCGGAAAAATTCTCATTCAAAAAGGGAAGCAGTACCCTTACGGCAAGCAGAAATACAGCAATTACTATACTGCCATTTATAAGAACAATAGTAATCTGCTTCTGGAGAACCTGTTTGAGATTGCTTCCTGCCTGAATACCCTGTGCAGCATAAGAATATTTATTCAGGGTCTTTATCCAGCTTCCAGGTAAAACAGAGACTATTATTTTATAAATCCTGTCTGATGATTTTATCATATAAGGAGTTGTGAAAGTCGTAACAGCCGACACTCCGACGGCAACAGGAAAAAGAAAATCACTTGTAACTCCCAGTGACAGACCGAGGGAGGCAACTATGAAGGCAAATTCGCCAACCTGAGCCATGCTCATGCCGACCTGAACCGACTGTCTGACTGGCTGACCTGAAATCAGGGCCCCTGCTGCAGTCGCAAAGAATTTGCCGAATATAACAAGCAGAGTCACCCACAAAATTGGCCACCTGTACTCAAACATCAGCTGAGGATCTATCATCATCCCGACTGAAACAAAAAACACAGCCCCGAAAAGATCCCTCACAGGCTTGATAAGATGGTCAATTTTTTCAGCCATAACTGATTCAGCAAGGATTGATCCCATCAAAAAGGCGCCAAGCTCTGCAGAAAAACCAACTTTTGTTGCAAGAATAACCATTCCGAGACAAAGGCCAACTGCCATTATAAGAGTACTTTCATCTGAAAGGTAGCGCCGGAACTTTTTAATAATTGTCGGTATTAGAAAGATGCCGCCTATGAACCAGAGTATCAGAAAGAATATAAGCTTTGCCACCGTGAATAACATGCCTGATCCTTCAAATTCCTTTGTTGCGGCAAGGGTCGACAACAATACCATCAGCATAATAACAAGAAGATCTTCAACGATGAGCACGCCGATCACCACTCCTGCAAAGTTTCTGGTTTTAAGACCCATTTCATCAAAGGCCTTGCTTATAATTGTTGTTGATGAGCTTGCAAGCATACCTCCAAGGAAGATACAGTCCATTACAGGCCACTTCAGAAGAGTACCGAGCAGATAACCTGAAATGAAGATAATTACTATCTCAACAACGGCAGTTATAGAAGCGCTCCCCCCGACCCTTTTCAGTTTTCTGAAGCTGAATTCCAGGCCGAGGCTGAACAGAAGGAAGATAACTCCTATTTCAGCCCAGATCTCGATGTTCTCTGTATCGGCAACTGTAGGTGTAAGTGAAAGGTGCGGGCCGACAAGAAAACCGGCAATAATATAACCAAGAACAAGCGGTTGTTTTATTGTTCTGAATAGAACTGTAGTTACAGCACCTGTAATCAGGATAAGTGCAAGATCGTATATAAGACTAGGCAAATGGGCCATTCAATCGTTGTTTAAAATTAAAGGCAGACCTCTGTGAACAAATATAGCAACATTATGCCAAAATCGGGATAAGGCAAATCCATTTGGAATCATTAATTATCTTTGGAAAAAGGCTAATAAAAAAATTTATGCGCACCGTACTACTCATCGTTTTTTTAACTCTTCTGTCATGCAGCAGGAATGAAAAACTGCCTGCCGGTTATCCTGACAGAAGTCCTGATATTGATGTACTTCCAGGCTTTAAAAACCCGCCTGCCGGCTATGGAGAAGTGCCATTCTACTGGTGGCAGGGAGATACATTAACAAAAGAAAGACTGCTCTGGCAGCTCGATCAGCTTAGCGGCAAGAGCATCTCAAGCCTTCAGATAAATTACAGCCACCTCGATTACGGAGGACTGTCGTACGGGTTGTCAAATCCCAGCAAACCAGCCCTTTTCACCGATGCCTGGTGGGACCTGTTCAGGTGGTTTGCAGATGAAGCAGGAAAAAGAGGCATGAGTGTCAGCCTGAGCGATTATACTATTGGAATAGGCCAGGGATTTGCAATGGATGAGGCCCTTAAGAATAATCCGGAGCTCAACGGTTCCATACTTCACTGCAAATCTTATGTAATCAGGGGAAAAAACTCACTTGACCTGCCTGAGAACGCTCTGACAGTCAAAGCATATAAAATACTAAAGGACAGCACATTGATCACAGAGTCTGCAAAGGATATTTCTCACCTGGCTACAGGCAGCAAGCTCGACTATAATGCAGGAGATTCTCTGACCAGGGTAATTGTTGTGTATTATGAAAAGCTCATTCCGTCTTTCGACCCTATGCATCCGGAAAGCGGAAAGGCTTATTGCGATTATTTTTTCGGAAAGTTTGAAAAAGCATTGAAGGGAAGCAGGAACGGCTTCATGAACTTTTTCTTCTCCGATGAATTGAATTTCAGGGTGTCAGGAAATCTCTGGAATGACTTCTTTGCTGCAGAGTTCAGAAAAAGGAAGGGCTATGATATTACAAAATATCTTGACGCTCTTTATTATATTACTGGTGACAGTACAACAGATATCAGACTCGATTATAATGATGTTCTTGTAAGCCTCAGTGAGGAGAATTTCTTTAAACCTGTTTACCAGTGGCATCAGGACCGGGGTCTGATATTCGGATGTGACCATGGCGGAAGAGGCCGTGATGTGGCTGAATTTGGTGACTATTTCCGCACCCAGAGGTGGAACCAGGGACCCGGTTCCGACCAGCCTTACCTGTCGAAGGATATTGTAAAGGCAAAGGTTGCAGCCTCCATATCACACCTTTATGAAAGGCCCAGGGTATGGCTCGAAGGCTTCCACAGCAGCGGTTGGGGAACCTCCTCTGCAGCGCTTACCGAGGCAATACTGGCAAACTATGTTGCCGGATACAACCTCATGTCATTCCATGGTCTTTATTATTCCACTATGGGTGGCTGGTGGGAATGGGCTCCGCCTGATAACCATTTCAGGATGCCATACTGGCAGCAGATGGGTTCGTTGATGAAGTGCACCGAACGACTGTCATACCTTTTGTCGCAAGGTGTTCATAAATGCGATGTAGCAATAATTTATCCCACGGAAGCAGTAGTTGCAGGAGTGAATGGAGATAAGGCTGTGAAAACGGCTTTTGAAACAGGAGAAGAAATATACAAGAATGGATTTGATTTCGATTTTATTGATTATGAATCACTTGCCAGAAGCGAAATTAAAGAGGGAGAGTTAAGGGTATCAGGAGAAAGATATAAGGTACTCATTGTGCCTTCAATGAAAATAATGAAGAAAACCTCCTTACAGAAAATTGAAGAATTCAGCAAGGCCGGAGGACAAATTGTAATTGTCGGAGATAAACCTGATAAAATTGATATAAATGAAGAAAACTTAATTGTCTGTGATACACCCTCATACGTAACTGAAAAGATATCTGACAGATACGGCAGGGATTTCGTTATAGTTGATAAGATTGACTCACATCCGTATGTAATGCACAGAACTGTGGGTTTACGGGAGGTTTATGCGCTTTATGGAATACCGGCAGGAACAAGGTGCTTATTCAGGGCAAAAGGTAATCTGCAGCTATGGGATCCATGGACAGGAAAGACTGCCTCACTTGAGAAATTTGCCAGGGATACTACAGACGGAACTGTTATTGAAATGCCATTGACCGACAAAGAGATACAGATAATTGTTTTCAGTAAAGACAGGAAAAAAGCTGATAATATTTATAATAAAAAGTCGCTTGTCAGTCAGACTGAACTTGACAGTAAATGGGAAACTGAACTCAGTCCTGTTCTTGATAACAGATGGGGTGATTACCAGTTACCGGCAAAAAACGAAATGCTGGGTGCACTGGTCAGGCAGCTTCGACTTTCAGAAGAGGCTGATGGCAGTAAATCAAATCTTGTCACCTGCTCTTACGGACCACAGTTCCTGAAGCTTGGTCCGCTCGCAAAGAAGCCGTCAACTGAAGAACTGCTCAGGCTAAGCAAGGGTGGAAATGCAAAATGGGAAACATATTCATTTTCATGGAGGTATGGAGTAGAAGGTGATTATGGTCACCAGGGATGGCATGGACTTAAAGGCAGTGTTTATGACCAGTTTATAAGGCTGGGAGATATTGAAGAAATAAAGATGTCGAAGTTCAGGATTCCTGAAAAGACAGGCAGTTATTATGTTATGAAAACAGCTGTTATCGCTCCCTCTGACGGTGAATTTCAGATGCTAACTGACAGCATTAAACCATCAATTATCCTCATCAATGATAAGATAACTGATCCGGCAGTTGACAGGGTAAGTCTGCATAAAGGATCAAACCAGCTAATACTTCTGTTCGACAGGGCCTGTACTTCTTACCTGGTATTCAGGAATCCGGCAATAAAGGTACCTGAACCAGAGTCAGTGGCTATGAGATGGTATAATGATCCTGGAGTTCTGCCCTTCGATTGTTCGTTAAGCAATTCGGGGAGATTCAGTTTCAGATCAGCTCCCGGACTAAAGGCGCTTAAATTTTCAGTGCACGGAAAAGTGAATGTAAGAGTAAACGGAGAGACTGCATCAGAATCAGAAAAACATACTCCAGAAAACGGGCTTACAAACTACACTTTTACTGTTAACAAATTAACAGAAGAGCCGTCTGAGGTCGAAATTGAAATAGCTTATGAGCCTGGTTACAGTGGAGCAGCTGCATTTAACGGATACATTGAACAGGTCTGCGGGCCTGGAAAAATGAAAAGCGGCGACTGGTCGGAGCTTGACGGGCTGAGGGCATATTCCGGAGGTATGTGGTACAGGCAGACAATTAATATAGACAAAAAAGAAGGAGAACTGATTGAAATCGATCTCGGGGATGTTGTATCATCTGCAGAGCTGTTCATTAACGGAAAGAGTGCAGGTATAAGGCTGGCTCCTCCATGGAAATTTGATATAAGCAATTTTACAAAGCAAGGAGAAAATAAAATTGATGTACTCGTACTGAACACAATAGCAAATAATTACACTTCAATACCTACAAGATACAGAGGAAGCATCAGGTCCGGACTGATGGGGCCGGTTACTTTGAACTATTACGTTGATGAACGGTAGATTCTATAACCTGAACCTCACGCCTCCCCTGAACTCAATTACTGTCTGGTATTCATTTGAGAATATGAGCTCATTTACACTCAGTGAAAAGTTCAGATTCCACTTGCTTAGTTTATATATATAATTGACTCCCAGCGGTATCTGAACAAACTCTTTACCATACTCATAGCCAAAGAGAGCTCCGGTGAAAGGTGTAAGCCTGTTCTCCGAATAGCGGGAATTAATGTGTATCCTCGGACCTGCAGAAAGGTAAAAGGGTTTCTGGGAATCAGTACCCATATTGACCTCCATATCGAGCTGTGGCATAATAAAATAATCCATAGATGCGGTGAACATCAGTCCGGGAGTAACCCATTTGCCTCCACCTATGCTTATACCAAAAGGATTGCTTTTACGGGGATTCTGAAAACCCATCTGGTCAGTGACACCATTTTTGTATTCGATCTTCATTATCCTGCGATTCTTCAGCAAAAGAACCGGACCATCAGTATAATCAGGCATAGAGTATCTTACAGCCTTGTTTGTTTTCTCAACTATCTTTACATCAAGCTGTTTGTTGTCCTTTGTTGTTATTTTATCCTGGCCGTGGAGAAAAACAGTGCTCAGTATCATCAGCAGGCAGGCAGAAAATAGTTTCTTCATATAGTTCCGGTTTTTGCCCGAAATATATAAAATCAATTGATTTATAAAATATGATATTAACCACAAAGGACACAAAGGAAGGCACAAAGCTCACTAAGTATTGAATTACAACATCTTATCTCTGTGATTTATAATTAAAACGCAGGCGATCTAATTTTATAGCACTAATCCTTAATTGTCACGAGTCCGGATTTTTTCAGTGCTTCAATTGCCTGATCGAATGAATCGTCCTTAACAAAGACATAATCGGTATTCCAGGTTGAGATTACGAACACTGAGATCTTATGCTCCTTCAGAGGACTTGTTATTGTATTAATAATGCCAATAAGAGAGAAGTCAAGCACACCTTCCACTCTGAAGCCTTTCCATCCTTCATTTGCCTTAAGCCCTGGAAATTTCATTCTGCAGTTCGTCACTACCGAAATCTCCTCACCAGTGCTAGTCACAGAATAAAAATCTGCTGAATATATTTCTGATGGAATTGCCTTAATATCAGCCATCTGATAGATAGTGAACAGGTCATTCAGAGGTACCAGGTTTATCATTATTTTATCGAATTACTATAATTTAACCACGGAGTTACACAGAATTGCACGGAGTAATCACGGAGTAACATGGCATTCAGGCTCTCATCTCAGCAAATGTATCTCTTTAACTGATTTGATCGCTCTGTCGGAGAAGAAATCTGCTGCAGCAAAGATACGGAACAGGCCTCCATCCTCTCCGGATTCTGTCGTTACAAGCAGGAACTCCTGCTGGTCGTTCCTGTTGAAGAGTTCCGAAAAAGACAGTGCGCTCCTGTAACCATCCTCACCACTAATACATATAATACCTTCCCTGAGATTCTGTCTGTTGCTCACATAATAATCACCCAGCACCTCTTTCAGCAATATCCCGCTGAATGGCGAGGTGCTGTGAATGCCTTTTCCGTGTCCGTAGAAAATTGTATAAAATGTTACATTTTCATCTTCATCCGAAGGAGAAATCGAGGCTATTTTTTTACCGTTTTCAAACAAGGTCATATTCTTTGAATACATAGGAGAAAGGCCTTTTACAACCTTAAAGGATTTCCTGACTGACTTAACAGTTATTTTAACCGGCGCGGATATATTCCTTTCAGTAACGAGATCATTTGCAGCCACAATTTTAGACACTGCAGGCAGTGGCCACAGCTCCTTTGTTTTGGAAGGTACTATCCGCGATACACTTCCGGCAATCAGAATCCTGTGCAGGTTATTCGGATAGTAGATCTCGCCCCAGCTGAAAACAACCTTTTCCCCCTTTTTGCCTGTTACTTCAACATACAGGTCTATTATCGGATCAAACTCTTCTTTATTAGCCTTATCTATGATCCTCTCATTAAGAATGTCAAATAATGAATAACCATCGTACCTGTATGCTCCCACAAACCTGTCACCACCGGTACTGTCGAGAAGAGTCTCTTTTACAATTACTGAATGTACCGGCAGCGATTTAAGGTCAGCTGTGCCGGGATTTGAAATCTCACCATCAATAACTATCTCATTAACAGGAAGGTTTACAGTTTCGGTATTGTCATAAAAGTTGTTTGTCATATCAGTGGTATCTGGTGATTGTCTTGTAGTTACATTAACATTTTCGTGAGTTCCGGCACATGACATTAACATAATTGCCATGATAGAGAAGGTAAAGACTTTGTACATATCCCTGATTGTTAAAATTCGGTTACCAAATTTAGTTTATTAACTTATTATAATACTGATATTTCTCATGGAAAAAAGTATGTAACAAACACCTGTTCAAATTGGCTCCAGCAATGGAATAGGCTCAAGTAATGGGACTAATTTTAACCACAAAGGACACAAAGTTCACACAAAGGACACAGAGGTAAAATCATGATTATTATTTCTTTGTGAACTCTGTGAATCTCCTCTGTGGTCTCTGTGGTTAAATTGATTTTTTATACATTTATAATCAATATTCAATTTTATCTCAATTTCATGAATTCAAAAGAAAGAATGATGTGCGCCATTAACGGTGAGAAACCCGACAGGCTTCCTGTTACCGTGCACCAGTGGCAGGGATATCATCTGGATACTTATATGAAAGGCATCACACCGCTTGAAGCCTTCAGGCTGGTTGGTATGGATGCTGCAATCCAGTATTTCGCTGATATGGGACAATTCTGGCTCGTAGATGCTGATTTTGCAAAATTTTCAACTCCGGAGTGGAAAGATGAAGCCATTGTAGTTAACAGTCATCCCGACAACAGGATATATCATCATACAATAACTACACCCGGAGGAGTGCTGACATACAAGAGTGCTGGCAACAGGAAAACAACCTGGATAACTGAGTACCTTATCAAAAAGGACGAGGATATTGATCTTATCAGTAAATATATGCCTGTGCCCATGCTCGACCGCAAGCCTCTTGAAAAAGTGTACAATGAGGTTGGTGATGAAGGTATTGTAAGGGGCTTTGTATGGGGCGATCAGGCGGGATGCTGGCAACATGCTGCCTGTCTGATGGACATCAATGAACTGATAATAAGGGCTATGACCAGCCCTGAATGGGTGCATGAACTTATGGAGATACTTCTTCAAAAAAAGCTACAGTTCATTGAATCGATGAAGGGTGCTAAATTCGATCTCATTGAAACCGGTGGAGGATCGGCTTCCTCAACTCTTATTTCACCTGATATGCACAGGGAATTCTGCCTCCCATACGATAAAAGAATGCATGACGCGCTGCACGAACTTGGCTTTAAGATCACCTATCACACCTGCGGCGGTACTTATGGGATTGAGGAACATATTATTGCAAACGGGGCTGATTGCTCTGAAACACTGGCTCCTGTAAGCATTGGCGGAAACCAGGAACCCTGGGAGCTGAAGGCCAAAGTCGGAAAGAGGATCTCACTTATCGGGGGAGTGGATCAGTTCAATGTATTGACTGACGGATCTCCGGACCTTATTAGTAAAACTATAAAGACATTATTTGAAAAAGTCGGTTATGACGGAGGGTATATCTGTGCCTGCTCCGACCATTTCTTTAACACTCCTGTTGATAATATAAGGCTGATGGCAGAAGCTGCTAAAGAATGCATTTACTGAGCCATAACGGCTTCATCAGGCCACTCCGCATTCTTACCGCTTGCTTTGTAAACCGGGCGCTGTGCCTCAATGCTCCTGAGATAAGTTCCAAGGTCTTTTGACATCTCATGTACCTTTTCAGGATTGACTGCTGCAAGGTTATTAAGTTCACCGATATCGTCGCTTATATTATAGAGTTCATAACGCTTATCCTCATAAAAATAGATAAGTTTCCAGTCCCCATCGCGGATTGTGCTTGAGGCACCGATTCCCGGTCCTGTCGGTCCCCAGTTATTTGGGAAATGCCAGAATAATTTACGGCCTGCTGAAGACGTGCCTGACTGAGTAAGCATAGGCACAAAGCTCTTTCCATCAACTGTCTGTACTGTAGAATA
>ERZ1645192.5148-NODE-5148-length-10213-cov-5.358043_pt1 | contig 10213 bp, 6 predicted proteins | sample MGYA00575354_ERZ1645192 | MGnify/ENA primary metagenome ERZ1645192 (study PRJEB40844, sample SAMN11349763) | freshwater sediment metagenome | isolation source: river sediment | host: Sediment | place: India: Faizupur Khadar , New Delhi | collected 2017-02-21 ...
AATCATTATTGTCCGGTTAAATTAAAAGAATCTTGACACCAAAACCCCATCCCGATGGCTATCGGGACACCAAAATCGCTCTAAATCAGATAAATAAGTTGGTGATTTCGTGTGTTGGTGTCAAAAAAATAAAGCAAAGTTCCCGTTCTGAATAATGGCTGTATTCCAATATTGTCAGTCAGTTCAAAGGGTACCAACTGTTTTCCCCAGACAATATTGGAACTCAGTATATAAACGGAATCAGCTTTTTTGAAGTGGTGGTATATTCAAGATATGCCGGAAAAGCCTGTTTCAGGTACTGTTCTTCGATGTGCAGCTTAACAATCAGAACCAGGGTCAGTCCCAGCACAAATCCAAGCCTCAGGTAGCTGAAATGCCCGACGACCAATGGCCAGCAGGTCAGCAGAATGGCGGTGTACATCGGATGTCTGATAAACCGGTAAGGACCGTGGGCAATCAGCTTCCCGTTCAGTTTTACCTGGGGTGAGATGTTAAAGTTACCCAGTCTGATGGTTTGAATGGCATACAGGCCCAGACCAATCCCCAGGATGATAAACATGATCACCCACCAATGCAGGTGAAAGAGCGGGCTGGTTATCAGAATCAACCCGATAAACAGAAACTGCAGCATAACCAGGGTCCAGGCAAGCAACCATTTACGTTTTCCGAGACGGGTGGTGTTGAACATAATAATAAAAGTGGTGATATTTTGAGGCAATAAAATTAATGAAATAACAACCAACCGGCATTTGTGTTCGCAGGATCATAACAGCTGGTCCGGAAAGATTACATTAACCTTTCCGGACCAGCAATGAAGTTGAACATTCAGAAAACTTAGTTATTCAGCCTGGCCAGCTTATTTGATTTTCTGCGTTGTATTCTGATTTTCATTTCGTAAACCATCAGGTAAAGCGCAGGAACAAGCACCAGCGTGAGAAATGTAGCAAAACTCAATCCGAAAATAATCGACCAGGACAGCGGTCCCCAGAATGCCACATTGTCACCGCCGATGTGAATCTGCGGATCAAGGTGGGTGAAAAGCGTTTCAAAATTAAGGTTAAAACCGACAGCCAGCGGCACAAGGCCAAGGATGGTGGCCGTGGCGGTAAGAATAACCGGTGTAATACGGGTCATACCAGCCTGAATGATGGCAGCACGGGTTTTCATACCACGTTCTTTCAGGGTATCGATAAATTCAACAATCAGAATTCCGTTTCTGACAACAATTCCGCCAAGTGCAACGATTCCGAGGCCTGTCATAATGATGGAAATCGACATATTGAAGATGATGATACCAAGAAGCACCCCGATGATGCTGAACAATACTTCACTCAGAATGATGATGGTTTTGCTGAGTGAGTTGAACTGAGTAATCAGGATAAAGAAGATGAGACCCAGGGCAATCATCATAGCCATTCCGAGGAAGGCAGAGGTTTCAGCCTGTTCAACCTGTTCACCCGTCAGTTTAATCTGAACACCTTCACTTTTGGGGAAATCATCCGCCAGACGTTCAATTTGCGGCACGATCTCGTTGGCGGTGTAACCGGTAAGCACTTCACTGGAGATGGTGATAATGCGTTTAAGGTCCTGACGTTTGATACCTCCATAGGAATCGGTGTAATCGATTTTCGCAACAGCTGAAAGCGGAATCTGACGAAGCTGACCGGTATTCATGTCACGATAGGTAATCTTCATGTTGATCAGGTTGTTGATGTTGTCGCGGGTATCCTGCGAATACCTGAGCTGAATCGGATATTCATCTTCATCAACCTTGTACTTGGATACTTCGAGGCCTAAAACTGCTGTCCGCAACTCGTTGGCAATCTGACCCGTACTGAGACCATATTGATTGGCCCTTTCGCGGTCGATGTCAATAGCGATTTCCGGTTTATTATCCTGAAAATCACTTTTCAGTTCAGCAACACCCGGAATCTGAAGCGAATCGAGGTATTTGTGGAAAGCATTGGCATCGTGTATAAGGTCGCCCAGCTTCTCACCGGTAATTTCAATATTGATCGGCTTTCCGGTAGGAGGACCTGCGCGGTTTTTCTCGACCGAGATTTCCACACCCGTAATACCCTTCACTTCATCGCGGATTTTATCAAGGTAATCGTTGGTATTGATTCCATTACGGTATTTGTATTCAACGAAATTAATGGTCACTTTCCCCTTCTCAGGACTCAGGTTCCGGGCGAAATCCATATTATCACCGGCACCGAGTGCTACGTTTGCAATCACCGATTCCACATTCGGATTGTTCTCACCCAGAACAGCCATAACCTTGCTTTCAACAATCCTTGTTACCGAATCTGTAACCCTCTGGTCGGTGCCGATCGGAAGCTTGATCATTACATTGATGTTGTTGGGCATGTTTTCGGGAAAGAACAGAACCTGTGGCGACCTTATACCCAAAAGGATAAAAGTAAAGATGAACAAACCGGAAACAATCAGCAGAAGGTAAAGAGGATTCCGACCAATCAGGACAAATTTAAGCTGCCGTTCGTACAGGTGCATCAAGAAAGGCCAGCCTTTTTCCTGCCACCATTTGATGTAAGGATTCAGCAAGGTGTGGAAGAAGATGATCATGGCGGCAACAAACACCATAAAATTCCCTATTCCAAAAGCTGTAGTGCTTCCGCCGGCAAAGTAGAAAGCATAGCTCACCAAAGCAATCATCAGAACAAAAATGATCTCGAAGGTGATTTTTCTGCGAAGTTTAACCTTATCGGGCGCATCGTATTCATGCTTCATAAACGAAATGGCAAATACCGGATTGATGATGTAAGCCACGAACAATGAGGCAAACAGGGTAAGGATAAGCGTAACCGGTATGTAAAACATAAACTCCCCGACAATACCGGGCCAGAATGCCAGCGGGAAAAACGGAGCCAGCGTAGTGAGTGTTCCTGACAGAATGGGGAGAAAGACCTCACCCGCCGCACGCTTGGCCGCAAGTATTATATTGGGCTCATGGTGATGTATCCTGTGAATGTTTTCAATTACCACAATGGCATCATCCACCACAATTCCCAGTGCGAAAATAAAGCCGAACATCACGATCATGTTCATCGAAAACCCAAGACCAGGCATTACCATAAAGGCTACGAACATCGAAAGCGGAACAGCAAGGGCTACAAAGAATGCATTGGTAAACCCCATGAAGAACATCAACACGATGGTAACCAGAATAAAACCAAAAATAATGGTGTTGTTGAGCTCTTCAAGCGTATTGCGTGTATACCTTGACTGCTCACCTGATTTAGTAATGGCAATATCAGCTGGCAGTTCTTTTCCTACCATCTCGTTATCAATGATATCCTGGATTTTATCAGACGCCTCAAGCAGGTTCTGACCGCTTTTCTTAACCACATTCAGGGTGATAACATTCTGTCCGTTAAGGCGTGAAAAACTTTCCTGTTCCTTGTAGAAATCCTTGACTTCAGCAACATCCTTAAGATACACAATGGCACCGCTTGAAGAATGGATCAGGATGTTTTTGATGACTTCTATATCGGAAAACTGACCCTGAACCCTTATGGAACGTTTCATTCCTGAAGTACTGATGTTTCCTGCCGAGGAGGTAAGATTCTCAGAAGCTATTGCACGCTGAACATCTGAAAAAGTAACACTGGCTGCCTGGGCTTTGTACATATCGAGGTTGATCTGAATTTCACGCTCAAGTGCCCCGACAATATCAACGCGTGTAATTTCAGGTAATGATTCAATTTTATCCTGAGCAATATCGGCATACTTTTTCAACTCAACCAGGTCGTATGGGCCAGATATCTGGATAAATACGATAGGAATCTCTGAAAAGTCGATATCGGCCACATTGGGATCATCAAGCAGATTGTTCGGAAGGTCGGTGCGGGCCTTGTCAACCGCATCCTTCACCCGCTGTTTGGCATCCTTTACCTCGACATCCGTATTGAACTCAATGGCAATGGAAGAAAAATCCTGAAGCGAATTGCTGGTAATTTTCTTCACTCCGGTGATTCCTTTTAGTTGCTTTTCGATAGGCCTTGTAACAAGGTTCTCAATATCCTCAGGCGAAGTACCAGGGTAAACCGTATTCACCAGGATGGTCGGAATCACAATTTCAGGAAACTGTTCTTTGGGTATCGACCGATAGCTGGAAATCCCGAGCAACGTGATGAAGATGGTAAGCACATACACACTCGTTTTGTTGTCGATTGCCCAGCTGGTTGCAAAAAATTCTTTAAACTTGTTTGTTTTCATAACCTCATGTCTGTTAGTCCGGAAGTATGCCGGTTATTTTGAGATTTTTAAGAGTTGTCCTTCTACAAGGCTGTTGTATCCGGCGGTGATTACCTTATCGCCTTTGGTAAGTCCTGAGGTGATCTCTGCCATCCCATTGTATGTATTTCCAACCGTGACTGTTTGCCGGCGTGCAACCATGCCTCCGTTCTCTTCGTGGGCCAGGTAGATGTACTTACCTGTAACCGACTCGCGTACCAACGATACCGGAATCACAATGGCAGATGGATTTGAATAGTCGTTGATCTTTACAACAGCCATCATGTTGGCTCTGTAATCTACTTTGCCGGGGCCAAGCCTTACTTCGGTCTGGAAAGTTCTGTTTACCGGATTGATGTACTTGCTGGTGAACTGAATCTTTCCTTCAATCTCAGTATTGAAATCAGGGAAGTTTACCAGCACTTTGTTCCCGGTTTTAACTTTTGGCGCATATGCTTCAGAAATGTCAGCAAGAATTTTAACTGAAGAAAAGTTAACCACCCTGATCGCCGGCATTCCCGGTGCTGCCATCTGCCCAAGTTTCAGGTTTACCTCTTCCACAGTGCCGTTGATGGGTGACTTGATCCGGGTCATCTCCATCTGGTCGTTGAGGGCACTCAGGTTAGCCTCGAGACTTTCTTTGTTGTTTTTTGCACTCAGGTACTGAACTTCACTTCCGATCTGCTTATCCCACAATGCTTTCTGTTTATTGTAAAGATTGGTTGCGAATGAAAGCTGGGTTTTTACTCCTTCGAGTTGTTGTTTCAATACACTGTTATCTATCTGTGCCATCACCTGTCCTTTCTTAACCATATCGCCTTCCTTAACATAAACAGCTGTGATTACCCCGTTCATCTGTGCAGATACAGCAAGATTGTCTTCACCATCAACTTTGCCCTGTACTTCCAGGTAATGCTCAAATGCCGACGGCTGAACTTCGGTTACAACGACATCTGTGAGCTTTTTCACCGCATTGCCACCCTTCAGGGCCAGCTCATCTTCTATTGCTTTGATTTTAACATTCAGTTCATCCCGCTGTTTCTTCAACTTGGTGAGATCAGCCTGTTTGTCAACCGTATTGCCACAGGATGCTGCAAATATCACGATTACAGCAAGTAATAAAGTCTTGTTCAAGGTTTTCATTCTATGTTGTTTTGTTTGTTTCGGTTAAAGATTGTTGTTAAGTTTATCCAGCTTGTTTTTTGCCTGAATAAGCGAGTAAACTGCTTTGTAATAATTTGTCTGAGCAGTAAGGTATTGATTCTGTGCATTTGTAAGATCCATACTTGACGACAAGCCTTCTTTGTACTTTATAAGGGTCTTTTCGTATATTCTGTTGGTCAGCTCAATGTTCCGCCGGTTATTCAAATAGTCCTCATAAGCCGTTTGAAGGTTGCTCCTCGATGTTTCATATTCGAGCATGAGGCCCTGCGAAACATTGGCTTTCATGTTGATAACCTTTTCGAGTTCCAGTTTGCGCTGCTGCACTTTTACCATACGCTGTCCACTGCTGAATACAGGTAAATTCAGCGAAAGCTGAAATACATCCTTTGGCGTGAAATCAAATGCCGGTTGATTTACTTTTTCGGAGTGGCGGTAAACAGCAGCCAGGTTTGGCAGATGCGTGCTTTTTTCGCGTTTCAGGTTGAGTTCGCTGAGTTTCTCCTGTGTTGAAAGTATCTGAAAGTCGATGTTTCGGTTCAGGTCGAACCGGGCACCTGAGATACGCTCAAGGTTGCTTGCAGAAGCAATGGTCTCAAGCTCATCGGTAAGCTGAACCTGAGTTTCAAAAGGCATGCCCATCTGGAACTTAAGCAGGTTGGTTGCTGTTGTCACCTGTCTTTCAATGGCATTAACCGTGCTTGCGATGTTCAGGCTGGTCAGCTCAAGCTGGTCAACATCGGTATTTTCGATGAGACCCTGCTTCAGCATTTCGCGCATTTCATTAAGGGTAATGTTCACATTGTTCAGCGACTTTTGCAGCTTGTCGTGGGTCTCCTGAAGCATAAGTACCATGGAATAAGTGTTGGCAACTGTTTCCTTTAAGTCAATTACAGCTTTTTGCTGGCTTTGATCAGCCATCTGGTAATAAACCCTTGAAGCCTGCAAGCCCACAAGATATTCACCACTGAAAACAAGTTGAGTGAGGGTAATATCCAGGGTGGTGTTGTCTTTTACTCCGAGTTGTATCGGTGCCGAAGGCTCAAATCCGAGGTAAACATTGCCGTTGGAGATGTCACCCGCTGTAATGGGCGTCCCATCGGGAAGATCCGTTGTAAGGTATGTGATCCCGCCAAGGCTGAGTTCCGGAACCGTAAACAAGTGCTGGTAATTTGCCTGAGCACTCACCTGGGGCAGCCCTATGGCTGTGGTTTCCCAAATTTTCTTTTTGGCAAGTTCCAGATCGATCGTTGCGTTGCGGGTGCTGACACTGTTCTGAACAGCAAACTCCACAGCCTGCTTCAGACTCAACTGAACAGGCCCGGAGCTCTTCTCCTGCGCATACAGTCCTGACCCCGCCAAAACAACCGAGAACAGAATTGTAACTGATTTAATGAATGTTAATTTCATAATACTATTGAGTGATTTGTTTGTTGATTTGTTCTTCGTAATAAGCCAACCCTTCCTGATTGGCAATGCCCCGTATGTGGTTTTCAAACATGACCTGAAATACCCTTTCAAATGAAAAGTCAACCGATGACAGGAACTCCGGATCGTGAACATCAATCAGCTTCTGAACATAAAGCTTGGATACAAGATCTGAATCAATGTCGGTCCGGTAGATTCCTTCACGCTTTCCCTGTTCAAGATTCTCTTTTATCTTAATGTAAACATGCTCGCGTTTTGCCTGTACAAATGATTTATAAAGTGCAGGGTAGAATTTCTCAAGGTCAAAAACAATCGCTGGATTGAATTCATTGATCTTCCGGCCGACTTTAACACTGACTTCCAGCAATATATCAATGGCATTGAGGTTGCCTTCCTTCTCGGGAATACAGGCTGTGCTTGAAACAATCAGATGATTGAGGAGCTTTTCAAGCAGGTCGTTTTTGTTCTCAACATACTGATAAAGTGTCTTTTTCGACATTCCGAGTTCACGGGCAATATCGTCCATCGATATACTCCTGATGCCGTACTTCCGGAACATAATCCCGGTCGTTTCCAGTATCTGGGTCATTTTTTCATCCATGGGTACATTTTTTTTGCAAAACTACACAATTTTGGAAACATTTTGCACTTAAAACGTTTCCATGTGCAATTTGTTCAGTTGTGTCGGATGCGTTTAAACATTTTTAACAACCGCGCAAAAGTACCCTGACTTGTTCCGGCCAGAAACTAAAAATCGGTAAATCCGCAAAATCAGGGGGTGAGTGTGGCAATAAGAGGGATGAACCGTTAAGGAAATAACAGAAAAACCCGGCAGATTCTTTCGGAAACCAAACCAGCAGAAAAAGAACAGGCTGGTCCGAAGCCATGTTATGACCCCGAATCCAGCCTGTTATGAACAATCGCTTTTGTTTTACCTCAATTCGAAGGTAGACTGCCCGATTTCATAATCTTCTGCATACACAGAAACCACGTACACCCCCGGAAGCATATCTTCTTTGGTTGAACGGTTGATCCAGTAGAGACAGAGGTCTATGGACTTATTCTGGTAATTCACTGTTTCTTTTACAGAATACTGAAGAATTTCACCCTTATAGCTGAAAGAGTAATCATCTCCTTTACCACGGGCAAGAATCATTTTATCAGGGCGGCTTATTCTTACATAGATGTCTTTGCGGCCTGCCGACAACAGCGGGTTTTCACTCAGGGTAAAGCAAACTTTGATTTTCTCCACCCTTTTGGCTTTATCGGTTTCTTTTTCCTTCTCACCGGAGCCCCTTACACCCTGACCGGTGATTTTGTAGGCCTTCATTACCGCAGCCGAACTCACCTTTTCGGTAAGGGCTTCTTTGTCTTTTTGCAGGGAGGTACTGCGCTGTTGTTCTTTCTGGTAGCTTGAACGTATCTGTTCGTTTTCTTCTCTCAGTTCCTGGTTGACCGTGTAGAGCGAATCCATCTGTTTGAGGTACCCCTGTGCAATTCCCCTCAGTTTATCGAGTTTCTTTTTTACCTTATAAAACTCATACTGTGTATCAAGCAGTTTTCTGATTTCGATGGCATTGGCCTGAATCAGGCTGTCTTTGGCCGACAGTGAATCTGACAAAGAGCCATACTCCAGTTTGATGTTGTTGTGTTCGGAAATCAGCGAATCGAGTTCATGCTGCAGTTCAACCCGCTGCATTTCCTTTTCTTCCAGCATATTGCCGAGCCGAGATCTGGTTGAAAGGTATAACCAGGCCAGCAAGGCCAGTGCTGCAATCAGAACCACTACCACTACCAGCAGAATATTGCTCTTTTTCCTGCCTTCGCTGCTACCCGAATAACTACTCATATTTTCCATTTCCTGTTCTGTTAAAATTGTTTTGGAGATTAAATCCTTCTTTTTGATTCAACGCCGTTTTCGTTGCAAAATTATTGTTATTTCACCACAAAACCGCAATTTTCGTAAAAGGCCATCCGGCAGAAAGTTTAACCAGCAATAAAACGATCTGCGTTCGCCGCTATTATTACAATCGGGTGGACTTTCACCGCCAGTAAATTGGTCAGGCACGGCAAACAATCAAAAAAGCTGCCCTGTCATTACACAGAGCAGCTTTTATTTGGAAAGATCTAACTTACTTTTGTATTACAACCGTTTCAGATGCAATAGTTTTCTTACCCTCCGACAAACTCAAACGGTAAGAGCCATTTACGAATTCGGAAATATTCAGGATTGCTTCATTGTTCTGACCATTTAACCGTTGTTGATGAACAGTGCGTCCATTTGCATCGGTTAAAGTCAGTAACAAATTGCTGTGATCAGGAGTATTCCATGCAATGGTGATAAAGTCATTCGCCGGATTTGGATAAACCCTCAGTTTTGCCGATTCTTTGGCTTTGACAGTAGGGTTATAAACCGGCATTGTCTTTAACACGTCATCTAATTTAATGGGTTCATCATAACTCATCAAACCTGCTGCAATTAAAAGGTTGCGCGACATCGCTGCTGGCTTATCTTCGCTCATTGTATTTAACTGAGTCAGCGTGTTGGCGACATCGGTTCCTGCTTCCAACAATACTTCCGGATTATTGGATAGTTGAATAAGCGTGTTGAGCAGCAATGTATAACGCTCATGCTGAGCCGCTTCTGAAGCATCAAGTGTGAACGTTGCAGGAATACTACTCAGTACCTGGGTTGCAGAACTGGTATTGCCTTTAAACAAATGCCAGAATGCCAATTTGTATTGTGATTCCAACGATGTTTCACTGGCAAACAACACACCGATGGTATCTGAACTCCATGTATGCAGTGTATCAATGGCATACAAGCGGCATAATGCACCAAAGTTATACCATGCTTCCTGTTTCATAAATGACAGTGTTGCTTCCAGATCTTCCTTTTCGCTGGTAATTGTTTGTCCTGAAAGAATCTCGTTTTTCATTTCATCCGTCATTGGATTTACACGTTCATCTAACATTTCAACCATTTGCGCAGATTTGGCCGATTGCGGGTTGGCAACCATTACATCGCGTATCATCGCATTGTTCAGCACATCTTCTTTTGCAATAGACGTTTTCAAAACTGTATCAGATAAATAAGGCGATTCTGTCAGCAACTGATAACGCAGCTCCATCCCTTCATCTGGTATGCTGGTGATCACTTCTGTTTGAAGTTCGGGTGTTGAACCACCATCAACCAATAAAATAAGTGCAACTTGTGTGGCTTCTACTTCCGCTGTTGCGGATTCTAATGCTGCTTTCACCTCTTCTTTTTCAGTTCCTGTGCCAAGATGAGATGGACACGAAACACTTTTAGTATAGGTTGTGCCAAATACCTGGTAATTTGTAGTCAGATCTGCCGGGCTGGGAA
>ERZ1645192.5151-NODE-5151-length-10208-cov-7.808431_pt1 | contig 10208 bp, 4 predicted proteins | sample MGYA00575354_ERZ1645192 | MGnify/ENA primary metagenome ERZ1645192 (study PRJEB40844, sample SAMN11349763) | freshwater sediment metagenome | isolation source: river sediment | host: Sediment | place: India: Faizupur Khadar , New Delhi | collected 2017-02-21 ...
GCGCTGGAAGGCTTCGCCGCCAAGGCCGGGGTGGACTGGACCGCGCTGCAGACAACCACCGACGCCAAGGGCGAGCGCTTCGTGCATCGCGCGGTGACCCCGGGCGCGCGCACCGCCGACCTCCTGCAGGGCGTGCTGGACGACGCCCTGGCCGGGATGCCGATCCCCAAGCCGATGCGCTGGGGCGCCCATGCCTATGGCTTCGCGCGTCCGCTGCATTGGCTGGTCGCGCTGTTCGGCGACGAGGTGGTCGCGCTCGAGGCGCTGGGCATCCGCGCCGGCCGCGCCAGCCGCGGGCATCGCTTCCTGCACGGCGGCGACGTGCCGATCGCCGCGCCGTCCGTCTACGTCGAGGCGCTGCGCGCAGCCCACGTGCTGGTCGATCCCGACGAGCGCCGCGCCCGCGTCATCGCCGAGGTCGAGGCCGCGGCCAGGGCCGCCGGCGGCAGCGCGCGCATCGACGAGGACAACCTGCAGCAGGTCAACTGCCTCAACGAATGGCCGGTCGCGGTGGCCTGCGCATTCGAGCGCGAGTTCCTGGCGGTGCCGCAGGAAGCGCTGGTCGCGACCATGGAGACCAACCAGAAGTTCTTCCCGGTGCTGGATGCCGGCGGCCGGCTCACCGAGCACTTCATCGGCATCGCCAACATCGCGTCCAGGGACCCGTCGGAGATCCGCAAGGGCTACGAGCGCGTGATCCGCCCGCGCTTCGCCGACGCCAAGTTCTTCTTCGACGAAGACCTCAAGCAAGGGCTCGCCGCGATGGGCGACGGCCTGAAGACGGTCACCTACCAGGCCAGGCTGGGCAGCGTGGCCGACAAGGTGGCGCGGGTCGCCGCGCTGGCCGAGGCGATCGCCCCGCAGGTCGGCGTGGATGCGGCGCTGGCCAGGCGCGCCGCGATGCTGGCGAAGAACGACCTGCAGAGCCGCATGGTCAACGAGTTCCCGGAGCTGCAGGGCATCGCCGGCCGCCATTACGCCACCCATGCCGGCGAACCGGCCGAGGTCGCGCTGGCGATCGACGAGGCCTACCAGCCGCGCTTCGCCGGCGACGACATCGCGCTGTCCGGCGTGGGCAAGGTGCTGGCGATCGCCGAGCGCCTGGACACCCTGGCCGGCGGCTTCGCCGCAGGGCTCAAGCCAACCGGCAACAAGGACCCGTTCGCGCTGCGCCGCAATGCGCTGGGGCTGGCGCGCACGATCATCGAAAGCGGGTTCGAGCTGAATTTGTCGCACACGATCGGCGCGGCATTGGAAGCAATTCCCGATCAAGCTTTCCCGGCGCTGTCTGGGAAATCTGAAGATGAAATGCGGATTGCCAAGGCTTACGCTCACCGAGAAGAAATCTACGACTTCATTCTCGACCGCCTGCGCGGTTACTACGCCGACAAGGGCGTGCCGGCCGCGCACTTCAACGCCGTCGCCGAACGCAAGCCGAAGTCGCTGTACGACTTCGACCGCCGCATCGACGCGATCGGCACCTTCGCGCAATTGCCGGAGGCGGCCGCGCTGGCCGCGGCCAACAAGCGCATCGGCAACATCCTGAAGAAGGCCCACATCGCGATCCCCGGCATGGAAGACCCGGCGCTGCTGGTCGAGCCCGCCGAGCGCGCGCTGGCGGAGGCGGTGGAAGCGGCGTACGACGACACCGGCCATGCGCTGTCGCACGGCGACTACGTCGATGTGCTGGCGCACCTGGCGAGGCTGCGGCCGCAGGTCGATGCGTTCTTCGACGCGGTGATGGTGAACGCCGAGGACCCGGCGCTGCGCGCGAACCGGCTGGCCCTGCTCAAGCGCCTGGCCGACCGCCTGGGCAGCGTGGCCGCGATCGAGCATCTGTCGACCTGACCGCGCCCCGCGATTGATTCCCATCAATATGCGGGGCGCGAAGGCGCCCTAGGCTTCGCGATACACCCCCATCGGGAGCATCGCGATGACCCTCCTCGTCTGGCAGGCCGAACTCGAAACCGGCATCGACGTCATCGACCAGCAGCACCAGCGCATCGTCGCGCTGATCAACCAGCTCGGCGAGGCCAAGGACCGCGAAGCCCTGGCCACCGTGCTGGAGGAACTGGTCGACTACACCCTCTCGCACTTCGCGTTCGAGGAAGAGCTGATGGAGGAATCCGGCTATTCCTTCGGCCCCGCGCACAAGCGCGTGCACGACATGTTCGTGCGCCGGGTCAGCGAATACCGGATGCGCTTCGAGGCCGGCGAGGACATCGCCGCCGAGCTCAAGGGCATGCTCGCGCGCTGGCTGTTCAACCACATCCGCGGCGACGACAAGGCCTACGCCAAGCACGTGCGCCACTACCTGGAGACCTACAAGCGCGGCGGCATGGCCGGCGGCGGCGCGCGCGACGGCTGGTTCAAGCGCAAGATCAAGGCCTGGCTGCAGTAAGGCCACGTCTACCGTGGCGTCATGCCGGCCCGGTATCCTGCCGGCATGCCCCGCCTCCCCCACCGCCTGGGCCTTGCCCTCGCCGCCTGCCTGGTGGCGGGTCCCGCCTGCGCGGCCAAGGTCGCGCGCATCGACATCCGGGGCGTGGCCGACCCCGCGGTCGCGCAGAACGTACGCACCGCGCTGTCGCTCCACGACGAGCTCGACAAGGACCTCAGCGCGCGCCGGCTGAACTACCTGCTGCGCCAGGCCGAGCGCGAAACGCGCGAAGCGCTGGAACCGTTCGGCTACTACTCGCCGACCATCACCATCCGCCGCAGCGACCGCGACCTGCCGGTGGGGCAGCGCGCGGAACCGCCGGCGACCGATGCCGACGCGGTCGACGATCCCGATGACGGCGACGAGGCCGGCACCGACGGCGGTGCGCCCGCCGCCGCGTCCACGACCCCGCGGCGCGATCCCAAGCGCACGCTGACCGTCGGCATCCAGATCGTGCTCGGCGAGCCGGTGCGCGTGCGCCGGGAACAGGTCGACGTCGACGGGCCGGGCGCCGGGGACGGCGGCGTGCGCGAGGCGCTGGCCGCGTTCGCGCCACGCGAGGGCGCGGTGCTCGACCACACCGTGTACGAGGCCGGCAAGAAGCGGATCTCCAATGCCCTGCTGCAGCACGGCTATTTCGACGCCGACCTCGACCGCCACCGGGTCGAGGTCACCCGCGCGGACTTCGCCGCCGACATCGACCTGCGCTGGACCACCGGCGAACGCTACCGCCTGGGCGAAGCGCGCTTCCAGCAGGACCCCAAGCCGATCATCCGCGACGACCTGCTGCAGAAGCTGGTGAACTGGGAGCCGGGTGCGCCCTACGACGCGGCCAAGCTGGACCGGCTGCGGCGCTCGCTGGTGGCGCTGGACTACTTCGGGCTGGTGGACGTGTCGGCGCTGCCGGAGAACGCCAGCGAACGCACGGTGCCGGTGGAGGTCAGCCTGAGCCCCGCGCCGCGCAGCATCTACACCGTCGGCGCCAGCTACGGCACGATCAGCGGGCCTGGCGTGAACCTCGGGGTCGAGCGCCGCTACCTCAACAGCCTGGGCCACAAGGCGCTGGCCCAGCTCGACTACGCGAAGGACCGCAAGGCGCTGACCCTGCAGTACAAGGTGCCGGCCTTCGCCTGGCTGGATGGCTGGTACACCGCCAGCCTGCAGGCGGTGGACGAGGTGAACCCCTACATCAACAGCCGCCGCGTCGAATTCGTGGCCAGCCGCAGCGGCCAGTACAACGACCATCTCAACCTGCTGGCCTCGCTGCACGTGCTGCGCGAGCGCTGGCTGATCAACGTCGCCGACGATGGCGAGGGCGGGCTCGCCCCCGTGCCCTACCGCTATGGCAGCTACGTGTTCCCGGCGCTGGAGGCGACCTACGTCGACGTCGACGACCGCCTCGACCCGCGCCGTGGCGCCGGCGGCACGCTCCTGCTGCGCGGCGGGCGCGGCGGTGCGGACGGCAACACCACCTTCCTGCAGGTGCATGCGCGCGTGCAGTGGTTCCATGGCTTCGATGCCGACAGCAAGCTGATCCTGCGCGGCGAGGCCGGGCACACGTTCAGCGGCAGCTTCCTCGACCTGCCGCCCAGCCTGCGCTTCTATGCCGGCGGCGACCGCAGCGTGCGCGGCTACGACTGGCACGAGATCGGGCCGCGGGTCGAAGTGGACGGCGATGTCTACTACACCGGCGCCTCCAACGTGGTCACCGCCAGCGTCGAGTACGAGCGCTACTTCAAGGGTCCGTGGGGCGCCGCGGTGTTCGTCGACAGCGGCAGCGCGTTCGAGGGCAAGCGCCCCGACATGCACACCGGCGTCGGCGTCGGCGTGCGCTGGCGCTCGCCGGTGGGTCCGGTGCGGATCGACATCGCGCGCGGGCTGAAGTCGCCGGATTCGCCGTTCACCCTGCACTTCGCGATCGGGGCCGACCTGTGAGCTGGCGCGAACGCTACGACCGCTATCGCCGCTACGGGCTGGACCCGTTGCCGGCCGACGCCACGCGTGCGCAGCGCGAGGCGCGGATCGCCGAACTGCGCGTGCTGCGCCGGCAGCGCCAGCGGCGGATCGCCCTGCGCAGCGGCATCGGCACCCTGCTGCTGGCGATCGGGGTCGCCGCGTTGCTGTACTGGCTGCTGTCCACCATCGGCGGCCGCGACCTGCTGCTGCGGCAGGTCGTGGCGCGGCTGCCGGCCGGCACCGTGCTGACCTGGCGCGCCGCCGAAGGCCCGGCGTCCGGGCCGATGGTGTTGCGCGGCGTGCATGTCTCGATGCCGCGGCAACGCGACCCGGACTGCGTGCCGACCGCGCAGGCGAGCTGCGCGATGGGGCGGATCGTGTTCGACGCCGACGCGGTGACCCTGGATCCCGCATTGCGCCCGCTGCTCGGCCGGACCCTGCGGCTGGATGCGCTGGCGATCGAGGGTGCGCGCCTCGACCTGCCGCGCAGCGACACGCCGTTCGAGCTGCCGACCTGGCCCGACGTGCTGCCGCAGATCGCCCCGCCGCTGGCGCTGGAAGCCGACCACGTCCGCATCGACCGCCTGCAGGTGCTGCAGGAGGGCGAGCCGATGGTGGCGATCCGCAGCGCGCGCGCCGGCCTGCGCGCCGGCCCCGGGCGCCTGCAGGTGGCCAACCTCGACGTCGACAGCGATCGCGGGCGGTTCGCCGCGCATGGCGACTACCTCCCGCGCGAGGACTACCGCACCGACCTGGTCGCCACCGCGGTGCTGCCGGCCCCGGCCGGGCGCACCGCCCCGCGCCTCGGACTGGTCGCCAAGGGCGACCTGTCGCGGATGGACGTGGCCATCGCCGGCCGCCTCCCGGCGCCGACTCGCGCCACCCTCACCCTGCGTGGCGACAAGGACGCACCGCGCTGGCGCCTGCGCGCGGCCAGCGAAGCGGTGGACCCCGGCCTGCTCAGCGGCGGCGAGCCGGCGACCCCGATCGCCTTCGACCTCGTCGCCGACGGCGACGGCGGCCGCGCCACGGTGCAGGGCACGCTCCGGCAGGGCGAGTTCGCGACGACCCTGCAGCCCTCGCGGCTGGCGCTGGAGGATCGCCGCCTGCAATTGCAGCCGCTGGTGCTGGACCTGTACGACGGGAGGATCACCGCGAACGGCGTGGCCGACCTGGCCGATCCGGCGAAGACCGCGGTCAAGCTCGCCGTGAATGCGCGTGGACTGCGCTGGCGCAGCGCCGACGGCGCGACCACCATCGCCGGCGATGCCGACCTGGGCGTGGCCGGCACGCTGGAGCGCTGGGGGGTGAAGGGCCAGGCGCGCCTGCAACGCGGCCAGGAACGCGCGACCGTGGACCTGACCGGGCTTGGCCACCGCGACGGCCTGCGCATCGATGCGCTGAGCGCGACGATGCCGCAAGGCCGCCTGCAGGGCGCCGGCGAGGTCACCTGGGCACCGAGACTGAGTTGGACCTCGAAGGCGACCCTGGCCGGCTTCGACCCCGGCTACTTCGCGCCCGACTGGCCCGGCGCCGTCGATGGCGTGGTGCTGGCCTCCGGCGCGATCCGCGACGACGGCCGCCTGCTCGCCGACGTCGAGGCGTCGCGTCTCGGCGGCACCCTGCGCAAGCGCCCGCTCTCCGGGCGCGGCGCGCTGCACGTCGACGGCGATGCCTACCGCGGCGACGTCGCGCTGCGCCTCGGCGACAGCCGGATCGAGGCGCGTGGACGCATCGCGCAGGCGATCGAGGTGGACGCCACGTTCGCGCCGCTGCGGCTGGACGACCTGCTCCCCGATGGCCGCGGCGTGCTGCGCGGGCGCCTGGCGCTGCGCGGCGCGCGCAGCACCCCCGACCTCGACGTCGACCTGGCGGGCGATGGCATCGCGTTCGGCGACTACCGCGCCGACCACCTCGTCGCCCGCGGCGCGCTGCCGTGGGCGCGCGGCGCCGGCAGCCTGGTGGTGGATGCGCGCGGGCTCGAGGCCGGGATCCCGCTCACCGGGTTGCAGGCGACCCTGCGCGGCGCAGTGGAGCGGCTACAGGTGGACGCGCAGGCGCAGTCCGAATACGGCACCGTCGCCCTGCGCGGCGATGCGGCGCGCAACGGCGCGCGCTGGTCCGGGACGCTGGCGACGCTCGCGCTCGATCCTGCGGTGGGCAGCCGCTGGACCCTGCAGGCACCGGCGCGCTGGGGCTGGGATGGCCGCAACGGCAGCCTGTCGCAAGCCTGCCTGCGCGCGGCGGACGGCGGCGACCTGTGCGCCGATGCCGACTGGCCGCGGCGCGGGCTGGACCTGCGCGGCAGCGGGCTGCCGCTGGCCCTGCTGGTGCCCTACCTGCCGGAACGCAGCGATGGCCGCCCGTGGGTGTTCAGCGGCAGCGCCGACCTCGTCGCCGGGCTGCGCGCGGTGGGCACCAGCTGGCGCGGCACCGCCACCCTGACCTCGGACCGCGGCGGGGTGCGCAACCGCCCGCGCGCACGCCGCGACGTGATCGGCTATCGCGACCTCAAGCTGGATGCCGACTTCGATCCCCGCCAGCTGCAGGCCACGCTGCACGCGGGCCTCGACGACGACGGCGTGGTGGTCGCGCGGGTGGCCACCGGCTGGGACGCGTTCGCGCCGCTCGACGGCCAGCTGCGGCTGCGCACCGACGAGCTCACCGCGCTGGAGCTGTTCTCGCCCGACATCGTCGAACCCACCGGCAAGCTCGACCTCGACCTGCGCCTCGGCGGCACCCGCGCGCAGCCGGCGATCGGCGGCCAGGGCCGGCTGCAGGACTTCGCCGCGGAACTGCCGGCGCTCGGGATCGCGCTGGAACAGGGCGACGTGCGGATGGACGCGCAGGCCGACGGCAGCGCGCGCATCGCCGGCCAGGTGCGCTCCGGCGGCGGCACCCTGCAGGTGGACGGCAGCCTGGGCTGGCGCGACGACGAGGTGCCGCTGGTGCTCAACGTACGCGGCCAGGACGTGCTGGTCGCGGAAACCCGCCAGCTGCGCGCGGTGGCCTCGCCCGACGTGGTGGTGCGCTACCGCGCCGGGCAGCCGCTGCAGGTGACCGGCAAGGTGCGCGTGCCCAGCGCCGACATCCACCTCGACCGGCTCGACATGGGCATCTCGCCGTCGCCGGACGTGGTGGTGCTGGATCCGGTGGACCCGACCCGCCCCTCGACCCCGACCATGCTCGACCTCGACATCGCGGTGGAGATGGGCGAGGCGGTGAAGATCGACGGCTTCGGGCTGTCGGGCACGCTCGGCGGCAGCCTGCGGGTGCGCGAAGCGCCGGGCCGCGACATGCGCGCGACCGGTGCGCTGGACGTGGCCGGCCGTTACCGCGCCTACGGGCAGAACCTGCAGATCACCCGCGGGCGCCTGCTGTGGTCCAACAGCGAGATCGGCGACCCGCGCCTGGACGTGCGCGCCGAGCGCGTGGTCGGCGACGTCACCGCCGGCATCCGCGTCGAAGGCAGCGCCTCCGCGCCGCGCGCGACGGTGTACTCCAACCCGGCCAAGAGCGAATCGGAAGCGCTGGCCTACCTCACCCTCGGCCGCCCGCTGTCGACCGTGACCGGCGCCGAGGCGCGCCAGCTCGGGGCAGCGAAGTCGGCGCTGAATGCCGGCTCCGGGCTGATCGCGGCGGAACTCGGCGCGCGGCTGGGGCTGGACGACGCCGGCGTCACCGAATCGCGCGCATTGGGCGGCGACGTGCTCAGCGTCGGCAAGTACCTCTCGCCCAAGCTCTATGTCGGCTACGGCGTGTCGCTGGTCGGCAGCGGCCAGGTGCTGATGCTGAAGTACCTGTTGCGCAAGGGCTTCGACATCCAGGTCGAATCCAGCACCTTCGAGAACCGCGCCTCGGTCAACTGGCGCACGGAGAAGTAGGCGCGCTCAGCGCACCAGCTGCGCGCCCTGCAGGTGCGCCACGCCGTCGGCGACGTCGGTCCACACCAGCCACGCGCTGCCGCCGTCGGCGACCAACCGCGGGCTGCCGGTGGCATGGCCGCGGCCCGCCGGCCGCGCGACCTCGATCCGCTGCAGCGGCTTCGACAGGTCGGGCGCGTAGCGGGCCAGCATCAGGGTTTGCCCGGTGGCGTCCTCGCGCAGCCAGGCCACCCAGGCCTGGTCGCCGTCGAGGGCGACGTCGACCTGCCCGCTGACCGCGGCGCCCTGGTCGACCACCACGGGCACGGCGTAGCGATCGCCGGCATCGGTGCTGCGGGCCAGGCGCACCGCCGGTTCGCCGCCTGCCTCGCTGTACCACGCGACCACCGCCGTGTTGCCGCGTGCCGCGACCGCGGGGCCATTGACCGGGCAGGCCTCGACCTTCCAGCCATCGGCATGCACCGCGACCGGCGGCGTCCATCGGCCGCCCTCGAAGCGCACGCCGGCGATGTCGCGGACCTCGCCTTCGCCGCGGTCGCGGTAGACCACCAGCGGACCGCGATCGGTCACGGCGACGTCGGTCTGGCAGCAGTCGCAGGTGGCCGCGTCGACCACCGCATCGCTGCCGCGGCCGAGGTCCATGTCGAACGCATTCGTACGCAACTGCATCGCGCCAGCATGCACGCCGGCGTGGTCGTGGCCGGCCATGCCCTGCGCGCGGCCATCCAGCCAGGCCACGCCGAGGCGGTCGCCGCCGATCGGCCACAGCGCGGCGAAGCCGTGCTCGCCCGGGCCGGCGTCATCGTTGATGCGGGTCATCTGCTCCCAGCGCATGCCGCCATCGCGCGAGCGCGCCAGCACCGCGTGGTAGCCCGACGGATTGCCGGGATCGGCCTGCAGCCACTGCACCCACAGCGCCCCGTCCGGGGTGGCCCGCAGGTGCGGGACATCGGCCCAGTTGGCGACCAGCGACTGGCCCACCGCGATCGTGCGCGGCTGGCTCTGCCAACCGCCGTCGCGGCTCCACGAGGCGAACTGCAGCGCGTTGCGCCGGCCCGGCTGGCGGCTCATCCAGCTCAGCAGCAGGCGACCGCCCGGGGCCAGGCTCAGGTCCGGCGAGGCCGCGCCCGCGGCCGCCGGCAACGGCCACACCTGCACGCGGTAATCGCCATTGGCGGCGACCAGCGGTGGTTCCGGCTGCCGCGCGCAGGCGGCGAGCAAGGGCAAGGCGAGGGCGAGGGCGACGCGGGGGCGCATGTGCATCCGCGCAGGATACCGCTGCCGCCGGTTCAGGCCGCGCGTTCGCGGCGCTGGCGCTCCAGGTGCACCAGCAGCAGCGAGATCGCCGCCGGCGTCATCCCGGGAATGCGCTGCGCCTGGCCCACCGTCTGCGGCCGCACGCGCTGCAGCTTCTGCAGGGCCTCGGCCGACAGGCCATGCACCTGCGCGTAATCGAAGGCATCGGGGATCGCGGTGGTTTCGTTGCGTCGCTGGCGCGCGATCTCCTCGCGCTGGCGGTCGAGGTAGCCGGCGTATTTCGTCTCGATTTCGACCTGCTCGGCGACCTTGGCATCGTCCACCGCCGGTCCGAGCCCGGGCACGCGCATCAGCGCGGCGTAGTCGAGCTCCGGCCGGCGCAGCAGGTCCAGCGCGTTGTTCTCGCGGCTGACCTCCACGCCGAGGTGCGCGCCGAGCGCGGCGCCCAGCGCATTGTTCGGCGCGGCCCAGATCGCCGCCAGCCGCGCGGTCTCGGCCGCGACCGCCTCGCGCTTGCGGCTGAAGCGTTCCCAGCGCGCATCGTCGACCAGCCCAAGCGCGCGCCCGACCGGCGTGAGCCGCGCGTCGGCATTGTCCTCGCGCAGCTGCAGCCGGTATTCGGCGCGGCTGGTGAACATGCGGTACGGCTCGCTGGTGCCCTGGGTGACCAG
>ERZ1645192.5152-NODE-5152-length-10208-cov-6.806954_pt1 | contig 10208 bp, 4 predicted proteins | sample MGYA00575354_ERZ1645192 | MGnify/ENA primary metagenome ERZ1645192 (study PRJEB40844, sample SAMN11349763) | freshwater sediment metagenome | isolation source: river sediment | host: Sediment | place: India: Faizupur Khadar , New Delhi | collected 2017-02-21 ...
AATGCGTCGTAGGTGTAGATCGCGACGGTCGCGCTGTTTACCGTCACCTCGAGGAGTCGGTTGAGATCGTCATACACATACTCCGTCGTATCGTTTCCATCCGTTTCGGCAGTCATGTTATCGCGAGCATCGTAGGAATAGGTGCTGGTAACACCTCCGCCGATCTTGTTGCGCAGTCTGTTGTACTTGTCGACGCCCCACGCGAAAGAGACGCCGTCCTCGGTCGAAAGTTCGATATTGTGGACACCGTCGAGCGTGTAATTCTCGGTCGCGCCATCACCATAGTCGACTTCTTTCAAACGGTAATAGGAATCGTAGGTGTAGGCTTCCGTTCGATTGTCCAGCGTGTCTGTTTTTTCATTGAGGTGCCAAGCGCGGGTATAGCCGTAATTGTAACTTTTTACTCGGATGTTGTTCGAGTTGACCTCGCTCAAGTTATCAAGTTTGCGCCACTGATCGTAGGTATAGTTTTCCTGAAGAAGACTGTTACCCTTCGTTATGGCGGAGATCAAGCCGTCGGAGTATGTATACGTTCCCACCACGGTGGTGTTGTAACTCACTTCGTCGAGGCGGTTTCCCTCGAAGTTCTTCTTGATCTGATTGCCGTCCGGCAGTATCAGAACATGCTGCGTAAGCGAGGGCTGATAGGAAGTCACGACATCCGCCGTCGTGCTGGTCGAGACCGTCTCCTCATACACCGCGCCGAAAGAATCGTATTCCCGGGCAACCGTTATGGCACCGTCTACCGCCGTCTTGAGCAGATTTCGTTTGTCGTAGGTGAAGGTCTGCGTCACCGGTTCAGCGCCGGTGGTCGATTTACTCACGATTCTGCCGAAATCGTCGCGCCCGTAAGTGACGGTCAGATCATAGTCCTTGTTGTTGTCGGTCCAATCCTCATTGTAAGTGGTGGTCCCCAGATCACCATGCTCATCGTAGGTGTAGGTATATTTCTTCTGGCGCGGCACCTCAAATGAGTCATTGGCCGTGGCGGGCCAGATCGTTTCGCTCTTTAATTGGCCGTTGCCGTTGCCGTTGGAATAGTACTCGTAGTCGACGCGGCCGTCGCGGTCGTTCTCCCGCGCTATGATACGTCCTTTGTCATCGTACTCGGTAGTCGTGATGATAAGACCGTCATTGAGGTAGGAATTGGGGTCAAGGACATTGCCGCCCAGACCGTCATCGGTCATTTTGTAGATACTCTTGATGACCTGCCCAAAGGCATTGTACTTGAAGAATTTCTCATTGCCGATCAGATCTTGGAAGTCGCCACCGGGAACATCACGCTCGACGGCAGCCTCTTCATCGGCGGTCCAGATAACCTGTCCGCCGGTGTTGTAAAAGGTGTAGGCGCAACGGAAGTTGGCCATGTTGCCATCGTGCAAACTCTTACAGGTGCGCAAGGGGCGTCCAAGCGCGTCATACCAATCGACAACATTCCATACCGTTTTGCCGCCGCTGGTGGTTATCGTGGCGCCGACCCGGCCGGTAGCGGGAGAGGAGAATGCGGAGCAGTCGCCCTGCATATCGCTGTCGTTGTAGCCGTAGTAGCAGGTCTCGGTCGTGGTCATCAATACGGAATTCACATAGGTTTCGACCATCTTGACGCGGTTGAGCGCATCGTAATAGGTCTTGGAACTGTTCCCTTCATTGTCGAAGACCTCGATAACATTTCCCAAATCGTCGTAGACATTCTCAGAAATGCGGTAGAAGCTGTCCAGAGCGCCATTGCCGGGAACAAAATATTTGCTCGACTTCTTCCATACCCGTCCCAGTCCGTCGTAGAGCGTTCCGTTCTGTCCGGTGAGGGAAAGATCCGTCGATCCTTCCTGCTGTGCATGCGTTAGTTCGGACACCACCCTGTCGGAGAAATGAGCGTCGTCATAGACCGTTTCCAAGACCTGTCCGAACGGATCGGTCACGGTCGATTTGCGTCCCCAACCATCATAATTTGTTTTTACTTCGGGGATTTCCTCTCCCTCTTCGGCCGATATTCCATATTTGTTAATTAACGAATCGAGACGTCCGTATTCATAGAAGGAGTTCTCAATCTCTCTTTTTTCAACAACTTCGCCATTCTCATTAAGCGATGCTGTGAAAACCTTTGTGGGGCTGGAAAGATGATTATATTCTACCAGTCGAACAACACCGTTCTCCTCCTTGTAGACGATGTTGCCGAACATGTCGTGCTTCGTTTCGATACAGCGGTTGCCGGACTGAGTTTTGGCAATAGCACGGTTCGGGGAAACTTCCGTAGCGCCCTGACAACTCAAATTGGCGCGACCGAGAATGTCATAGAATGTTTTTTGATATATGTGCATGGAGGAGGGAATCACTATTGGACCGGTATTGGCTACCGGATACTCCGCCACGGAGTACTTTTCTTCAAAGGTCATATCGGTGGGGTTGTTGAAGGCATCGTAGGCGTATTCCCGTTTATACTCGCAGGAAAGAGTTGGAGAGGGTTCTTCATTGATATCAGTATAATCGAGATTGCTGGCGTCACATCCGAAGTGGCTACGCACGACCCTATCGAAGGCATCGTACTCATAAATGGTTTCAACATTCGCGCTGTTCATCTCGGCTATCTTCCGGCCGAACTCATCATATGCGTAAAGATTGGGGTACCAATCGACCCCGTCGAGCGGTAGGAAGTCGCGTTTGAGCAGATGTGTGTTGGGGAGGAACTCGAACCCCTTGACATAGGTAATGGCATTGTTCTTCAGCATTCCCTGTTTCGTCAAAAGACCCATGTTGTTGTAACTGAAGAAAAGGCGCTCCTTCTCCGTGCTCGTCGTGTCGAATCCTTTTTTCACGATCACTCGGCGCTGTTTCAATATGGTTGTGTTGTCGCCGTTCAAATCCTGCGGAAGGGGCGGGGTCGGCATGCGCTTGAGAAGAGAGTATTTGGCTGGCACTATCAGGGATGCACTCGACGAACCATAGGAGAAGGGAACGGGGTTAATATTCGGCACAAAATAGAGTAATGGGATCGGGACATAGAAGAAATCGATGACGCCGTTCTCGTCATAGTCATAGGTATAGTGTGTTCGCCGCCCGTCATAATCGGTCACTTCGCGAACATCGTTCTTTGCGGTGTAGGTCATCTTCTTGACGCGCCATTGGTCTGTTTTATTGATTAAACAGGGGTCTGTCGGCACCGAAGAGTTCCCTGTTCCCAAATAACGTCTTTCATCGCAGGAAACGGTGTAGTCGGCCACTTTGTCTTTTACCACTTCCACATCAAAGAGAAGATTCGCCGTTTTCAGGTGTACCAGCGGGTTCTGAGAATAGTAGGAAAAGTAACTCCCCACCCGCAAGGCATTGCGTTCATAGAAATAGAAATGCGCCCGACCATCGGGAAGAATATGCCGTGAAAGATGTCCCTCTTCATCGTAACGGAATTCCTCGATCAAACAATTCGCTTCAATGGCGCAACCTTCCGCCTCTTTTTCATATTGTTCTCGTTTTATGAGTTTGCGCCACGGATTGTACGATTCTTTTACGATCCTCTTTTCGGTTATTGTGCCGCCGTTTTTGATTTCAGATTCCTTTATGTTACGCTCGAACGCCACGGTATAGCGCGAGGTAAAGAAGGGACAGACCGGTTTACGATCCGGAACGGTCGGTGTGTTGGGATCGTCACGATAGGCGCAGGTTGGTTCGGCATCGAGTGTCGCGGAGGTTCTGATCTCATGGGGCAAGGTGCTCATGAGTTCAATTTTGGTCTTATAAGTATCGCCGTTCGCCAGATAAGTGAACATTTCTCCGATCTGGCCACCGCTGATATGATAAACGATAGAATCTTGCGGCGTCGCGTCGGAGGTCAGCGTGATGTCGCCGCTGATCACTCTTCCCTTTAAAAGTGACAGAGCGGATGAAGTGTATGTATCGATGCGGCGGGTCAAAGGCAAGGAGGGACTCCCGCCTGTTGAAGAAAGAACATCCGCTTCAAAGGTCCAATTGTCTCCATTCCATTGCAGATCGTAAACCGCGTATTCCTTGGAGAGAAGGCCCTCCTGTGACGAGGAAGAGGTAAGATATCTCGTCCCTTTGCGGACCTCAATGGTCTTTCCGGTCCGTACGGGGGCGCCCCACAGTTCATCCCACGCGAGCAGGTAACTGCCCGTAAGGGCTTGGGCTTGTATGAATCTGCCGTCACTGTCAAACACCTTCATGCCGGTGACTTTCCAGTTCTGATCGCTGTCGGGAAGCGGGTCCTTCGTAAAGTCAAAGCGCCACAGATTGCCGTCTCCGAAATTGAAATCGGTGGGCAGAAGCGCAATGCGGTCCCGGGGGCCGGTATAAAAGAATTCAAAATCGGAGCCGTCCGCCCCGATGCGATTTACCGTGATCGTTATGGTAGTTTGATAGTTGGTGAGCGGTTCATTTCCCGCTTGAATATGAACTTCGATCCGGGCCGCGATACCCTGCCCCGGTTCGGGAAGGAAAATATAATGGTGGTCTCCGGTCAACTTCCCGAGAAAGCCGTCAGGTTTCGTGAAGACGAGGTCATTGATCGATCGGTCGGTATTTACATACTTCTCGACGCCCCCGGGAAGATTAAGATAAACTTCCTGCCCTTTCCATGCGACTCCAGCAATGGGGGTATATACATAATAAGGATCAAACAAAGTAATCATCGGTATGTTCAAGGACCATTTGTTGAGGTAGTGGTCGTACTGCATTGTAGGTTTGAACAGAGGCATTCCCGCCTTTTCTTCATGTACGATATCGGTGCGGGCAATAGAGAGTGAGCTCAACGCGCGCGTGAACTGCTCCGATTCGACATCCTTTTTCAGTTCGGTATCTTCCCATACGCTACCACCTTCGATGCTTTTCCGGTACGCCGCTTCGGCAGCGGTTCCCGCCTCCAATTTGAAATCGGCCATTTCGGGAGACATGTCGGTAACACGAACATATTTGACTCGCGCTTCGACTATGTCGGTCTCTTCTGCAAGTTCGACTCCCTGCGTATTGTTCACCACCTGCCATTCGGTCGCCCCTTCCGGACGCACCTCAAGCGATGCGGTCTGCGGGAAATCGGTTGGCATCACAAAGCGAACATAAGAAACCGGCTCATCGTATTCTTGATCGGGGAGGTACAGATAGGCTTCGGTCTGGGTGGTATCATAAAGCGAATACCACTTCACGCGGCCCCATCCGCCCATGAACAGACGATTCTCATACTCGGCGAAGGAGCCGTTGGAGCCGTTGGCGATCAGATTGATGCGGTAGGGCAACTCGGGATCGGTGATGTCTATCTCGCTGGTCGTGTAGTAGTCGTTGAGGTATATCCGTGACTCGTGCTTGTAGAGTCCTTCGGAATAGCCGAAACCGTCGATATAAGCGATCTGTTCAAAATCATCCACAGCTTTGGTTAAAACCTTAAACCCTTCCTCATCGGCAATGTATATATATTCTACACCGCCTTTCGTCTCGGCCATGATCTTGCGGATTCGGTTCATATAAAGGGAATAATACCAAGATATACAGTCGCCCCAGCCGTCGTATTCGGTACAAGTGCCCTCATCGGAGGTCGCTGTATCAACCGTCACAGACCATGCTGAGAAATCAATGTTCGCGAAGGCAGTGACATCAGTCTCTCCTGATTCAGATATGCTATAGGTATCGATGTTTCGAACCACATAGAAAAGAGTGTCGCAGGCGATGTAGAGGTTCTGGCTGTCGAAATATATGTCACGAACCGGTTCGGTGGTAGGCACATTGATCCGCTCGTCGAGCGTGATATCCCCCACCGTCGATCCGGTCTCAATGGTCGTCTGCATAGTCTCGTATTCGGCGGCTGGGTGCATGTAGATCGTGTTGCCGGCAAGAATAACCAGATAATCCTTGTAGAACAGTATCTTCTTGATGGCGGTGGAGGTGGGAAGCGTTACTCGTTTAACTTCGGCGATGTTCGTGGAAGAAGTTTCCTCGTATATACGGACTGTGTTGCCGATGGGCAGAGATAGATGCGGTCATTGCGGAAAAGCGCTTCGGAGGCCACAGTGGCACTCATGGTGAAGGCCCACAGTTGAGTCAAAGATCCGTTTGCATTGACGGAGAACTTTCCAAAGTATTTCTTCTTGGAAGCATACAAGTTGCCGTTATTCACTGCGACGCGCACCGGATCGTACACATAGTAGTCATGCATATAATAACTGTTTTCTTCTAATATCCAGTAGATCGAGGGGTCATCGGCAAAGGCTTCATCGTCTGTGCTGGCCTCGATATCTTCATAGTCCCATCTCTCAAAGGTACCATAGTACTGCCAGAACACATCGTCGTTGCCGCGAAAAGCGACCTGTTTGATTCCGTCGAGACGGACTCCCTCCTGATCGACCGCAACCAACCCTTGCGCCGTGATACCGGGTGCGAGGGTGCAGGTCCCGCCGACACATTCCGTCAACGAGATGTTCCTCGTTTCATACGCTTGGGTAAGGGTCGAAAAGAAGAGGACGACGAAAAAAAGGCCGATAAAACGCGAACCCAACATGGTAACCCCCGAGATAAAAATATAATAGTGCTAAAAACAAAAGAAAAATACCATTCTGCGGAAACATGTCAAGAAAAAAGATTTATGAATTGGTTAGTATTCGATGTCGTAGAATACAACCTCGCCGGGCTGGGTCCCTGTCGGCATTTCCAAATCACCGCCACGATAAAAACCGACCATCAAGGTATTACCGTCGGTTGCAAGATCATACCCGAAACCCGATGTTGTATAAGGTTCTTGCGAGTAATCGAACCGAACCCGGATAAAAGGTTCGAATGGATCCTCTGTCGCTTTGTTGTTGAAGTAACTGAATACTGTTCCGGGATAGTAGAATTCCTGATGTAATATATCTTGGCATTTATGTGCGCCCGCGAATAAGATCGGTCCTTTCGTTGCGATAGACTTTCCGAATTCTCCCGCAACCGCCAATTGAGGGTGTTCGTCCGGTATTATCTTTTGCACCGAACCCCATGCGTTATCGCCTCCTTCGTTTCGATAGAACACATAAACTGCGCCTGCGTTTTCTCCCCAATAATCGTCGTTGGGGAATCCGACCATGAGATAGTCGCCGCTGACGGCAACGGCGGATCCGAAATAATCGTCCAAAACGGCTGTCCCAGGTTTTAATATCTTGACCACTTGCCCCCAGTTGTCAGTGCCGCCCTCGTTCCTTTCAAAAACATATACCGTGCCCGCTCGATATGTATCTACATCCCTAGTCATAACCGGTGCTCCAACCACTAGGCGGTCTCCATCCAAGGCTAAAGCCTCGCCGAAACGGTCGCCCCCCATGCTCTCGTCCGATCGTATTTCCCTCAAAAGACCCCAGTTATTGGTACCGCCTAGGTTTCGCGAGTGAATAAAAACACAGCCCGGAGGAGAATTAACTGCATCATCACAGGGGCCTCCGATGAACAACAGATCGTCAGTTACCAAGAGTGCAAGCCCTCGACGATTAAAATTTACCCCTCCTCCGTTCAATACCCGCTTCTTGACATATCCCCAGTTGTCGGTTCCTCCTTGGTCTTTTCGGTAATAGTAAAGCACAGGGCCTTCCTTGTCATCCAGTTGGTCTCTTGCTTTAAGCACAAAGGCATGGTCGGAATTTATCGCGACATCCCATCCGAAAGCCTCGTTATCCGCTCCGTTGGCGGGGAGAAGAACCTTTCTTTCCCCCCAGTTATTGGGACCACCATAGTTACGCTCGAAGATGTGTGCACTTCCCGAATTGGTTCCTTGCATGTCGGAATAAATGGCTCCGGCGATAGCCAGATCACCGTGAAGAGCAACGGAATAGCCCAAATAACCAACTTGGGAATAATCGGTAGCCCACCGTTTTGCGATCTCGGTGATAACGACCTCATCGGGCTGGATGTCAAAGTCGATGGGATCGTCGTTGTCGACAGGCATAGAATCGCCAACGGCGACCTCGGATTCGGTTCCGTCCTAGTCGAAGCCGTCATCGACAAATTCCCCGTCGTCGTTTACGGGAACATCTCCACCCTCTATGACATCATCGGGAAGAGTCTCCGTATCTGCGCCCCCCTCGTCGGACATATCTTCATCCGGAGGAATCAATAAATCGTTGTCGACGGTGGATTCCGTACTATCGTCGCCATCGATGTTCATCATATCCGAGTCGATGACCACCTCATCGTTGTTGCTCCCTTGATCGGCGGGGGTCTTCGTCGTGCCGTTTTCGCAGGAGACAAAGGCCCACAACAAAAGAAAAAATACAACCGTTTTTTGAATCATGTGAACATCCCTCCTCGCGGAAAACCGTTTTCACAATAACAGGACGAACAAGAATGTCAAGGGTGGCACGATGACGCACTTGCTTTTCCCGTGCGATACCGGTACGATGCCGCGAGCATCGAGGGGAGGCTCTCATGATCCTGCGCACCATCGTGTTCCTTGTGATCGTCGCGACCGCGGCGGGGCTCTTTCCCGACTGGCGACCGGTCCTGCCGCCGCTTGCCGCCATCGGACTCGCGTTCCTCACGCGGCGGGTGGTCGCGGCGCTCTTCTGCGGCATCTGGACCGGCGCGGCGCTGATCGTCCTGAAAGAGGGCGGCACCCTTTTCACGAGCGTCGGGGGCGGCTTTTTCCGCGCCGCCGATACGTGGGTCATCAAGGGGCTCAACGACCCGTCGCATCTCCTCGTCATCGTTTTTTCGACGCTCATCGGCGGGATGACCGGCATGCTCGCCGCGTCGGGCGGCATCCACGCCTTCGTCGCCCTCATCGCCCGCACCGCGAAGAACCGCGTCGGGGCGCAACTGGCCGCCTATGCGACCGGCGTCATGATGTTCTTCGACGACTACTCCTCGACCATCGTGACCGGCTCGGCCTTCCGCCCCCTCACCGACCGCTGGCGCGTCAGCCGTGAGAAACTCTCCTTCATCGCCGACTCGACGAGCGCCCCGATAGCGAGCGTTTCGATACTCTCGACCTGGATCGGCTACGAACTGGGACTCATCGCCGACGCCTTCAAACAGAGCGCCATTGGACTCGACGCGTACGGCGCGTTCCTCGCCTCGATACCCTACCGCTTCTATGCCCTCCTGCTCCTCGCGATGGTGCCGCTTTCCATACTTATGCGGCGCGACTTCGGCCCGATGCGGCGCGCCGAGGAGCGGACGCTTAAGACCGGCGTCCCGCACGAACCGGGCGGCGATCTGGCCGCCAATACCGACGAATCGCAACTGCCGCCGGTCGACAAACGGCGCTGGTACGACGCGGTCCTGCCGGTGGCGACGATGGTCTGCGCGGTGCTCGGCGGACTGGTCGTGAGCGGCCGGTCGGCGCTCGCCGCGAAGGGTGCGACCGATTTCCCGATCCGCGAAGTGGTCGCGTCGGCCGATTCGTTCATGGTGCTCATGTGGGCGGCGCTCCTCGCGACGCTTGTCGCCGGCGGGCTCGCCCTTCTGCGCCGGACCCTCACGGTGGACAAACTCGCCGCGGCGTGGCTGAAGGGACTCCAGATGATGCTCACCGCCATCATGATACTGACCCTTGCGTGGGCGCTCGGCGCGGTGACCAAGGATCTCGGCACCGCCGAATTCATATCGCAGGGGCTGTCGGGGGTGCTCTCGGCGGGACTCCTTCCGGCCGCCGTCTTTCTCGCCGCCGCCGTCACCTCGTTCGCGACCGGCACCTCGTGGGGGACCATGGCGATCCTCTTCCCCACCGTGATACCGCTTGCCGCCGGGATAGCCGCGGCGCAGGGGATGGACCCCGCAGCGCTCAACAACCTCGCCATCCTCACCGTCGGCGCGGTGCTGACCGGTTCGATCTTCGGCGATCACTGCTCGCCGGTGTCGGACACCACCGTCATGTCGGCGATGTATTCGGGACTGCCGCTCATGGACCATGTCCGGACGCAGATGCCCTACGCCCTCCTCTACGGCGCCATCGCGGTCGTGCTGGGCTACTTGCCCGCCGGGTACGGCATGAACCCGCTCCTCTGCCTCGCGCTCCAGATAGCGGCGGCGGTCACGATACTACGCTACTTCGGCAAAAAAAGTTCGGAGATACCTTCTCCCTGAGTCAACGAACGCCATCTTTTCTCTTGCTTTGTCACATATTCTATGTATTATTCGTGACAGCAAGGAGGGCCAGAAGATGGAGAATAATCTTTCAGGAAAGATACTTGCGCGGATATATGGCACGGGCAGGGGGTATGTCTTCACGCCCAAGGACTTCCTCGATA
>ERZ1645192.5154-NODE-5154-length-10205-cov-5.093300_pt1 | contig 10205 bp, 6 predicted proteins | sample MGYA00575354_ERZ1645192 | MGnify/ENA primary metagenome ERZ1645192 (study PRJEB40844, sample SAMN11349763) | freshwater sediment metagenome | isolation source: river sediment | host: Sediment | place: India: Faizupur Khadar , New Delhi | collected 2017-02-21 ...
GCCATGGTTGTTGTCATCGGTCGAGATTGGAGAAATAACCAGGGTATAGGTGCCCGGGGGTACGAGAATGGTTACGGGCCCATCATCGATGTTCCCATTCGCCTCGGAGATGGCCGCGCGCAGGGTACACGGGCCGCCGGTTGGTTGGCCGGCGCTGCAGACGCTATTGGTCGCTAAATCGGGGAGGTCGCTGGAGCTGTTGACGGTAAAGGTTAGCCCGGTATCAGCCAAGGCCGGGGTTGGGATAAACGCGAAGACGCTTACCAGGACCAGGATGGACAAAAGGAAACCTAACCACTTTCGGACTGGGGACATCTTTCCTCCATTCAGTGAACCCTTGAGACGATGGATAAATTTTACCCCTGCATACAATAAAAATATCATCTCCACGACAAAATCATCCATTTTATGTTTGTTGGACTGATCCAAATGCCCTCAACCCCTGGAGGGCTTGTCAGTCACATGCCCTGCCTGTTATTGTTAAGTTGCGGGGTGAATCTCCACGCGTTCCCACTTTTCACATTTATATGCTTAAGAAAACAGACCCCTCCGCGGAGGGGCCTGAATGGATGTAAATCAAGCAACTTTTACTTGAAGACCAAGGGAAGGTAGACCAAATACCCTTCCGTCGTGAAGGTCCAATTATAGGGCACTTGCTGGACGTCTCCACCCGCGTCGGTCTTTCCGGCAGCAGCCGCGTTATGCAGCGTCAGCCCAGCCAGGCTGGCGTAGGGTGTGAAGGTGTGCGTGAAGGTAGTTTCGTTGTACGCGCAGGTTCCAGTAATTGAACCACCCAAGGCGTGCAGGCTCGGGCAGGCATCCGCGGGCATGGCCTGGCTCCAGGTTATGGTGATGGTTGTGTCCGTTGGGACGTCCACGGCCGCGTCGATGGGAGAGACTGACACCACGAGCGGATCGCGCCAGTTAAAGACCGTATACTCATAAGTCTGCGTACCATCGAGACCGTAATCGACGGCCAGGCTGAGGTTGGGGAGTTCCACGTTGCCATCCGCACCTTTCATCACCGTCTCCCAGGAGCCGCGGGCAAATTTAAACTCCATCTGGGTGCCATCCAGGATGTCAAACGTGCGAGACCAAAGCACAGGGCTCATCTGGCTGAGGGCAGTCGCGGCAGGGTTCCAATCCCCGACCGTCCCATCCGGGTTGATGTAGCGACTCAGGTAAACCGTTCCTGGCGTGAAAGCGGGCACAGTGATGTTGAACGTGACCTGGACCACCTTGGGCTCGGCCATATGCTCAACGATGTTCGAGTTCTCACTGCGATTAAAGCTGGAATCCAGGGCGACAACAAAGTAGTAATACATTTCCACATTTTCGACGTCGACATCGTGGTACGTGGTTGCTGGTGCCAGCACGCGGCTGATTTTTTCGTATAGCATGCCATCCGTGGAACGATAAAGGTCGTAAGCGTAGACCGAAACGTCATCGGTGGAGGGCGTCCACTCCAGGTCGATGAAAGACGCGCCCCAATCGGCGATGCTCAGGACGGGCGCGGAAGGCGCGGTGGTGTCACCTGAGGCTTCGACTGTCAGGCTGCCAGCCTGCTCGGTCGCATAACCGTTCCCTGTTCCGTCCAAGTCAGCGTAGACCCATGAGGCACCCCCGTCGGTGGAGTAGCGGTAAACGTAATCAAATTCGCCGGTGGATTCAGGCAGTAGCGGGCCTACAAATTCATCGTTGTTACCAGCTTGCGCGTTAAATACCGCGTCATACCAAATCCAATCGGGCTCGACGCGTGGGTCACTTTCGTTGCGGCCGTAACCCACCTGCGCCAGCAGACCAGGCGTGGCACCGGGTTCGGAGGTGACACCGGCAATGTAAACCTGACCGTAAATGTTCACGGTTGGGGTAACGCCAATGGTGTGAGTGATTGTGAATGGCCACTGCAGGTTCGCCCAGTCGATGTTGTAGGCGGGCAGGGCACTGACCTCGTTGGAAGTGGTGGTCAGTCCGTTCGTTGTGTTGCGGGCCACCACTTTGTAATACACCCGTTGACCGCTCACCTGGCCAAAGTCGTTATAGGTTAAGGTTGAAGTCATTCCCCGTAATTCATAAGTGCCACCAGCAAGGTAGCTGCGGTAAACCAGGTAATCATTCGCGCCAGTCGAAGCCGTCCAGTTGAGTGTGACGGTTGTACCATTGGTCGTCGCGCTTAATTCGACTGGCGTGGGTGGAGTGGGTTGAGCGATGTCTTTCAAGACCAACACAAGCGTGCTATTGGCCAGGACCATAACGTTTTGCAATTGACCATCTGTTACAACGTATGTTGCGCTTGAAAACACGTCCCCATACCCCGCACCATTTGGCAGATAACCCGCCACATCCAGAGACACGGATTGGTCCGAGAGACTGCGGTTGATTAACACCACCGCGGAATCCTCACCGGGAAGGTTTCTGCCGTAAGCATAAAGGGCAAGATTGTCGTCGGCCATTAATGTGCGGTAGTCACCGGTCCTGAGGGCAGGGTGCGTATTGCGCGCGTATGTGAGGGTGGCGTAGTAATCGTAGAGCTCATCCTGGCCATCCTGGGTTTGCAGGCGGGTGTAGAAAGGTGTGCCGCTTTCATCCAGCCAGGGGAAGGGCTGACGGTTGTAGGGGTCGTCCTCCCACTTTCCACCGGAATAAGCCATGGGGCCAACCAGGCCGACCTCGTCACCGTAGTAGATGGTAGGCGCGCCGGGCATGGTCATCTGCACGGCTACAGCGCCTTTGAGGCGCTGGATGGCGTCACTCCAGTCATAGTCGGGGTTCGCGTAGAGGGCTGGGTCGTTCGAATCGGTGTTGTGGTCGAGCATGAATAGCACCCGGCTGGTATCGTGGCTGTCAAAGAGATTAAGCATCGCCTGGACGCTCTCTGGGTTGTAGCGCTCAAAGAGATTTTGGATGCGTTCGTCAAATTGTTCGGGGTCCAGGGGTGCCAGTTCGCCCGCGGAAGAACCCGCGCTGTGGTCGTTATCGGTAAAGACCTCATCGCGCCAGAGGGAAAGCACCGCGGAGCTGAACTGGTAATTCATTACCGCGTCCCACTCGCCACCCAGCAACCAGGAATTGGCAATGCCCCATTCCTCACCGGCGATGTAACCCTCGGGGTTGACTGTTTTGACCGTATTCCGGAATCCTTCCCAGTATTGATTGCTGGGGTCGTTAATCGTGCCGGGGTCCACATCGGCGCCGACGTCCAACCGCCAGCCATCGGCTGACTGCATGTAGTGACCGGCGACCGTATCGGTGGGCACTGCTTCGTTATCCCAAATGAGCGCGCGGACCGCTGGGTTGGTGGATACCAACTTGGGCAGGCTGTCGTAACCCCACCAGGATTCATACGTCGCGCCCCCGGGTGTACCGTCATCGCCCACGCAGGGTCCATTACCCGTGTCATCGGGGATGAAGTAGAACCAGTCGCGGTAAGGCGAATCAAAGCTTTCACAGGCGCCGACTTCATCGTAGCGTCCGTAGCGGTCAAAGTAGATGCTATCGGAGGAGACGTGGTTGAACACACCATCCAAAATCAGGTGCATGTCGCGGGTGGCCAGTTCGGCGGTCAGCGCGTTGAACGTGTCAGCGTCGCCAAACATGGGGTTGATGCTCATGTAATCGGTGGTGTCGTAGCCATGGTTGGAGGGCGACTCAAAAATGGGGTTCAGATAGATGGTTGTGACGCCCAGGTCTTGCAGGTAATCCAATCTATCAATCAGGCCCTGCAGGTCACCGCCGTAGAAATTTTTACTGTAGGTGCCAGCGCAGGCATCCGTACCGCGCGGGTCGCAGATGGGTTCGTTCCAATCCGTGGTCAGGGAGCGGTACACGGTGCCACCGGTCTCGCCGTAGAAGAACGTGCCGGCTGGCTTGTCGTTGGTCTCATTGCCATCGCGGAAGCGGTCGGGGAAGACCTGGTAGACCACCGCGTTCTTTATCCAATCCGGTGTTGTGAAATCCGCGGCGTAAACGGTGAGTTGATACGAGTAATCGTTGGTTTCGTCAAAAGCCTGGCCCCAGCCCATCGTGCGGGCGGCGTCATCCTCGTAGTAGTCCACGTCAGTGCCATCGATGACCACGAAGCGATACCAGTAGACCGTTGGGACGTCGCTGGCCGGGACCTCCACCTGCCACCAGTCGTAGGTTCCATCGCTATAAGCAACTGACATTGGCAGCATGGTTTGGGTGTTGGTGCGGTCGTTGTAGAGCCGGAGTTTGACTTCGGTCAGGTCACCCTGGGCCGCGCGCAAACGCAAGGTGACCGGAGTGCCCGTGGTGACGGGTCCGCCGGGTGTGCGATAGAGCGTGTCACGGCTGTTATGTCCGAGCTCAGCCCACCAGATCTCGTTGTCGTGGCTGGCAGATGGCGGCGGAGGAGGGGGGAACGCGCCGACCCGGCCGGTGCGATAATCCAGGTAGAACCACACAATATCCTCAGCAGCATACGTGACGAATGGGACGTTGTTTGCGTTAATCGAACGGTTGTCCAGGCCGATCGCGTCCCAGGAACCAGTGGCGACTATCTTGAAGTTATAGGAACCTGCTGCGACAATCGGATAGTTCAACACATACAAACCACGACCATGCATCCCCAGGGCGGTCTCCGGATCGGTATTGATCCAACCCTGGAAGTCACCCACTGCCGTGAAGCTGTTGCTTGAATCCCAGGCGTGCACGATGTTGGTTGATGGCACCAGGGCGAGCCCAGCATCCGCGTTGTGGTTGTTGGTATCAAAGGTCACTTTCACCACCTGGCCATCCGCGGTTGTGTTGAGCCAGGAGTTGCCTGTTGTGGGAAAAGAAACGTCCCAGGTGCAGTTGTTTACTTTGAATTCGTAATGTCCCGCGGTTGGAATGGTCACATCCGCGGTGAAGACGCCATCCCCCCCAAGCAGATCGCCATTCGCGCCGTTATCATTAAGCGGATATTGAGCTGGCAACCAGCCATTAAAACTGCCTGCCGCGCACCAGGTACCAGCGCTGCTGGCGGCGGGTTGGATCAACATCCGTCCGCTATAACTGTCGAGCAGGAAAACCACATCCTGATTGTCTGTGGTGGTGGTGAAGTTGATGTTCGCGGCATCGCTTGAACGTCCATCCGTGCCGAATCCATTCCAGGTGCCGGTTATGACCGCTTTGCCGATGTAACTGCCCGCCGCTGGGATGGTGTAAACCAGGCGGTAGAAGCCATTACCCAGGTCATCCATCCCCGTGGCAGTGTCATTGTTGTTCCAGCCCTGGAAGTCCCCAACCGCGGTGTAGCTGTCGGGGAGGAGATCCCCCGTGACGTTGACAATGTTAGTCGCGGGCAGCAGAGCCATGCCGGCGTTCATATTGTAATCGTTGGTGTCGAGCGTGAAAGTCACCCACTGCATCGGCGCTCCCGTGATCACCCAGGAGTTTGCTGCTGGATGAGTATTGCTCCAGCTGCCACACTCCACCGCTTTCCAGTAATAGGTGCCTGGCGTTGGGATGGACATTCCAAGCGAAAAAACCCCATCCCCGGCGATGATGTCGCCATTCGTGCCATCATCCAGCATGGGGCTGGACGCGTTGTCCCAACCATTCATGTCCGAGGCGAGGCACCAGCTCGTCGCGTTGAGGCCATAGCTTGACTTCGAAGGCAAGTCAAGTTGAACTGCCAACACGTCCGCGTCTTGCTCCGGGATGACTGGCTCGGAGGGGATGGGAGCGGAAAGCGCGGGCTTCGCGTTGAAGCCCATGCCCAGCAGCATGCTTACTACTAACAGGAGATGAAGTACAAATGCTTTTTTCATGGGTTCCCTTTCTTCATACGTTTTATGATGGTGAGGTAGTCTGCAGGTCACGAAAGACCTTTCCTATTTCCTTGACCAGGTCGCCAGCCAGTACGGAGGCTGGGTGGCCGACGGTTTGGGTTGCCAGGACCGCGCATTGAAAATGCAGATAGACAGCCAGCCGGCCAGCGTCCCAGGCATCCAGGCCTTGGGCCATCAAGCCCACGGCCATGCCGGCCAAAACATCCCCACTGCCACCATGCGCCAGGGCGGAGGTGGCGCCAGGAAGCACCACCACCTGGCCAGAGGGGTTGGCGAGCACGGTGTGGGCACCTTTGAGGATGACGGCCTGGCCCCAAGCCCGCGCGAATTTGCGGGCGATTGCCACCCGGTCCGCCTGGACAGCCTGGATGGAGAGCCCGGTGAGGGCGGCCATTTCGCCTGGATGGGGGGTGAGCAGGCAGCTGGCGGGCAGGTATGCGGGCCAATCGGCCAGGGTGGCCAGCAGGCGCAGGGCGTCCGCGTCCAGCACCATGGGGATGGGAGTGGCCTGGCGGGGGAGGATTTCGGTGAGGAGCGCGGTGAGAAATGCGCGCGTGGTGGGGGCCTGCCCCAGGCCAGGGCCCAGCAAGAGCGCCTGCTTGTTGGCCAGGATTGGCGGGATGAGGCTGGCAGCTTCGGCGGCAATCCCACCCTCCACCTCAGGCAGCACTTCCCAAATGGCTTCGGGAACCGCGCAGGCTAGCGGGGCGTGTAACGAGAGGGGAATGGCGGCATACACCAGGCCGGGACCTGCGCGTAGGGCAGCGGCGGTGGCGAGCAGGGCCGCGCCGGTATAGTGGCGCGAGCCGGCGATGAGCAACGCGCTACCAAAGGTGCCCTTGTGGGCGTTAGAAGCACGCGGGGGGAGCAGGAAGTGGGCCATGGCGGTGGTGAGGAGGCGTGTGTTGGGCTGGCCGGGCAGCCAGCTGCCGGCTGGCAAGCCAAGCGGTACGCGTTGAAGCTCTCCGGTGAGATCAGCGGCTGGGAAGCGCAGCAGGCCGGTTTTGGCCGCTTCGACGCACAGCGTCAGGCGGGCGGGCAGGGTAAGTTCGTCTGCCTCGCCCGTGTCGCAGTCCACGCCGGAAGGGCAATCCAGGGCGACAACGGGAGGGAGAGCTGGCTGGGACCGGAGGGCGGAAAGTATCTCCGCAACTGGGCCGCGCAAGGGCAGGCGTGTGCCGGTTCCCAGGAGCCCGTCCAGGATGAGGCCGGCTTGTGAGAGACAATTGGTTATAAGGGCGTTCTTGTCGGGGAATTTGGACCAGCCTACAATGGTGCCGCCGGCTTCCTCGAGACGCTGGGCCAGGGGTGAATCGGTGGTTTCGGTAGCGCTCAGCAAGGCGGTAGCGCGCCAACCGGCTTGAGCCAGGCGCGCGAGCGCGATGAGAGAGTCGCCCCCGTTGTTGCCGCTGCCAACCAGCCCAAGGATGGACCTGGGGGCGAGGGTATTGAAGCGTTTTTGTATGGCCTCAGCCACACCCAGGCCGGCACGTTCCATCATCTGGTCGTATGGCAGCCCGAGCTTGAAAGCTTCTCCTTCGAGCGCTTTCATCTCCGCGACAGTGACGACCGGGAAATCTGGCATCATCATCATTTTACCCGATGTCAAAGGCGTGGACGTTTGAATGTCCAGAGGTCAGGCCGGCCAATGGCGACCAATTATTTATGCAAAAAGGACTGTTGACCCGGGCAGGCACAGGCTAACGCGCCCCTTTGTCCATCCGCGGAAAGGCGGCAGGGCGCTCCTGGCTGGCGAGGTCACTCTTCGCGAAACGTAATCGCGTACCCATTGGGGGAGCGCAGGCGGAGGGTGTATTCGCCCCAGGATTGGCGGGTGTAGGGTTCCTCTATCTCAATCAGCGCGTCCTGCAGGTATTTGCTAAAGCGCTTGAGATGGGGGACGTAGAACTGCCACTGCATGAGGTGTTGGATGGGTCCAAGGTTATCGGCCGCCACCTCTTGCAGGATGAAAAGAATATCGCCGTTGAATTGCACGACCTGCGTGGTCTCAGTTTCGGGGTGAACAAGGAAACCCAGCTTGCGGTAAAAGGTTGATTCCGCCTGCGCGTCCCGCACAGGCAAGATGGGCCGGAGCGCCACTTTTTCGAAGGCGCGCACCGCCTTCCAGCGCTCGCTAATCCGACCGCCGCGCCTTCGTCCGGAGGTGAGAATCAGGCTTTTCGCGCTGTTGCCATTTGGCTGGGCGGTCGAGAAGTTGTATATAGGCGCGGGGTCGCGGGTGGGGTCATAAAGGCGGAAAGTGGAAGGCGTGATGCGGAAGAAGATATCATCGCTGCCAAGCGGGTCAGCTTTATAGTGAACCCGGCTGGGCAGGTTTGTTGAAAGCTTAATCAGATGGCATTGGATGCTGTTTTTCTTGAGTTTGGGGTAGTTGGTTTCAAACCAGGCGAGGACATCGTCGCGCGTGAAAACATCGTCCGCCTGTAAGTTCTTCGACTCGACAAAATCCAACAACAGCATCCAAATGGGCTTCTCGTAGGTAGACATAAGGACCTCCGGTTGTTTTGATTATGTTCACGATCAGACAGGGACTGATTTAATTATACACATTGGCGAGGTTTATTGTTGATTTATTTTAAAATTTTTATTTGAAAAGCAGAAATTCGTTGAAATTGAGTTAAATTCGTAAGTTAACAGGCTGTGGAATTCCCGTTTTCGTGAGAGCCTGTCATTTTTTCAGGGTTGAGTTTTATTTGACTGCGGATTTCTTTGTTTTCGTGTATAATAGGCGATTGCGTCGAAGACGTAAAAAAGTGTGTAATGAATTTAAGCCCGGATCGGAGGTGAATAGCAAATGGCAAGTGTTACATTAAGACAAAATGAATCGCAGGACTCCCTGCTCAAACGCTTTCGCAAGAAGGTGGTCAAGAGTGGTGTCCTGAGCACCGTGCGTCGCAAACGCTGGTTCATCTCCAAGAGTGAACAGCGCCGCATGGACAAGAAAAAGGCTGTTCGTCGTTCCTTCCGGAAGACGTACGAATAAGCCGGATTAGTGAGGTTTTATGGCTAAAGAAGAAGAGAAGATTACCGTGGATGGCACCATCATAGAGGCGCTTCCCGGCACACAGTTCCGCGTAAAGCTGGAAAATGGTCATGAGGTTATGGCCTACCTTTCCGGTCGCATGCGCCGGTACTACATCCGCATCCTTTTGGGTGACGCGGTGCGTGTCGAGATGTCTCCCTATGACCTGGATCGCGGTCGGATTGTTTACCGCCAACGCCGCCCAGGTTCTTCCGAACCGCAAGACTTCTAAACCTTGCCAGCCAATTACAACCCTCGCATTGCGGGGGTTGTTTCTTAGCCCGTGGCATTCCTGCGATAAAATCCTTTTCCAGTATGGAACAACGAGCTTCCAATCCCCCCGGCACCCTGCGCAGGCTGGACCCGCGACGGGACCTCGACGCGGTAGCCAACCTCGTTGAAGTTGCTTTTGGGCTGCGCGGCGATCCCGATGGACAATTCGTGCTCAACCAGATGCGCGAAAATGCCGCGCGCCAGCGGCAGGAGCCCTTTCTTTCAAACCTCGCCTTGCCAAGCGCGGACGGGTATGTTTGGGAGGATGGGGGCAAGATTGTGGGGAACATCAGCCTAATCCCATTTCAGGCGGGACTGCGGCCGATCTGCCTGGTAGCGAATGTGGCGGTGGCGGAGGAATACCGCAACCATGGCATTGCGACGGCCCTCACCCGGCACGCGCTGCGAATCGCGCGCCAAAGGCAGGGCATGGCGGTGTGGCTGCAGGTGCGGCACGAGAACCAGGTGGCCATTGGCGTGTATGAATCACTGGGGTTCAGGCATTTTGGCAGCGTAAGCCAATACCGGCGCGCCGGGGAGACGCCACGGGGCACCTCGCCTCTGGCGGGATATCCCAGCCTGGTGGAGGTGGGAGAACGTCAGCGCTCGGAATGGCCGGCCCAAAAGGCCGCCCTGCGGGCCACCTACCCTCCCGAAACCCGCTGGTACCTGAATGTCGATTTCAACGCTTTTGGCCCGCGGGCCTGGTACAATCCTCTGAACTGGGGCAACCTCCCACGGCTTAAGCATCTTTCGTTGAGGAGCGGGTCGCGCTGGCAGGGCACGCTCACCTGGCAGGGCACGGACACCCGCGCGGACAACTTGTGGCTGGCGATGGCAAAGGACGCGGTCCAGGAAGAGAATGTGAGCCGGCTGTTGAAGGTTTTTATGGAACGGATCTGGAATGGGCGGCCGCTCAACCTGGAATATCCCATGGGCCGTTATACTGAAGGGATTCTTTCTGCTGGATTTGAGTTGGCGCGCAACCTGGATTGGATGCGTTACTTACCCCCGCAAAGGTGGCCGTTGGGGGTCTTAAGAAAAACTGGAACCGCCCGTTAGGGCGGTTCTCAATTTAATCCGATTTAGAGTTC
>ERZ1645192.5156-NODE-5156-length-10204-cov-4.112622_pt1 | contig 10204 bp, 9 predicted proteins | sample MGYA00575354_ERZ1645192 | MGnify/ENA primary metagenome ERZ1645192 (study PRJEB40844, sample SAMN11349763) | freshwater sediment metagenome | isolation source: river sediment | host: Sediment | place: India: Faizupur Khadar , New Delhi | collected 2017-02-21 ...
GCAACGGATCCTCAGGGACTTGCGCCGCAACGCCTTCGTGGACGAGAACTCCATCCGCAGGGAGGCCCTGCGCCTGCGCATCCCCTGCCTCACGAACCTCAACACGGCCCTGGCGGCCTGCGAGGCGATGGAGACCCTGCGGGGCCAGGTCCAGGTCCGGTCCCTGCAAGGCCTGGTGCGATGACGGCGGCCCTCGAGGAATCCCTCGACCTCGTCGCCTACTACCGCCGCCGCGCCCAGGAATACGAGCGCATCTACGAGAAGCCGGAGCGGCAGGCGGACCTCGCCGCCCTGCGGGACCTGGTGGCCCGCGAGATGGCGGACCAGGAGGTCCTGGAGATCGCCTGCGGCACCGGCTACTGGACGCGGGTGTGCGCGGAGCGGGCCCGGTCCGTGCTGGCGGTGGACCTGGCCGAGGAGACCCTCGCCATCGCCCAGGCCAAGGAATACCCCTTCGGGAAGGTGCGCTTCGGGAAGGCGGACGCCTACCGGCTCGACGACGTCCCGGAGGACTTCACGGCCGGCCTGGCCTGCTTCTGGTGGTCGCACGTCCCCCGGGAGCGGCTGCCGGAGTTCCTGGCGGGCTGGCATCGGCGCCTGGGCCCCGGGGCCCGCGTGGCCTTCGTGGACAACCGCTACGTGGAGGGGAGCAGCACCCCCGTCTCCCGCAGGGACGCCGGGGGGAACACCTACCAGGTCCGGCGGCTCGAGGACGGCTCCACCCACGAGGTGCTCAAGAATTTTCCCTCCGGGGACGAGCTCCTGCGGGCCGTCCAGGACATGGGGGTGGAGGCGCGGCTTGTGGAACTGCCGTACTACTGGTGCCTGGCCTACCGGGTGGGCCGGTAGGGCGGGCGACGGGAAAGGAAGCGTCGCCTCCACATTCCTGCGCCGGCGGCGCTCCTTTTTGGTATCTTCCACACAGAGCCTTTCCGGTCGCCGCGGAGCCCCACGCTTGCCACTTCCAACTGCCCGATCCACTCCGGAACGTTCCCTCGCGGAACTGGACTCCGTCGGCCTGATCAGCCAGCTGGCCCTGGCCACGGCGCGCATCCAGGAGCTCGAGGGGCGGCTGGATGAGGCGAAACAGCAGGATTCGCTCACGGGGCTGCCCAACCGGAACCGCCTGCTGGACCGCGCCGAGCAGGCCATCGCCCTGGCCTCCCGCCGGAGCCACCTCGTGGCCCTGCTCTTCGTGGAGGTGGACCGCTTCAAGTCGATCAGCCAGACCCTCGACTTCCAGGAGGCTGACGAGCTCTGGCTGCAGTTCTCGCGGCGTCTCGCCTCGCCCCTGCGGCTCGGCGACACGCTCGCGCGGCTCTCCACGGACCAGTACGCCGTCCTGCTCCCGGAGGTGCGGGATTCCATGGAACCCTGCCGCGTGGCGCAGGGCCTCCTGGATTCCCTGAACATCCCGTTCAGGCTCGGCCCCAGGGAGCTGACCCTGACGGCCAGCATCGGCGTCAGCCTGTGCCCCCAGGACGGCGACGACGCCATCTCGCTCCTGAAGCAGGCGGAAGCCGCCACCGGCAGGTCCCGGGCGGAGGGGGGCAACACCTACCACTGCAGCACGCCCACCCTCAACGAGGCGTCCCTGGAGCGCCGGGAGCTGGAGGCCTGCCTGGGCGACGCCATCATGAAGAACGAGCTGGAGCTGCTCTTCCAGCCCCAGTGCAGCGTGGACGGGACCATCGTGGGGCTGGAGGCCCTGGTGCGCTGGCAGCACCCCGTGCTGGGCCCGGTGCCCCCCTCCAAGTTCATCCCGCTGGCGGAGGAGAACCAGCTCATCCATCCCATCGGCGAATGGGTGCTGCGGAACGCCTGCCGGAAGATGGTCTCCTGGCAGGCCCTGAGTCCGCGCCCCCTCCGCCTGGCGGTCAACGTCTCGCCCCTGCAGATCGCGCAGCCCCACTGGGTGGACACGGTCGCAAACACCCTCCACGAGTTCAGGATCTCGCCCCGCTGCCTGGAGATCGAGATCACGGAAGGGACGCTCCTCCGGAACGCCAAGCTCAGCAACACCGCCCTGCACGTCATCAAGGCCATGGGCATCCGCATCGCCATCGACGACTTCGGGACGGGCTACTCGTCCCTCAACTACCTGCAGCGCCTGCCCATCGACACGCTCAAGATCGATCTCTCCTTCGTCAGCGGCCTGCATCCGGAGCATCCGGACATCTCGTCGGTGCCCATCGTCCAGACCATCCTGGACCTGGGCCACAACCTCCACATGGAGGTGGTGGCGGAGGGCGTCGAGACCTCCATGCAGCGGGACACGCTCTCCCGGATGGGCTGCAGGCTCTTCCAGGGCTACTACATGGGCGCGCCCATGACCGTGCAGGAGATCGAGGAGCGGCTGGAGGCGCAGCAGATCCGCGCCTTCAACACACTGCTGTCCACGGGCCTTTCGGACCAGGCGGTCTGAGGAGGCCCGCCGTTCCTACTCGAGGAGCCGGCCCTGGGTCATGCGGATGATGGCGGGGACGTGCAGGTCGTCCGCGCCGCCGGAGAGCTCCCCGCTGGGCGTCGGCCCCTGGGGGAGCAGGCGCGTGGGCGTCATGGTGTGCCCGGCCTCGCCCGGGTTGGGTTCCCCGTAGATCCGCATGGAATCGACGTGCGGAACCGCCCCGTCCAGGGGGGGCAGCGGCGCGGAATCGAACTGGTCGGCGGGGGCGTTGAGGTCCCGGCCCTCGTCGAAGCCCGAGGCGAGCACGGTGACCAGGACGCGGTCCTCCAGCTCCGGCGCGTCCACCTGGCAGGGCTTGATGTCGGCCAGCCCGTTGTAGTGCTCGCTCAGGTAGTTCATCGCCGTCTCGAGGGCGCTCAGCTCGATGCGGTCCCAGTTGGCCATGATGGAGACGATGACCTTGGTGGCGATGCCCTGGAGGTTGTGCTCCAGGAGCGGGCAGTCCAGGGCCCGCTGCACCGCGTCCAGGATCGCCTCGTCGCCCCGGCCCTGGCCGGTCCCGATGAGGGCCTCCCCGCCGTTGCGCAGCACCGCCTCGACGTCCGCGAAATCCCCGTTGATGGTGCCGGGCCTGAGGATGAGGTCCGTGATGCCCCGCACGCCCTGGATGAGGACGCCGTCGGCCACGCGGTAGGCATCCTTGGCCTTCACGTTCTTCTCGCAGAGGGCGAGGAGCTTCTGGTTGGAGACCACGATGACCGTGTCCGCCGTGTTCCGCAGGTTGTCCAGCCCGAGGAGGGCCTTCTGGGTCTTGCCCGGCCCCTCCCAGCGGAAGGGCGTCAGGACGACGGCCACCGTCAGGGCGCCGATCTCCCTGGCGCAGCTGGCGATCACGGGGGCCGCGCCGGTGCCCGTGCCGCCGCCCATGCCCGCGGTGATGAAGACCATGTCCGCGCCCTGGAGGTTCGCCAGGATCTCCTCGCGGCTCTCCTCGGCCGCGACGGCGCCGCGCTCGGCGTTCCCGCCCGCGCCGAGCCCCCGCATGCTCATGGGCCCCAGGGGGATCTTCACGTGCGAGGAGCTCTGGGAGAGGCTCTGCTGATCCGTGTTCATCGCGATGAGCTGCACGCCCGACACGCCGCTCTGGACCATGCGGTCGAGGGCGTTGCAGCCCGCGCCGCCCACGCCGACCACCTTGATGCTGGCGCCGGGAAGGTGCACGGGGCTCGGGAGGAACGGGATCTCGGGCATGGGCACTCCATCGTCGAAAGACATGTTCACAGCCATTTCTTGAACTTCTCGAAGAACCCCCCGCTGCGGACGGTCCTGCCGCTTCCTTCGATCAGGTCGCGGGCGAGGGCCTTCGTGGCGCCGAGGGCGTTGGTGTAGAGGGGGTTGGCGAGCACCTGGGAAAGGCCCTGCAGGCCCGTCACGCGGCCCAGGACCACGCGGGGGCGGCCCAGGATGTTCTGGGCCAGGATGGGGAGGTGGGGCAGCAGCGCCCCTCCGCCCACCAGGTGGACGCCGCCGTGGATCTCGTGGACGAGCCCGCTGCGGCCGACCTCGGCGAGCACCATGTTCAGCAGCTCGATGGCGCGGGCGTGCAGCACCTCCGCCAGCTCCTTGCGGGAGACCTGCCGCCCCTCGTCCTCGAGCTCGATCATCTCGGCGGGATCCACCTGGGTGGGCAGCGCCGTGCCGTAGACGCGCTTGATGCGCTCCGCGACGCTGATGCCGCCGAGGTGCTTGGTGATCTCGAGGTCCTTCGTGAAGTGCGTTCCGCCGATGGGGATCACGGCCGAGTGGAAGAGGGCACCCCTCAGGAACACGCCCAGGTGCGTGAGCTGGTCGCCGATGTCCACCACCACGGCGCCGTTCTCGGAGTCCTCCCGCGAGAGGACCGCCTCGGCGGAGGCGAGGGGGGAGTACATCAGGCTGGCGCCCTGGAGGCCCGAGAGCTGGAGGGCGCGGTTGATGTTCTCCAGCACGGAGCCGGGCGCGACGATGATGCGCACCTCCGCCTCGAGGGTGTCGCCGATCATGTTCACGGGATTGCGGATCTCGCGCTGCCCCTTGATGTGGAACATCTGCGGAATCCGGTGGAGGACCGTCTCCTCCTTGGCGAGCTTGCAGGCGTTGGTGGCCTGCTCCATCACGCGGTCGCGGTCCGCCACTGTGATGATGCGGTCGGGGTTCGAGATGGTGATGGAATCCCGCAGGTTCTCGCCCTTGAACTGGATGCCGTCCACCGAGAGCCGGATGCCGTCCAGGCGCGTCTGGCCGGAGGTCTTCATGGCCTCCTCGACGGCGCGGTTGATGGCGTTCACGGTGAGGTTGATGTCCGTGATCTCGCCCTGCCGGATCCCCCCGTCGGAGCTGGCCAGGCTCGCTCCCGTCACGTTGACCGCGCCGCCCTCCTCGAGGACCGCGACCACCGCGACGACCTTCGTAGCTCCGAGATCCAGACCGAGTAGAACGGCGGGTTGAACCATGCGTTTCCAGTTCCTTTCACCGAATCATAGCCGCATTGAGCCTGCATTTTCAGGGTTGAATATCGCCTGCGTGTCGCCGGTGTTCATTTCGCGGATCCCGCCCCCCGCGGCCAGGGTCAGTTCGGTCCGGTCTTTCCCTGCGGGGGCGTGTCCACCTGCGGCTCCCCCACGGCCACCTCGTTCTCCCACCGCAGGTCGAAATACCGGATCTGGTCCAGGTCCGGCCGCTTGGAGAGCTCGTTCAGGAAGAGCATCTGGAAGTTGGGGATGTTCTGGGTCGCGTCGAGGCGGGAGAGGTAGAGCGGCGCGGCCAGGCCCTCCAGGTAGACCACCGGCCCCTTGTCGCTCCAGCGGAGCTCGGTGAGCCGGTCGAAGAACTCGGTCTGGCGGTCCCGGAGTCGCGAGGCCACCCGGATGAGCTGCAGCAGGGCCTTGTCGGTCTGGCTGCCGGGGTCGGCCACCACCGGGATGGGCGCCAGGTTCCCCTGGTTCACCCGGTCGAGGACGATGCCGTCGTCCGAGAGCAGGAAGACGCCGGCGGGCCTCACCAGTCAGAGGATGGGCTTCCGCTCCTCGATCACCAGGCTCAGGCGGTCCGGAGGATCCCTCCGGATGAGGAGGCCCTTGACCCAGCGCCGCTCCTCGATGCGCTGGCGGAGTTCCTCGGCGTCGAACCAGAAGAGGGGCTTGCCCTTGCACAGCCCGTCGGCGATCCGCTGGATCTCCGCGAGACGCTCGTTGCGGCAGCCGCTCACGTTGACCTGCTCGATGACGAGCTTCTGGAGGCCCAGGTAGCGCTGGCTGAACTCCAGCGCCGCGTAGCCTGCGCCGAGCACGAAGACGGCGACCAGCCCCACCCGGACCCAGGGCATCCAGGGTCGGCGCACGCGGGTTCGGGGCAGCATGGGCATGACGTCCTAGAATACAAGCAGCGAGAGGAAGGTGAAGAGACCCCGTGGCGCGCCGGCCCCCCTCACCTCCAGATCTCCACTTCCGGTTCCAGGTCGACGCCGTGCGCCTCCTTCACCCCGGCGCGGACGAGCTCCATGAGTTCCAGGAACTGAGAGGGCGTGGCGTGGCCCCGGTTCACCAGGAAGTTGGCATGCACCAGGCTCACCTCCGCATCCCCCACCCGGCGCCCCTTGAGACCGGCCGCATCGATCAGGCGTCCCGCGCTCCCGCCCGGCGGGTTCCTGAAGATGCACCCGGCGCTGCGCACGCCCCGGGGCTGGCCGGCGGCGCGCTTCGCCCGGTACTCCGCCATGAGGGCGTGGATCCGAGCCGGGTCGCCCTCCGCGAGGCGGGCCGTGGCCGACAGGACCACCGCGCCCGGGGGAAACCCGCTCCGGCGGTAGCCGAACTCCCCCGGCCCGGGGGCCTTCTCGACCAGCTCCCCGGCGGGCGTGAGGAAACGGTAGCGGGCGAGCACCTGCCCCCACTCGCCGCCGTGCGCCCCCGCGTTCATGCGGACGGCTCCCCCCAGGCTGCCGGGGATGCCCCCGGCCCACTCCAGGCCCGAGAGCCCTGCGGCAGCGGCGGCTTCCGCCAGGGCGACGTGGCCGTGGCTCGCGGGCGCGGTGAACTCCAGGCCGGACCGGGCAGCCTTCCCCCCGAGCCGGAGCCGGAGCACGGGCTCGGCGACGTCCCCCAGCACCAGGAGGTTGCTCCCCACGCCCAGCACCCGGTAGGGCTGGTCGCGGCGGACGCAGGCGCCCACGAAGAGGCGGGCCTCCTCCTCCGTGGAGGGTTCGAAGAGCCAGCGGCAGATCCCGCCGATCCCCAGCGTCGTCAGGCGCTCGAACGGGATGTCCCGCGTGTGGGGGAGCTTCAGGAGTTCGTCGGGAAGAGGGATGGACATGGCTCTCCAGTATGCCGGAGCGCGACGTTCTCCAGGGCCAGCAGCCGCTCCTTGGCCTCCAGGCTCCCGAAGAGGCTGAATCCCCCGGGCCCGTCCGCCGCGACCACCCGGTGGCACGGGATGACGATGGGCAGGGGATTCCGCGCCATGGTTTGGCCCACGGCCCGGGCGGCGCCCGGGGAGCCGGCCATCCGCGCCAGCTGGCCGTAGGTGAAGGTCTCGCCGGCCCGCGTGGCCCGCAGGACCTCGAGCACCTTGCGCCGGAAGGGAGGAAGCCCTTCCAGGTCCACGGGGATGGCGGCCAGGTCCGCCGCCTCGCCGGCCAGGTGCCTCCGGATCAGGTCCACCGCCCCCGCCACCCAGGGCGGAAGGGGCCGGGAGAGGGGCGCGGCCGGGGCCTCCCCGGAGAGGCCGAGCGTCCGGAGCCCGGCCCCGGTCCAGGTGAGGACGACCCAGCCCATCCGGGTCTCGAAGGCGAATTCGTTGTCCATGGCCCCTTCCCCCGTAGACTAGGGAGATGATATCCGCCCGCCAGGAACGTACATCCGGGAAGGAAGGAGGGGCCGCCTGATGCGCTGGCTCGCCCTCGACCACGGCACCAAGAACCTCGGCATCGCCTTCAGCGACGAGCTGGAGATCCTGGCCTCGCCCTTCGAGGTCTGGCCCAACCAGGGGGAGGCGGCCCTCGCGCGGCTGGCCCGGCTGGCCCGGGAGGAGGGCGCCCAGGCGCTGGTGGTGGGCCTGCCCAGGCACAAGGACGGTCAGGAGAGCGCCACGGCCCCCCTGGCCAGGGCGTTCGGGGAGGCGCTGCAGGCCATGACCGGGCTTCCCCTGCTCTTCTGGGGCGAGCAGCTGACCTCCATGGAGGCCGAGCGTCTGCTGGCCCAGCGGGGCGTGAAGCCCAGGGACAGGAAGGCCAGGCTGGACGCCGCCGCCGCGGCCGTCATGCTGGAGGACTTGATGGAAACCCGCAGGAGCCGGGGGATCCCGGTCCGGGAGTTCGGCCCTTCATGAATCCCAGGGCAGCGGCGCGTGCATGGCCGCGAACCGGCCGGGAGCGCGGATGCCCTGCTCCTTCATCCAGGCCTCGGCGGAACCCAGGAGTTCCGCGTTGCCGAGGAGCCGTCCGCGGATGTGCCGGATGACCCTGGCGTGGAGTTCCATGTCGCAGGCCTCGAAGGTGATCTCCGAACGCAGGAGGCGTTCGAGGGCCTCGGGCTTCCGGCCGTCGAGGGCCGCCTGCATGGCCTGAAGCTTCAGGGCCAAGGCGCCGCCATAGGGCGTGCGCTCGGCCAGGATCCCGGCGATCGCCTCGCGCGCGGACCGCAGGAGGGCGGGGCGACGCTCCGGACGTGCGGCCGCCAGGGCCAGGGCGGCGCGCGCCCGCAGCTCGAGGGTCGTGAGGAGCATGGGCTGGAGCCCGAGCAGCAGGGACCGCGCCAGCTTCTTCTCGGCCGCGCGCAGGAGGCCCTCCGCCTCCTCGTAGGCCCCGGCGTAGAACTCGAGGTTCACTAGGCTCACCAGCCGGTAGTAGTGCTGGAGGCTGAAGCCCTTGCGCGACCACAGGGCGATGGCGTCCTCCAGGTCCCTCCGCGAGGCGTCCGGGTCGTCCCGCGCGAGGTCCAGGATGTAGGAAGTGCTCGTGCGTAGATTGGTGGCGGCGATGAGATCGCCCTTCTCCCTCGCTTCCTGGAGCAGGAGCGGCAGCCGCTCCCGGACCGTCCGGAGGTCGCCCAGCACGACCCTGGCGAGGAGGCCGTGGTGCTGGGCGAGATGCAGTTCGTAGTCCATCCCCGTGCACCGCCGCTTCAGGAGCTCCTCCGCCTCGTCCAGCAGGTCCGACGAGGCTCTCCAGCGACCCTGGATCATGCGCACGATGCCCGCAGCCATGAGGGCCCGCACCCGGGAGCCGGGATCCCCGAGGCGCGCGGCCAGGGCCTGGGTCCTGTCCAGAAGGGCCTGGGTCCTCCGGAGGAAACGGTTCCCTCCGGCGGCCGCCAGGACGGCTTCGTGGGCCAGCGCCCGCGCGACTCGCCGCGGCTCGCCGGCCTCCAGCGTGAGAAGGAGCTGCTTGACCTGGAAACCCGCCGCGCGGAGGACGTCCACGGGCCCCAGGCCCATGGCCAGCGCCCACAGCATGTCCACGCGCTCCAGCTGGTCGGCGGGAACCCGGGCTTCCGCCCGCTCCTTGAAGTCCAGGCCCCGGAGCTTCAGTCTCAGCCGGAGCCAGAGGAGCGCGCACAGGGTCGCGGCCCTTCCGCCGGGCAGGCGAATGCCCGCCTGGGCCAGCACCCCCGTCAGGATCGCGAGGCCCGCCTCGATGTCACCGCTCCGGAAGCGTTCCTCGGCCGCCCTGCGCCGCAGCCGGCCCGCCTCCGGCCCGGCGCTCCCCTCGGCGGCCTCCAGGTAGGCTTCGGCTGAATCGGCACTCAGGCCCGCGGTGGCCAGGGCATCGCCCAGGCGCTTGAGGAGCGCCGGGTCCGCGGGTTCCTTCAGCCGGATCGCCTTCCGGTAGAAGGCCGCCGCCTGCTCGAAGGCCAGCGCGGCCTCCGCCAGGACGGCCGCGCGCACGGCGTATTCGCAAGCCTTCGCCGGGATGCCGGCCGCCTCGAAATGCCGCGCCAGGGCCTGGGCGTCCTCGGGGGCGCGCGATTCCAGGACGCGGGCGAGGGCCAGGCTCGTTTCCCTGATCTCGGCCCCGTCCATGGACGCGACCACGGCGGCCCGGATCCGGTCGTGGTAGACCTCCAGCAGTCCGCGTCCGAGGCCGGTCCTCATCCGGACCAGGTGCCCCGCGCGCAGGCTCGCGAGCGGCGCGATGCTTCCGACTGCCGTCCCGGAGGCGGCCTGCAGGATCTCCCAGTCCAGGGGAGCCCCCGCGATGGCCAGGGTCCGGAGGATCCTCCGGGAATCCCCGGAAAGCGCCTCGAGGCGGAGCCGGAGGTAGTCGTCCAGCCGGAGACTTCCCGGACGCGGCCCCCCCGCGCCGCTCAGCCGGGAATACTGGGCCAGCTCCTGGACGAAGAAAGGGCTGCCCCCGGATTCCGAGGCGATCCACGCCGCCCGTTCCCCGACCCCCGCCCCGCCCTCGCCAAGGAGCTTCCGGGCGAGCCCGCGGGCCTCCGGGGCGGCAAGGGGCCGCAGTTCCACGTCCTGGAGGATCGTGGCGGTCTCGACGAGCTCGGGGATCAGTTCCCGCATCACGGGCGAATCCCTGGCCTCGTCGCTGCGGCAGGAGAGCGCGAGCATGATCCGGGGCGGTTCGGGGCCGCGCAGCAGGTCCGAGAGCAGGATGGCACTGTCCAAGTCCCCCCAGTGGATGTCGTCGATGATCAGGACCACGGGCCCCCGTTCCGCCATCCTGCGGAGGATCTCCCCCAGGGCGGCGAAGGCCCTTCGCCGGAGGGCCTGGGGCTCGGGTTCCCCGGCTTCCGGCGGTATCTCGGG
>ERZ1645192.5157-NODE-5157-length-10203-cov-9.452601_pt1 | contig 10203 bp, 8 predicted proteins | sample MGYA00575354_ERZ1645192 | MGnify/ENA primary metagenome ERZ1645192 (study PRJEB40844, sample SAMN11349763) | freshwater sediment metagenome | isolation source: river sediment | host: Sediment | place: India: Faizupur Khadar , New Delhi | collected 2017-02-21 ...
GCCTGCTGATCCGGCCGACCCGCAATTGCCCGTGGAACAAGTGCGCTTTCTGCCATTCGTACAAAGAAGCCCGCTTTCAGCTACGGCCTGTCGAAGAAATCAAGAGCGACATCGTCGCCGTTCGCGACACGGCGGACCGAATCGTGAGCCTTTCGTGGCAACTCGGCCAGGAAGGGCACGTCAACGATGCGGTCATCGACGCGATGTTCAGCCGCGGCAACGAGCATCGGTTCGATCACGCCGTACAGCACGTGGCCGTGTGGCTCTATTTCGGGGCGCAGACCGTTTTTCTCCAGGACGCGGACACGCTGATCATGAAAACCGACGATCTCATCGAGGTCCTGAACTTTCTTCGGACGACGTTTCCCACCATCAGCCGCATCACCTCCTATTGCCGCTCCAGGACGGCCTGCCACAAATCCGTCGAGGATCTCGGACGATTGCGGGAAGCGGGGCTGACCCGGGTTCATATCGGTCTCGAGTCGGGTTATGATCCCCTGCTCGAGTTCATGCGAAAAGGAGTAACGGCTGCAGAACATATCGAAGGGGGCCGTCGCATCATGGCCTCGGGGATATCGCTCTGCGAGTTCGTCATCCCCGGCCTGGGAGGCAGCCGATGGTCCCGCGAGCATGCGCTGGCAACGGCGGAAGTCCTGAACCAGATCAACCCGGATTACATCCGGCCGCGGAGCCTCCTGGTCCGCCAGGGGACGACGCTGTACGATCGGATGATGAAGGGGGAGTTTCAGCCACTCGGCGAAGACGACATCGTTCGGGAACTCCGTTTGTTCCTGGAGCATCTCCACGGCATTCAAAGCCGCATCGCAAGCGACCACGTCCTGAACCTTCTCGAAGAGCTGGAGGGGAAGCTGCCCGAGGACGGGGACAGGATGATCGGGATGATCGACCGGTATCTCTCATTGCCCGCGGAAGACCGCATGATCTTCCGGCTGGGACGCCGGCAGGGAGTCTACCGCAGACTCGACGACCTGGATGACCGGCAGACGTACCTCCGACTCAAGGGGGTCGTTGACAGGGGAACAGGAAATGAACCGGAGAGGCTGGAAAGGTATCTATACCAGATCAGCCAGTGCTTCCTTCCATGACGCCTGGATGCACGACGCGAAAAGAATCGCTGACGGCCTCTGCTTCGAATGTTACCCGAGATGCGGTGTCAACCGGTCACTCCCGCGTCGGGCCGGCATCCTCAGCCCCTCGAACGCGACCCCTTATCGGGACAGCCACGGCCGCTTGTCGGGGCCGAATCTCTCGGAAATCACCGGGACGATCCACGGGAAGGGAAGATCGGCCGTGGCCGGGTATTTTTCGATATACTCGATGTACGGCCGCCCCTGCAGGTCCTTCTCCGGGAGGACCGCATCGGTTGCGCCGTCGAACTCTACCGTCGGCAAGCCGTTGCTTTCGCACAGATCCCTGTCGAAGGCGGCCACGGCGCTGACCCACCTGCCGTCGCAATAGAATTGATTGTATCCGTGCCGGGGAAACACGTTCGAGCCTACCTTTCTCACGATGTGTTCCGGCGTTCGATGATTTCTGATCTTTGCAAACGCAAGTCGGCTGGGGATTCCTGCCGCTCTCGCCAGCGCCGCCAGCAACACGGCCTTCTGGACGCAATAGCCCTTTCCCCACTCCAGGACCCGGGATGCCCTGAAATCTTCTTCGAACGCGGAAATCATGAACAGGTTGTATCGAATGGAGTCGCGGACGAAGGCGAAGAGCCTGACGAGCTTCTCTCGGTCGCCGGCACAGGAGCCCGTCACGCGGGCGGCACACGCCAGGATTGCGGGGTGCCCCGCTTCAATCGTCAACGTCGGCCGCAGGTCGGCTGACGGATCGTACCCACGCTCGGGATTCACCATGGGCATTCCCCCTTCTGTCGTCCTCGTGCCGGGTACGCCGTACGTTCAACCCTTCACAGAACGGCCGGTCTCCGGCAATGCAGTCCCATGCGGACCGCGCGGGTCAACCATCTTATCGTACCGTTCGTAGTATCCGATCAGCGCGCCCGCCGGGTCGCGCACGGCGATCGCGGTGAGTTTCAGTCGATTCTTGATGATGCGGACGAAGATTTCGTCTTCGCCCTCGAGAAGGCGCGCATGGAGACTCCGGATGGCGTCGTGCGAGGCCGGTTGATGGCAGTCGAAAAGGGACTTGCCGACCAGATCGGGGTAGCCGAACTTGCCATAGAAGAGCGCCCGGGCCGGTTTGTTCAAATAGCGGATCACATGGTCGTTGTCTGCAAACACGATGGGGCTGCTGATGCTGTCGAGGATTGCTTCGAGCGTCCTGGTGTCCATCCGCCGCTTCTCCCTCCCGGATACTGCCGGGCTTCCGCGCTGTGTGCGGTTACACCGCCCGGGTCCAATCCTGTCCGGGACAGCCGGCAATCGTCCTCCGGCAACGGTGGCTGCATGAACGGCTCTCTCCGTCTCCGCCGAGCCCACCCGATCTGTCGGGATGGGCGAAAAAAGCGAATTCATTCATGGAGGAGACGGATCCCCTCCATGAATGAATCGGAGAGAGAGGTAGATAATAGAAAGGGTCCTATGAGATTACACCGGTGCCATCGGCGGCGAGGCCGACGATGAGCGTTCCCGGTCGTACTCGCAAGCTGTGCGGATTTCCCGCCGGGCTACGGCCGGATCAGGAGAATCGGCGCCTTGACGTGAGGATCGTGGAGCACTTTGAATGCCACGCTGCCGAACACCGCGCGTTTCAAACCGCTGTCCCCATGCGTGGCAAGCACGATCAGGTCCACGGCATTGTCTTTGGCAAAGTCGACGATGGCCTCGGCGATGTCGCCTTCCAGAATCTTCGAACTGACCGTACATCCCTTCGAGCGAAGATCGGATTCGACGGTTTCCAGGTATTTCCTGCTCTGCTCGGCATCGGCGAGCCTGACGGGAATGGCGCCCCCATCGGTCATCATCATCTGCCTGCCGACCACTTTCACGAGGCTGATCTCGCCCACGAGCCCTTCCTTCGCAATCTTCTGGACGTGAGCGAGCACCGCCTCCGCGGTTTTCGAGCCGTCCAGGGGTACAAGGACTTTCCGATACATGTTCTGTTCCTCCTTTCCTACAGGCATGCAAAGCCCGCACGATGAAGGTTCGTGACCCCATCCTTGTGCGGACATTGGACCGGTCATGAAGGACCGCGATACCGTCACCCGGCCATGCGGCCACCATCTGCGGACATCTGAGAGAGCAAGGAACATGCCCCGGACAATGCCGCTTTAACCAACCGAATTTATTGCGTAATCTATTGTTGGGGCCGGGCTCATTCCGGGAAGGGCGCATGAAAACATCTGCAAGACGGATTCGTGAATCTCTTTTGGGGCGCCATTCGAATGGAAATGGCTTGATTTACACGCGGATATCACGCGTTGGAGCAAATCCGTCACCTGTGAACGAAATCGTTGTCGGATGTTCCGAGCGCTACGAGACGCCTCTTTTATTCGATCCTTGCCAGTCGCCGGAAATCCTCTTTGAGATGCCGGTAGAGGTCCTTGTACAGCGAAAACAATTCCGCGTATCGGTCGGCATACTCTCTCCGCGGCTCGACGACCCGCTCGATGCGGATCATCCGCTCGGCTGCCTGCGACATGTCTTTGTGAATCCCGACGCCGAATCCCGCGAGGATGCAGTTTCCGATTGCCTCGCTTTCTTTCGTCTGCACGACATGGATCCGTCTTCCGGACACATCCGCGTGGATTTGTGGCCAGAGCCGGCTTTTCGCCCCGCCGCCGCTGAGCCTGATCTCCCTCATCTTCACACCCAGTTCATTCTCGAACAGTTCGATATTGTGTAAGAAGGCCAGCGCAACGCCTTCCAAGATTGCCCTCAGGATATCGCCACGCCCGTGACTGCCCGACAAACCGAAAAGGACGCCGCGAGTATACGGGTCCCATAGCGGGGAGCGCTCTCCGCTCAGATAGGGAAGATAAATGATCCCGTTTGCTCCGGGAGGGGAAAGTGCCGCCTGATCGTCGAGGTAGTCGAATGCACTCCTCCCGGTCATGGATTCAAAGTATTTTTCCTGCTGCCCGAACAAATCTCGAAACCATTTCATGGATGAGCCGGCGTTCTCCAAAACCCCCATGGTGAACCAGCAACCCGGAACGCCGTGGCAGCAATTGACGACTCTCGGATCGAAAACCGGCTTGTCGAGCACCGCACAGAGCCGCGCCGTAGAACCGATGACATGGCAGGTCGAACCGGGGGAGGCGGCACCCGTTCCAATGCCGGCCGCAGGGGTGTCGGCCATGCCCGCGACCACAGGGGTGCCCTTGGCCAGGCCCGTGATGCGTGCGGCCAAGCCCGTAACCTCTCCCACGACCGCCCAGGGAGCAGACAGGGCGGGCATCTTCTCAACGGCAATGTCCATGGCGGAGAGTAATTCCTCCGACCATTGCTGCCGCCCCCCCGTTTCGAACAGGCAGGTCCAGCTCGCCCGCGACCACTCCATGGTAAACCGTCCCGTCAGTTTGTGGACGACGAACCCGCCGGGCCACAGAAACTTGTGGGTCCTGGCATAGATGTCCGGTTCGTTTTCCTTGATCCACAAAATGATGGGGGCGCTGGTTCCGCTCGCCGACGGCTGGTTCCCGGTGATCTCGATCACCCGGTCACCGATTGTCGACTTGATCCATTCCGCCTGGGGGATGGTCCTCTTGTCGAACTGCATGATCGCCGGTCGCAGCGGATTGCCCTCTGCATCGACGGCGACAAGCGCGTTCGTACAGCTGATCGAGATCCCCCGTATTTCTTTCGAATCGATCCCGCTCGTGGCCAGGACCTCCCGCGTCGTATCCACCACTGCCCGCCACCAGCCCGTCTCCGCGTCATGCTCCACCCAGGAGATGCGGGGATGCTTCAGGGGGTATTCCCGATAGGAAAGCGCGACGGAACTGCCGAGAACATCCAGCAGCGCCGTCTTGCATCCGGTCGTCCCGATATCGATGCCCAACAGGTAGGGTGCCGTAAAAGGCTTCATCCTGTCTCCTTGTCTCACCGCGCACTTCCTCCCGCCCGCCAGTCCGGGGGAACGAAGGCGCCCCATGCTTCCGCGTATTGCCGGGATTGACCGCCCCGCACGCCGGGTCGGTTCGATTTCCGCGCCGGTTTCCTCCTGCGCGGGACATCGTCGAGCGCCCGGACCGAGCCGGAGAATCCGAAATCGATTCCTCACCTTCTTCATCGGTTCATGGCGCCGTTGCGGCCGTTCGCATGACTTGCCATCATACCTCGAATCGGGCACACTTCGCGATGAAAAGATGCGAAACGTGCGGTTCTGTCCGCACGAGGGAGACACGGATCGGCAGGAGCAGGAAGGAATCGTGACAGAGAATCCGTGCACGGCGCCGAAGGGGGCCGCGGACAGGATGGAGGCCCTGGGGGCCTCAGGATCGCGATACCGCTTGACTAAAAAAACAGAATGTCGATAATGTTGTATGCATACGTTTTACGGGCGTGGCGAGCAGGGAGAGAGGACCGAGCGCGTCGCTGTCGCAGGTCGAGGAAACCCGATGATTTTCGAGCATGTGGGCGGGGAAGAGGGATGGCAGGAACGAAATTAGAGAGATCGACACATCAGGGCATTTATGAGCGCATTCGGGACGATATCACGTTCGGCCACCTCCTGCCCGGGGAGAGGCTGACCGAGATCAAGCTGTCAGGCATGTACCAGATAAGCCGCAGCCCCATCCGGGAAGCCTTGCGCCAGCTTCAAAGCGACGGGTTGATCCGTTTCGAGAGAAACAAGGGCATGGAGGTCACGAAACTCTCCATCGAAAAGGTAGCGGAAATCTACGACGTTCGCGCCCTGCAGGAGGGTTTTGCCGTGCGCATCAGCATTGAGCATCTGGATGCGGAGGACATAAGAAATCTGACCGCACTGCACAAAGCCCTCATCGCCGCCGCGGGAAACAGGGACATGCGCCAGTGGATCGACAAGAATTCGGCGTTCCATGCCTATTTCAGGGACAAGGCAGGCAACGAGACGCTGAACCAGCTGATCCTGATGCTGAAGAGAAGAACGTTCATCTACCAGCGCATGTCGCTGAGCTTTGATCGATACTACGACGTGTATATCGATCAGCACGCCAACATCCTCGATGCGTGCAGGAACAGAGATCACGACAGGGCCGAGCTTGCCATGAGGACCCATGTCATGGCTACCAAACAGGCCGTTGTGGAAAATCTGTCGATGACCCTCGACTCGCGAGCATGAGGTCTGCGGTACCGGCCATTCATCCGCCATCGATTCGCAGCCGTTGACCCGCAGGGTCCGTCCGTCACACGGTATCGGTCCTGAATCCGGGCCGCCGCGTGATGCGCTCGACGGTATTCCTGGAGCACGCCTTTCCGCTTCAGGGTTTTTACGTCGCGCGGCGTGAGGTTGCAGTACTTGCCGAGGACCCGATCGTTGTGTTCACCCACGAGCGGCGACGGCCGCTCGGCGCCCTCAACCGGTGTCATCCCGCACGCGATGTTCGCGTTCGAGGAGGATGCCGCAAGCACGAAGCCGCCCTTGGGGGGTTACCGCCCCTTTCGCACTCTTGCGGTGACGGGAAGCAGAATCGTAATCCGATGTGAAACGATGAGCCCTGAGGCGTTTGCTCTAGAATATCCCTTTGTCCCGTAATGCTTTAATTTCTTCAGCGCTCTTATGCAAGATGGTTTTTAGGACTTCCTCGTTGTGCTCGCCGAGCAGCGGTGCGCTGGTGAAACACAAATCCGAGGTTTTGGAATACTTGATGGGATTTCCGGGATACTTGATCATTCCGAATTTGGGATGAGGAATATCGACCAGCATATTCCTCGCCTTCAGATGCGGATCTTCGACCAACTCATCAATGGTCAGGATTGGACCGACCGGAATGGCTGCGGCTTCTAGAATAGTGCAGACGTCCTTCGTCGTGTGCGGAGAAGTCCATTCTTCAATGGCCTTGTTTAACGTGCTTTCGTTCTTCTTTCGCAACGAATTTTCCTTGTATCTCGGATCCTTCAACAAGTCGGTCTTACCGATGGCCGTTGCAAGCTTCTCGAATAATTTGTTGTTTGCACAAGCGATCGTGACATACCCATCTTTCGTCTTATACAGGTTAAATGGCGCGGAGCCCAGGTTGGCGTTGCCGTTTCTTGAAGGAGCAGTCCCAGTCAATGTCTTCGTCACAATGAAATTTTCCAGAGTCGAAAATACGGTATCCATCATCGCAACATCAACGAATTGTCCAACGCCGGTCTTTTCTCTGTAATACAGGGCTGCAACCAACGCATAGGCCATGTGAATGCCTGCTGCGGCATCAGCAATCGATGTGCCCAATTTGTAGGGCTTGCCCTCTGCTTCGCCTGTGACGGTCATGTATCCGCCCATCGCCTGGCATACCAGATCATACGCGGGCTTCTTTGAATAAGGACCGCTCTGTCCGAAACCGGAAATGGACCCGTATATGATTCTCGGATTGACTGCCTGTAAATCGTCGTAGCCGACACCCAGCCTGTCGACGACGCCAGGGGAGAAGTTCTCAACAACAATGTCAGCCCACGTTGCGAGTTCCTTGACGATTTCGATGGACTCCTTCGCTTTCAGATCCAATGACAAACTTTTCTTGTTTCTGTTCAAGTAGGTGAAATAACCGCTCTCGCCGTCTTTTACCGGTTGAAAGTCATGCGTATCGTCCCCCGTGCCCTGCTTTTCGATCTTGATCACTTCTGCGCCAAGATCAGCCAGCATCATTGTACAATAGGGACCTGCGTAGACCCGTGTAAAGTCTATGACTTTCACGCCATCCAACGGCCTTTTCCCCTTCGTCATTCGAAAACCCTCCAACAACGCTGACGGGTACGAGGATCGTGCAACGGGATCCTTTCGCGCCCATGAATCCGCCTGAATACCCATGGCGTCAAAAGCAACCAGGGAGGAACCCCTCACGATTCCACGTCCAAGACAGGCTTTCTGTCGTGAATGTCTTCAGGCGGATAACCAGCCGCCGTCGACGCTGAGAACCTGCCCCGTGATGTAATCCGAGGCCGGGGACGCCAGAAAGACGACGGCGCCCGCCAGATCGGCGGGATTGCCCGTTCGGCCCAGCGGAATCTTACTCAGGACCCACTTGGCCCGCTCCGGGTCCGCAAAGAGCGCCGCCGTCAGATCCGTGATGAAATACCCCGGGCTGATGGCGTTGACGTTGATGTTCTGTCCGGCCAATTCGACGGCGAACTGGCGCGTCAGGGATACCACCCCGCCCTTGCTGGTTCCGTAGATGCTGATGTTGCTGATCCCGATGAAGCTGGTGAGCGAGGCGATGTTGATGATTTTGCCCCTGCCGTGCCGGCTCATTTCCTTCGCCGCCGCCTGGCTGAGAAAATACATGCTCTTCAGATTCACGCTCATCAGATAATCGTAGTCCTGTTCCGTCATTTCGAACAGGGGCTTGCGAACCTGCGTGCCCGCCGCGTTCAGCAGAATATCGACACGCCCGAACTGTTTGACGGTTTCACGCACGACCCGATCCGGCTCCCCGCTTAAGGAGAGGTCGGCCTGAATGACGAATCCCCGCGACCCCGCCTTCTCGACCGACGCGGCCGTCTCTTCCAGGGAGGACTTCGTCCTGGCTACCAATGCGACATCCGCGCCCGCTTCCGCCAGGGCCTGCGCCATCCCCTGGCCCAGGCCCCGGCTCGCCCCGGTCACAAGAGCTACACGTCCCTTCAAACTGAACTTGTCCAGATTCACCGATCAAACCTCCAAGAGAGTGACGACCCGCGCCTGCCGCGGAGCAGGGTGCGGCGTCCGATGTCCAATGCGGCGGGAGGCCCGGCGGCGGGGCCCGGGCTCCCGAAACGGCTCAGAGTTCGAAGACGACCTTGATGGCCTTCTCTTCGATCGCCAGGGAAAACCCCTTGTCCAGTTCCTTCAATGGCAGGACGTGGGTGATCATGGGGTCGAAGTCGACCCTGCCCCCTACGACCAGGTCGGCGGCATGCGCGTAGTCCTCGTAGGTGTAGCAAAAGGACCCGACGATCCTGTTTTCGTTTCGCACCGCCGAGAGCAGATCCACGCCGACCGTCTCGTGGAAGATTCCCACCACGACCAGTGTCCCGTGGGGAAGGAGAAGAGGGAAGCATCCCTTGAGCACCTCCGGGCTGCCCGTTGCCTCGACGATCACGTCGGCCCCGCGGCTTCCCGTAATGGCGCGGAACCGCTCCGCGACGTTCTCCTCTTTCGCGTGGATGGTGCGGGCGCCGAGAGCCCTCGCCGCGCTGAGCCTGCATTCCGAGAGGCCGACCACGACGATGTTCCGAAACCCCATCTGCCGGAGAAGCTGTGTCGTGTAGAGACCGATGGGGCCCGGCCCGTAGACCAGCGCCGTCTTGTTCAGGCACACGCCCTCGATTTTTTTCACCGCACGGTATGCGACGGCGACCGGTTCGATCGACGCGCCCCGGACCGGGGAGAAATCGCCGGGCAGTTTGTGCGCGGTCTTTGCGTCGACGGCGATGTATTCCGCAAAGGCCCCGTGGATGTGAATGCCGTACTCCTTCAGACGCTCGCACTGCGCCTCGTAGCCGCTGCGGCAGGGGTTGCAGGTCCCGCAGTTCACGATGATCCCCGGCGTGACCCGATCGCCGGGCAGAAAGCCCGCGACGGCGTCGCCGACCGCGACCACCTCCCCGCAGAATTCGTGGCCGGGGATCAGGCCCTCGGGTACCTTGCGCTTGCCGGTGTAGATGCCGATGTCCGTTCCGCAAATGCCGACGGCCTGCACCTTGAGCAGCATCTGGTGGGGCTTGATCCGGGGAACGGGGAGCCGGGTCGGGAAGAGGCCGTACACGCCGTCCCGTTTCACCCACGCGTCCATTTCCTGCTTGCGAGTCCTGTTCGCCATCCCTATATGCCCAGGTACGCTTTTTTGAGGTATTCGTCGTTGAGCAGCTTGTCGCCTGTCCCTTCCATCACGAGCCTCCCCGTCTCGAGAACGTACCCCCGGTCCGACACCTTGAGCGAATGCTTCACGTTCTGTTCGACGAGCAGCACCGTAATGCCCTGTTTCTTGATGTCCTCGACGATCTTGAAGACGGTCTGCACCATGACCGGAGAGAGCCCCAGGGATGGCTCGTCGAGCATCAGCAGCTCCGGTTTGGCCATGAGCCCGCGCCCGATCGCGCACATCTGCTG
>ERZ1645192.5158-NODE-5158-length-10202-cov-7.139154_pt1 | contig 10202 bp, 6 predicted proteins | sample MGYA00575354_ERZ1645192 | MGnify/ENA primary metagenome ERZ1645192 (study PRJEB40844, sample SAMN11349763) | freshwater sediment metagenome | isolation source: river sediment | host: Sediment | place: India: Faizupur Khadar , New Delhi | collected 2017-02-21 ...
GGCTCCCACGTCGCGCCGCTCGCGCCGCCGGTCGTGGTGCCGATCGCCCGCAAACGGCTGCGGCAGATTGTCGGGCCCCTGGTGGTGGACGCCAAGGACCCGGCGCTCGGCAAGCACCTGGCCGCGCAGCGGGCGCAGGGCTTTGCGCTCAATGTGAACCTGCTTGGTGAAGCGGTGCTCGGTGAGGCCGAGGCGGCGTCCCGGACCGAACGGACCCGCAAGCTGCTGGAACGCCCTGACGTCGACTACGTGTCGATCAAGGTCTCGTCCCTGGTCTCACAGATCTCCACCTGGGACACCCCGGGCACGGTCGAGCGAGTCATCGAACGGCTGCGGCCGCTGTATCGCACGGCCGCGGCGGCCTCGCCGACGAAGTTCGTGAACCTAGACATGGAGGAGTTCCGCGACCTTGACCTGACCATCGACGTATTCCAGGCGCTGCTGTCAGAACCTGAGTTCCACCAACTACAGGCTGGGATAGTGCTGCAGGCCTACCTGCCCGACGCGCTGCCCGCGCTGGAGCGCATGTTCAGGTTCGCCCATGAGCGGGCCAGACTGGGCCGGGCGCCGTTCAAGATCCGGGTCGTCAAGGGCGCCAACCTCGCAATGGAGCAGGTGGACGCGGAGTTGCATGGCTGGCAGCAGGCGCCCTACACCACCAAACAGGACGTGGACGCGAACTACATTCGCTTCGTTGAGCGGGCGCTGCGTCCGGACGCGACTTCGGTGATCCGGCTGGGGGTGGCCAGCCACAACCTGTTCGACGTGGCGCTGGCTCACCTGCTGGCCGAACAGCGCGGCTGCGCCGATGCCCTCGACATCGAAATGCTGCAGGGCATGGCTCCCGCACAGGCGCGCGCCATCAAGGCAGACGTCGGCACGGTGGTGTTGTACACCCCGGTGGTGGCGGCGAAGGATTTCGACGTGGCGGTGTCTTACCTGATCCGGCGGCTGGAGGAGAATGCCGCCGAACAGAACTTCCTGCACGCCATGTTCGCGGCCACCCGCAAGGGCTCGGACGCGCTGGCCGACCAGGAGCGTCGCTTCCGGCATGCCGCGGCGACCGCCCTGCAGGTGGCCACCGGGCCGCGGCGCACGACCGAACGGGCCCCGGTCACCGATCACTTCGCCAACACCGCCGACTCGGATCCGGCGCTGCCCGCCACCCGAGACTGGGCACGGGCTGCGGTCTCGGCCTCCCCGGCGGCGCTGACCTCGCCGGTGCTGCGCTCTGCCGCCGACGTGGACCGGGTCGTGGCGACCGCGGTGGCGGCGTCGGGCGGCTGGGCGGGGCGTCCGCTGGCCGAACGCGCCGACCTGCTGCGTGAGGCGGCACGCCAGCTGGAGGCGCGCCGGGGTGCGCTGGTCACCGTGATGGCCGCCGAGGGTGGCAAGACCGTGGCCGAGGCCGACCCGGAGGTCAGCGAGGCGATCGACTTCGCCCGCTACTACGCCGACCGGGCAGAAGATTTGGGACGCGTCCCCGGTGCGCGGTTCACCTGCGACCAGGTGGTGCTGGTGACCCCGCCGTGGAACTTCCCGGTGGCCATCCCGATGGGATCGGTGCTGGCCGCACTGGCTGCGGGTGCCGCGGTCGTCATCAAACCGGCCCATCCGACGCCCGGCTGCGTCGAGGTGGCGGTGGCGGCTCTGCACGAGGCGGGCATCCCCCACGACGTCCTGCAGGTGGTGCGTGCCGGTGACCGCGAGACCGGGCGAGCGCTGGTTTCGCACCGTGATGTCGAGACGGTGATCCTGACCGGATCAAGCGAGACCGGTGCCATGTTCGCCGATTGGCGCGCCGGTCATCCGCGCGGCCCGCGGGTCTACGGTGAAACCTCCGGCAAGAACGCGCTGGTGGTGACCCCGGCGGCCGACCTTGACCTGGCTGTCGCCGACCTGGTGCGCAGCGCCTTCGGGCACGCCGGCCAGAAGTGCTCGGCGGCGTCCCTGGGCATTTTGGTGGGCTCGGTCGCGACGTCGAAACGCTTCCGGCGCCAGCTCGTCGACGCGGTGCGCTCGCTCAAGGTGGGTTACCCCGCCGATCTGCAGGTGACGATGGGCCCGATCATCGAACCGCCGCAGGGCAAGCTGTTGCGCGCCCTGACCAAGCTTGACCCGGGCGAATCCTGGCTGGTCACCCCGAAGCAGCTGGACGAGTCGGGTCGCTTGTGGTCGCCCGGGTTGAAAACCGGCGTGCGGCCGGGTTCGTTCTTCCACCTGACCGAGGTTTTCGGGCCGGTGCTGGGATTGATGCAAGCCAAGAACCTGGCCGAGGCGATCGAGTGGCAGAACGCGACCTCCTTCGGCCTGACCGGTGGTCTGCACAGCCTGGACGCCGATGAGATCGCACAGTGGGCCGAGCAGGTGGCGGTCGGCAATGCCTACATCAATCGCCACATCACCGGGGCGATCGTGCAGCGGCAGAGCTTCGGCGGCTGGAAGGACTCGGTGCTCGGCCCCGGCGCCAAGGCCGGCGGCCCGAACTATGTCGCGCAGTTCGGCCAATGGTCTGCCGACGGCCCGGTGGAGTGGGGAAACACGCCGTCCCCGCGTGTCTCGGCGCTGCTGAACACCTTGTCACCGCTGGTCGGCGACGAGACCGAGCGCACTTGGCTGCTGGCGGCTGCCCGTTCGGACGCCCACGCCTGGCGCACCGAGTTCGGGGTGGCCCATGACGAGAGTGCGTTGCGCGTGGAGTCGAACGTCTTCCGCTACCGAAGTGCGCCGCAGGTCATCGTTCGAGCCGAACCGGACGCTCGGCCGGCGCACGTCGTCCGGTTGCTGCTGGCCGCCGAACTCGCGGGCACCGAGGTGGCACTCAGCCTGGCGCCTGAGTTCGTGGCCGCACTGCCGGTCGCCACGACCGGCGCACTCGACCAGGCCCGCCGTCAGCTGGAGCCGATCTGGCGGGTGGAGTCGGCCGGCGAGCTGGCCAGCCGGGCCGCTGCCGGGCGGATCCGGGTGGTGGGTGACCCGGCTGAGGTGATCGGCGTCTTCGGTGCCACCAAGGCGACCCTGCTCACCGGCGAGGTCTTGGCGAGCGGACGCCGCGAGCTGCTGCCCTTCCTGCGCGAGCAGGTGGTCAGCCGGACGCTGCACCGCTTCGGTCACCTGCCGCCGGATCGGTGAGCCCGCGGGGCCGGCCCTCGGACCGCTGCAGGATCGGGCCAAGGCCGCGGCGTCCCCGCTAGATTGGTGCCAACACCACCAACGAAGGGGCGCGTCCATGGGCAAGATCAAGGTAGCCGGCACTGTCGTGGAACTCGATGGCGACGAGATGACCCGGGTGATCTGGGCGTTCATCAAAGACCGGCTGATCCTGCCGTATCTCGACGTGAACCTTGAGTACTACGACCTGGGCATCGCCAACCGCGACGCCACCGACGACCAGGTGACGGTGGACGCCGCCCATGCCATCAAGAAGCACGGGGTGGGGGTCAAATGCGCGACCATCACCCCGGATGAGGCCCGGGTGGAGGAGTTCGGGCTGAAGCAGATGTGGCGTTCGCCCAATGGGACGATCCGCAACATCCTTGGCGGGGTCATTTTTCGTGAGCCGATCGTGATCAGCAACATCCCGCGGTTGGTACCGGGGTGGACCAAGCCGATCGTGGTAGGCCGTCATGCTTTCGGTGACCAGTACCGCGCCACCGACTTCAAAGTGCCCGGCCCCGGCACCGTCACCTTGACCTTCACCCCCGAGGACGGCTCGGCGCCCATGGAGTTCGAGGTCGTGAAGATGCCTGAGGGTGGGGGTGTTGCGATGGGCATGTACAACTTCAATGATTCGATCCGAGACTTCGCGCGGGCGTCCATGAGCTACGGTCTGCAGCGCGGCTACCCGGTCTATCTGTCGACCAAGAACACTATCCTCAAGGCCTACGACGGGGCATTCAAGGACATCTTCGCCGAGGTGTATCAGAACGAGTTCCGGGCACGCTTCGACGAGGCCGGACTGACCTACGAGCACCGGCTGATCGACGACATGGTCGCCGCTGCCCTGAAGTGGGAGGGCGGCTACGTGTGGGCGTGCAAGAACTACGACGGCGACGTGCAGTCCGACACCGTGGCGCAGGGCTTCGGCTCGCTGGGCTTGATGACCTCGATACTGATGACCCCTGACGGCCAGACCGTGGAGGCGGAGGCTGCGCACGGTACGGTCACTCGACATTACCGCCTGCACCAGCAGGGCAAAGCCACCTCGACCAACCCGATCGCGTCCATCTTCGCCTGGACCGGTGGCCTGAAGCATCGGGGCAAGATCGACGGCACCCGGGACGTCACGGTCTTCGCGCGAACACTGGAGAACGTCTGCATCTCCACCGTAGAGTCCGGCAAGATGACCAAGGACCTCGCGGCGCTGGTGGGACCCGATCAGCCGTGGCTGACCACCGAGGACTTCTTGGCTGCACTGGACGCCGAGTTGGCCCGCCGCCTCGGTTGACATGGGGGTCAGCCGGGCGGTTGGTTAGGATTGCCGGGTGAGTGATCATGTCTGACCTGACGCTTTCCATCCTGCTCATCTTCGTACTGTTCTTCATCGGCGGCCTGTTCGCAGCTGCCGAGATGGCGCTGGTGACGCTGCGCGAGAGCCAAGTTCAGCAGCTGCGCACCAAGGGCAAGCGTGGCCGGGCCCTCGTCCAGCTGCTGGAGAACCCGAACAAGTTCTTGTCGTCAGTGCAGATCGGCGTCACGCTGGCAGGCTTCCTGTCCTCGGCGTTCGGCAGTGACTCGCTGGCCGGCAACTACCTGGCGCCCTGGCTGGAGGAGCTTGGTCTGGCGCCAGCGGTGGCCAGCGTCCTGGCCGTGATCATCGTCACCTCGATCATCTCGTTCCTGTCGATCGTGTTGAGTGAGCTGACCGCCAAGCGCTTGGCGATGCAGCGTCCCGAACAGTTCGCGCTCGCCCTGGCGCCGATGGTCAACGCGATCGCCAAGGTCGCCACCCCACTCATCTGGCTGCTCGACAAGAGCACCAACATCATGGTCCGCGTCCTCGGCGGTGACCCGGAGGCTGGTAGGGAGGCCGTCACGGAGGACGAGCTGCGTTCCATGGTCGCCAATGCCGACATGCTGGGGGACGAGGAACGCCGCATTGTGGACGATGTCTTCGACGCCGGTGACCGCAGCCTCCGTGAGGTCATGGTGCCCCGCACCGAGGTCGACTTCCTGGCCGGCAACATCCCCGCTTACAAGGCCATTCAGATCGTCCAGGACGCTCAGCGTTCGCGCTATCCGGTCATTGAGGACACGCCGGACCAAGTCGTCGGCTTCCTGCACGTGCGTGACTTGATGGGCATGGACACCGCCACCCGCCAGACACCGGTCAAACAGTTGGCGCGTCCGGTGCTGAGCCTGCCCGAGACCGTCAAGGTGCTCAAAGCGCTCACCGAGATGCGTCGCGCATCGTCGCATCTTGCCATCGTCCGCGATGAATACGGTGGCACTGCCGGCATCGTCACCCTCGAAGACCTCATCGAGGAACTGATCGGAGACATCACCGACGAGTTCGACGTGGTAGACCCCACACAGCGCAAGCACGAGGAAGTAGCCGACGTCGAGGGCCTCACCTCGCTGGAGGACTTCGCAGACCACACCGGCTACATCGTGCCGGAGGGCCCGTACGACACGGTGGCCGGATTCTTCATGTCGCGCTTAGGGCGCGTCCCGGCCCTGGACGATGTGATCGAGGTCGAACTCGAAGCAGCCGAACCCAGCGAGGACGGATCGGACAACTCGATTCGGGTGTCGATGCGGGTTTCCGAGATGGACGGGCGACGTATCGCCTGGATCGACATCACCCGACTGGGCCTGGCCGATGCGCCGGCAATGCGGTCCGGGCCCTTGGACGACAACGAGCGCGCCCGCCGCGAGGACGAGATGGCACGGCGCCGGGTGGCCGAGGCGTCCCAAGCTGCGGACGAAGCAGAGCCCGGCATCTAGCCCCAAGCACGGGGCAGACCGCCGGGCTCCATCCGCGCGCGAGGATCAGGCGTCCAGCATCTCGCCCGAGAGGTAGTCGGCGTAGGCCGGCAGGTCGAGCTGACCGCTGCCAGACACCCCGATCAACACCACTTGGCCTTCGCCGTCGTCCTCGGCCGCCCGCAGGTGTGCGATCGCGCCCGCGATCGCGTGGTTCGACTCCGAGGCCGGGAGGATGCCCTCGGCCCGGGCGAACAAGACCCCCGCGGCGAACGCGTCGCGCTGCTTGATGGCGACCGCGTCCATCAGCTTCTGGTCGTAGGCGGCGCTGACCAGCGGTGCCATGCCGTGGTAGCGCAACCCCCCGGCGTGCACAGGGTCGGGCACGAAGTCGGCACCCAGGGTGTACATCTTGAGCAGCGGAGTCTGGCTCGCGGTGTCACCGAAGTCGTAGCGGTACTCACCCTTGGTCAGTGAGGGGCAGGCAGCCGGCTCACAGCCCACCACGCGCACGTTGGCGCCGGCGGTGAGGTTGCGATGCAGGAACGGGAAGCTGATCCCAGCCGCGTTCGAGCCGCCACCAGTGCAGGCGAAGATGTGGTCGGGCAGCCGCTCACCCACCGACTCCAACTGCAGCAGCGCCTCCTGGCCGATCACCGTCTGGTGGAGCGCGACGTGGTTCAGCACGCTGCCCAGCGAGTAATTGGCGTGCGGGTCCTTGGCGGCCGCCTCGACCGCTTCACTGATGGCCATGCCCAGCGAACCGGGGGTATCGGGGAAGCGCTCCCGCATGGCCCGCCCTGTCTCGGTGCGGGTCGACGGGGACGGGGTAACGGTGGCGCCGTAGGTCTCCATCTGCATGCGTCGGTACGGCTTGGTCTCATAGCTGTTGCGCACCTGCCAGACGTCACAGGTCAGGCCGAAGACACTGCACGCGAACGCCAACGCAGCGCCCCATTGCCCGGCGCCGGTCTCGGTGGTCAGTCTGGTGATGCCGGCCAGCTTGTTGTAGTACGCCTGCGGCACCGACGAGTTCGCCTTGTGGCTGCCGATGGGGGAAGCGCCCTCGTACTTGTAGTAGACGCGGGCCTTGGTGCCGAGCGCAGCTTCGAGTCGGTAGGCCCGATACATCGGTGCGGGACGCCACAGCCGGTAGATCTCGCGGACTTCCTCGGGGATCTCAATCCAGCGTTCGGTGCTCAGTTCCTGCTCGATGAGCCCTGGCGGGAAGATGGCGGCGAGGTCGTCTGCCTTGACCGGCTGCTGCGTGCCCGGGTGCAAGTGCGGGGGAGCAGGAGTGGGCAGATCGGCCGCGATGTTGTACCAGTGCGTCGGGATCTGGTCCTCGGACAGCAGGATCTTCGTCAGGTGGTCGCTCATGGCAGAACGCTATCCGTTGAACCCCCCGATGGTCGGTGGCGTTCGACTGGTGGCTCAGGTGGCGCCCGGTCACCGCGACGCGAATGCCCTCACGGCCCTGACGCGTGGGTGCTGGAACCGTTTGTCCACGGAGAGGTCGATCCGGCCGCCGACGGCAGGTTGCTGATCAGATCGCGGGGACCAAGGTTAGAGTGGCGCAGGTGACAAAGGTCTTCACCGCGCTCGCCGCCGGGATACTGGCTCTCGCCCTCGCCGGCTGCGCCGATCCGCCGCCGAGCGCGAACACCACCACTGACTCGCCGTCGACCACGGCCGTCGCGTCCTATCTGGCGTGCCTGATAACCGATGACAGCCAGATCACAGAGGGCAGCCCCAACCAGCAGGCGATCGATGGCCTCGCTCGCGCCCAGCTGCAGTTGGGTGTCGAGACTGCCCACACCGCCGCTGCGCAATCCGAGTACGCGAACGCCTTACAGGGTTTGGTCGACCGAGGCTGCGATGTGGTGGTGGGCGTCGGAGCGTCGTTCACCGACGCCATCTCGGCTGCCGCCCGGGCCAACCCCGAGGTCCACTTCGCATTGATGGACGCCACCCCGAGTTCGGTGCCGACGAACTTGCGTCCGGTGTTCTTCGAAACCCACCAGGCCGCCTTCCTCGCCGGCTACCTCGCGGCGTCCCAGTCGACCACCGGCAAGGTCGGTGTCTTCGGTGGGTTGCCGGTGCCGGCGGCAACCATCTACCTGGACGGCTTCGTGCAGGGCGTCGCCCACTACAACACACAACAGAACCGTCAAGTGGAGGCGCTCGGCTGGAACATGGAGACCCAGGACGGCACCTTCGTCCGCTCGACCACCGACCCGTGGAACGACCCCGACGCCGGACGGGCGGCAGCTGCGTCCTTGGCCGAACAGGGGGCAGACGTCATCCTTGCGGTCGCCGACAAGTCCGGGTTGGGCGCACTCGGGTTGGCTCAGGAGTCTGGGGTCAGGGTGATCTGGTCCGACACCGACGGCTGCGTCACCCAGCAGGCTTCTTGCGCCCAACTGCTCGGCTCCGTGGTCAAGGATCGCGCCACAGCGGTCTTCGAGGTCATCGCGACCGAACATGCCGGACGCGGGGCCGCCGGTGTGTTCTCGGCGAACCTACGCAACGGCGGTACTCAGCTGCTGCCCGGTGGAGCCGGCTTCACCCCCGAACTGGCTGCCGAACTCGATGCGCTCACCAAGCAGATCATCGACGGCACGATCAAGGTGGCTTCGCCAGCTGCGATCGGCTGAGTACCGGTGCTGGTTGAGCCCCGCAGGTTCGGAGGCGGCGGCGAGCGCTGGGGCGGGGATGCCACACTGGGGCGCATGACCGATTGGGCCGCGCTACGGACGACCGCGCACCAGATGACTGCGCGAAGTTACGCTCCCTACTCGAACTTCCAGGTGGGGGCGGCAGCGCTGGCCGACGACGGCCGTCTGGTCCGTGGCTGCAACGTCGAGAACGCCAGCTTCGGGGTAACCCTGTGCGCCGAGTGCGGGCTGATCAGTGACCTGGTGGCCGGCGGCGGCGGGCGTCTGGTGGCATTCTGTTGCGTCGACCGGGAAGGCACAGTGATCATGCCTTGCGGACGTTGCCGTCAGTTGCTGTGGGAGCACGGCGGACCGCAACTGCAGCTGCTCACCCCGGCAGGGGTGCAGACGATGGCCCAGGTGCTGCCGCAGGCATTCGATGCGACCACGATGGACCATCAGTGATCACCGCGGCCGCCGACGGCTCAAGCCTGTCCAACCCAGGCCCCGCGGGCTGGGCATGGTATATCGACGACGACAACTGGGAGGCCGGGGGCTGGCCGCACGGCACCAACAACATGGGTGAGCTGCAGGCCGTCCTGTCGTTGCTGCGGGCCACCGAGCCGGCCGCCTCGCAACCGCTGAAGGTGCTGTGCGACAGCCAGTACGTGATCAACTCGGTGACCAAATGGATGCCTGGCTGGAAGCGGAAGGGTTGGAAGAAGGCCGACGGCAAACCGGTGCTCAACCAAGAGTTGCTGAAGAGCCTGGACGAAGCCTTGGCAGGGCGGGAGGTGAGCTTCGAGTGGATACGTGGGCACGCCGGACACCCCCTGAATGAGGCAGCCGACCTGCGGGCCCGGGCTGCGGCAACCGCATACCAAAACGGCACCCGGATTGATCGCGGGCCCGGTTTCCGAGGTGAGGCTGATACCACCGGCGCAACCACGCAGCTGGGCCCGCACTGGGGTGTCGCCGAGGAGGCAGCCCTGTCGAGCCAAAGAGTCGGGTCGCCCTTGACGTTGCCAGGGGTGCTCGGTGCGGAACCCGTTTCACCCAGCACGGCGGCGAAGGCCGAGGTCGACGATGACCTGCTCAAGTTGGTCGACCACGAGAAGGAACTGTTGACCGACCGTGTCCGCAGCGACGCGGGCCGTGTCCGGGAGTTGCTGCACCCGCAGTTCACCGAGTTCGGTGCTGCCGGGCGAATCTGGACGCGCAACCGCCTGCTCGCAGAGATCGGGCCCATGCCGATGCGGGTGCGCTATGAAGCGATCGGTGCTGACCGGTTGGCCGACGACCTGGTCCTGCTGCGCTGGCGTGCGCTGAGTGCCCACAGTGAATGGCTGCGCAGCTCCATCTGGCAGCGAACCGACGGGAAGTGGCAGCTGCGGTTCGCGCAGGGGACGCCGGTGATCAAGTCCTGACCACCAGCTACGACGCGGGCGCGCGTGGACGCTGCGGTCGGCCGCGCGTCGGCTCGTCCAGCGGCACGCGGTGCAGCCCGGCCATGGCGTCCCTCTAGACTGTCCGCCATGTGCGCTCACATTCTCGCCACCGCTGCTTGGCCCTACGCCAATGGGCCCCGTCACATCGGGCACGTCTCCGGCTTCGGAGTGC